>Ga0265330_10000595_pt1 | contig 23514 bp, 19 predicted proteins | sample 41919metaG_FD_202083 | JGI IMG/M metagenome (GOLD analysis project Ga0265330, IMG submission 202083) | Rhizosphere microbial communities from Carex aquatilis grown in University of Washington, Seatle, WA, United States - 4-19-19 metaG | ecosystem: Host-associated > Plants > Roots > Rhizosphere... | reverse complement strand
GCCTGGCCCACCCGATCGCATGACCTCGATCTTGAGATCCTTGGGATCGATGTTGATGTCGACGTCTTCTACTTCCGGCATGACCGCCACGGTCGCGGTCGAGGTGTGGATGCGGCCCTGCGCCTCGGTCACCGGAACGCGCTGCACGCGATGCACGCCCGATTCGTACTTGAGCTGCGAATAGGCGCCCTTGCCCTCGATGTTGGCCACGACTTCCTTGATGCCACCCGCCGAGGCATTCGACAGGGATACCATTTCGACCTTCCAGCGTCGGCGCTCGGCAAAACGCGTGTACATCCGGTACAGCTCGGCGGCGAACAGCGCTGCTTCCTCGCCGCCAGTACCAGCCCGCACCTCCAGCAGAATGTTCTTGTCGTCGTTGGGATCTTTGGGAAGCAGCAGAAAGGTCAGTCGTTCTTCCAGGCGTCCCTGCTCGGCCGCAAGCTCGCTCTCCTCGGCGCGGGCCAGCTCGCGCATCTCCGGATCTTTCTGCAGCTCGCGCGCCTCTTCCATGCGGCGGCTGACATCGCGGTAAACCCGAAACGTCTCCACCAGTTCGCGCAGGTCAGAGTGCTCTTTGGCGAGCCTCTGCATGAGCGGCGGCTGAGCAAGCACCACCGGGTCGGACAGCTTGGCGGTCAGCTCCTCGAAACGGTTCTCGACGGCCGACAGCTTTCCAACAAGCAGTTCGTCCAGCATGGTTGATGCACGGCCAGGCTCGAGCCCGACCCGCGCAGAACGGCCCTACGTCGTGGCCGGTGCCGGCGGGGTCGTCTTCTTGCCGTACTTCTTGTTGAAGCGCTCGATACGACCACCGGTGTCGAGGAACTTCTGCTTGCCCGTGTAGAACGGGTGGCAATTTGAGCAGATGTCCACCATGAACGATCCGCGGGTGGAATATGTCTCCACCGTGTGTCCGCAGGCACACTTGATGGTGGCAAGCTTATAGGCTGGGTGAATCCCCTTCTTCGGCATGACGAGCAACCTTCCTTGGAAGCCGGCGTTTATAATCGCCCGCAGCGGCAAGAGCAAGCAGCAATGCGCCAGGGATGTGCGGACCGGCGTTGGCTGCCCTCTTCGCGTCATGCCGTTGACTGGCGTGGACGCACCTCAGCCATGTATAGTCTGCCGCGCATGGCTGAAAAGAGCCCACCCGACCAAGGGATTCGCCACTCGGCGGTCTACAGCTACCTGCGCCCCATTTTGATCGGCCGTCGGGTGTTGGAGCTCGGCTGTGGTACGGGTGAAAGCGCCGCTCACCTCGCACGCCTGGGCGCGCGGAGCGTGGTCGGAGCTGACGACTCGGGCGCTGTGGCCGAGGCGAGGGCGGGCAACCGAGAAGCCGCGCTGAACTTCGTCACCATGACGGCGGCCGCGCTGGAGCAGGCCGGTCCATTCGATGTGGTCCTGATCCCAGAAGCCACGGACATCCTTATGGGACGCGGGCCCTTGGCCCTGCAGGCGGTGCTCAAACTGGTGGCAGCCGGCGGGCGCCTGGTGTGCGTGGTGCCCAACGGAGATCGAAGCGACGTCGCTCCATCCGGCGTCCCGTACTACGACATCGTCGACCGACTGAGCCCGCACTTTCCCAAGGTGCGTATGTTCGGTCAGACGCGGTTTGCCGCCTGGGGCATCGCGGAGTTCGACGAAGCCCCGGCCGAACTGCGGGTCGATCCCGACCTGGCCCAGGCCGAAAACGAGACGCCCAGTCACTACCTCGCCCTGTGCGGCCACGACGAGGCCCTGAGCCTGGGCTATGCGCTGGTTCAGATCCCGGCACGCCTGGGTGAGGACCAGTCAGACGAAACTCCTGCGCGCGAACTTTCGACGGCAGCCAATTCTTCAGAGGTAGCACTGGCCGAATTGCGCCACAAGCTGGCCGAAGCCCAGGGCCAAGCCGATGGCCTGGTGCGCGTGTCGCGGGCGCAGAGCGAAGAAATCGAGGAGTTGCGCGGTCGCGTGCGACGGACGGCGGAGGCGCGCGCCGAGCTGGACAACGAGGTGCAACGGCTGCGGCGGGCGCTGTTGGAGGCGGACGAGTCAGTCGTCAATCTGACGCGCAAGACGGCCGACGAGATGACGGTTCTGGCCCAGCGTCTGACGGCAGGGCTACGCCCGAGCGAGCCGCTGCCCGCGGCCGACCTGGCCGAGGAACTCAAACGCCGCGAGGCCGAACTGGCCGAACGCGAATCGGCGCTGTCAGAACGTGACGATCGCATCGCAACACTGGAGGCAGCCCGGCAGGACGCGACCTGGCGCGCGGAGGCCGCTGAAGACGATCTGTCCCGTGTGCGCGCCCACATCGCTGACATCCGTCAAGCCCCGGCTGCGGCGATCCCCGACGAGCTGCTGGCGACGCTGAAAGCCCGCGAGCAAGCGCTCGAGGAGTTCCAGCGCGCGGCGGCCGTGCACCTCGACGAGGCTGGGCGGCTGCGCGACGCTCTCAACGAGCAGTCGAGCCTGGTGGCCGAGCTGGAGGAAGATCTGGCCACAGCGGAGAAGCGCCTGGCCGATGGCCTCGAAGAGTCGACGCGGCTGCGCCAGTCACTGGCCGAGGTGGAGGAGGCCGATCGCGAGCGCCGCTCGCGTCTGGCGGAACTCGAGGGCGTGATGCTGCGGATTGAGCACAGTCAAGCCCAGTCCCAGGCGCAAGGCGAAACCGAACAGCTCAAGAGCCGCATCACCGATTGCGAAGCGCAAGTGGTCGATCTACGCCATCAGCTCGGCGAGACCGAACGCCGCTTGGCGGATTCCCTGCGCCTGCGCGACGACACCGAGCGCGCGCGCAAGCAAGCCACTGCACGCGCCGAGGAACTGGAGCTTGAGTTGCAGGCGAGTGCGGCACGCGTTTCCGAGCTGGAAGAGAAGCTGCAAGGAACGACGGCCGCCGCGGCCCGCACCACCGAGCTCGAAGCCAAGCTCGCCCTCGCCGAAGCCGCCGCCGCCCAACCCAGCGAAGATCTGGCGTGCTTAAAGATGGCTGAAGCCGCAGAAGCGCGGGCCGATGAGCTTGAAGCGCTGCTGCGAGTGGCTGATTCCAAGATGGCCCGCCTTGCGGAACTGGAGGCGCAGAGCAAGATGGCCGAGCAGACGGCGGCCAAGTTGGCGGAATTGCGCGCCGAAGCCCCTGACCCCGAGGAGGTCTACGAGCGCCTTCTGTTTCTCGAAGCCCAGCATGACGCGGCTATGTTGGCCGCGGCCCGCGTCCCTAGCCTGGAAGCCGAGCTGGCTGCGGCAAATGCCTGCATCGCGGATCTGCGCGCCCGCAATCCCCAGTAAGTCACTCTGATATGGGAACCCTGAAAGGGTTCGCTCCGCCCTTCGGCCCCCCACCCGCCACCGCCTCCCCGCTCGCTTCGCTCGGCCTCGCCATGCCTCCCACGATGGTGCGCCGCCGGCGACGAGGGCGCGCGAAGCGCGGGGCGGGCGGGGTGGGCTGTCGGTCCCGAAGTCCCCGCAGGGGGAGCCGGCGGGTTCCCCACGCGACTGGGGTAGGCGTTGCCCACACACGCCCAACCGGCGACGCGAGAAAGCGCATGCTCGCCAGGCTTGGTCTGCTATCTTGAATTTGCGAATGAGTGGGCCGACGGATTTGCTGATGTTTGCGCATCTGTTGCGCCAGCCCGATCATGAGCTGGACCTCGAGAGCACAGCCTTGCTGCTCTCCGAGCCAGAGTACCCGGGGCTGGATATCCCTGGGTTCCTCGGCAAGCTGGACGTGATGGGCGAGCTGGCGCGCATCCGTCTGGACGTTGAGCGTCGCTGCGGACCCGCCCCGGCTGACCGCGTGCTGCCCATCCTGCGTCTGCTTTACGGCGAATTGGGCTTTCAGGGCAACGTGGCCGACTACTACGATCCGCGCAACAGCTTCATCAACGAGGTCATCGATCGGCGTACCGGCAATCCTCTGTCGCTGGCCATCGTGCTCATGGCCGTGTGTCGGCGCGCGGGCGTGGAAACTTTCGGCATCTCGTTCCCCGGTCATTTTCTGGTGGGCGCTCGTCGGCGCGACCGCAGCCTCGGCGTTGTGGATCCCTTCGACGGACGCATGGTGCGGCAGGCGGAGTTGCGCGCCCTCTACGAATCCGCCACCGGCGATCCCACCGACATCGACGAGCACTACCTGGTGCCAGCCACGCGACGCCAGATCCTGGTGCGCGTGCTCAACAACCTGCGCGCCATCTACGAGGTCCGCGGCGATCAGCGCCGCCTGCGCTTCGTCCTGGAACGGATGTCCGTGCTCAGCCCGTCCGAAGAGGTGAAGAGTCGCCTCAACGCCCTGGTCGCGAATGTCACCATCGCACCGCGGGTGAGCGTGAACTAGTGCCTCCGGTCACAATTTCGGCCACGTTTGGGCGGCCGATCCATCCCGGCCGGCTGCGTTGCTCCTCGGTTACATACGTGAAGTATGCGCCCTCGTCGCGCCTTGCCGTCCGGGCGCCTCGTCCACCGAAACATGACCGCTCTTCTGACCGGAGGCACTAGCCAGTAGCAGTTGACTCCGGCCGTGTGACGGTTGACCGTTAGGGGAGATTTCTCGCCCATGCGCTCCCCTACGCTTTTCGCACTGCTTGTCCTCCTGCCATCGCTGGCGCAAGCACAGCCTTCGCCAGCGCCAGTCGGTTCAGACGCTCCCCAGCCCGACGGGTTCGCCCCGAGCTACACCATCGAGCGCATCGAAGTGCGTGGCAACCACAAGACTCGCACCGACCTCATCCTGCGCGAGATCGCTCTTTCGCCCGGTGACACGGTAGCCGCCGACGACGCACGCGTCGAGCGAGCGCGGTTGCGCTTGCTGACGCTGGGCTATTTTCTCGACGCACGCCTGTCCATGATCAAGGGCGAGCGCCGCGGAGGCGCGGTGCTGGTCATCGAGGTCGAGGAACGCGGAACCATCATCCTCAATGCCGTCTACCTGGGCACCAGCGAAGCCACCAACGTGTGGGGCGGGCTGGACGTGAGCGAGCGCAATTTGCTCGGCCGCGGGCTGACCCTGGGTGCCGGCTTCGTCAGCTCGACACGTCCCAAGATCGACGGCGCCGAGCCCGCTCTGGCCTTTGCCCTGCGCATGGCCGGTCCGCCGCGTCTGCACGGCCTGTTGCTGTCGGGAAGCGCGCTCTTCTCCCAAGGCAGCGAGTTCTTCCGCGCGCGCGGCCCGGCCTCCGAGCCCGCGCCCGCCGACTTCGTGGCGGTCAACCTGAGACGTGCAGGCGGCGTGTTGGGCTTGGGCGCGGTGCTATCGCGCACGGCCTATCTTTCGGCTGAAGGGCGTGTCGAGGCGGTTCACGCCGAGCTGCCCACCCTGCGTGACCGCGACCTGGGCCAGGGCCAGAGCCAACCCATCGCGTTTCAGGTGCGCGATGGATCCAGCCGGCTCGGCTCCCTGGCTCTCACGCTCGACTTCGATTCTCGCTCCGATCCGGTGTTGCCGCGCGCGGGCCGGCACCTGGTCCTGTCGGTGGAAGCGGCCACGCCCGCTTGCGCTTCACAGTACACGTTCGTCAAAGTCACCGCGCAGGGCTCACTGTACTTCCCCCTGTCGATCGGCCACATTTTCGAAGTGCATGGCCTGCTGGGCGGGCTGGTGGGGGACGCGCCCTATTTCGATCGCTTCTTCGTCGGCGATCTCAACCTGCTGCTGCCTCCGCGCGCGTTCGGCATCAACTTCTCGACGCAGCCTTCGCGTGACTTTCTCGGCACCGCCGTGGCCGACCACCGCTACGACAAGCTGGCCGGCCGCCTGCTCTTGGAATACGCCGTGCCCCTGTGGCGACACCACGGACTCTTCTACCGCGGCGACGCCTTCGCAGCCTTCGGCATCTTTGCCCTGACCAATCCCGACGATGTGAGCCGGCACGGCGCCAGCCTGGGCCAGCGCCTCCCGGCCGATCTCACGGCGGATCTGGGTGTGCGCCTCGACACGTACATCGGCATATTCACCCTTTCCGTGGCCAACGCTCTCGGCCGACTTCCCTTGTGATGCGGTCGCTGATACATCTTGCGGCAGTCGCGGCTCTGGCGGCCACGCTGGCCACACCGGCCCGCGCGCAAGAACCCGAAGAGCGCAAGACCGGCCTTGCCCGGCGCGACGGCCGCCTGCTGGTCAGCCTGGGGCTGCAGGACCTGTTCAAGGCGCAGGACACGCAGCACCTGTCGTCGGGCTTCACCAGCCGCGTGCTGGTGCGCGTGGCCGTCTTTCGCGTCGACCAGCCGGAGCCGGTGGCCCAGTCCATGCGCCACACCGAGATCGTCTACGACCTTTGGGACGAGAAGTTCCGCGTGCGCCGCTTCGAGGCTGGCGGCAAGATGGAAATGCGCACGGCGGCGACCGCAAGCGAAGCCATCGATCTGGCCACCGCACTCGCCGCCTTTCCCATCGCCGCGCTCGACCGCCTCGAACCGGGCGTCACATACCGATTGAGCGTGCGTGCCGATCTCAACCCGATTTCGCAAGAGCTGCTGGCCGACGTGCGGCGTTGGCTGGCGCGGCCCTCGCCGCGCAGTCGCATGGGTTCGGGAGAGAGTTTCTTCGGGTCGTTTGTCAGCGTCTTCGTCAATCCCCGCATCGACGAGAGCGAGCGCCAACTTCGCCTGGTCTCGCAATCCTGGGTGGAGCCAGCCCGATGAAACTGCCCGGACGTTTCGAGTGGAAAGTCCTGGGTGCCATGCTGGGCGTGGCCGCGCTGGCGGTGGCTCTGTCGGCCTATGCGCTCTACTTCATGGTGCAAAGGTTCGCCGATTTCTCGCTGGAACATGACGCCCAGATAGCGGGAGCTTCGGCGCGCGCCGCCGATGTGTTTCGCTCCTACTTCGCGGATCGCAAGGACGAGTTTCGCCGTCGCGCGCATGAAATCGCCGCGGCGGCGCCGTCCCACGTGGCAGATTTGGCGCCCACCGAAGGCTTGTTGCGCGCGCAGCTCTTGCTGGGCACCGAGGTGGTCGAGACCTGGGAGGCGCCGGCCGAAACCCTGAACCGCTCGCGCGAGGCGCCGCCCATCTTGGTCGCCCTGCCCACGACAGCGGGCGAGGCCCCCCGCGCGCTGGAGTTGGTCTTCGGAATTCCGGCGCAAATGTACGAAGACTTCCTGTCTCTGCGCGCCGCCATAGAGAAGGAACAGCAGATCGATCGCGTGTTTGGCCTGCTCGTCCCACGCTTTCTGCGCCAGTACCTGATGTTGGTTCTGGCCATCTTGGCCGTGGCGCCACTCGGGGGCTGGTTGGTCGCGCGGCGAGTGACCAGGCGGGTGGCGCGCCTGCACACAGCGGCGCGGGCGGTGGGCGCCGGCGATCTGTCGGTGCGCGTGTCGCCCAAGGGAAAGGACGAACTCGACGAGTTGGGGCGTGCCTTTGACCGCATGGTGGCCGAGCTGGCCCAGGCGCGATCGCGCCTGGAATACCTGCAGAAGGTTTCGGTCTGGCAAGAGGTGGCGCGCCGCCTGGCGCACGAGATCAAGAACCCGCTCACACCCATCCAGCTCGCCGTGCAGGAGATCGCCTCGAAGTACCCGGGCGACGATCCTGCGTATCGACGCCTGCTGGACACGGCCACAGAAATTCTGCGCGAAGAGATCACCGGGCTGCGCCGTCTGGTCGAGGATTTCTCGGCCTTTGCCAAGTTGCCAAAAGTGGAACCGACACCGCTCGATCTGGTGCCGCTGGTCGAGGAGATCGTCCGCCTGCAGCCCGAATGGCAATCATCCGTCAAGGTCGAAACCAGCGGATCGGTATCTGCCCCTTGTGACAAGATGCTTTTTCGCCGCGTGATTGCCAATCTGGTCGAGAACGCCCTGCAAGCAGGCAGCGGGGCCGGCCGCGAGCCCCAGGTGGTTATCCGCGTCGAGCGACGACCCGATCGCGAACGGGTGGCGATCTTGGTCGATGACAACGGTCCCGGCGTTCCCGCGGCCGAGCGACAGCGGGTATTCGATCCCTACGTCACCTTCCGGCCAGGTGGCACGGGCCTGGGCCTGTCCATCGTGCGCAAGATCGTCATCGACCACGGTGGCGACGTTTCGGTAAGCGACGCGCCAGCGCCCCTGGGCGGCGCGCGCTTTGTTGTCGAGCTGCCGTGCTAGCTCCGCTGCAGGCTCACTCGGCTGGCTGCTCCGCTGACGCATGCGAGAGCAGCAGATGGATGCGATCCTTGATCGCCAGCTTCTGCTTTTTGAGCCGGGCGCGCTCAGCCTCTTCCTGGGCGCTCAGGTACAGCTGACGATCCATGACCTCGAGCTTGGCTTCCAGGTCCCGGTGCTGCTTCCGCAGTGCCTCGAGATCCTCGAACGAGCCCATGTAGTCCCTGCGGGTGGCGTTCTCCTGCATGCGAACCCCTTTCCGGTCACTGCCGGTCAAGAAAGTGTAGCCTAAGTCCAAGCGATGCCACCGTCAAAAGCTGAGCGAAAGATTAGAGTGGCGGGGTGCGGTGTGGATGACGGCGCAAGGACTGGCGGTGCGCTATGTTTGCACATGCGCTCCCCTTTACCGACGGATAGGCCCATGAACGCCAAGCTGATTTGGAAAGAAAATCTGCAGTTCACCGCCGAGGCGGATGGCCACGCGGTGCTCATGGATGCTCAACCGCCGCTCGGCCAGGGCAAGGCCCAGACGCCAAAACAGCTTCTGCTCGCCGCCCTGTGTGGCTGCACAGCCATGGACGTGGCTTCGCTCATGCACAAGCAGCACCAAGACATGAAACGCTTCGAGGTCACAGCCGAGGCCCCCGTCCGCGAGGGCGCCTTCCCGGCTGTGTTCAGCTCCGTGAATCTCGCGTTCCGCATCGAGGGTGATGTGGATCCAGCCTTGGCCGTCGAAGCCGCGCGTTTGTCGCAAACACGCTTCTGCTCCATCAGCGCGATGCTGAGCCGGGCCGTGCCCATCGGCTACCAGGTCTTCGTCAATGGCGCATCTGTGGGCAGCGGCGAGGCGCACTTCGCGCCGGATTTATAGGTCTGTGCCCGCTGCACTTTCCGCGCTGGCTTTCGCACGTGCCCTGCTCGCTTGGTACGACCGCGAAAAGCGCGATCTGCCCTGGCGCCGCGAGCCCAATGCCTATCGCACGCTGGTGTCTGAGCTGATGCTCCAGCAAACCGTGGTGGCCACGGTGGTGCCGTATTTCACGCGCTTCATGGCGCGTTTTCCAACCCTGCAGGCCCTGGCGGTCGCGCACGAGGAGGAAGTGCTCACACTCTGGTCTGGGCTCGGTTACTACAGCCGCGCTCGTTATCTGCATCGCACGGCCCAGCTTGTGGTCCGCGAGCGCGCCGGAACGCTGCCGTCAAGCGAAGAGGAACTGCGCGAGCTGCCCGGCGTGGGCGCGTACACGGCCGCGGCGGTGGCGGCCATTGCGTTTTCGCGACGCACGCTTCCCCTCGACGGCAACGTGGCTCGCGTGCTGGCGCGTATCTTGGGCGAGCGCAGACCCATCGACTGTCCCGCGGTACGCGCAGAGCTGCGTCTGCAAGGACAGCGGCTGGTGCCCGCGCAGCGGCCTGGCGATTTCGCCCAAGCCATGATGGAGCTGGGCGCGCTGTGCTGCCTCCCGCGTGACCCGCGCTGTCCACAATGTCCGGTGGCCCATTTCTGTCGGGCGCGGGCCGAGCGAGCCACGGGTCGCATTCCGGCGCGCACCAGGCGGCCGGCAAAGCGCCGGATTCACCTCGCTTGCGTCGCGGTCGAACGCCAGGGCCGGCTGCTGCTGGTGCGCCGACCCGCCGGAACCCTGCTGGCAGGAACCTGGGTTCTGCCGCTGCAGGAAATGCGCGAGGGCGAGAGGGCAACCCGAGCCGCGCGTCGGGCGCTTGCCGATCTCGGCTTGCGTGTGGAAGGAACGCCCAAGCTGGTCGGCGAGCTACGCCACGTCTTCACCCATCGCGATGCCACAGCCTCGGTGTTCCGCGCCCGCGCGCAGGGACGTGTCGCTGTCACCCACGCACGCTGGGTGCGCGGCGGCGAGCTGGCGTCGATTCCACTGTCCACTTTTGGCCGCAAAATGATCGATTGTTCCCGCGCTGATCGGATCGTGTGACGGCGCGCACACTTGGTCTCCTCGGGGAAGTGCTACCATCAGGCCGCAAGGCGCGTTCGCAGCAATGTCTCGATAAACGGAGGTCCACAATGCGGCTTACTCTCGTTGGCGCTGACGTTGAAGAGAACCTGGGCATGGGCATGATTGCAGCAGCTGCGACCGGTGCCGGCCACCGGGTGGAGGTGCTGGGCTTCAACGAGAGCGCCCAACTTTCAGACTTGGTCAACCGAATCACGTCGAGCGATTCCGACTTGGTCGGTCTGGCGGCGCAGTACCAGCACCGCGGCTTGGACTTCCTGGCCTTGTCGGCGGCCCTGCGCAAAGCCGGGTTTCGCGGACATATCACCGCCGGCGGCCACTTTGCCACCATGGGCTGCGCCGAGGTTCTGGCAGGTCGCTACGGTGTGGACAGCGTGGTCCTCTACGACGGGGAAGAAACCATCGTGGATCTGCTGGCTGCGCTCGCCGACGAACGAAGCCTCGCTGACGTGACCGGCATCGCGTTCCGTGACGCCCGCGGCGCCGTGGTGCGGACCGCTCCGCGCTGCCTGCCGCACGATCTCGACGACCTACCCATCGCGCGCCGCTATCGGCCGCACGCGCGCCACATGCGCATCCCCTTTGTGCCGGTGAGCGGCAGCCGCGGCTGCTGGGCCTCCTGCAGTTTCTGTTCGATCACCACGGTCCTGCGCGATGCCCGCGCGCACGGGGCGCACGGCAAGCTGTTGCGCCTGCGCTCACCGGGAAACATCGCGGCCGAGCTGGCCGTGCTGGGCCGGGCCGTGGGCGGCACCGCGATTTTCTGTTTCCACGACGAGAATTTTTTGCTGCCCCGGCCGGCTGACAGCCTGGAACGCATCGGCGCCATCAAGCGTTCTCTCGACGAGGCGGGCATGGAGCGGGCGGCCTTCGTGGGCAAGTGCCGGCCCGACACCGTCACGCCTGAACTCGCGCGCCGTTTGGCCGAGCTGGGCGTGATTCGTCTCTACGTCGGCGTGGAAAACGCCTCGCAGCGCGGGGCCGACCACCTGAATCGGCGGGTGTCGGTCGCGTCCATGGGCCAGGCTCTCGAAGCTTGCAGCGACGCTGGCATCACCCCTTGCTACAACCTGCTGATCTTCGAACCCGAGACCAAGCTGGACGATGTCGCGGAGAACATCGCCTTCATGCGCCGCTACGCCGAGCACCCGGTCAACTTCTGTCGGGCCGAGCCCTACCTGGGAACGCCCCTACACCGCCAGCTGGCAAAAACCGGCAGTCTGTCGGGCAGCTTCCTGGGTTGGGACTACCGCCTGACTGACGATCGCGCCGAGTTGCTTTTCCGTATTTCCTCGGCGGCTTTCCGCGAGCGCAATTTCGCCAGCGACGGCGTGGCCAATCGCTACATGGGACTCAACTACTCCTGCGGCGTGCTCGACTGGTTCTACCGGGTCGGCGACATTCGCAAGGAACGCTTGCGCGAACGCGCCCGCGAACTCACCAAGAACATCTCGCTCGACACCGCCGAGCTGCTCGAACAAGCGCTGGACTTGGCCAGCGAGTTGGATCCGCACGACCACGACCGCATCGCGCGCGAGACCGCCCATCTCGGCCTGCGTGTCGCAGCCTCGGATCGCGTGTGGCACGCGGCGCTTGATGCCATGATGTCCGACCTGCGCGCCTTCTCGGCTGTCGGAAGTCGGCGCGAGGCGGTTCGGCGAAGGCCGGCCGGACAAGTGGTACGCGCGGCCCAAGGAGCCGCCTTTGCCGGCTGGCTAGCCCTGTGGGCGCCTGGCTGCAGCAACGGCTTGGGCCTTCCTCAAGACGGCGGCCATCGCGACGCCACCGCGGACTACATGATTGCGGACATGCTTCCCCCGTCCGACGGAAATATCGTCTACGACCCGCTGCCTCCGCCCGACGCACGCCCCATGCCGCCGGACACGACCATCATCGCCGACCCGGTTCCACCGCCCGACGCGAGTTTCTACCAACCGCCCGACGGGCATAGCGTCTACGACCCGCTGCCACCGCCAGACGCGGCCCGGCCCGACTCCGCCAGGCCCGACGCCGGTCCAGACTACATGATTGCGGACATGCTTCCCCCGCCCGACGCTAGCCGCGCTCCGGACGCGATCATCTACGACCCGCTGCCGCCGCCCGACGCCGGCCGGAGCGACCGCACGCCAGACACGAACATCGTTAACGACCCGGCACCGCCGCCAGACGCGGGCCGGCCAGATTACATGATCGCAGACATGCTTCCCCCAAGCGACGGTGGTGTGCAGAAGGTCGACGCTCCCTTTCCAGTCTCCGACCCGCCGGTTGCTCCCATCGGCGCCCTGTCGCCGACTCGGGGCGCGCCCGGGGCCGGTGAGGGTGGCGGCCACTGGGCTGACACCACACCCCGTCGGTCGCCGCGCGCCCGCGACCTGCCCCTGTGCCTGCCGCCCGAAATTCGCATCGCGGGCGAATGGGCGGACAGCACCGTGCAGGTTTGCCTGACCGGTGCCGAGGAGCCACTCAGCATTCGCTGGCAGAGCGACGGCGAAGTCATCGGCACCGATCGCCAGGTGACCTGGGCGCCGTCATCCGATGACGATCAGCTCAACGTGGCGGTGCGCAGCCGGGATGGCGTGGCCGTCGCCGAGCTGCGCCTTTGTCAGGTTCGCGGCCGGCGCGGATAGCGCCGATGACGCTTCGGCCGCTGTCCGCGCGATCGCGTCTTCGTCCTGTCCTCTACGGCGTGATCCACGCGCTGGTCGATGCCGCGTGTGTGGCTGCCGTGGTGCGCGCTTCGCGCGGCTCGACCGTGGGGGACTTGGGCGCCTTCTGGACCGTGGCCGGCTACGATTGGCTCGCCTTTGGATTGCAGTTTCCACTGGGTCTGCTGGTGGATCGGTTGCGCCTGGCGCGACTGTCAATGATCGTTGGTGTGGCTATGGCCGCCCTGGTCCTGGCGCCAGGACCAATTCCACCGCTGGCAACCATGATTGCAGCCGGCGTGGGCAATGCCCTGTTTCACCTGGGCGCAGGCGGGCTGGTTCTGCGTTCTGCCGGAGGGCGGGCCGCACCGGCCGGGGTGTTCGTGGCGCCAGGAGCACTCGGTCTTGGACTGGGCCTGTGGATGGGACGCACAGGCCGGGGCTCGACCTTTCCCATCTACGTCGCCTTGGCCTTTGCGGTCATCGCACTTATCACGCTGGACAAGCCGGCTCCGCCCGAGGACGATTTGAAATCCGCGCCGAGTGGGGCCGGGGCGCAGCCGGCGCTCTTGCCCTGGCTGATCCTCTTGATGCTGCTGCTCGCGTCGGTCGGGGTCCGTTCGTTTGTTGGGTTCGGCGCCTGCTTCCAGTGCCCCGGAGGATTGGCGGTGGTGATCGGGTTGCCGGCAGCGGGCTTCCTGGGAAAGCTCGCGGGTGGCTTTGTGGCTGACCGCCTGGGTTGGCTGCGCGTAAGCGCCGGGGCGCTGCTTCTGTCCCTGCCGCTCATCGCCTTCTCGGGCGGGTCACTGGCCCTGGCGTTGCCAGGTGTCCTGCTTTTCCAGAGCACCATGGCCGTCACCTTGGTTGCGGTGTACGCGCTTATGCCCCGTTGGCCAGCAACTGCATTCGGCCTGCCCTGCCTGGCACTGATTGCCGGCGCGTTTCCGACTTTCGCACCCGCGGGAAGACAGCTCTTCGGCCGCTGGACATTCGCGCTGCTCATCGCGCTCTCAGCTGCGGCTCTCGTGCTCGCCCTGCGCCGGCTCAGTCGTCGCGGCCTGGCCCGGAAATGAAACGCTAGGGAACGCCGAACAGGCGGCGCGACAGCATCCCAAGACCGAAGCTGGCGCCATTGGCACACAAGGCCCACAACCACGCGCGCCTGTACCTCCAGCCAAAGCGGAAGTAGGCGGCCTCGGCCAACCAGGCGAACAGCTCGGCAGCGACGACCTTGGTGGTGTAGCTGCCAGGAACCGCGGGATGAAAGAATCCGAACCACACGATCGGGTGCGTGATCGCGCTCGCGCCGAACGCCGCCCAGACCGAGCAGCGCATGGTGCGCATGTAGATGGGCACCTCGACGATCTGGGTAAAGAGGAAGGCCTGTAGCCATGCACCCATCTCGTCGGATTCTCGCGGAGAGAGTCAGCTAGCGCGGCGGCCTACGCCGCGTGAGCATCATGGCCGCGGCAAACAAGCCCGCCGCCAGCCAGGGGCCGACGGTGCGCGCCAAGCGACCGCCGATCGAGCAGCCCGAATCCTTGCTAGGTTCAGTCGGGACGCACTTCACGCAGCTGGACTGGGTCGTGCCGGTTGTGCAGGTCGCGTTCTGGCAAGTGCCCGGACCGTTGTAGGTGCAGGCGCCGCCAACGGTGAGAGAGATACATGCGATTGCCTCTGGCGGCAGGGGAATCACGTCGGCACGAGCGGTTCCTGCCAACCCAACCGTCAAAAATATGGCCAACGACAAACGCTGCCTATTCATGGGTCACCTCGCCACGGCCTAGAAGACGTCTTCATGCTGGCAGAAGGATCTGGAGGTGTCTATTGGCATCGAGAAGGACTGGCCCACGGGCGTGACCCCGATCACTTTTGCAGGAGCGGCCGCAATCGACCTTCTGCGGCTATCGCGAAAGCAGGGTTCAGCTTGACCCATGACCCGAGATCGCGGCATATGTTGGCCTCCCAAATGGCCGATGCCGCCCCAAGGCTAGCCGCTAGACAACAAGGAAGACTCCCAACTCATCGAAATCATTCCCGGAGAGATGACCGAGTGGCCGAAGGTGCCTGATTCGAAATCAGGTGTACCGAAAGGTACCGTGGGTTCGACTCCCACTCTCTCCTCTGAAAACCGAATATCTGTCGCACCCCCGGAGAGATGACCGAGTGGCCGAAGGTGCATGATTGGAAATCATGTGTACCGCAAGGTACCGAGGGTTCGAATCCCTCTCTCTCCTCCGCAGTGAATTCGCCCCCTGCCCCTTCGCTTGCCCGCGAGCTCCGCACTCTGGGCGGGCTGGCAGCCCCGTTCGTTGCCGCCCAGGTGGGCATGATGACCCTGGGCGTGGTCGAGGCAGCCATTGCCGGCCGCGCCGGCACGGGCGTGCTGGCCGCGGTGTCGCTGGGCAACGCCTGGACCCACGGCACCGGGCTGGCGGCCATGGGCGTGGTGCTGGGCGCTGACCCCATCATCAGCCAAGGCTACGGCGCGGGCGACACGCGGGGCGTGGCCCTGACCTTCCAGCGCAGCATCATCCTGTCGCTGCTTCTCGGCGCCATCGTGGCTGTGGCCTGGCTGTTCACCGCGCCAGTGCTGCGCTTTGCCGGGCAGGACCCGAAGCTGGTGGCCGATGGGGCGCGCTTCGTGGCCGTGCAGGCGCCCACGGCGTTCGGATTCCTGCTCTTCATCGTGAATCGGCAATACCTGGCCGGCCGCGGGCTGGTGGCGCCGGCTTTCTGGGTCATGGCGGCGGTCAATCTCATCAACTTGGTGGTGACCTGGTGGCTGGTGTTCGGAGGCGCGGGCGTGCCGGCTCTGGGCGTGTTGGGCGCGGGGCTGGGGGGCGCGGTCACGCGTTTGCTGATGGCCGGCCTGCTGCTGGCCGCGACCTTCGCCTTCGGCCTGCACCGGGCCGCGTGGGTGCCCTGGAGCCGTGAGGTTCTGGCGATAGCGCCCATGGGGCACATCCTGCGTCTCGGTCTGCCCATCGGGCTGCAGTTTGGCCTCGAGGTGTGGGCCTTTCAGCTGACGACGCTGCTAGCCGGCCGCATGGGCCTGGTGCCGCTCGGGGCGCACACCATCGTGCTCAACCTGGCCTCGTTCAGCTTCATGTTCCCGCTCGGGATCTCCATGGCAGCCAGCGTGCGCGTGGGCAACCTGGTCGGGGCCGGCGATCTACGCGCAGCCCGTCGCAGCGCTTTGCTGGCCCTGGCCCTGGGTGCAGGCGTGATGAGCCTCTTCGCTCTGACTTTCTACCTTCTGCGCTGGCGCTTGCCCGCTCTCTACAGTTCTGACCCGAAGGTGACGGCGGCCGCAGCTTCCATCCTGCCCATCGCCGCCGGATTCCAGATGCTCGACGGAACGCAGGTGGTGGCCAGCGGAATCCTGCGCGGGCTGGGGCGCACGCGTCCAGCAGCGGTGGCCACCCTGGTGGGCTACTACCTTCTGGCCCTGCCCCTGGGCTGGCTGCTGGGCTTGCGCCACGGCCTTTCGCTGGCGGGCCTGTGGTGGGGCCTGGCCACGGGCCTAGCCGTGGTGGCCATGGCGCTGCTAGCGTGGATCCTACGGCCCGGTACCTTCGCGCTCGCCCGCACGACAACGTGACGGACGGGCCGCAGCCGACCAGCTCTCCCTCGGCTGGGTTTCTAGCGAAGAACCCACGCGGGTATAAGATACCCGTCCTGCGGCGTATCTCCTCCTCCTGCGGACGGACAGAAAGGAACAGCAATGACTAGACTCGCTCAACATTCTCTTGTCTTCGTTCTCTTTGGCGCTCCATCTCTTCTGGTTGGCTGCGGCACGAGCAGCACCATCAAGGATGACGCAGCCCCAGGATCTGCGGACGGCCCTGCTGCTACGCCCGACCTCCTGGCCGTCCCCGTGCCCGATGCAAGCCATGACCTTGCCCCTGTGGTGCCACCGGACGCGCCCGTCGGCAGCCCCACCGATGCCGCCGATGGTGGCGATGGTGCCGCCGATGGTGGCGATGGTGCCGCCGAATTAGGCGCCCCGGCGGATTCGTTGCTGGCCAATTGTGACTTCCAAGGCGGCAGCGTTCTCTCTGACCTGACGCTGACCAAAGCGTGCAGCCCGTACCACATCAGGGACTTCATCCAGGTCAACAGCGGCGCCGTCCTGACCATCCAACCGGGTGTCACGCTCGGCTTCGAAGGCGGCACTGGACTCTCGGTCGGCAACGCCGACATGGGCACCCTGGTCGCGGTGGGAACAGCGCAAGATCCAATCACCTTCACCTCGGCCTCATCCCCGCCCTTGCCCGGCGACTGGGGAGCCATCCGTCTGTATGACGGCACCACGAACGGGACCAAAATCGCGTACGCCAGGTTGGACTTTTGTGGCGCGGATCGCAGTGGCTGCATCGTCGGCGACGGTGCACCGCCCAACGCCGTAACCATCGATCACGTGACCATCGACCAAGTGGGCCCGGACTCCGACGGCATCTTGCAGTGGGACACGGACTCGAACTTCATCATCACCAACTCGACCTTCAGCAATATCCCAGACGGCCAGTATGCCATCTCGGTCCCGGCGCCCTCGTTTGCGGGCATCGGGGCGAACAACACCTTCAACGGTAGCGCCATGATCGAGATCGCCGGTGGAGTGATCAGCTCGACGACCTCTTGGGTCGATCCGGGAACGGCCATCGCGGTCACCGACAGCCTGTGGATCGAGGGTTCGAACAGCCCCGTCCTGACCATCGGCGCCGGCATGACACTCATGTTCGCCGCGAGCAATCCTCCCTTGCAGCTTAGCGTCGGGTACGGCGCCGCTGGCAATCTTGTCATTGCGGGTGCGCCCGGCAAACCCGTCGAGCTCACCTCACTGGCTGCCGCGCCTGATCAGGGAGACTGGGTCGGCGTCGAAGTGTGGGCTGACGGCGCGGCCCATATCAGCTATGCCGACATCTCCTACGCCGGCAGCGACTCCCTTGGTGGAGGCGACCTCATTCTCGAGAACGGCAACTCCACCTCCCAGATTGTGGTGGACCACTCTTCGTTCACGTACAGCTTGGGCTATGGCATCTACCTGGACTGCGCGGATCCCGCCGTCACTTCCCAAGCCACGGTCACGCTCAACGCTGGCATCACGTACGCATTCAACGAAAGTGACATGACGAACTCGGGCAACCCATCCAACAACGTGGGGCCTGGCCTCAGTGGACCCGACTGTTCAATTCACCACCACCACCACTAGAGCCGCCTTCGACTGAATGGCCAGAGCCACGCAGGGCGATCCCCGACAGGATCGCCCTTTTCTTCGTGGCCGCCTCAGCTGCGCTTGCCGCCTTCCAGCTCGCGAATCCGTTTCTGCACATCGGCCCGGTTGGGCGCATTGGGGGCCGCGCGCAGGTAGCTCTTGTAGAAACCCACTGCCTCCTTGTCGTGGCCCATCTTGCGATGGCACTGGGCGATGTTGAAAAGAAAAGCGGGATCAGGCACGGCCATATAGGCGACTTCAAATTCACCCAGGGCATCCTGGTAGTGGCCGAGTTCATAGTGGCGGTTGCCTTGGTTGAAGTGTTCCTTGGCGGTGGCCATGGTCTCCGGGCTGGGCTTCGCCTCCACCGGCCCCGAGGGTTGTGCGCGCGGGGCCTTGACCAGGTGCGGGTTCTTCTTCTCGGCGAATTCTGCCAGCCCGGGTGAGCGAAGCAGGGTTTGCACGGCCTTGCCAGCCATGATGACCGCAAACTCTCCGCTGCGGTGGAATTCGTCGGAAGTCTGACCCACGGCCACTGCGGCCTCGCCGCTTTCCGCAGTCAAGGACAGATGCCCGCGCAAGAAAGTGACCATCACGCTCACACGAATCTCCAGCCGCACGTCGATGTCGGCCCTGCTGTCGCGGCCGTGTACCACGGTGAGGCCGGCGCGGCCCAGCTCGGCCTCCACCGCAGATTTCATCTCTTCGTTGAGCCTGGGGTCGGTGTCTCCCTCGGCCACGAAAGCCATGTCCTCGAGCACGCGCACCCGCAGGGCGCGCACCGCGGCCGATATTTCCGAACGCGGAACCAATTCAGTGCTCGCCGTGCCGCCCATGTACAAACCGCCGCATCCCAGGGCTAAGACCGCGAGGGCGAGAATAGGGGGCCGCTTCACGGCCCCAGTATCCGACGGTCGAAGGTGACGTTCAACTTTGACGAGCACGAACCGGTGAGTGCCCACGCGTGCGCGAGTTCGGCCATTCTCACTGCCATCGAGGGACCGGCTCCCGGATCAGTTCGTTGCCTTGGCCGCTGCCACGCACTGTCCTTCGACACAGCGGGGGACTTTGTTGAAACCTCTGTTCTCTCGGTGTTCTCAGCAGCGGGTGGTTGGCGAGGTGAATAGACTCGTCAGCTTGGTTGCGGCCGGAGAGCCACTACAAGAACGCCAGCCACTCCGGGTGCGCCTGCGAAACGCCCTTCACCACCGCTGTGAAAGCCGCCTGCAGCGTGCGCGTGATGGGGCCTGGCTCGCCGGCGCCGATGGTGATCTTGTCGATCTCGCGCACCGGTGTGACCTCGCAGGCCGTGCCGGTGAAGAAGACCTCGCTGGCCGAATAGAGCATGTCGCGCGTGAAGGCCTGCTCCACGACCTCGATGCCATTCTCGCGCGCCAGCGTGATGACCGCGTCGCGGGTAATGCCGTCGAGGATGGGCATGGACAAGGGCGGCGTGTACAGGCGGCCGCGGTGGACCATGAAGATGTTTTCGCCAGTGCCTTCGGCCACTGCGCCCGAGGCGTCCAGCATGATGGCTTCGTCGTACCCCAGGCTCACCACTTCGCGCTTGGCCAGCACGGAATTCACGTACTGACCGGAAATCTTGGCCTTGCTCATGGTGTGGTTGAGATGACCGCGCACGAAGGTGGACAAATGGGCGCGGATGCCCTTGTTGAGAGCCTCGGCACCCAGATAGGCGCCCCAGGGAAATGCGATGACGATCAGCTCCACCGGGTTGTCGCGCGAGCCCAGCCCCAGCGAACCAGCGCCCAGGTAGGCCAGCGGTCGGATGTAGGCCTCGTCCAGCTTGTTGGCGCGCAAGGTGTCCAGACAGGCCGCTTCGATCTGCTCGCGCGAATAGGGCACCGCCATGTCGCAGATCTTGGCCGAGGTGATCAACCGATCCACGTGCTCGCGCAGGCGGAAGACCGCGCTGCGGCCGTCGTTGCGTTTGTAGCAACGGATGCCCTCGAAAACCGCCACGCCGTAGTGAAGCGTGAAGGCCGAGACGTGGGTGGTCGCCTGTGCGAAGGGCAACAACTTTCCATTCATCCAGGCGAACTCGGACTTGATCATGTGACTCCTCTTAGGCGCCGAATTTCTTCTTCGATGTCAGACAGACCGGGGCTCAGGCGCAGGGCCGCCTCGAATTCGCGAATGGCATCATCGGGCAGCCCGGTCTCGGCATAGAAACGACCGAGCGAGATGCGCACCCAAGGATTGGCGGGCTCGGTTTCCACCGCCCGCCGCAGCTCGGCCAGACCCGCGGCCGTGGCGTGCGCGTCGGCCGGCGCCTGGCGATACAAGGCCCAACCCAGGGCACTGCGATAGCTGGCCTGCTTGGGCGCCAGCGTGGTGGCCTGGCGAAAGGCCTCGGCCGCCTGCGGGTAACGACGACCGCGCAGGTGCGAGACACCGGTGAAGTACACGCGCTCGGCCGCCGTGGCCGCCGATTCGGAGGGGCCGCCCGCCTCGCCATCCGTCCGCGGCGGAGGCGTGGTCTCCAGTTCAATCAGATAGTCACGCCGGGAAACGCTGTCGCGCAAGATCGTGAAGGCAGTCTCCAGGCGCTCGAAGATCTGTTGGGCCACGGCGCGCACGTCTTCGGCACGAAGACGGTAGAGATCAGGATGGAAGTCGCGGGCCAGAGCATCGTAGGCCTCCGATATTTCGGCGGGCGTGGCTTCCCGGTCGACGCCCAACACCTCGAAGTGACTCTGCACGCGCATGACCGCCAGCAGGGCGACCAGCTCTTCGCGGCTGCGCTCGCCGGTGGGCGGGCTGGCGCTGAGCGGATCCACCGGCCGCGGCGTGCGGCGGACTTCGGCCGGTGGCTCATGCGGGGGCGCCTGGGTCGGCGCGATCATCCCCGCCTCGGACATGGCCACCAGAAGCAGGCGGGCGCGGTCGATGGGAATGGGCGATGAGGCCAGGGCCGCCTCCAGCTTGACCGTTCCGTCGAGTCCTTCGATGAAGTGCCGCTCGTTGGCGTCGGCGGTGATGTCCTGCAAACGTCGGCGTGGATCAGGATTGGGCGTCAGGTATTTGCCCGAGAGAGGCTGCAACACGCGGTGGATGCGCTCGGCATCGTAGTGGCGCCGGATGCCCTCCAAAATCAGGGCCGCCGGCGTCCGTTCCAGCCGCATTGGCGCTTCCTGACGAGGCACGCCCTTCTTGAACATGAAATCGCCGCTGGTCCACGAAAAGATCTCAAGCAGCTTCGATTCCACCTGCAACATGAGCGCGCGCGACAGGTTGTAGGGCGAGAGCGCGCCCATCGCCACCAGGACTTCTCCCTGATGCTGGTGCGTCTCTTTCATCCGGCGCAGCGAGTTTTCCAGCGTCTCCTCGGAAATCAGGCGCTGTTCCAGCAGGATCTGACCCAAGCACTCGGACAGCACATTGGATCGGACCGAGACGGGATAGCCTTCTTCGAAGCTGACGATCTTCTTGGTGTCGCCGCGGGCGAGCAGCAACGCGCCTGACAAGCGGCCGGAATACGCCCGCTGCATGATGCGAGCGAACGGCTGGCGCGCCAGGGTTCCGTGCATCTCCGACTCGCTCTCAACGAAGTGCCTGGCCGTGGTTTCCACGGCGCGCTTCTCGCGCTTCTGCTCCGCATCGGCAGCCGCCGCGCCTGGGTAGTTGGCCACGGCGGGCGCCTCGGGCGGTTCGCTGGGCGGCACGGTCTCGAGCAAACGCGCCAGCAGTCGATCCGTGTCGAGCGGCGTGGACAGGTACTCGGCCGGGGCAAAGCGGCGCTGCGCTTCGGCCTGGTGGCTGGCCCCGCGGTGGGTACTGGCGACAAAGAAGATAGGAATGCGCGCGGTCGCGGGATTCTTGCGGACCTCGTCGGCCAGGACAAAGCCACTGCCGTCGGAAAGGGTGGTGTCCAGAATGATGGCGTCAGGCGCCCGCACATCCAGGGTCCGTCGAGCCCAGCTCAACTCGGCCTCCGTCGAGACCAAGTAGTGCGCCTCCCCGAGCGTCTCGTTAATGCGACGAGCCAGCGTGGAATTGCTCTCGACGACCAGGACGTAGGAAGGCATGGGCAGGGATTGTATACCGCAAATCCGAAGGTCTGAGGGTTGCGAGAGGAAGCGCCTTGGCGGCTCGGGCTACTTCAACGAGCGCGGGCATCAGGGGGCGCGCCCATAATCTGTTCGAGATAGGAACACACGTCTTGGCACAGCCACTCTCCCGCGCGGCAGCGGGCGCGCCTGGTGGCGATGTTTGCCCTGGCTTCTTCGAACCGGCCCTCTTTGATGAGGAGCTTCTGGGCCACGGAGAAGGCATCGAGATTGTCGGGATCGAGCCGAATGGCGTCTCGTAGGGATGCAAGCGCACGCGACTGCGAAAACCAGGTCCACTGCCCGTCTTCGTCCGCATAGGCTTCGAGCATGGCGGACTTGAAGCTCGCCACGGCGGCGTGCTGATTGCGCTCGGCAGGCGACACCGCGAAGTGGCCGAGAACGGTCGTTGCGGTGGCGAGGAAGGCGATGAGCCCGACCTCGGCCCAGCGTCTGGCGCGAACCGCACGGACAACCTCGGCCGCGCCCGCAGCCGACAGCATGAGCACGAAGGGTAGCGCAAGCGCGCGGTAGCGGCTGGCGTTGAAGAACATCACTTCGGTCGCGACAACCGCGAGCCATGGCACCACCAACAGAAATGCGGACGAACGATTCTGCGCCCCTCGCCATCCGAAAAGTGCCAAGGGCACGAGCAGGGCAAACGGGATAAGAGGCAATTTCCACACGATGTTGGCCTGGCGACACCAGGCGAAATCGCGGTTGCGTGGAATTTCGTAGTTGGAAAGGTGGCGCCACGTTTTGTCAAGCAAACCGGCGAGCGCCCGCAGCGGTTCGGAGCGGACAAACCTTGCGGCTCCTGCGAAAAACGCGGGATCGGTCGCCGTCTCTCCTGTTCGCTGCTTGAGTCCAGCAATCAGCAAACTCCCCGGGTTGCCTCGATCCACTTCGCGAATGTCCCAGTACCCCTGCACGCTCAAGCGGTGATCGGGAAAGGGATTGTTGCCCCAGTAGAGGTTCTGGCCTGTCATGTCGGAGATCAGGGTCCAGCGTCCGGAGGCGTTGTGATTGTGCACGGCCGTGAACCAGACCAGGCAGACGATTGGCCCGAGCAGCGCGATCAGGACTCGTGGCCGGTTCGACGGAGTCCAGGTCCACGCGAGCGCGGCCAAGCCGACCGCCACCGCCAGCAAGTTCGGCCGTGCCAATGCCGCCAGACCAAGGGCCAGTCCGGGCACGGCCCAGCGCCCTGGCCGGCCGTTGCGTGCCCAGTTCGAGACATAAAGAGCCACAGACATGAGCAAGAGTCCGATGCCCGAATCCTCGAACGAGGTGTCCTCGAACATGAGCACGGGGTGGAGCACCACGAGCGCCAGGCCGATGAGAGCCACCCGGCGGCCGAGCAAGCGGGCAGCCATAAGAAAAAGGAGAAAGTAGGCGGCTAGCAGCCCGTGGTTTTAGTGGCGGGAATGGCTTCGCTCATGCGGCTGCCTGAACGAGCCACGGGCCGTGTGATTTGCTGGTTGCCTGCTGAGTCTCGCTGTCGGCGTTCCCAGGCAGCCG
>Ga0265330_10000592_pt1 | contig 23557 bp, 12 predicted proteins | sample 41919metaG_FD_202083 | JGI IMG/M metagenome (GOLD analysis project Ga0265330, IMG submission 202083) | Rhizosphere microbial communities from Carex aquatilis grown in University of Washington, Seatle, WA, United States - 4-19-19 metaG | ecosystem: Host-associated > Plants > Roots > Rhizosphere... | reverse complement strand
TGAATGAAGACCTGTCGACGTCGGCGATACCCACCAACGTCGGCGTGGCCAATGTCGAGGGCATACGCGGCGTCAAGCCGGCCGGAGACGATGCTGCAAACGCCATTATGCTGGCGGCGTTTACGGCGGCCTACGGCACCACTTCGGGAGATCCCACGATTCCGCGCGTGGCATCGACCTACGACGCTGTCTACCTGATGGCCCTTGCCATTGCGCAGGCTGGGACCAGCACGGACGTCAATGCCATTCGCACGGCGTTGCGGTCGGTTGCCAATCCGCCAGGGACGGTCGTCGGCCCCGGCCAGTTCGCCCAGGCTGTCGCGCTCATCCAGGCAGGCCAGGACATCAACTACGAAGGCGCCAGTGGCAGTTGCGACTTTGACGTCAACGGTGACGTTATGCCAGCCATGGCGGAATGGCAGCTCGAGAAAGGGAACTTCACGATTCTGCGAACCTTCAGTCCGTAAGCAAAGCTTTGCGCCAGGAAATGTGAAACGCGCCGTGGGTGGAGCATCCGCTCCGCTCGCGGCGTTTCTAGTTTCTCTCGACCAGTCTTCGATAGAGCGCGCAGTTCTTCTCGATGTCGGGTCCGTTGCGGACCAAATCGGCGCCCACCAGGAACATCACCTCGTTCCCGTAGAATTCCAGCAACTCGGGCAGGCGCTGCAAATTCATGCCGCCGCCTGGAGCCGGGAAGATGCTTTTCAAATTTCCTAGTGCGTCCTGACAGCCGTTTGCGATCTCACGACACTCGTCCAGAGAAAACCCGAATCGGCCTCCGGAATGCGGAAAGATGCTGGCATCCGCGCCCGCCAGGCGCATGAGCTGGCCGAACAAGGCATAGGGGGCGATACCGTTGTCCGGGCTGGTCACGAAACTCCCCAGGAACGCCGGGTGCGCCAGAATCGGCAACGCAATGGAATCGTCATCGGCCAAAGCGCGCATGGCATCGAGGCCCGTCAGCCCGGGGCAGATGAGCAAAGCCCCAGCGCCGACTTGCTTGGCAAAGTGCGCCCGTTCGTGGACCTCTGCCGCAGGAGCGGTGACGTTGGGGGCATAGAGAATCGTGCAGCCGGTTGGGGCTGCAGCTTTGCGCACGGCCTCGGCGCAACGCTCGGCGCGTTCGACGAAGCTGGCGAAGGGCTGGTTGGCTAGGCCGTGGTCGTCCTTGATCACGTCGATCCCGCCCGCGGCAAAGCGCCCGGCCAAATCGGCCAGTTCCACAGCCGAGAGGCCCATGGGTTTGACCGCGGTGGACAACAAGGGTCGATGCGGCTGGCCCAACAAAGCCCGGAGACCGTCACACCCGAAGCGCGGTCCTTTGAACTCTTGCCAAAGCGTGCCGCCGTCCTCCAGACGCGAGAGCCGGAAGCCTTTCTTCAGGCTGATATTGCCAAAAAGGACGTTGCACAGCTGGGTGAGCTCGCCGCCCGTGGTGTCGTTCAAGAAGGAAAACAGCGCTTCATAGGCCGGTGAACCAGGCGCGCAGGATTTCTGCAGGGATTCCAGGCGGCCCACCACCTCATCAGGAATGAATCCATTGGGAAGGATATCGGCGGGGCACTCGACGGTTTGCTCCAAGCGAAGGTCTGCGGCTTTTGCGCGGGCCTCGCTCTCGTCGCCTGTGAGGCGGTAGCGAACGAGAAAGCGGTCCGAGGTTGTTTTCAATGGGGGCATTAGAGGGCCTCGGGCTTGGCCTCGCTGTGCACCGCCTCGACGCGGACCTGGGCGATGTCCTCGGGCTTGATATTGAGCTGGGTTCCAAGAGCCTGCTCAGCAGCCTGAATGAGCCCAAGGGCGTCGATGCCATGCTCGCGCATCAGATACGCCTTGGAAGCGCCATGCGAAAAAGTGTCCCGTAGCCCGAGACGGACCAGTTTCTTTCCCAGGCCGTGCTCGGCGATTTTCTCGGCCGCAATCGATCCCAGGCCGCCGGTGGTCAGGTGATTCTCCAGGGTCAGGACGCCGTGCTTCGGCTTGGCCAGGGCATCCAACAGGGCAGGATGATTGCAGGGTTTCAGGGTCGAGATGTGCAGGTGCTCGACGGAAACGCCCCGCGATTTCAAAAGAGAAACGGCCTTCAACGCCTCCTCGGTGCACAGTCCGCTGGAAAGCACGGTTAGGTCGTTCCCGCGCGAAAGCACGCGCGGCTGGTCCAGCTGCATGGGCTCGGACGCAGCGAACAGCCGTGGCAACTCGCCGCGGAGCATGCGGATGTACACCGGCCCCTCTACAGCGGCCATGACGTCCAGCACGCTCTCCACCTCGGTGGCGTCGCCGGTTTCCAGCACCGTCATGTTGGGCAGAGTGCGCATGAGCGCCACATCATCAATGGCCTGGTGAGTGGCGCCGCCCGGCGTGGTGATGCCAGGCAGAAAGCCGAACATCTTCACGTTGGCGTTGGCGTAGGCCACGCTCATGGCCACCTGGTCGTAGGCCCGGCGGTAGATGAACACCGCGAATGTGTGCACCAAGGGCATGAAGCCTTCCCGCGCCAGGCCGGCAGCAAAGGACAACATGTTCTGTTCGGCAATGCCCATCGAAAAGAATCTTTCGGGGTACGCAACGCTGAAGGCGTCGGCCTCGCAGGAACTGGTAAGGTCCGCAGACAACACCAAAATCCTCGGCTTGTCTTTGGCCCAGGTCACCAGGTTCTTCGCGTGTACGCGCGAGAGCATTTCCGTCACAGACGCTCCAGGGCGCGGCGATAGGTTCTGCGCTCGTCAGGCGTCTTGAAGCGCAGGTAGTGCAGTTTCGGAGCGTTCTGGCTGAGCAGGGGCAAGCCGCGGCAGGGATCTGTGTCGCATAGAACCGCGAGGGGCCGGCCGTCGCCTTGCCGAGCGGCGGGCGCCGCCAAGGCCTTGGGATTGTGCCCGGCCACGCGCTCTACGCGCCAACCAAAGGCCTGCAAGCGATCTTGCAAGGGCTCCACGGCCATCACGTTGGTCACCAGCCCGTCGCATTGCTGGCGGTTGACGTCGACATAGATGGCGAGACGGTCCAGCCGGTGGAATGAAGCCACCTGCAGAGCTTCCCAGGTCTGGCCGATTTGAAATTCGCCGTCGCTCATGAACACCCAGGTGCGGCCACTGTCGCCCTTGAGGCGGCGGCCGAGAGCAATGCCAGCGGCCTGCGATAAGCACTGACCGAGCGATCCGGCCGTCACTTCCATGCCAGGGGAGTGCTCGGCGCCGATCATTTCCACGGACGATCCGTCGCGGTTGAAATCGTCCAGGCCGCAAGCATCCATGCGGCCGGTTTCGATGAGGACCGCGTAGAGCACGAGCGCGTAGTGGGCCGGCGAAAGAAAGAACCGATCCTGGTGCGCCAGCGGGCGCCCGTTGAATTCCGCGCCGGTGAAATAGCCGCGGTTGCTGCGCGAGGGGACGCCAGGAAATGGTTTGGGCCGAATCGGCTCGTCCACCGGCGCCAGGTTCATCACCTTGAGATAGAGAGTGGAGAGGATCTCGGCCGAGGAACAAGCCTGACTCATGTAGCCGCCATTGTGCTTGAGCGTGTGTTCCAGCACGCGGCGCCTGATGTGACGAGCCGCCAGCCGCACCTCGTCCGCCCAAATGGGTTCAGTCATCGAGCAACTCCGGAGAACATTTTCACCACAGAGTACCTTGATATTCGCCACGCGCCTGCAGGAAAGGATATCATCCGTCCGAACAAGGGTGCACGATGAGATCAAGGTCCGCCACGCTCTGGATCCTCTTCCTGCTCGGCGCTTGCGGCCGCTCTGGACTTTGGCATGGTGTGGCCGGAACAGGTGGTGTCACCCAGGATGACGGTGTCGGCAACACCGGTGTCGCGTCCACCGCGACTATCGTCGATTGCGGTTCGCTGGCCAGTCCAAGCAGCGGCTCGGTAAGCGCATCTTCGACCACGGACGGGGCAGCGGCGACCTACTCTTGTTTCGCGGGCTCCGCCCTCACCGGAAGCGCAATACGCATTTGCCAGCAAAATGGGATGTGGAGCGGCACGGCCCCTAGCTGCGCGGTTTCGAACTGCCCGAGCGGCGAGACGGAGTGCAATGCTGTCTGCCTCGACGCGCAGGCTGACAACAACAACTGCGGATTCTGCGGAAATGTCTGCTCGGCCCTCTCGCCCTCCAGAGCTCAGTGTACGGCTGGTCGCTGTCTTGTCACGCTCGCCACCGGGATGGGAAGACCTCAAAGCATCGCAGCGGACGCCACCAGCGTATACTGGACGAACTACTACGACGGCACTGTGATGAAAGTGTTTTCGGCCGGTGGCACTCCCACCACTCTTGCTTCCGGGCAATCGCGCCCCACTGGCATCGCAGTAGACGCCACAAGCGTCTACTGGATTAGCGACGATACTGTGAAGAAAGTGTCTGTGCGTGGCGGCACTCCTACCACGCTTGTTTCTGGGCGGTCCTTCCCCCAGGGCCTCGCGGTGGATGCTACCAGTGTCTACTGGACTGAGTATGGTTACCAAGTTGGTCCTGTGATGAAGGTACCACTGGGCGGGGGCACCCCCATCACCCTCGCCTCTGAGCAGTCCTCCCCTACTGGAATCGCCGTGGACGCCACCAGCGTCTACTGGACCGGCGACGACTATTTCGGCACTGTGACGAAGCTGTCGCTGGGCGGGGGCACCCCCATCACGCTTGCGTCCGGACAGTCCTACTCCACTGGCATCGTCGTGGATGCCAGCAGTGTCTACTGGACAAACAACGCGATCTGGGGCAACAGTGACTTCGAGGACGACTCCGGCTCGGTGATGAAGGTAGCTCTGAGTGGCGGCACTCCCACCACCCTCGCCTCCGGTCTCCCCGGCCCCAGTGGCATTGCCGTGGACGCCACCAGCGTCTTCTGGATAGATCAACAAGGCGGCGGCGCGGTCATGAAAGTGCCTCGGGGCGGCGGCACTCCCACCACCCTCGCCTCCGGCCAGTCCGCCCCTGGTGGCATCGTCGTGGATGCCACCAGCGTCTACTGGACCAACGGAGTCAATGGCACTGTGATGAGGCTGAGTCCCAAATGGTGAAACCCTGTACCGGGATCGAGCCCACGATGAGAGCAAGATCCGCTGCGCTCTGGGTTCTTTGCTTGCTTGGCGCGTGTGGCCGATCTGGCCTATCCTCCAGCACGGGCGGCGTCACTGGCAATGGCGGCTGCCGCAATACGCAGACTGACAGCAACAACTGCGGAACCTGCGGAAACATCTGCTCGGCTGTCTCGCCCTCCACGGCTCAGTGTACGGCCGGTCGATGTCTTGTCACGCTAGCCACCGGGATGGGAGAACCCCAAGGCATCGCTGTGGACGCCATCAGCGTATACTGGACAAACTACTTCGACGGTACTGTCATGAAAGTGCCTTTGGGCGGAGGCAATCCTGCCACGCTTGCATCCGGGCAGACTCACCCCAGTAGCATCGCCGTTGACGCCTTCAGCGTCTACTGGACGACCGACCAAGATGTTCTGAAGGTACCTTTGGACGGTGGAACCTCCACCTGGCTCGCTGGCCCAGGCGACTACGTCGGTGGCGTCGCGGTGGACGGCACAAGCGTCTATTGGACAGACTACAACAACTTCTACGGTGTGGTGGCCAGAGAGCCCCTGAGCGGTGGCATGTACACGACGCTTGCCCAGGTCAACGTCGAGCAGTGTGTCTTCTCGGGTATGGCCATAAGTACCACAAGCATCTACTGGACTGACTCCCGGCACGGCACCGTGATGAAGGTTCTTCTGGGCGGTGGCGCTCCCATCACGCTCGCCTCCACACAGGGCAGCCCGGCCGGCATCGCCGTGGATGCCACGAGCATCTACTGGACCACCTACGATAATGTGATGAAGGTGTCTCTGGACGGTGGCACGCCCACCACGCTCGCTTCCGTGCAAAGCCACAATGATGGTGGTATCGCCGTGGACGCCACCAGCGTCTACTGGACTACCGACAAGGATGTCATGAAGATACCTCTGGGCGGTGGCAATCCCACTACGCTCGCGTCTGGGCAGTCCGGTCCCCAGGGAATCGCCGTGGATGGCGCAAGTGTCTACTGGACGAATTTCATCAACGGTAATGTGATGAAGCTGACGCCCAAGTAACAAGACCAGAGCTGTAGCCTGGGATGCCCACTTATCTGAAATCGTGAGAAATGTCGCGGGCAGCCTCGGCGCTGTCCAGCGCCCAGAAACGATCGGCTTTGAGTGAAGTCACGCCTTGGTGCTGCTGGACCACGCCGCCGATGACCAGGGCGCGGGCGCTGACCAGCAAGGCGCGATGCTCGGCGAACTGAGCCGCAGGCACGATGGCGTTGGCAAAGCCGGTTTCGTCCTCGACGGTCACGAACACCAATCCCTTGGCTGTGGAGGGTCGCTGGCGCACGATGACCAGGCCGGCCACCAACGCACGTTGCCCCTTGGCTGTCCGTTGCAGTTCGTGCGCCGAGAGCACGCCGCGCGCGTGCAAGCGCTGCCGCACAAACGACATGGGATGTGGTCCTGCTGTCAGACCGGTGCCGCGAAAGTCCGCGGCGACCTCCTCGCCGGGATTCATTTCAGGCAAGGGGCTGTCTGCCTGCGTTTCCCCGGATTCCACGCCGGCGAAGAGTTCACCCGAGCGTCCGAACGCTTCTAGTTGCCACATCACCTGCCGGCGCGTGCCGCCCAGAGCTGCGAAGGCGCCGACCTCGGCCAACGTAGTGCGCTCAGAAGCATTCAGTTCCACGCGACGGCACAGATCGCCGAGAGACGAGAAAGGACGGGCTGCGACCAATCGTTGGGCCGCTTCGGCACGCAGCCCGCGCAAATACTTCAGTCCCAGGCGGACAGCGGTAGTGCCGCGATCGTCCTCCAGTGTGCAGTCCCATTGCGAGCAGGTCACATCCACGGACAAACAAGCAACCCCGTGGCGTTGGGCGTCCTTGACCAATGTCGCCGGGTGATAAAAGCCCATTGGGAAATTGTTCAGTAGCGCGCAGGTAAAGGCTGCCGGGTGGTGGGCCTTGAGATAGGCCGAGGCGTAGGCAATGAGCGCGAATGAGGCCGCGTGTGATTCCGGGAATCCATAAAGCGCGAAGGACTTGATCCCCTGAACGATCTCTTCCTGAGCCTTCTGGGCAATTCCCTTGCGCGACATGCCGGCGCGTAGTTCGGCCTCGATGACTTTCATGCGCTCGACTGATCGTTTGAAGCCCATCGCCCGCCGCAGCTCTTCGGCCTGACCGCCGCTGAAGCCAGCCGCGGTCATAGCGATGCGGATCAGTTGTTCTTGAAACAAAGGAATGCCCAACGTGCGCCGCAAGATAGGTTCCAGCGAAGGGTGGGGATAGCGCACGGGCTGCTGACCGTTGCGCCGGGCCAAATACGGATTCACCATCTTCCCGACGATGGGACCAGGTCGGATGATGGCCACCTCGACTACCAGATCGTAGAAGCGTTCGGGCCGCATGCGCGGCAGCGTGGCCATCTGCGCACGCGACTCGACCTGGAACACGCCCACGGTGTCAGCAGCACGAAGCATGCGGTAAACCGCTGGATCGTCGGGCGGCAAATGGGCGTAGTCGATCTCAATGCCGTGATGGGAACGCAACAGCGCGGCCGATTCCTCCAGCACAGCCAGCATGCCCAGGCCCAGCAGGTCCACCTTGACGATGCCCAGATCCGCGCAGTCGTCCTTATCCCATTGCACGACCACGCGGCCAGGCATGCGCGCCGGCTCCAGCGGCACGATCTCGTCGAGACGGCCAGCAGCGATCACCATGCCGCCCGAGTGTTGCCCCAGGTGGCGAGGCAGGTTCAGCATTGATGTAGCGATCTCGGCCAGCAGCTTGGTGCGCGCATCGTCAGGGGGAAAGCCCGCCTCGGCGATGAAGGCGCCAAGCGGCCTGTCCTCGGGCACGATCCAGCCTGGCAGGTGACGGGCGATGCGAGCCAGTTGCTCCTCGGCAAATCCCAGGGCGTGGCCGCAGTCGCGTACGGCCAGGCGCGGCCGGTAGCAAATCACGTTGGCGGTCGTGGCCGCGCCATGCGCGCCGTACTTGCGGTACACATATTGAATCACAGCCTCACGCTGCTCGCCTGATGGCAGATCCAGATCGATGTCAGGCATGCGATCGGTTGCATTGCTGGCGCTCTTGACTCGCTCCTCGGACAGAAAGCGTTCGAACAGCAGTTCCATGCCCACTGGATCGACGGCGGTGATGCCAAGGGCGTAGCAAGTGGCGCTGTTGGCAGCCGAGCCGCGCCCTTGCACCAGGATGTTCCTCTTGCGTGCAAAACGCACAATGTCCCAAACAACCAAAAAATATCCGGCCAGATCCAGCTTTCCAATCACAGTCAGCTCGTGTTCGAGCTGGGCGCGCACCTTGGTGCTCACCGGACGGTAGCGCCCACTGGCGCCCTGCCAGGTCATTTTTTCGAGAAAACTCTGCTGCGTCTCACCCTCGGGCACGGGATAGCGTGGAAATGTGTAGCCAAGATCAGCCAGAGTGAACGCGCACTGCTCGGCGATCTCGCGGGTTGCGTGTAGCGCCGCCGGCAAATCGCGAAACAGCGCCGCCATTTCTGCGGGACGTTTGAGAAATCGTTCGGCATTGCAGGGCAGGCGACGTCCAATTGCGTCCACAGTCAACCCAGCGCGCACGCAAGTCAGCACGTCGTGGACGTGTCGGAGTTGGGCCGAGGCGTAGCGCACGTCATTGGTGGCCACGACTGGTAAGTGGTGTGCGGCGGCCAACGCCAGCACGGCTCGATTGCTATGCTCCTGTTCGGCATCCAGGTGGCGTTGCACTTCCAGGTACAGATGGCTGGCAGGAAGGACCGCGGCCAGTTCAGCCACATCATTGCGTGGGCTCGCGCCCGCAAGCGCGATCAGTCCCTCGGCATGTTCGGCCAGCAGCGCATAACCGGCTGCTCCGTCTCCCTTTGGCCGTCCTGCCTTCATGGCCGTGAGCAAACGGCACAAATTGCGGTAGCCAGTGCAGTTTTTCACCAGCAGCAACAACGGCGATGCCGGCGCTTCCATCACGATCTCGGCGCCCACAATGGGTTGCAGACCCAGTTTGCGCGCGGCTTTGAAAAAGCGTGGCGCACCCGAGAGCCCACCTCGATCGGCAAGGGCCAGCGCCTGGTGCCCCAAGCTGGCAGCCGCCTCGGCCAGATCTTCAGGCAGCGAAGCCCCGTCGAGAAAACTGAAGGCCGAGCGGCAGCGCAGCTCGATATAGGGTGGAGAAGCGTCAGTCATAGTAGCCATCCAGAAACCACTTCTCGCCATCCTGGTGCATGCGATACACGGCGCCGTCAGATGCGTGGACGTCCCAGTACTCACGATGGAAAGCCTGGCCACTCCACCATTCGCCGCTGATGCGGTAGGGACCAGCGGCGATCAGGATGCGCGCCGCAGTTTCCTTTCCGCGAAACGCCGAGGGACCACTGCGCTCCATGAGCACTTCCACTTCCTGCGGCGGACGGAACCGGCGAATCGCCAGTGCCCCTACATCGCTGGAAAGAGCACCCCGATCCGGAGTTTCACCACAGAGAGCACAGAGGCCACAGAGGCCGGAAGAAACGGGTTCCGGATCCGGCTCCGACCCCTTCCTTCCTTCCTTCCGATTCGTCTCTGTGCTCTCTGTGCTCTCTGTGGTGAAAGAATCCGGTCTATCGATCACCATCACTTCCTCGCGCCAGGTGTCCGCGACTCGCGGCGTGCCCACGTGTTCGGGGCCTACCAAGGCGCTCAGTCGCGCCAAGGTCGCGGCCAACCGATCCGGGGCCGGGCCATTGGGCCGCAGCATATCGAGTTGAGTCGCACGCACCCGCGCGGGAAGAACCAGGATGGTCATGCCGGTCACAGGCGCCGAGGGAGCCCGGCGCGACAGTTCCAGCCGCACGAGCTGCAAGAGAATTCCCGATTCGCGCGTGGGCGATTGCAGCGGCACTTCGCGAATCTCGAAGCTGCGCGGTTCCACCATGAGACGCAAGGTCAGCCCGGCGCAGGCCAGCCCGCGACACGCCAGCCGCGCCAGCGCCCGATCGATCAACCCACGCAGCACGAAGACAAGAGGTTCGAGCGAGTCGAGGGCGTAATCGAGTTCGGTGCCTTCCTCGACGGCGTCGGCCGGTGCTTGCGGCAAGAACGCCTCGTCGTCCTGCGCGCGCGCCAGCCGCACCAGGCGCGCCCCGGCCGCGCCCAGTCGCACCGCCACCTCCTCCGGCCGCAGCCGCGCAAGTTCCCCGACCGTGCGCAATCCCCAGCGCGCCAGCGCCTCGGTGATTTCAGAAACTGGTGCCAGCATGGCCAGCGGCAAGGGCGCGAGAAAGGCGCGGGCCGCGGCGGGCGCGGCGGGCACGATGGCGATCTCGTCTGTGCGACACGCGATGCGCGCCAGACCCTTGGAAGCAGCGATCCCCACGCGCACCTCCAGTCCCAGCCGAGTGGCGCGCGCCCGCACAGCGTGGGCCACGGCAGATAGATCCGGGTAAAGCTGACCCAGATCGCCGGCCTGGAAGAAGACCCGCTCAGGCTCTGTGTCGACCCGGGGAGCAAACCCCAACCCCAAATCAGCCAGCGCCGCTGTGGCCGCGTCCACATCAGACTGGCGCGCCGTCACCACACGCAGCGACGGTAACGCAGCCAGCGCCTGTGCCACAGTCACGCCGGGGCGGACGCTCGCAGCAGCAGCTGTCACGGCCAGCACCGACGCGCGGCCTCCAGGTCCCGCAGCCAGAGCAAATGGTCCTGTGCGCTCCCCCGCGTCGGCAAGACCGCGCAGCATCGCCTGCAACGCGATGTCGGGGGCATGAACGCACGCAATGCTGGACATGCACACCTCGCACGAGCACGTCTATCGCTTGCGCCGCGCCTGTGGCTGATTCCGGTCTTCGGTCTCAGTCAATTGCGCCATCACCGAGAACTCGATGGAACAATGATCGGCGCCGTCAGCGGGCGCGCGGCCACGGCCGAGCACGAGGTTGCTTCGTAGCCCAGTCAGCAGGGCCGGAGCCGCGCTGCAGATCTGGACGTTGCGACTGAAATTCTGTCGCTCGCCGAAATCCACGCCCTGGCGAGACAGGATCACTGCCACCGAGGCGAAGGCGCGAACCAGGGGCGAGGCTGCCACCACCAGCGCCACGGTCCGCTGGCGCTTGGCCCCGTGGCGCAGCCGCACCCACGCAGCGTCGGGCAAGCGTGGATTCTTGTCGCCGATGTCCAGCGCGACCAGATCGAAGCCGCCGGCGTCGATCAGCAACTCAGCCGCGCGCAGCGCTTGCATACCCGGCGCATGCACCCACAACAAACGATTAAGCGGCACACCAACCCGCGCTGCCAGCCGCGGATCAAAAGCCTGCTCGGCGTCCACCAACGCCGCCACTCCGCCGCTCTTCAGCGCGCCCGCCAGCGAGGCGTGCAAAATCGATGTCCTGCCCGACGAGCGCGGCCCGGCCAGCTCGCTCACCACGCCGCGCGGCCAGCCCCCACCCAGAAGCGTGTCCAGTTGAGGCAAAGCCGTGGCCACGAACCCGCGCTTGTCTCCGCCTTTCTCTTCCAGACGACGCGCTGGAATAAGATGGGCCGACAGCGCAGCCGGAAGCAGATCGAGCAAAGGGGCAGCAGCCACGATCAAATAGGATAGCTGAACATAAGTTCAGTATCAAGGCGATCAGAACAGCCGCATCTGGCCGGCTTTGGGCGGCGCCAGGCACGCTGGATCGTCGTTGTGAACCGAGTTCACGCGAAAGGAAACCGGCGTCGCCACCAACAGGTCGTCAGGTGCAGGGTGCAAGAGCCGCTGGTCCGGCTTGGCCAACCACGCTGCAGCTTCCGCCGCGGACAACAGCGCCGGCATGCGGTCGTGCACAGGGGCCACAAGCCCGTTCGGCGTCGTGGTCAAGACGCCAAACCGCATGCGTGCCACGTGGTCCGCAGGTGCCGGCTCTTCGTCGAACAGCCCGGCCAGCAGAAGCAGTTTGCCATCAGGCCGATGGAACCACAGCGGCTGACGCCCTTCAGGGCCGGTCTTCCATTCGAAGAAGCCATCGGCCGGAACCACGCAGCGCCTGCTGACAAACGCATCCTGGAAGGCCGACTTGAACGGCACGGTCTCGGCGCGCGCATTGATCACCGGAGCCTTGCCTCGTCCGCGCGCCAGCAGTCCCCACAGCGCGAAGCCCAACCTCGCGGCCCCAGCGTCCGCGCGCAGAATCGGGTGAGGCTGAGCGGGCGCCACGTTGTAGCGGGGCCGGTAGGACCCAGCCGCGCCATCGTCTGCACGAATGCCACTCACGCCCGCTGGCACGAGAGTCTCCGTCAGTTCGAGGAGCACCTCGTCCCAATCGGCGCGCGTCAGCGTCATGCGGCCACACATGCGAGTGCACGAGTATAGCCGGCGCCAGGGAAAGACGGCCCTAGCCTCGGTTCGCCGATGAACGAAATTCCGAGGCCGCGGCACATCAAGCTCCGCGAACGCCATCCCCGGGGGTTGTGTCTCCCCGCACACTTCTCATTCGAGTCGCGGTTCCCGTTAGCCTTCTAGGGTGGTATCCTTCAGTGCTGCTTCGTAGGCTGCAGGCGAATAACCATGTTTCAACCTTCGATTAGTCCCCGACACGCAGAAAATGTGCGCGACCTTGTGCTCGCGACGTGGAACGTGACGCGCTGGTTTGCGCTCGGCGCGGGCATGCTCCTGGTCTTGTGGAGCTGCAACTCGCACTCTTTCTCCGGACTGGGTCCATCGGTCACGATTCTGCCGCCCGAGCAAGGCGGCAGCACAGGGACCACGAGCGCGAGCGCAACGACCCCGGGGAACCCGTTTGGTGGGGTGGCCGTGGGTGGCGTGCCCACGCCCTCGGGCGGGAGCATCGCTGCGGGCGGCGACACCGTTGTGCCTTTCGGCGGCAACACCGTCGTTCCCTCCGGCGGCACCACGACGAACGACGCGGGTGTGCCGACTGGTGGCCAACCAAGTTACGACGCCGCCGTGCCTCCTCCCATCCCCGATGCCCAAATATTCGAAAACTTCTCCTGTCCACCCAATACAGTGCGCATTCACGTGCGAGATATTTGGTCGACCGCGGCCAACCCAACCATGGGCACGATGACGACCGCGCCGCTGTCGGTTTTGATCATCAACCCGACCGGGAGCTGGCCGTCCTACGGTGCGCGCCAAGACACGGGGAACTGCTCTTGGTATTCGGTCTGCGCACCCAACACACTCACCAAATTCGAGATCAAACCTGTCGGTGCTGACGCCTGCGGAGGAACATCCAATGCCTCGGGCACATTCGACGCTTCGAACCTGATCCCGTCCAAGAACGAAATCTGGCTCGACTACACCGGATCGTCCAGCAGCGTGGCCGCCGACTACCAAACCGCTGCGGTGGGAAGCCAGAAGTTCCGCCTCACCAGCGACAAGACTGCGGTGTCCTCCGAGGCGTGCCCGCAGGGCCAGCCCAATTCCACCGTGCCCAGCGGCTACATCAAGGTCCACTTCCGCTATCCCTGGGCTGATCCACAGGAGACCGGCTTCCCAGGCTCGGCCTGTGGCAAGACCAAGCTGGGCTACGACATTCCCCCCTACCCCACCAGCCTCAAGGTTACTGGATTGGCCTGCGAGATGCAGGCGATGCTCGAATTCCAGGACGGCCAGTGCCCCTGGTACTACGTGCTGATTCCCACCAAAGATTGGACCTCGACCGCAAACATCACATTCCGTTACCCCGATGACAGCCTGGGCCTGTGGACCCCGAATCTGCCGCTGCCTGCGCTCACTTCAGGCGTCACCGAATACTGGATTGGCTACGCGGGCGCTCCGGACAACACAGCGGCATCCATTCCGACGTGCATGGACTGGTCACAAGATCCGCTCAGTTACTTCTTCTACACGGCGAACCCTGGTCCTGGGTATGCCAACTGCGGCGGCTCTACCAAGCCGGTGGATCCGTGCAGCCCGCCGCTTCCCACCGGGTTCCACACCATCCATTTCCGTTATATCTGGGCTGGACAGAAGACCTTCACCTATTTCCCTAATACCGCGCTGATGCCCCCGTGGATGGAACTGGAAGTGAGTAACAACAAGGTCATCTGCTACCGCGAGGCGGATCGCCCCTGGTACAACTGTCCGGTTCCCGACAAGTTCTTCGTCGCTGGTGCGACCTGGCGGGCGGTGGACAAGACGCACAGCCCTGAATGGAATACCGTCGCGCCTCGCCCCTTCCAGAACCCCGACCCGACCTGGTTGCCCGCAGGTCCGCTGCAACCGGGTGAATACTGGCTGCGCTGGGAATACGGCAAACCCGACATCCCCTCCACCAGCCTATTCCGGTTCTTCGACTACTATCCCGATGCCACCACCGGCGACTGGTCTTCCATGGGCAACTGGAACGACAACGCCTGTGCCCCCAAACCGTCGGCCACGCCTGTCAACAACATTGGATTCGGGGGCTGGTTCCCCTACGCCAGCACCAATTACCTCTATCCCAACGGTGGCTCGCTCGCGTTCATCTATCCCAACGTGGCCGCGGTCCAGGATCTGTTCAATGCCTTCGTGTACGATCGCTACCTGCTCTTTCGAGCCAAATACATCACGACCACGGACCATGTGTGCGGTCCGGGCACGGCGCGCATCAAGACCAACCCACCCATGACCGTGAGCGAGGGCCAGGGCTATGCCATGGCTATTGCTGCCGCCATCGGCGACAAGGCGACCTTTGATTCCTTGTGGAATTTCGTGCGGCACTTCCTGTCGCAAGCTGCTGACAAATATTGTGGCGGACTCATGGGCTGGATGTGGGACGGCACCATCCCGTGTCGTGCCCTCGATTCACCCTGCGATCCGGCTAAGGAGAACTGCAGCGGGAACGAAGACAGCGCCTTCGACGGGGACGTCGACATCGCCATCGGGCTGGTGTACGCGGCCTTGCAGTGGCCCGAATACACCCCATACGCCATCAGCTGGCTTTTGAAGATGGAATGCGAGATCGACACCAACTACGACAACTGGAACTACCCAACCTCAGGCGACACCGGCGCCAAGAACTGTCAGAACTACCCGGGTCAGCCCTGCGCCTACGGAGTCGGCGATGCTTCCCCGTTGGTCCACATGGACTACTATCCGCCGGGCTATTTCCGGGTGTTCGGGGATTTCTTGGCAGCCAATTTGCCCACCAAGACATACGCCGACGTCGATCGAAAATTCCACCATGACTTCTGGTACAAGACCGCGCAAACCGTCTATGTGATGCTTGAGCGTTGCTACAACCAGGCCGGGCTGCAACACGGCTTTGTTGGCTTCTCGGGCAGTCTCGACGCTCCTTGCCGCGACCTTAGCAGTGGCGGTGTCTACGAATGGGAGCGCTTCCTGTGGCGCGTGAGCATCGACGCCGCGTGGTTCGGCAACAACACCAGCCTGCCGGAAGTTGCCGCCAATTCCTCGCAGTACGAGTCGCCCAAGTCCAAGATGCAGGCGGAAATCGACCACATACAGGACTATTTCAACAACTTCTACAAGAACAATCCGGTCGAGGCGAATGCCAATCGCTTCTCGTCCATTTGTGATTCCCTGGGGCCGGATGGCACCGTCAAGAATTGCGATCCCGCCTATGGCCACAACTCCTATACCGTCAACATGGCCATGTGCGCGTATGTCAGCTCGTTCAATGATGGCGGAGCCACCACACTGGGCATTCGGCAGGAGGCCATCGAAGAGTCCATTTCCACGACTGTGGAAAACGATGCCTATCTGCAGGAACCTTTGGGCGTCTATTCCATGCTCTTCCTGACCGGCAACTTCCCCAACCCGATGACGGTGCCGCCGCTCAAGTAGGGTTGCCCGATTGATTGACCACATCGCCAATGGCGTGTGCCGCGTTCACCACGATGCTGAGGATGGTTTGGTTGAGCTCGCCGATATAGCAGCGCACCATCGGCAAGGTTCCCAAATCCACCTTCAAGTCCGCGACGTACTTGTATTCGTTGCGGGCCATGGTCAGTGTGTTTTGGACGGCGTGATTGAGGTCGACCAAGGTCGCCTCGCCCAGATCGGGATGCGCGAACTCCTTCATCGACCGGACGATGGTCGCGACCCGGGACAACCCATCCAAGGCGCGCTCGACCGCGCTGGGGGCGTTTTCCAGCAGGTAGGCGAGATCCGCGTCTTCCTCGGCCTTGGCCACTACTCCCGATTTACCCGCACCAGGAGCGGCTCGCGCACCAGCCCCGCGCCCATGTTGCGCAACCTTTGCAGAAGTCCGTACGCGAGCACCGAGCGGAATGGCGTCTCCGATCGGACCGCCGCCGGCGCCATCGTAGTTTCGGTTCTGATGCTCCACCAGGGAACGAACCCCTTCGAGTCGTGGGATATGTTCGATAAGCTGGATGCCAATCTGTGGCAAACGCTCCGCCAACTTTGCCTCGTCGGAATCCAAGGGACGACCGTAGTACAGTTTTTCGCAAGTACTTTCCGGCAAGGTCACGCAGCCTATCTGCGACAGCGTCGCCGCCACATCGAGCTGCCAACTCATCGGCACGGTGGCCGCCTTGGCAATCTCGACCGCGTGGTTCTTGATGCGAACCGAGCGACCGAACGACAACGGGCGGCTAAGCGAAAGCACTTCTGCCAGGGCGGCGATGCTTCCGCGCAAGGTCTGTTCAAGCAAAACCCGCTCGGCGGTGACCAGCCGGTTCTGCTCCACCGAGTCCCTCACAGCAGCCAGGAATGACTGCGGCGCGCAGGGTTTGGTAAGGAAACGAAACACCTGGCCGTGATTGATCGCGGCTACCGCCGAATCGACATCGGCCTGCCCGGTGAGCAAGACGCGCGTGATGTCCGGCGAACGCTCACGCACATACGTAGCACGACGTCGGCGATTTCCTGGGTCGCGTGCGTGTCGCAAGCCGAAAGTACGATCCCTTTGCCCATCCACGATGAGGCAGAATCTCCTTTTCGCGGGCTGAACTCGCCAGCGCGGCTGGGAGTTCCCTTGTTGGCTGCCGTGCGGGCGTCTTGGAGAAGAACGACGAGCAGGAACCGCTGGGCGTCTATTCCATGCTCTTCCCGACCGGCAACTTCCCCAACCCGATGACAGTGCCGCCGCTCAAGTAGGGTGGGTGGAAGTCATTCCAAGCGCCACTTTTCCTCCACCGAACCGCATCCGCAAAAGCCGCAGACCCGTCCCGCAGCGTGGCGCTGTCAGAGAAAGACACGACCAAGGGGCCCGTCAGTTCGCTGCTAGGAAAACGTGATAGTGACTGTCCTTGTGACGAGGGTCACACAGGCAGGCGCTACCGTGACCGAGATCACACAGATTCTAGGTAAGTGAGCCTTGTGATGACTCTGACTCACTGCTGGGATACAGTCTGGACTTGAGCATCTTGCCGCGACGCGTGCATTTTGCCAAACAACTCTTGTGTTTAGATGGAGGGTACCCATGACGTGTTCTAGAGATCTCGATCGGTTGCTTCGAGCTTCTTGTTTGGGGCTGGTCGGCATGCTGGCGGCCGCCGGCTGCGGCGGGGGTAGCGGCACCACGCCCAACACCCCTGATTCCGGAAATCCCAAACCAACACCAGACGCCGCACCCACGCCCGACGTGGGTCCGCAACTGCCCAAGTTGGCGGTCTCGTCGGCGTCTCTCAACTTCGTCGAGGTGGATCTCAATACAAGCAGTCCGGCCATGTCGGTGACTGTGACCAACACCGGCGCCCTGGTTGCGCTGACGCCGACTGTGGACAACAGCGCCTTCGCCATCGCCGCCACCACGTGTGGCGTGCCCGCTGCAACTTGCACGATCTCAGTCGTGTTCACTCCGCTCTCTCTCGGCGCAAAGAACGGCACGCTTACTGTTGCGAACGGCATTACGGTTTCGCTCGGCGGTGTGGGCAGGACCGCGGGGACCTTCACGGCCACAGCGGCGGGAATTCCGACGACAATCCTGGCGAATCAGAGCGCCGCAATCACCGTTACGGTGACCGCGACGGGCGCGCTGACCGACCTCTCCTGCATCCCCAGTGGCTCCGATTTGACCCCGGACACGACGACCACGACCTGCACAGGAACCGTCGACGCGAACGGGACCTGCAAGTACGGGTTTACCTTCAAGGCCGCGACGGCCGGTGACAAGAACGAAAACATCGTGTGCAGCGCCAATGGCACGGTGCGGACGGTAATCGTGAACCCGACCGTGGTCACCGGACCAAGCCTGACGGTTATTCCGACCGTCGGCACATTCTCCGCGGGCGTGGGTGGTACACCCAGCACGGCGTACACTTTCAATGTCGGAAATGCTGGCGGATCGGCAACTGGCATCTTGGCCACTGCTCTTTCCGGCGCCAACGCCGCCGAGTTCAGCATCACTAACAACGCGTGTGCAGTCCCGCTGGATTCGCATGCGACCTGCGCGATCGTCGTGGTGTTCACTCCCGCCAGCGCCGGTGCCAGGACCGCCACGCTCACCGTGACCGATGCGACGGCAAGCGACGCGCCCGTGGCGGTCGTCCTGACCGGAACCGGGATCTCCGGCGCGACTGTCAACATCACCGGAGCCGCGAGCCTGGGCACCGTGGACGTTGGAAAATCGAGTGCCCCCATCACCTATACGGTGACCAACAGCGGTGGCACCGCGACCGGCGCACTCGCCGTGGCTGCAAACAGCCCGACCCTCGCGATCAGTGGCGACACCTGCACGGGAGCCATCCTGGCCCCCACCAAGACCTGCAGCTTCGTGGTTGTCTTCACGCCCACGACGGCGAGCACAACGACGGCCGTGCTGAGTGTGACCTCCGCCGGATCTCCCCTGGGCACATGGCAGGTCACCGGAATCGGCCGCGTCAGCACGCCCCCGGCGCTTACGCTGTCGTCACCCTCTCTCGACTTTGGGACCATTGGCGTGGGACTTTCCAGCACCGGCCAGGTCTTCACGGTGACCAACAGCGGTGGGACCGCCACCGCTGCACTGGTTGTCACCAAGGCCGACGGGACCTCGGCTGGAGGCGCGACCCAGTTCATCTACACCAGCACCTGCCAGGCAGCCCTTGATCCAGGGGCAACCTGTCAGGTCGCCGTGACCTTCAAGCCGACAATTGCGGGCAGTGCCTCGGCGACGTTCACCGTCTCGGATGGAACCTACAAGGCGACCGAAACTGCCAGCGGGACCTCGCTTGATAAACCCGGCATCACCCTCGCGTGCCCCCAGACGTCCTTCGACGACACCGTGATTGGGTTGACGTCGGCGGCCGTGGTCTGCACGGTCACCAACAACGTCGTCAGCAAGCAGGCCACGGGGGCCATCACCGCGACCCCGACGGGCGACTTCGCGGTCTTGCCGAACAGCTGCCCGGCCTCCTTGGATCCGGGCCAGGCCTGCACGCTGTCGCTTGCGTTCAAGCCCACGGCCAAAGGTGCACGCACCGGCACGATTACCGTGACCGGAGCCAACGGCGGCACGGCCAACCTGAACCTTACCGGCAACGGCTTAGGCATCGTCCAGATCCAGGAATTCACCGCGCCCGCCAGCGGCTTTGTGCCGACCTTGGTGACCGGTGGCACCTACGACTTCGGCACGGTCAGTGCCGGGGCAACCGCTCCCACCACGGTGATCCTGGCGGTCTATGTACGAGGCGCTGTGGGTAACCTATCGGTTGCCAAGGCCTTTGGCACACCGGCCGACTTCACCCAGGTTGCCGGCGCGGTCGATCTGACCTGGCCCGGAACCGCCACCCACACGTCCGTGGCCGCGTGCATTCCACTCACGACGACCGCGCCCACGCCCAGCGCAACCATCCCGTACTGCACGATGGTCGTGTCGTTCACCCCGCAGTCGAAGGCAGCCACCAAGACTGGCACAGTGACCGCAACCGGGGCCAACGCAGCCACAGACGCGGCGACCGTGACCGGCAAGGCCGCTGGCCCGATCTCCGTCGACCCGTCGCCGCTGACCTTTGCGGCGGTTGCCAAGGGCACGGCCGGCACAGCCATGACCCTGACCGTGTGCAACAACGCGGCGACCGCTGCCACAGGCGCTTCGTTCGCCATCACGGGACCGAACCAGGGGGACTTCTCGGTCGCTCTGGACCAGGTTTCGAACGCCACCATCGCCGGCAAGAGCTGCGTAAGTCTGGCGTTGCGCCTCGACATTCCGGCCAGCGAAACCGCAACCACACTCAGCGCGACCCTCACGGTCAGCGCCACGGTCGCGGGCGTCGTCGAAAGCGATGTCGCATCCCTGGTGGGGACGGCGTCGAGCGGAGCGACGCTGCAGGCAACTCTTGGCACTTCCACGTTTGCCGACACCGCCATCACAGACACCAGTGCGCCAGCCACAGTGACCATCAGCAACACGGGTGGCGTGGGAACCGGTGGACTGAACTTTACCATTCCGGCGGGGAGTGAGTTCAGCATGAAGGGAGGCGCCCAAGGGACCTGTGCACCGACCTGTTCCACGAGCGGCCTCACCTGCACCGCCCCGGCGCTGGCAGCCGCTGGAAGCTGCACCCTGAAGGTGTGGTTCAATCCGACGCCCGTTCTTGGCGTAAGTGGTCGTAGCGACGTCCTAAGTGTCTCCAGCGACACTGGCGCGCTCACGGTTGTCCCGCTCGCCGCGAACGCTCTCAGCCAAATCACGGCCACGCCTGACACCTTGGCCCTTGGCCTTTCGGGAACTGGTGCGGCGCCGATCAAGACCGTCACGGCGCAAAACATCGGGGGAGACGTCGCCACCATCGCCATCTCCTTCCAGGACTTCGGTACACAAACAGGTGCTCAAGACGGGGCCTTCCAGAAGTCCGCCGACGCCTGCACTGGCGTGCTCGCCGCAGGTGCGACGTGCACGGTAGGCGTCCAGATGACGACGACCAAACTGGGCATCTTCTCGACCACGATGCTTGTTACCAACTCCACCAACGGCCAGAGTGCGGCCGTGGTGGTCACCGGCACGGCTGCGGAAGCAGTCCTCCAGTTCACTCCTGTGACCAATATCGAGCGCAGTTTTGGGACGGTGCCAAGAGGCAGCACGTCGGCGCCCATCACGTACACGGTCAAGAACGTGGGTGGCCTCACATCGGGCACAATTACCTTTGGCCTCTTTGACCAGACCACCGCCGGAGGGGTCACCGGACCAGGTCTGGCGCATGCCAAGACAGCGGACTTCGTCACCACGGGCACGACCTGTGGCACGGGCACCACCGCCGCGCTCGCGCCAGGAGGAACCTGCGACATCGTTCTGGCGTTCAACCCCACATGTGTCGCGGGCGGCACTTGCACCCCGACAGATTCTCCGTTGATTGAGTACCTAGTCGTGCAAGCGGCACCTGGCGTGCCCACAGGAGGTCTGGTGTCCAAGCCTATCGACGCAGCGACCACGCCGAATGGAACGGTTGTGTCCATGGTGACCGGTCCCACCGCGACGCCGCCAAATGTGGCGCCGTACGACTTTGGCACGGCCACGACTGCTCAGACCGTGACCCTCGCCCTCTACAATCCCACCACGGCGTTCACCCTCCCGGCTGCCGCCACGTTCGCCAGTCTCGGCCTTGCCGGCACGGTGACGCCAGCGGCTGGCGAGTTCCAGATCGTAACGACGACGCCTATTCCAGCCGGGACATGTGATGGGTTCGGTGGTGGGACCACAGCCCTGCCCGCCGGAACGCCTGCAGCCCCGTCGACCTGTACCTTCCGGGTGAGATGGACTCCCGGGACGAATCCGGCTGTCGGCACGCGTGCGGTCAGCGTGACGGTGGGCGGCGTTAGCATGAACCTCTATGCACGCGTCGTTGGAACGGCGAAGTTGGTGGCCAACCCAAGCACACTGAACTTCGGCCACGTTAGTGAAGTCGGCGGCGTCACCGCGACGCTGACCGTGGTCGTGACGAATGTCGGCGACGCGGACACCAACGGGAACTTGGCCCGTACCAAGGCCGGGGTCGGCAACGGTGACCTGAGCTTCGCGTCCGGGTGCTCGGGTGCTCCACTGATTGCCGGGCTCTCCTGCAACCTCGTGGTCAACCTCGATCCGACCAGCGTTGGGGCCGTGACGACGACCTCAATCACGGTCGCCTCGCCGACGGCGGGCGAGACGGTCACCATCCCTGTCAGCTGGACAGGCACCAATACCAACCCAGCGGCCATCAATCTGAGCGCAACGACCGTGGACTTGGGCCCGATGGCCGTAATGGCGACCAGCGCAGCACAGACCATCACGTTGACGAATCCCGCACAGGGCCTGTTCACAGGGCCGCTCAGCTTCGCCATCGACAATCCGGACTTCGCTGTCGACGCGGGTACCTGTGGCAACCTCACCCACGCCGACGGGCTCACTCCCACCGCGACCACTGCCGACACATGCAACGTGACGGTGACGTTCAAGCCGAGGCCTCCTCTCGGTGCTGCTCCGGATAACAGGGTTGGCATTCTCACGATTGCCTCGGCCGAGGTCACCACAAAGACGGTCGCGTTGCAGGGCACAGCGATCGCGGCCCTCAGCGTGTCTGGCCACGCACCGGCGACGACGGCTGAGGATCCACTGGTTGCGGGCGGGTGCGCCTTCACGGATGTCACCGGAACGACGCCCGCAACCTGCGCGTACGGAACCAGGGCTACCAATCTGACGACCTACAGGTCAGAGACGTACACCTTCCAGAACGCCGCTGGAACCCCGGCCACGGGGTCGCTTTCGGTGGATCTGATCGGTAGTGTGACCAGCTACCATGTCGTCAAAGACACCTGCTCAGGGGTCAGCCTGGACAGCAGCGGCACCTGCACGGTGACGGTGCGGTTCGCCCCGGCGAGCGCGGGCAACAAGGCGGCCAACCTGACCGTCAGCGGCAACCTGGGCGATAGTGTGACGGTGAATCTGACCGGGGCCGGGGCCTAGGCCGACAGGCAGATTCGTTCAAGACCGCCCGGGCATCGGCCGCAAGCCGATTCCCGGGCGGTTTCTTTTTGAGCGACGGGATCCCGCTGCCCCACCCTTGAGCGAAGCCTTGCTATCGGAGACCCTTGTGCACACTCCGATCATGGCAATGCCCGGTTCAACCACGACTGGTTTGCAAGCTCCGCCGGCGAATGGTGACAGGCGGCGTGGTTCCCCCTGATCGTCGACAGTCATCATCATTTCTGGTGTTACCGTGCGACCGAATTCGGCTGGATAGCCGACCGCATGGCGGCGATCCGGCGGGATTTCCTGCCGTCGGATCTTGTGAGGGCCGCTATCCCTGCGGCGCGAATTCCTCGAAGCGCTTCTTGTTGCTCGCTTTCAGCCACGCGTCTTCGCCAGTGATGCGACCTTCCTTGGCGAAGGCGTAAAGGGCGTCATCCATGGACTGCATGCCGTCTTTCTTTCCGCCTTGGATGATCGAATTGATCATGGGCGTGTTGCCCTCGCGAATCACGTTGGCAAGACCCGTGGTGCGCAAGAGCAATTCCAGGGCGGCGACGCGGCCCTTGCCGTCTGCCGTGCGCAGAAGTAGTTGCGAGGCGACCGCGGCCAGCGACGAGGCCAGCATGCCGCGCACTTGGCCTTGCTGGTCGCTGGGGAAAACATCGATCACGCGATCGATGGTCTTGCTGGCGCTGTTGGTGTGAAGCGTGCCGAAG
>Ga0265330_10000591_pt1 | contig 23597 bp, 19 predicted proteins | sample 41919metaG_FD_202083 | JGI IMG/M metagenome (GOLD analysis project Ga0265330, IMG submission 202083) | Rhizosphere microbial communities from Carex aquatilis grown in University of Washington, Seatle, WA, United States - 4-19-19 metaG | ecosystem: Host-associated > Plants > Roots > Rhizosphere... | reverse complement strand
GAGGCCGGTCCGGTCAAGGACGTCGACCCCGGGAACGCCCCGATGCGCGGACCCAAGAACGCCCCGATCACGGTGGTGCTCTTCTCGGATTTCCAGTGCCCGTTCTGCAGCAGGGTCGAGCCTTCCATCACCGAGCTGGAAAAGACCTATCCGGGCAAGGTGCGCGTGTTCTGGAAGAACTTCCCGCTGTCGTTCCACAACAATGCCAAGCCCGCAGCCGAGGCCGCCATGGCCGCCAACGAGCAGGGCAAGTTCTGGGAGATGCACGACACCCTGTTCAAGAATCAGCAGAACCTGGATGCGGTCAGCCTGGAGAAGTACGCAAAGGACCTGGGCCTCGACATGGTCAAGTTCAAGGCCGCCATGGATAGCCACAAGTTCGTCGCCCAGATCGAAGCAGACACCAAGCAGGGCGGCTCGGTGGGCGTGCAGGGAACGCCAGCCAGCTTCGTCAATGGCCACTTCATCAACGGTGCCCAGCCGTTTGATGCCTTCAAGAAAATCGCGGACGAGGAACTGGCCAAGGGCCCGAGCGCGGGCGGCAAGGGCAAGAAGAAGGTCGCTGCAGCGACCAAGTAGTTGTTCCAATCCCGGAGTTGGCAGTGCCGGACAGAGGGAGGCGGGACAGCGGGGCGCAGGCGCAGCCAGGGGATCGCAAGCCAGCGGTCCCCTGGACAATGGGTTCGCGTCAGACGGTGGCCATCGGAATCGTTGTTCTGGCCACCGCCGCGCTGGCGCTGCACTTCTTCGCAGGAAGTGCGAAGACCGCAGCGGCTGCGCGCGATAGCGCCTGCCGGGCGCTTGCCCCTGATCCCTTGTCACCCAAGCTGCGCGGCCTAGCACCGGACTTCGAGCTGCCCGATGCGGCAGGCAAGCGCTGGTCGCTCGCTGCCCTGCGCGGCCGGCCGGTGCTGGTCAGCTTCTGGGCCACCTGGTGCCCTCCCTGCGTCGAAGAAATGCCGTCGCTGCAGGATCTGGCCGTCCGCCTGGGCGATCGAGCCACCATCCTGGCGGTCAGCGTGGACGAGAACTGGGAGGCCATCCGAAAGTTCTTCCCCAGCGGAACGCCGCTCACAGTCCTGCTCGATCCCTCCCGAGCTGCCCCTGGCCGCTTCGGCACCAGCCAGTTTCCGGAAAGTTTTCTCGTCGATCCCAGCGGCCACGTCCGCCACGCCTTCATCAACCAGCGCGACTGGTCGGTCCCCGAAGCCGCCGCCTGCATCGAAGACCTGAAGTGACCGCACTTCAGGCAGGCACCATTTCGGCGCCCGACGAGCCTCTGGCGTTGCTTCGGCGCGCCACTTCGGCGGCGGCCCCCTATCGAAGACCTCCGACTTGCGGTAAAGTGACGCCACTAACACGGGAGGACATCGTGATCCAAACAAGCAGACTCTTAGGAATGTTTCTGGTTGGTGCTCTTTTCGCCGTGGGCTGCGGCCCATCCGAACTGGAGCAGAAGGTTCCTGTGCTCGAAAAGCAGCTCAAGGAGCAGCAGGACGAGAACGCCAAGCTGAAGGCGCAGACGGACGACCTCACCAAGAAGCTGGCGGACGCCAACGCGGCGGCCGACAAGTTCAAGGCGTGGGGCACCGGCACCCAGGCCGACAAGGAAGCCCTGCAAAAGAGGCTGGCCGAGCTGGAGAAGGCCAAGGCCGCGTCCGAGGCGCGCGAGGCGATGTTCCGAGGCCTGGCGGAAAAGTTGCGCTCGATGGTCGACGCCGGCCAGATCAAGGTCACGGTTCGCAACGGCCGCATGCTGCTGGTCCTGCCCAACGACATTCTCTTTGATTCCGGCAAGGTCGAGCTGAAGGACGAGGGCAAAGCCGCCATCGCGAACGTGGCCAAGGTTCTGGCTGGCATGGCTGACCGCCATTTCCTGGTGGCGGGTCACACTGACAACGTGCCCATCAAGACGCACAAGTTCCGCTCGAACTGGGAACTCTCCACCCAGCGCGCGGTCGAGGTCACCCGTTTGCTGGTCGAGGGCGGCATGAAGCCCAGCCAGCTCGGGGCCGCTGGCTATGCCGATTTCGATCCGGCCGCTTCCAATGACACGCCCGATGGTCAGAAGCAAAACCGCCGCATCGAGATCGTGGTCGAGCCGAATCTGTCCGAGCTGCCCAGCCTGGACAACCTGGGTGGCAAACCGGCCGCCAAGTAGTTTCCGAGGACGTCGGCGGCCGACGCGTGTGTCGGCCGTCGGCGACCAGCGGCCGACAGTTGAGAGCCGATGTGTTCTGACTGTGGCTTTGGTAATTTCAAACCAGCAACTGTCAATGGCTCCCTGTAGGCTGCCCGATGTTCAAGAAGCGTGACGTAGCTATTCACTTCGTGGGCATTGGGGGTATTGGAATGTCAGGAATTGCCGAGGTGCTGCTCAACCTCGGCTATCGTGTTTCCGGGTCGGACCAGCGCGACAGCGAGACGACGCGAAGGCTGCAGGCCCTGGGCGGGAGCATCCAGGTCGGACATCGCGCGGAGCAAGTCCGCGGCGCCGATGTGGTGGTGATCTCCAGCGCGGTCAGACCCGACAATCCCGAGGTGCTGGCAGCACGGCGGCGCGACATTCCGGTGATTCCACGCGCCGAAATGCTGGGCGAATTGATGCGGGTGAAAGACGGCGTCGCGGTGGCGGGATCGCACGGCAAGACCAGCACCACCACCATGGTCGCTACCATCCTGGCCCACGCCGGCCTTGATCCCACCGCCATCATCGGCGGCAAGGCCAAGGTGTTCGGGTCGAACGCGCGCCTGGGCCAGGGCGAGGTCTTGGTGGCCGAGGCGGACGAGTCGGACGGCTCGTTTCGCCATCTGTTTCCCATGGTCGCGGTCATCACCAACATCGATCGCGAACACATGGATCACTACGGGACCGAGGCGGCGCTGCGCGCGGCCTTTCTCGATTTTGCCAACAAGGTCCCCTTTTACGGTCTGGTGGTTTTGTGCGCTGACAACCCGGTGGCCGCTGGCCTGGCGGCGGATCTGCAAAAGCGCCACGTGACCTACGGGCTTTCCGCGGGCGACTATCGCGGCGAAATTCTCTCGGCCGATGCGCAGGGCACGCGCCTGCGCGTGGCGGTGCGGGGCAAGGCGCGCGGCGAGGTCTGGGTGCGCATGCCCGGCATTCACTACGCGCAAAACGCGCTGGCCGCCCTGTGCGTGTCGGACGTTTTTGAAGTGCCCTTTGCCGCCTACGGCGAGGCCCTGGCATCCTTTGCTGGCGTGGACCGGCGCTTTTCCGTGCGGGGCGAGGCCGGCGGGGTGCTGGTCATCGACGACTACGGCCACCACCCGACCGAGATGGCCGCCACCCTGGGCGCCTCGCGCCTGTTCGGCCGGCGCGTGCTGGTTGCCTTCCAGCCCCACCGTTTCACACGCACGCGCGACCTGCTGGCGGACTTCGCGCCCGCGCTCAAGAGCGCCGACGAAATCGTACTGACCGACATCTATGCCGCTGGCGAGCCGCCCATTGAAGGCACCACGATTGAACGGCTACTGTCTACATTCCCCGCGCGAAGTACAGTCACCTATCTGCCGCGCAAGGAATTGACCGACGGTCTTCTGTCCCGTCTGCGCACCGGCGATCTCCTGCTGACCCTGGGCGCAGGCGACATCACGCAGGTGGGCGGTGAAGTTCTCGCCCGCCTGGGAAAGCCGTAGCGACGCGCATGTCCGAGGAGAGTCCTTCCCGGCCCGGGTGCGCTGCGGAGACAGCTCCCGCGCCGGTCACTGGACCGGTTTCGCCTTTCGATGAAGCTGAGGCCGCGGCGGATTTCGTTGCCCTGCACGCAGGCTACGACACCCGGAACGTCAATCTCGGATCGCACGGTTCGCTGCTCGCCCCCTTTGTCGGCGTCGCCGCACGAGCCGCACAGAAGATTCTCGGGCTGATGCTGGACGCGCAAGTGACCTACAATGCGGCCAACACGCGCGTGATCACCAGAATCAAGGACTGGATCGGGACGCTCCAGCGCGACCATCTCGGCCAGTTGCACGCTGTCCAGAAGCAAATGCTCGCCCTGGAGCAAGCGATCGCCGAAATCAAAGCACCGTCCCCGCTTCCCGCGCCCGGCTTCGACTACCGGAAATTTGAAGACCGATTCCGGGGAAGCGAAGCAAATCTCACCGAGCGCCAGCGCGGCTATGTGCCGTGCTTTGCAGGTCGGAAGAACATCCTCGACCTCGGTTGTGGACGCGGGGAATTTCTCGAACTCTTGCGCGCGCAGGGCATCGAGGCACGCGGCGTGGACCTCAATCCCGAAATTGTGCACCTGTGCCGGGAAAAGGGGCTCGACGTAGTCCAGGCGGACGCCTTCGCACACCTTGAGGCGCTGCCCGACGATTCGCTCGGCGGCGTCTTCGCCGCACAGGTCATTGAACACCTTCATCCCAGCCGCGTGGTCGAATTGGTCAAGTTGTGCCACCGAAAAGTCGAGCCAGGGGCTCCACTGATCTTGGAAACTCCCAATCCCAAATGTTTCATGGTATTTGCCGAGACCTTCTACAAAGACCCTTCGCATACTCAGCCCATACACCCGGATACCCTGCAATTCCTCTTCGAGGCGGCCGGTTTTCGCGAGGTCGAGGTCCGCTTTCTCGCCCCGGTGGACGCAGCCATCAAGGTCCCGCCCCTGCATGCGACCGCGGACAACCTTGAGGCGTTCAACCAGGGCATCGAGCGTCTCAATGCCCTGCTCTTTGGGTTCCAGGACTACGCTGTGATCGGACGCAAAGAGCCGTGAAGAGTGCCCCCGGGGTCAAACACCAACCACCTCGACACGCGCTTCGATTGCATTTTCCGGCGCGAGATCATCGAACCACGCGACCTGCTCTTGCACGGGCGTGATCCGCAACCGGAGCGAGCCTACAAACGGAGGTGCCTGGATACTGACTAGCACCCGCGCCGAAGTCTTCGGCGCGATGGACCAAGGCAACCGCGAGCGAATGCCCTCATGCGCTTGTAGCCACCGCCCCGACTGTAGCGAAATCCATTTGTATGAAAGGTAGACTGGGTACGGTGGCGCCGACGTAAGAAATGCGTTGCCCAGATTTTCGAGACAACAGTCAATCTCTACTGTCGCATCCACTTTCAACTGAGAGGGGATTGTTGCCTCCAGCCTGACCAGGCACGACTCCGCCGCCAGGCGGTCTCCGGTGGCCCAAATGCGCGCGGGTTTCACTCCGATTTCGTCGAAACGCTGATACTGGTTCTGTTCCAAAATTCGGTGCGGATTGGTGGCGAACCCGCGCCGCACACCCTCGCGCAACGACGCGCTCACCAACGCGAGGTCGTATAGCTCCCGACAAGGCAGTTCGATCACGTCGACCTTCGTCCAGTCGTGGCGCGAGAGGATCGAAATCCTGGCGCGAGCGTCAGGCAACCTCCCGCCCGACGGATCGTGCCGGTGCGCACTCTCGCCGACGAAAACCAGGTCGTCGGATACCGCGATCCCTCTTGTCCAGCCGGTCAGCTGGGCGACGCGGACACGATTTCCTGACGCATCCACCGCCACGAGCTGGTGGCGGGCCGAGTCGCACACGACCCAGTGGCCATCAAAGAACCGTGGATGATGGGGACAGTACAGGCCCGTCACCACATCCCTGCCGGAAGCAACATCCATGACGAATCCAGCACCATCCAAAGCCTCTCGATGCATTCTCCAGGGCGATCTTCCGGGAAATCGACCAAAGCCCGAGATCATGAGTGTCCCATCTCGTTTCGACAGGCAGTTGAGATGGCAAGCATCGCCCTCGCCAGGTCCTTTCCATTGAGTCACCAGATCGCCGGTCGCAGAAAGACGCTCGATGCGGTTCGCTGATGTCGATACCAGCAGAAAGTCATCCCCATCCCACAAGATGTCGTGCGGGTCGTTCAAGCCGTCAACGCGATAGTAGCGCTTGAGTCCTCCCTGATCGTAGACGAGCAATTCAGTGGCCGCCCAATCCGGGTTTCGCAGCACTCTTGCCAGACAATCCCCCTGGACGGCCAGACCGGCCGTACTCAGCCGATCGAGTTGCTCGATCGCCTGGCCATCGAAGCAGTAGAGTCCACCACCGGTTCCGTCATCAGAAAATCCCGAAGCCAGGAGAACGAAATCAGGCTGTCCATCCACGGCGATTCGATGCCTACGCATTGGCCGTTTCACGTCCCACTGCCGCGATTGACTCGTCAATTCCATGACCCCGGCAAGCCCTTGCCCGCGTCGCGGCCCGAACCCACTTGCCACCAACGCACGTTCTATCTCTGCCTCGTCACACATGATGTCTTTGCCTTCGGCCGGCGTGATGCAAAGTGGTCTGGTCTTCATTTCTTGCCCCAGCCCCAGGAAGTGGCGCGCAAAGACCCGCATCACGTGATTGATCCCGAGTTCATTCACGCTTCGTAGATCGTCTTTGAAATACGAAGACGTCGCGACGCCCCCGGTCTGGCAACAACTCGATACAATGATCGTACGACGCATCTGATCACGGCCTCCGCACTTTCCTTGATTTCGGGCCAACTCTATCGCAGCGATTTCACGATCGTCCAGCACCCGAGCAGCAGCGTGGCGGCGCCAATACCCTTCTTCACAGTGCGCTCGTTCAGTCGGCGTACCGAGCCGGTGGCCAGGGGCACGGCCAGCAGCGAGCCGGTCAGAACCGCAATGAGCAGTTCCAGATTGTAGTGACCGCGGCTGGCCACGAAGATCGCGCTGGCGGTCAGGCAGGTCACCCCCTCGGACAGCGAGGTGATGGCGGCAGCAGCCTTGGCCTCGACACCCACCAGAAGCTGGCCGCTGGTTATGAGCGGTCCATAGCCACCACCGCTCAGGGTCTTGTTGAACGCGGCGACGGTGGCGAGGGTGAAAACCCCGGATCGGCGGTAGTGAAACGCATGATCGAGGCAATACAGAATCGCGACGCCCGAAAGCGCGATGATGCTTCCGATGAAGAGCGTGAGAATCCGGGTCGAGGCTTTGAGAAACACGGGCGCGCCAATGAAGACGCCCAGCACGCTGCCGATGGAAAGCAGGATCGCGGCTGACAGGTGCTTGGACCCGCGTGCGAACGATACGTTGTCGTCCTTGGCATGAAAGAGGGCAGAACCAAACCCGGTCAGCAATTCGGAAACCAGAACGACCGACACGGCCTCGGTGGGCGAAAAGCCCGTTACCAGCAAGAGCGGGGTCAGGATGGTGCCGAACCCCATGCCGAAGGCACTGTCCACGAACTCGCACAGAAACGCCATCAAGGAAATGGCGAGCAGCGCGGGGCGTGGCGCATACAGGCCAGCCGTTACCAGAAGGACGCAACCGAGCGCTACCGCCCCAAGGTAGGCAGGGTTGATCCAAGAGCGCGGCAGGGTTCGCACCGGCACAGGGTATGCCCGCTGCAGAAATTTTCAATGGCGGCCTCGCAGCTTGCCTGCTGCGTCCGACTAGAGCAGTCCGCGCGCACGCAGATCCGCTGCCACGCGATCGGCGCTGGCCGCCACGGGCTCGGTGTCAGTATGGATGATCAGGTCTGGCTGTTCGGGCTCCTCATAGGGATCAGAAAGACCGGTGAAGTTCGCTATCTCACCGGCCTGAGCGCGCCGGTACATGCCCTTGGGGTCACGCTCGATCAGCACGGCCAAAGGCGCGCTGACAAAGACCTCAAGAAACGGAACGGCCTGACTGGCGGCCAGAGCCTGCGCTTGCGCCCGCGCGGCCGCGTACGGCGACACGGCCGCGACCATCACCGCCACGCCGTTGCGGGCCAAGAGACAAGCCACCCGGGCGATGCGGGCAATGTTGCGGTCGCGGTCGAGGCGAGAAAAGCCGAGCCCCTCGGACAGCCAGAGGCGAACCTCGTCACCGTCGAGGATTTCCACGGGCCAGCGGGCTTGCAGGTTCGGTCGCAAGGCCGCCACCAGGCTGCTCTTGCCAGCAGCCGGGCGACCAGTGAACCAAAGAATGGGACCATGCTCGATCATCGCGGGTCAGTGTGCCAGGTCCCGCCACAGATGGCCATCTCGCGGCTGGCCTTAACCAATTTCAAAATCCCTCTCTTCTTGGTAACGGATATGTGCTGTCCCACTTGTCATTGATGATCACTTCAGCCAGTCGCCGGGCGCTTGCCTCCCAGGTCAAACGTGGCATCTGTCCCGACGGTGGAACCTGGCCTTTCTCCCGCAACCCCATCCACGTTTTGACCGCCTCTGCCAGCGCCCCAGGTTGAAGGCCGGCAAAGAAGAAGGCGTGCTCACCGGCCACCTCCCGGAACACGGGGATGTCACGAGCGATGATAGGCAACTCGTGTTGTGCTGCCTCGATCAGGGGCAGGCCAAAGCCCTCTGCTTCAGACGCCGCAATCAAACACGTGCTCGCCGCATAGACCAGTTCGAGATACTCGTCGCTGATGCCTTCCAGCCAAAATAGCCGCTTTCCCAATTCAGGGTGGCCGCGCATCCTGCCCACAATCTCGACGATCTTCTTGCGCGAATCGGATTCCACATTCTTCCAACCCTCTTTCCCCACCACCACCAGGTTCACATCCACGTTCTTGCTCCACAGCTCTTCAAAGGCCAACAGCGTCTGTGCGTGTCCTTTCCGTGGCTCAACCGTTCCGACCATGAGAAAAGTCGTTGTCTGTTTCAAATGGTCAAGAACCTCCGCAGCGGTTTCGGGAAGCCCGCCTGTGGGAGCACTGTTTGCCATGTCAGCACCCTGGTGGAAATGCCCCAACTGCAAGGGATCCACCCGCCGCGGCGGGTGTGCCTCTAGCCATTGACGTAGACTCCCAACCGTGGCCCGCGAGATACAAACCAAGCCATCGGCGACCGCCACCGCCGTCTCAAGCCACCTAACAAAGCCCGCCGAGCAATCCGGCGGGAAGAATTCGGGACGTTCCACCGGTAATATGTCATAGACCACGAAGAAAATTCCGACGCCCAGAGCCGCGTAGCCCTGCAATACGGCTGGATTCTGGAATATCTCGGCATAGTCGACATCCAAGCCGACAAATACGTCGTTGAGTTGGACGTCGATTCGCTCATCCTCTAAGCCAGTCTTGTCGATTCCCAGCATTTCAACTGCGAACTGCCTTGCGTAGCGAAAGATTCCTCGCTCGCAGCGGACGGGCTCCACACGTAAACCAGCAGGAGGATTGCGCAGGAATTGCAGAAGCACGCCGCGCGCGACGCGCTCTATCCCCGTCCTTAGGTCATGCTTCGCTAGAACTGAAATGTCGACCAACAATTGTCTTTGGCGGGGCTCGGGCGTGTTGCGTGCGATGCTTTCTGCTGTCGCTTCCAAATCGGCTGCGCTGGGCTCGACAGGAGCCGCAATGCTTGCAATTGACTCTACCAGCGCCCGACGGCGCGCCACGTCACTCTGCGCCGCAAAATGCTCGATGGCCCGGTGGAAGTCTTCGGCAACCGCTCTCGGATTGTGAAACTGGGCCGTATAGCGCCGTGCTGCCTTGCCAAGTTGATCGCGCAGGGCCGCGTCCTGTCGTAGCCGTTCCAACGCTCGCGCCAGCGCCGCGTCAGTGAATTCGTCCGGCAGCTTGACCAATACGTCGTCTGGATATTCAGCCGCAGGACCATGTGCATTGATGATCAGTGGCAGTCCGCAGGCCAAGGCGTCAAGCATGCTCCGCGATGTCTCCCCGCGGCTCGTGGTTCGCAGCTGAACCACGAAATCTGCGGCTTCCAGGTACTCTTGGTAGCGGGTCGCATCCACGCGACCCGCTATTTCCACCCGTCCTCTTGCGGGGACGCTGCGGGTCTTCTCCAGCAAGCTCTCCCCATAGTTGCCCGGCTCGATCTCCCCGACGAACACCAGATGACAGCGCCCATCGTCAATGAGGGATGACGCCAACCATGAATCGAGCAGGCGGTGATTGAGCTTGCTGGAGTTCAGAATGCCAAACGAACAAACCAAGAGATCGTTTGCGCCGATGCCCAAGACCTCCCTGGCGCCTTCGCGATTGTGGGAAGGCGGTAGCCGGTGCAATTGCGGGATACGCACAATCCGGGAGGCAACCCTGTCACCATAGCAGCGTTGAGCCGCATCGATGGCGTATTGCGAATGCACAACCACCCCAATCGCGTCGTCAAACACCGGCTTGTTGCAAGGATAGATTCTCTTTGTCTCCCGGGCGCCTTGGCGTTTCAATGCCAGCAGGGCCGGATAGCCATGCGAGGCATACAGCGAGCGGTGGAAGAACTGTGATGCGAAACCAGTCGCCTCCATCCAATGAAGGCAGTCACCCAAGAAGGAGTCGTGCAGAACCGCAACACCAGGGTGCCGCTGGAGCAAGCCGAACATGTGTTTGTGGAATGGAGAATTGCCCATCTGGTACAGAACGCAGTCGAACCTGTCGCCATTTTCCTGAAACCAGGTGACGCTTCTGGTGGGAAAGCTTGCGGCAAGGTAGACGTTGTCGATGGTCGGCTGGTCAACAATCAAGGTAATCTCGTAGAAACGCGCTAATTCCCCGACCAATTCGGCACTGTAGTCCGCAATGCCCGTCCTCTCAGGGGGCAGCGGGGAAACAAACGCCAAACGCGGCTTGCGTTGCAAGACCGCCATTGACCCGCGTTCGCGTTCCCGATGCGCCTCATGTCGGGACGCGAACACCTCCCAGATTCGACTGGCCAAATTTTCGATGGCGGGCGACTGAAAGCACTCGTGGTCTGCAGCCTCTGCAACACAGACGACGGCGTCCTCGGGAAATTTCAGGATCGCCAACGCCTCCTGCCTCGAACGCTCCGAAGTCGCGAGAAGAAGATCCGCATTCCTCAGTGACTGCAGTTTTCTGCAGTGGAAACCCCGCAGACAAACGTCGGAAGGGTCGGCTCGCTGAGCCAGAAGTGGGGCGAGATCGGGCAGCAGGGTGGCGGTCTGTCCGCTTCGCTCGAATGCGCCTATCGAGGCGATGACATCACTTTCCCAGCCATCGAGCAGCCAGGGCACAAACACGATGTCTGGCTTCAGGGTCGCCAGAAAATGTTCCCGGATCTTTTCGGCAGCACGTGCACGCCAAAGGTTGGCTGACTGGTTTTCAGCCAGCGGTCCGGCCACCGAGAAGACCGCAATGTGGTCCTTGGCCACCAGGCCATCGAACTCGTGCCGAATCACCGGGATCGTCTCAGGAAAGCGATCACTCAACGCAAGCCAGATCTCGTGACCGCCCGCTTGGCGCGCGATTGACTGGGCCAGCCACAGTGAACGGCGACCAGGTCCACAATCACGGGCTTGCGGTTGGCACGATTGAAGATCCACAACAAGCCGCATGCTCTATCTCCCACCCCGTTTCTGCCGGATGGCCCTGACTAGGTTCGCGTGGATTGAGCGGACGCGGGGGGAAAGGTCTTCTTGCCCCGGTGCCTGGGGAGGGTTGGAGGGTGCGGACTCGGGCGGCACCGCCGCGATGGCGAGATCGCGCAGTCGAGTCGCCAGCTTGGGATGGCGACCGAGGAACCTGACGACGCGAGGGTGGACCAAGGCACGATCGGCAATTCGTTTGGTGATTCCGGTGGCGATTTTTTCGAGCATAGTTAGTTTTTCTTCAGTGGAAACTGCGCTCTGGCCAGAGCCGCATTGTATCTGCCCCCTGGTGGCATTCCGTAGATTTCTCCGCAGTTTCTCGATTCGTGACCGTCGACAATTTCCTGACAAAGTGGTAGTGGTGCTGCCTCATGCAGAAACGCGCGCTTATCACTGGGATCACGGGCCAGGATGGTTCGTACCTGGCGGAATTTCTGCTGGCACGCGACTACGAGGTCCACGGCCTGGTTAGGCGCATCGCCTTGCACGACCCCGAACGCCACCTGGCGCGGGTGGGGCACATTCGCGAGCAGATCGTGCTGCACCCCGGGGCCCTGGAAAGTGCGGCCAGTCTGCAGCAAGTCGTGGATCGGGTTCATCCTGACGAATGCTATCACCTGGCGGCCCATAGCTTTGTCAACACGTCGTTTGAAGACGACCTGCCTACGTTGGGGTCCGACATCAATGGGACCCACTACCTGCTCGCCGCGCTCAGCGAGCACGCGCCAGCCTGCCGGTTCTATTTCGCCGGCACCAGCGAGATGTTCGGCCGCGCAGACGAATCGCCGCAACGGGAGACCAGCCGCTTTCTGCCCCGCTCGACCTACGGAATCAACAAGCTGGCTGGATATCACCTGACCCGCAACTACCGCGAGCGCTTTGGCCTGCACGCCAGCACCGGCATTCTGTACAACCACGAGTCACCACGCCGCGGGCACGAGTTCGTCACACGCCGGATCGCGACCGGGGTGGCACAGATTCTGGCGGGACGACAGGATCGGCTGGCACTCGGCAATCTGGATGCTCGGCGCGACTGGGGGCACGCGCGCGACTATGTGCGCGCCATGTGGCTGATGTTGCAGCAGGAGACGCCGGACGACTATGTGGTGGCCACCGGGGAAAGCCACACGGTGCGCGAGTTCGCGCAGCTGGCTTTCGCCGTGGCCGGGCTCGACTACCGCGAGCACGTCTTTGTCGATCCCGAACTGTGTCGACGCGCCGAGGACAAGCCCCTGGTGGGGGATCCGAGCAAGGCGCGCGAGCGGCTGGGCTGGCGGCACGAAGTGGGATTCGCACAACTGGTGCGGGAAATGGTGACAGCGGAGTGCGACGCATTGGGTTGCAATTCGTTGCTGGCGACGCGTGAGGCCCCCGCGGCCCTGCTGGCCGAGTTGGACGCCGAGTAGGGGACAAGAACGGGGACGGTCCCCTACGCCGACTCGCTCGCGAGCGCCTGGCGCAGCGCCTGGTCGAACGCGACGAAGGCCGCGTCCCAGTCGTGCGGGCGATAGCACGCCTGGATCTCTGCCTCCCGCGCGGCCCGGCGTTGCGGATCAAGATAGCGCCGCACCAGATCGAGAAAGCCGCGCGGATCAAAGGGTGAGGCGTAGTCCACCAGATCGCCGCCCACCTCGGGGATTGATGATGCCGAGGAGGCCAAGCACACCTTGCCCTGGCGCAGAGATTCCGCCACCGGAAGCCCCCATCCCTCGCACAGCGACGGGAACAGTGTGAACAGACAATTCTGGTAGAGCCAGGTCAGGCCGGCGTCGTCTATTCCGGTGAGCACCCGCACACGATCGCGCATGTCGGGATCGCGAGTCAGAAGTCGCATGAGGCATTCGTGGTCCTGCCTGATCCAGGAGGGCCGGCCCACAATCACCAGCGGGGGTACCTTGATCCTCTCCTGCGCGGCCAGCTTGAGCATCTGGTAGAGCAGCAGGGCGTTCTTGCGCCATTCCAGCCCCACCGTGAGGATGAACCCCCCGGGCGCGGGTGGCGTTTCGGGCGCCACCGGCAGCACCGGAGCCAGCGCATCGCCCAGCCGGAACACATGGGTCGGCGGCATGGGCAGGCCCTCTTGCGCGCAGAACCGCCTCACCTCACCCTCGGTGGAACGTGAGATCGCGAAGAGCGCGCTCGCCGCTGACATCAGGGTCCGCATGTGCGCGTGAAACTGGGGTGGAAAATCCTCCGGGAAAAGCTGGGGATGGAACACCGGCACGAGATCGTACACCACAGCCGCCAGGCGAAACCCTGTCGCGCGCTTCAACTTGCACAGATCGGGGAGCAGGTCGCGCCGGTGCCAGGTCGGCCCCGCCAGCAGCACCACGCAGTCCGGGCCGAGCGAGACTGGCGCGCCGGTTGTCGGTCGCAGGCGCAAGGCCTGCTCCATCAGTCCGCGCAGGCGCAACGAGGCGTGCGGCGGCACCAGGCCGCGCACCGCCGCGGGCAAATGGTCGAAGATCTGCTGCGCAGTTCGCACCGCGGCCCTGCGCGGCCCAGCCTCCGGACTGCAGAGCCGCCAGCGCACCTCGGGAAAATTGATGCTCGAAAAAGCCCGGTGAACGTCGTCGTAGACGAAAAATCCTACATCGGCCTGGCCGTCATAGCGGCTGGCCAGGTTGAACACGGTCTGCTGAATCCCGGTGAAGGGACCACGCCAGGCTGCCAGGTCGGTCAGATCGATCAATAAGCGCATGGGTCAGCTTGTGGTCGGCGGGCAACATGATAGTCGAAGCCAGAGCAAGAGAGAGGGGAATCGCTCGTTTCCGTCTGGGATTCGGAGTGGCAATGGCGTGGCATTCAATCGGGCGCTACCGGATATGGGCCCGATCCGGGGGATTTCCGTCGCGGCCTGGCTCGCTTTGGACTGACAAGGATCGCAGGCACAGGCCCAGCGTCCTCCGATCGGGGGACCCCTCGATATCAGCGGGCGAGGCCGGCTTCAAGCCATCGAATCCGACTTCTTTCGATGGCGGATCGACAAACCACGCGGTCTCGATTTCCTGAAGAGTGCCTGCCAGAATCAGTTCGGATTCGCCCGAACCTACGCGCATCTTGACCGCTCGATTGACATTGGGTCCATATCCTTGGGCCAACAGTCGGATCTTGACAGCGCCGCCAACCGCCACCGGAAGTTCAACCGAAGGGGATTCGGTCATGCTCCACATGCAGTACGAATCGAACGGGTAGAACCCAGACTCCGCCGCGGGTGTGGCCTGGTCGAATGTCAGATCAATACGCCTTCCGTCCCATGGCAAAGAATCGGCCTGCAAGACCCCGGGGACCAGGCCGACGAGCATGGAGCCAGCAAGCCCGATGCGACTGGAGTAGGGAATGTGCAGTGGGTGCTCGCCAATGATCAGCGCCCATTTGCGGTCAGCCGCAATCATTCCCGTTTCTATCGGGGCGCCTGGCGCTAGCGTCAGAATCCGGTCAGTCTGCGAATCCAGCTGAAAGAGGGAGCGAAAGAGCGCAGCGACATGTTCGCCGACCACGACACCCTGGCCGCGATGCCCTGGACTGACAAGATGTTTGGTGGTCCGGGCTGCGAAGTCGTAATCAGTCCCCCGGAATGCCAGAAGACAATCCTTGCTAATCGAGACCACCGCCACAGCGGCTACCAGGGGAAAAAGTCCGAAAAGAAACACCTTCGCTGCCAAGCGTGCCTCGATTGCCCAACCTGCCAGCAGAAGCACCGCCAGCACCGCACAGAGCAGCTGCAGTCTGGGATGGCTCGTTACCCAGGTCAGATAGGGGTAGTCATGAAAGAACGGCGTAAAGGCTGGGAGTGAAAGAAGAGCAGCAACCACCCCGAAAGACAGAAGTACGGCCACGACGATGCGGGACCTGAATCTGGGCAGGCTGGTGCCGCTCGACTGTTCGATGAATGCTGCGGTGATGATGAGAAAGAGAGGAAAGGCAAAGTCGTAGTAACGGCCGTGCAACCTGATGAGACTCTGGTACGAGTCTTGGCCTTCGGTATCAACGGTGAACTTGGCAAAAAAGGCGAGAAACACCGCAAACAGCACGACCGTGAGGAGGGACAGTTCCAAGAAATCCGCGCGCGACGATCTGCCGGGATCTGGTTGAGCCAGACGAGAAAGTTGGGACACGACAATCGCAAGCGGTAGGCAAAAGAGCAGGACGAGCCCTGCCAGATGGCCCCGGGCAACATGAAAGAGTGCAGGCAATTCGCCGGACAGGCCTGATCGCTTGGCCATCAGAGTGGCATGTCCTCCGTAGCCTCCAACAAGGTCGAGACCGGCTCGCCCTGCCAGAAGATAGCCGAGCCCAAAGCGAACCAAGGGAAAGCATACCGCCATGGCAATGAGCACTTTGGCCAACCACGGAAGCGGGTAGGAACGACGACGGACGATTGCCAAGAGCAGCACAAAGAGAACCGCTGCCCCGAACAGCACCAGGCCGTGAGGTTTGACCAAATTCAGCAACGCAGCGATCAGGCCTACGCCGCCGCCCAAATGCCACGGGTTGCGATGAAGGTGACTCAGCAAGAACCAGGCGAACATCCAAAACAGAAAGAAGTACATGCTCTCGGCCATGAAGTAGGCGGTGTAGGTATTGCTCGGGCCGGCAATGGCCAAGATGGCAATCACCACGGCCAACTTGCGGCCGACAAACAGTCTTGCGGTCCGGTACAGGGGTAGCAGGCTGGCGACCAGGAACAGCACGTTCGTGAACCGTGCACACTGCAGGAACCCTTCACCGCAGGTCGAGACCCAAGAGAACGTCGACAGGTACAGAAAGACCGGGAACTTCGCGGCCATGCCTCCGGGAACAGGGACACCATGCTGCGCCAGTTGGGCGTACCGGTATTCATCGTCAAGAACGAAAGGGAATGGCAGTGCCAGGTGCAGCACTGTCAACAGTGCCATGGCGCAAAATCCGACTATCAGCAACACCAGAAGAGGCAGCGAATTGGATTCCTTGGTTTTGTCTTGTGTCATAGTCTTATTGCGTTCAGAGGGTTGCCTGTATTCGTCGTGCAGGAGGCGCAATGTACACCATCCTTGACTGAGCGTGAACACGAAGTCTGGCGGCGTTCCAAGCTCGAAGTTCGATGGGCGATTCGGCAGGTGGCACAAGGGGCAGGAGGTGTGGCGAGCACCTGGGCGAGGTGGCCACCGGCCCTGGCGGTCGTTACCGACCCTGTCACCGCGCCCGCCTCTGCCTCCGCCACCCACGACGGCTTTCCGCTACTTCGAATCCCGGATGTTTGATCGCTTGTTTTCACTCCAGCGATGCGGGATGCTGCGCACCGCTGGCTCCCCTCGTAGGGAGCTGTATGGCCCCTCGTTCCCGACCACCGCATGAGTATCCCTCCCTTCGGCTTCAACTTCTTCGCCCACATCCGTGGCAATTTCGGCCTGGCCGCAGCCGCGCGCCACACCCTGGCTTGGCTGCTGTCCCTGCGCCAGTTGGTGTGCCTGCGCGACGTGGACATCGGCGACGAGCGTTTTCGCCAGGACCACACCTACGACAGCATGGTGACCTCGCGGCCCTCGGGTCTACCCTTCGGGGTGAACTTGTTTCACCTCAACCCGCCCGCGCTGGACTATTGTCTCGGGCGTGATTGGCAGCTTCTGCCCATTGAGCGGCGGATGAACCTCACAGTGCCATTCTGGGAGTTGCCCTCCCTGCCGCCCCTGTGGCGAGACGTGCTGGCCGCGATGGATCTTGTCCTCGCACCCACTCGCTTCGTGCAGACCATCGTCGAATCCGAGGTTCCTGGCGCCAAGACCCTGCACTTCCCCATTGTCATGCCCAAACTGGCTCCGGCCCGGCCTGACCGCGTTCGCTTTGGCCTGCCTGAACAGGGGCTGATTTTTTTGTCCGCTTTCGATGTCGCCAGCGACATGAATCGCAAGAACCCTTGGGCCGTCATTGAATCGTTCCAGGCCGCGTTCACCGGGCAAGAGCGCGTGTGCCTGGCGGTCAAGCTGAACAACTCCAGGTTAGAACCCGGGGCGAAGCCGCTCGTCGATCGCCTGCGCCAGGTGGCCGCCGCAGATCGCCGGGTGCTGTTGATCGACCAGTACCTGTCGCAGCCCGATCTCCATAGCCTGTACGCAAGCTGCGACGTGTTCGTTTCGCTCCACCGGGCCGAGGGACTGGGGCTCATCCTGATGGAGATGATGGCGCTCGGCAAGGCGGTGATCGCCACGGCCTGGTCAGGCAATATGGATTTCACCAATCAAGACAATGCCTGCCTGGTCGACTACGATTTGGTGCCCGTGGAAGCAACCCTGCTTCACTACCAGGAGGAATCGGCCCGAACTGCAACGCTGTGGGCCAACCCGCGCGTGGCCACTGCCGTGACGTGGATGCGCCGACTGTATGCTGATCTCACCCTGCGCGCCCGCATCGGGCAACAGGCAGCCGAGGACATACGCCGGCGCGGGGAGGCCGATCACTCTTTCACGCTGACTGACATGCAACGATTGCTGTCGTCGGCTGAAACGCGCGCTCGCCACCGCACGCGCGCACGCTGGCTGCTGCAGCGCCGCACCGAGGGTATGTTCCGATCCTTCCAACAGTCACCGCGCGATTTTTTGATTCGGGTTGGCGGCACGATCCGCGATGCCGTCATGGGCGGCACGAAGGGCTGACGGCTTGCTGCCCTTTGGCTTCAACTTCTTCGCCCATATCGGCGGAAACTTCGGCCTGGCCGTGGCCGCGCGCCACACCCTGGGGTGGCTGCTGGCCCAGGGCCAGTCGGTGTGCCTGCGCGATGCCAGCTTCGACGATGTTCGCTTTCGCCAAGACCACAGTTACGACGACCGCGTGACCCGCTGGCCTTGGGGCCTGCCCTACAGCGTGAATCTCTTTCACCTTAATCCGCCGGAGTTGGATCACTTTCTGGCGCTGGAATGGCAGTTGCTGCCCATCGAGCAGCGTATGAACGTTAGCGTTCCGTTCTGGGAGCTGCCCACCTTGCCGTTGTTGTGGCGGGAGGTGCTGGGGGCGATGGACCTGGTGTTGGCGCCCACCCGCTTCGTGCAAACCGTTGTCGAGTCCAATGTTCCCGGGGCCCGCACCCTGCACTTTCCCATTGTCATACCCAAAGCGGCACCGGCCCGTCCCGACCGCGCCCGCTTTGGCCTGCCCGAGCCGGGGCTGGTTTTCCTGTCGGCCTTTGATGTGGCAAGCGATGTTCATCGCAAGAACCCCTGGGCCGCGATTGAAGCATTCCAGGCAGCGTTCGCCGCGCAGGAACCAGTGCACTTGGTGGTCAAGCTGAACAATTCGCAGATGGTGCCCGAGGCGAAGCCACTCGTGCAGCGCCTGCGCGAGATGGCGTCCGCTGATCGCCGGGTGGTTCTCATCGATCGGCACCTGGCGCAGCCGGATCTCGGCAGCCTGTACGCCAGCTGTGACGTGTTCGTGTCGCTCCACCGGGCCGAGGGATTGGGCTTGATCCTCATGGAGATGATGGCGCTCGGCAAAGCAGTGATCGCCACGGCCTGGTCGGGCAACATGGATTTCGCCAATCTGGACAACACCTGTCTGGTTGACTACGACATGGTGCCGGTGCAGGCATCCATCGTTCCCTACCAGGAGGAATCGGCCCGCCATGCGGCGCAGTGGGCCGACCCGCGCCTGGCCACGGCCGTGACATGGATGCGCCGACTGTACACCGAGCCGGGATTGCGCGCGCGCATCGGTCGGCAGGCAGCACATGACATGCAAATTCGCGCGCAGACCGATCGCTCGGGCACCATCGAGGATATTCGGCGGCTGCTCAGTTCCCCCGAGATCCAGGCCAGCCATCGCGCGCGCGCACGCTGGCTGTTTCACCGCCGCATCGGCATGTTGGCCTACATGATCCGCCGAAAGCCACGCGAATGCCTGCGCCGGATGAGTGCCATGATTCGCGACGCCGCCACGGCACGAAATTGACCAACGGGCTAGAATGTAGCGCCTTGCAAACCCAACACATCTTTTTGCTCCTGCACACCAGGGATCTGGTGCGCCTGCGTTTCCGCGGCGCCGCCTTGGGACTGGCCTGGAACATCCTGCAACCCGCGCTCTATCTCTTGCTCTTTGGTTTGGTTTTTGCCGTGGTGAACCGGTCAAGCTACGCCGACTTCGTGGTGTACCTTTTTGCCGGCCTGGTACCCTGGCGCTTCTTCGACCAAACCTGCTCGGCCATGATCAATTCCATTGTGGCCAGCTCGGTATTCACCCGCGGCTTTCGTGTCCCCTACTTCTATTTCCCTGCCAGCGAGCTGGGCGCACAGTTCGTCGACTTTTTCGCCAGCTTCGTCACATTGCTCGCGCTCTTGTCGCTGTTCAAGACGCCGTGGCACCCGCAGATGCTGATCTTGCCGCTCAGTGTGCTGGTGTGGGTGCTGATCACCGCCGGGGCCGGCTTCTGTCTCGCGGTCATCTACGTCTTCTTTCGCGACATTCAGCCTATTGTGCAGATGGGGCTCATGATGGCCCTGTTTTCTTCCAACATCTTTTTCAAGGCCGACATTCTTTCGGGCCGGGCCGGGCACATTTGGCTGACCGTCAATCCGGTGTGCTACTGGGCCGCGCTCTTTCAAAAGCCCATCTACTACGGCGTCTGGCCGCTGCCGCTCGATTGGGGCGTCAGCTTGGCCAGCGCGCTGGTGCTGCTTCTGCTCGGAACCGTCCTGTATCGGACGCTCCGTCACAAGTTCTACTTCTACTTCTAGCCATGACGCCAGCTCTTGAACTGCACGATGTCAGCGTTTGCTTTCGTGACACCAGTCTGCGCCATCGTACCCTCAAGCAAGCCCTGGCCGACCTGTTCGGCCGCCGCCGGCCGGCAGTGATTGCGGCGCTGGACCACGTGTCACTGACCATCGGCGAAGGCCAGTCGGTCGGGATCATCGGCCGCAATGGAGCAGGCAAATCTACTCTGCTGCGTGTGTTTGGACAGATCATCATTCCCAACCGCGGTCGCCTAGTGGCACACCGCCGCGTGGTGTCGCTGTTGTCATTGGGAGTGGGATTTCATCCCGAGATGACCGGCCGCGAGAACTGCTACCTGGTAGGGACCCTGCTCGGATTTACACCGGCAGAAACTACCGCACGCCTGCCCCACATCGCGGAATTTGCCGAAGTGACCGAATTTCTCGACACCCCAGTGAAGAACTATTCCACCGGCATGCACGCCCGCTTGGCCTTCTCACTGGCCACAGAGGTAGAGCCCGAGGTCTTGTTGCTCGACGAAATTCTGAGCGTGGGCGACGAATTTTTTCAGAAGAAGAGCCAGGCGCGGCTACAGCAACTCATGAGGCGAGGGACAACCACAATCATTGTCTCGCACAACCTCGACTACCTGGTCGCCCAGTGCAGTCGCCTGATCTGGCTAGACCAGGGCAAACTCGTAGCCGACGGCCCAGCCACCGAGGTAGCGCGGGCATACCGTGAACACCAGGGTCGCAGCGTTGGCGCAGCAGGCGCCTAGCGACGACTCGTCCTCAGGCAGAAGAGACCTGCCGAAGCATTCTCAGTAGACTACGTTTGTGTCTGATCTCGTGGCCTTGCGCGAAAACCAACCTCGACCCCACGGTGCCGAGAGGCCCGAGGACCGTCCCGAACCAGCGGCTGGGCCGAAAACCGAATCGGCCATCCTGTGCCGTGCTTGCGGCTTTGTGGTGACCACCGGTCGCCAGCGCATTTCCGTGCAGGGCCAGCACGAGCATCGCTTCATGAACCCGGGCGGATTCCTCTATCACATCGGCTGCTTTGCCGAGGCGGTGGGCTGCGCGATCGTCGGCCCGGCCAGCCGCGAGTACCCCTGGTTTCCCGGGTTCGACTGGCGTTTCGCCCTGTGTGGCGGGTGCCGGGCTCACCTGGGTTGGCTCTTTCGCGGCGAGGCCGGCGCGGCTTTCTTCGGCCTGATCCTGGACCGTTTGCGCGAACAGGAAGAAAACTAGAAAAGCGGCGCGACCCGCCAGCGGTGCTATGGTGCCGGGTTGTGAATCCGCAAGCCTTCGCACAAGAGAAGGGAAGCGCGTTCGGCGCGCCACGGCCGGCGCTCATCGCGTTCGCGCTTTTTGCCCTGCTGGGCGTGATCTTTGCCGCCGTGTCGACCTTCGACTTCGTGGCCCACCTCGACCGGCAGGTGCACGCCATCACCTGTTCCATCGTGCCGGGCCTGGGTCCGCGCGACGCGAGTGGAACATCCGGCTGCCATGCGGTGCTCATGAGCCCCTATTCCTCGGTCTTTCGCGCCCTGACCTGGGGCGGGATTCCCATTGCCCTGCCCGCCTTGGGCGTGTTCGCCTTTTTGCTTTTTCGGGGTCTTGATCTGTCGTGGCGGCGCGGGGTGAATCGCGGCGAAACCGGGTTCCTCATCGTGGCGGCCTTGCTGCCGGTCGCGACCTCGGCGGTGTACTTCTGGATTTCGGAGGTGGAACTGGGCACGGTGTGCACGGTGTGTGCGGGCATCTACGCCTCCTCGCTGGGCTTGCTGGTGGCGGCCGTGGCGGCCCACCTGGGCGCGCCTCGCGCGGCCGCGGGCGGAGGGGCGAATGCGGGCCAGTGGCTCCTGTATTTTCTCGAAGGCTGCGCCCTGGTCTTGGTTCCCGTGATGCTTTACCTGATGCAAAAGCCGGCCTATCCCGACGCGCTTGCGCGCAAGATCGAGCTGCACCATCCCGAGGACAAGTACGGCGTGATGTTGAAGGCCAAGGGCACAGGCAGCGTGCCCGCCATCGAGGTTCTCGATCCCCTCTGCCCCGCGTGCAAGGCGTTTTCCCAGCGCCTGGCAGCGAGCGATCTCGGCCGCGATCTCGCGCTGCAGACCGTGCTCTTCCCGCTCGACAAGGACTGCAACTGGATGGTCAACGAATCGCTTCACCCGGGCTCATGTGCGGTCAGCGAGGCGGTGCTCTGTGCGGGCGAAAAGTCGGGGGTCGTGCTCGCCTGGGCCTTCGCCCATCAGCCCGAACTGCTGGCCGCGGGCGGCCGGGGCCAGCGCGAGGTCTACGCCCGGATCAAGCAGGAATTTCCTGCGCTCGGCCCGTGCCTGGGCCAACCGCTGGTGCGCACCAAGCTCAACCGCAGCCTGCGCTGGGTGGTGGCCAATTCGCTGCCTGTGCTGACCCCGCAACTTTTCGTGCGCAACCACAAGATCCCTGACGAGGACACCGATCTCGGCCTCGACTTCGTGCTGGCGCGAACCCTGGAAAATGCCACCGGGGAGGTGCGGCCATGAGGCTCGACAAGCTGCATTTTCTGCTTGCGCTTGTGACCCTGCTCGCTGTGGCCCTTCCCGCCACATTGTGGACGCGGGCCTCGGCCACGCGCCTGACCGAATCGCTCGGCAAAGTCTCCGACGTGGCCACCGCCAGTGCCGCCAACGAAGGCTACTGCAACGGCAATCTCAAGCAGATTCTTCGCCGCGTGCTCACCTCCTGCGGCCTGATCCAGGGCGGCGGATCGCGCGGTTGCCAGCCGTTGCAGGCGCGCCAGGTGGCGGCCATGTCAGGCGGCGACTTCAATTCGCTCTTTTCTCCGCTCTCCGAGCGCGCCGCCATCGTCCAGTTCGATCAGGACAAGGCGGACTTGGATCCCGCGGCCATGGACCTGCTGGAGAAGACCTTCGGCGACCAGCGGGGCGCGTCCTACTTCCTGGTGGTGTCACGCGCGTCGCCCGAAGGCTCAGCTGAGCACAATCGCGAGCTGTCCCATCATCGCGCTGATGCCGTCCTGGAATACATCAAGGGCAAGTTCAACGATCCGGAACTGGAGCAGGAAGTGGGCCTCTTGTGGTTGGGCGAGGAATTCGCACAGCTCGACGAGGAATTCTGTCACTGGAAGCGCTCGCGCTCCGAGGGCGAATGCACAACCGCTGATCTCAACCGTTCGGCCTTCATCGCGTGGATCGACTGTCGGCTTTGAGATGAAGCGCGTTCCCTTTCTGCTTCTTTGCGCGGCTCTGGCCGCCTGCCCGGCCGCGGACAAGACGCCCGCGCCCAACACCCGCTACCAGGCGGTCAAAGCCGCGCCAGCGACCAAAGCGCCGCCCGAGTCGTGGTGCGATCTGGAATTCGCCGCTGGCACGGGAGCCCGCCTGGTTTTGCCGCCGGCCACGCCCGCGCGCAAGCCAGTCGGCACTCTGCCTGCCGGACGCTGGGTGTGGTTCAATTTCTGGGCGACCTGGTGCAAGCCCTGCCTGCGCGAAATGCCCCTGCTGCTCGCCTGGCGCGACCGGCTCAGGCAGGAGGGCGTGGCGCTCGACCTGTGGTTTCTCTCGCTTGACGAAGATGCGGCCGAGCTGGCGACTTTCCTGGTGGCGCA
>Ga0265330_10000590_pt1 | contig 23612 bp, 21 predicted proteins | sample 41919metaG_FD_202083 | JGI IMG/M metagenome (GOLD analysis project Ga0265330, IMG submission 202083) | Rhizosphere microbial communities from Carex aquatilis grown in University of Washington, Seatle, WA, United States - 4-19-19 metaG | ecosystem: Host-associated > Plants > Roots > Rhizosphere... | reverse complement strand
ATGGATGTCACCAGCGTCGGATGCCGATGCGCGAGCAGCATTGCGACAGCTCCTCCGACCGAGTGGCCCACGATATGAGCACGCTGATGCCCGAAACTGCGGATTTGCTTAGCCAGATCATCGGCCTGCGCTTCAATGGAGATGATTTCCGCAGAAATGTTTGCTCGCGCGCCATAGCCGAGCATGTCAGGAATGAGCGTTGGCCGCGGTGCAAAGTGCCGCGCTGCGGGCAGGCTGCCTAACATCTGAAAAATGCCGTGGATGAAGACGACAGGTTCCATCGTGTTGGTTCTTAGACTCGACGGGGCAATGGACGGTGCGATGAAATTCGAATCGACCGGCGTAGTTGTCGTTGATTGCACGGCGAGAAAGAACAACACCCGGCTTGGATCATTGTCCGACTGCGGGGATGGTTATAACGCCTGTCCGCACCCTGCGCAAAACTTTGCGCCCGCCGCATTCGCAAATTGGCAATGTGTGCACACTGCAACGGGAGCAGCAGCGGTTGGAGCCGGAACCAATCCTGCAAGAGGCGGCGGCGCGTAGGTCGCCGCGCCGACCACCGGCCCGGGAACTGCTCCAGCTGGCGGCATTGCGCCTGCTGCTTGCATATTGACCATGACATTTACCGGCGCTTGTCCCCACCCCGGCACCGGAATCCCCAGTGACGCCGCAATCGCCGCTGCCTGGATCGAGTTGAACTCGCGCACGCGCCCCGGCATGAAGAAGCACTCAATAAACCCCAGGAGAGCCGGAATCCCGGTCCAGCAGAAGCAGAGATACAGGATCCCCAGCCCCGTCCGGCGCAGATAAAAGTGATGCACGCCAAAATTGCCCAGGAACAGCGCCAGCAAAATTCCCACGACCTCGTCGCGCTTAGCCGCGCCGTACTGCTGATAAAACATGGCTTCCGGGTTGGGGTATGTGTACGTGCTCATCGATCGAGTCTCCTTGGCTTCCTCTGTTCAAGACTACGCAGTCGCTCAGTCAGCAGTTCCCCTTGTAGCGCTAATCTCCTTGTCCTAGTAGCGCCGGCGTCCCCGCCGGCTGTTGTGCGGGCGTCCTCGCCCGCACTTATCAGTCCACCGGCGAGCTGCGCCGAAGCCATTGTCCCACGCCACCACGCGCCGTTAGCATCAAAATTGTCATGGGTTCGCCAACCATTTCGGCCGCCTCAAGCGGCACATTCCTCATCGGCGGCGATCTGCCTGTCCACCGGCTCGGCTATGGAACCATGCGTCTTGTCGGCGAAGGCGCGTGGGGCGAGCCATCTGACGAAGCCGAAGCGCGCCGAGTCCTGCGCCGCGCCGTCGAGCTCGGTGTCACGCTCATCGATACCGCCGATGCCTACGGCCCTGAAATCGCCGAGCGTCTCATCGGCGAAACCCTCGCGCCTTACCCTCCTGGCGTGGTCATCGCCACCAAGGGCGGCATCACCCGACAGGGCCCCGCCAAAACCGAATACGTGGGCCGCGCCGGATATTTGATTCAATGTGTCGAAATGAGCCTGCGCCGGCTCCGCCTCGAACGCATCGATCTCTACCAGTTGCACCGCATCGATCCGCGCACGCCGCTTGAGGAGTCCCTCGGCGCCCTCCTCCGCATGCAGGAACAGGGAAAAATTCGTCACATCGGCCTCAGCGAAGTCACACCCGCCGAAATCGAATCCGCGGAAAAAATCGCTCCCATCGTTTCCGTCCAAAACCGCTACTCGCTCGCCGACCGCCGCCACGAGGAGACGCTCAATTACTGCGAGCGCCGTGGCATCGCCTTCCTGCCCTGGTACCCGAACGCGGGCGGCAAGCTCCTCAAACCCGAGCACCCTGCTGCGCAGGAACTCATCCGCATCGCCGGCTTCCGCCTGGTTTCCGTCTCGCAACTGTCGCTGGCCTGGCTGCTGCACCGCTCGCCTGTCATGCTCCCCATCCCCGGCACGTCAAAGGTCGCGCACCTTGAGGAGAACGTCGCCGCGGCCGGAATCAAGCTCTCGGATGAAGTGTGGCGCGAAGTAGAAACAGCCGCAGGCGCCGAAAGCAAAAACCAATCGCAATAATCCCGCCTCGATAACGCAACTATGTTAGGAATTGTCATCCTGAGCGCAGCGAAGGATCTGCGGTTGCCTTTTGCACGCTTCATCTACCTCAAGAATGGGTGCCCCAGGTCTCGATCCTGAGACCTGGGATACCACGAACCCAACCGACCCGCCTTGTATGAGGTTAGAGTTCACTCGTGCCGCACCCGCTTCGAGATGGTCGTGGGCTTTTATCCGCTGAGTCGCGCCTCTCAATGAGGCCGTCCGTGCGGTGTCACAAACACCACCATCCGCAACAACAGAATCAACACGAAAATCACTGCGGCCGTAACAATGAGCCACGTCCCGCCGCCCGCCTTCGCCGCGCCCGATTTTGCCTTACGCTTCATCGCCGCTCCGCTTTGAAACGGACCTCATCCTACGCCCAATCCCGAATCCCTGAAAACGCAAAAGCCTTTCGGCGTCAACCGAAAGGCCTCGCACGCCCCAACTAGAAGCGAATAGCTAAGTGCTGACAGCTGTCTTTACCGGCTTCGATCCCCACAGCCCGTACCACGCGATGTAGAGATAGCAGAAGAGCGGGATCACGAATGCGTGCTGGATGCCCCAACGATCCGCCGCCGCTCCCAGCAGCGCCGGAATAATCGCTCCGCCCACAATCGCGGTCATGATCAATCCCGAGCCTTTGCTCGTCATCGGTCCCAACCCGGCGATGCCCAGCGTAAAGATGTTCGGGAACATGATCGAGTTGAAGAAGCCGCACAGCACCATCGTCCAAATGGCGACATTGCCCGATGTCGACATCGAAACAATCAGCAGCGCGGACGCCGCGAATCCGAAAATCCCCAACAGCTTGCCCGATTTGACCTTGGTCAGAATCCAGGAACCCAACAAACGGCCCACCAGCGCGCCAAACCAGTAGAGTGACGCAAGGTCCGATGCCGTTTTTAACGAGCTCATGCCCTGCGACTTGAAGTAATTCACCGCGATCGACGCCAGGCCCACTTCCACGCCCACATAGAAGAAAATCCCCAGAGCACCCAGCACCGTGTGCCTGTAGCTCCAAACGCTAGTGCTCGCCTGCACGCCCTCTTTCGCGTGCGACGACGGTGGCTGGTCAATGTGCGGCAAACGAGAAAACGCCACCGCGACGCCAAGCACAAGCAGCGCGCCCGCAATTGCGATATACGGCGCACGAACTGTGTTCGCTATAGCCGCCGGTGTGGCAAACTTCGTGGGATCGGTCAGAATAAACGCGCCCGCAAAGATCGGCGCAACCGTCGTTCCAATTGAGTTGAATGCCTGCGCCAGCGTCAGCCGCACCGGGGCGCTCGCCTCCGGGCCCAGAATCGCGGCATAAGGGTTCACCGAAGTCTGCAGCGCCGTCACGCCCGCGCCCACCACAAAACAGGCAGTCAGGAAGAGCGGAAAGTTCACCAGGTTAGCCGCCGGAATGAACAACAAACAGCCCACCACCTGAATGAAGAGCGCCATCACCATCGTCTTCTTGTAGCCCATCCACTCGATCAGCTTTGAGGTCGGAGCGGAAAAGACGAAGTACGCCAGAAAGAACGCCGACTCCGCCAGCATGGCCGACTTGTAGCCGACGTTGAAGATCGACCGCAGGTGCGGCACCAGCGACATGTTCAGCGTGGTGATGAACCCGAACGTCAGGAACAACGCCGTAACGGTGACGAACGGCATAAAGTAGCCCGGCGAGGTCAGCGCCGCCGATGGTTTTGCGTTCTCTGCCATAACGATTGTTTCCCGCTTTCCAATTCTGATGCGTCGCTGTCGAAGGCCGGCAGCTTCACACTGTCAGCCTTTTTCCGCCACACAACACTATACGGGACCCGGCAGCAGGCTGGCCCGGCGCGCCAATACCCAGGAAACCTTTCCACCCCTCCAGGGCGCGCCATCCGTTATTCTCAATGCAAAGCGAGGTTTGCCCGATGCCCATTGCCATTCTGAGCGGCGCCAGAAACAAGAAGATCCTTGCCGCTCTCGAAGGCAACTGGCAAGCCGAGATGGAGGGCTACCACACCTACAACACCCTCGCCGACCGCGACTCCGATCCGGTTCGCGCGCAAGTGTTGCGTCACCTTGCCCAGGCCGAGATCGAGCATGCCCACCTATGGGAAGGTCGCATCAAGGAGCTCGGCGGACCTGAGCCGGTTTACTCAGGTGGCCCCGGCGGCCAGGCCGATTCGCTGGCCAATCGCGCCGGTGGCATGCGCATGGCCCTGCGCCGTCTTGAGATTGAGGAGAGCCGCGACATCGCCCGCTACGGTGAGCAATTGAAAGCCCTCGGAGACGAGGGCTCGGTCGCCATCCTCGAGCACGTCATTCAGGATGAAAGGGACCATTATCGCGAACTCGGTTCGCTCATCCGCGGCCACTACACCGCCCCTGGTGGCGCCCCCAAAATTGAAGCCAAGGCCGTGCTCGAAGAATTACTCGCCAAGCGCAACCAGGGGCGCAGGCAGCCCGGCGCGTGGATCGGCGATGCCATCTACGGCGTTAACGACGGCTTGGGCGCCATCTTCGGCATCGTCTCCGGCGTCTCCGGCGCAACCTCCGGCGACTCCAAATATGTTCTTCTCGCCGGCCTCTCCGGCATGATCGCCTCCGCGCTCTCCATGGGCTCCGGCGCATACCTCGCCGCCAAGAGCGAGCGCGAAATCTACCACGCCGAGATCGCCCGCGAACGCGAGGCCATCCAGATGAACGGTCCCGAAGCCCGCGAGCTGCTCTCGCTCTACTACCAGGTCAAAGGCCTTCCCGAGGAAGACGCCATTCACATGGTCAACCACATCGCCAGCGACCCCGAGCAGTTGCTGCGCGCATTGGCTGCCGAGCGCTTGGGCTCGAGCGAAGAGGCACTCTCGAACCCCCTCGTCTCAGCCACCTCCGGCGCACTCTCCACGGCCGTCGGCGCAATCATTCCCGTCATCCCCTTCTTCTTCATGCAGGGAATCCCCGCCGTCATCGCAGCTGCCGTTGTCTCGCTCGCCGCGCACTTCGCTGTCGGTGCCGCCAAGTCCCTCATCACCGTCCGCTCCTGGTGGTCCTCCGGCTTTGAAATGACGGTAGTTGGCGCTGTCGAAGGCGCAGTCACCTACGGCATCGGCATTCTGCTCGGAAAAGGCGGCGTCTAAGTCTTTTGTTTTAAGGCCCTAAATGGGCAAACCACTCAGCCGTTCTGCGTTCAGTCTATTGACACATATTATGTGCGCACATATACTGTGTTCATGAACATCACCCTCTCCGTCGACGAACAGACTGTAGCTCGCGCCCGCGAACGCCTCCGCGCCGTCGGTCGCAGTGTGAACGAAGAGATTCGTGATCGCTTGCGCTACCTGGCGGGAGAAAAGGACCGCGACAACGAGCGATGGATGGAGGAGTTGCGTAATCTCTCCGGTAAGGGAGACTCCCACGGCTGGCATTTCAATCGAGATGAGATCTACGAGCGGAGATAGCCGCTGCAAACTTTCTTCGACACCAACGTACTTGTCTATACAGACGATCGGGCGAACCCCGCGAAACAAATGCGCGCGCTCGACGTTCTGAATGAACACAAACAGTCTGCGTCGGGAGTTGTCTCGCTGCAGGTTCTACAGGAATACTTTGTCATCGTCACGCGAAAGTACGGGATCGGCGCGACCGACGCTCGCCGCAAAGTCGAACTTTTTGCAGCCTTCGACGTGGTCGAGCCCGTGCTCGGTGACGTTCTAGCCGCAATCGATCTGCACCGCCTCCACAATCTCCCTTATTGGGATGCCCTGGTGGTCCATTCGGCCCGGCGTGCCGGTTGCAAGCAAGTGTTCTCCGAAGATCTGCAACACGGCCAGGTCATCGATGGAGTTCGAATCGTCAACCCGTTCCTTTAACCGACCGCATTCCGCGCTAGAATAAGAACTGGTATGACCCTCCGCAAGCCCATCCCGGCCCTCCTCTAGCGGCTCCCGCCGCATACAGCCGTACTGCATCCCTTTCTCTTCCCACTTCACTCATCCAAAACCTGGAAGCCCGGAGGGCTCATGATCTTTGATCGCCTGGAACAAATGGAACAGCACTACAACGACCTGCAGTCGCAGTTCGCGCTGCCCGAGGTCGTCAGCGACCACGAGAAATACCAGAAGATCGCCAAATCGGTGCGCGAAATTGAAGCTCCCGTGGAGAAATACCGCGAGCTCAAGCAAGTCCGCCAGGGCCTCGCCGAAGCGCGCGCCATGCTGGCTGAAACCGACTCCGGCCTGCGCGCCATGGCGCAGGAGGAAATCGCCGCGCTCGAGCCGCGCGAACGGGCTCTCGAAGAAGATCTCAAGGTGATGCTTCTGCCCAAGGACCCCAACGACGAGAAAAACATCATCCTCGAAATCCGCGCCGGCACCGGAGGCGACGAGGCCTCGCTCTTTGCCGCCGAAATCTTCCGCATGTATACGCGATTCGCCGAACAAAAGCGCTGGAAGGTCGAAGTCATGTCGATCTCGGAATCCGGCATCGGCGGCTACAAGGAAGTCATAGCCATCATCGAGGGTGAGCGCGTTTACTCGCAGCTCAAGTGGGAGTCGGGCGTCCACCGCGTGCAGCGCGTGCCCGCAACCGAGCAGCAGGGCCGCGTGCATACCTCCGCCGTCACCGTCGCCGTTTTGCCCGAGGCCGAAGAAGTCGACATCAAGATTGAAGCCAAGGACATCCGCATCGATACGTTTTGCTCCTCAGGCCCCGGCGGCCAGTCCGTCAACACCACCTACTCCGCCGTGCGCATTACCCACCTGCCCACCAACACCGTGGTCAGTTGCCAGGACGAGAAGTCGCAGATCAAGAACCGCGAAAAAGGGATGCGCGTGCTCCGCTCCCGCCTGTACGAGATGGAAATGGAAAAGCAGAATGCCGAACTCGCCCAGGCCCGCAAACAGCAGGTGGGCTCCGGCGACCGCAGCGAGAAAATTCGCACCTACAACTTCCCGCAGAATCGCCTCACTGATCATCGAATCGGACTCACGCTGCACCAACTCGATCTCGTGATGCAGGGCCGCCTGCAGCCCATCGTCGACGCGCTCATCACCCACTACCAGGCCGAGCAATTGAAAGGCGAAACCCAGGCCGCGTAACTTGGTCCTGAGAACTAGCCGTTTTCTACACGTCCCTTGATATCCGCGTAGGCAGCTTCAATCAAGCGCGCCAGCGCTGCCATGTCTATCTTCGTTCCCGGCCTCAACTTCACATGACGCATTCGCTTGCCCGAGCCTTCGAGCAAGCGCGCTGGATCGTGGAGCGCCGTGCCGTGAAAGAATCCCACGTTGACGTGTGAGGTGAAGACATTAACGTAACCGAAAGGAGCGTCGCCGAAGCACGCGACAGGACAGCCGTCATGCATAATCTCGCGAACCTCATCCCCGCACCCGCGCATCGCCTCAAACCACTTCTGCGCGATAGCTCCCAATTCACCAGGACGTTCTTTGAACCACGCATCGATGGAAGGGTCATGTTCAACTGCGCCGTCGAATCGCATCAGGTCCAATTTCATCGTCGCTACTTTATCAATCTGGCACGCTACACGAACAAAATCCGCATCGGCGCTTCCACCTCTACGCTGCTGTGCACCCTATCGCTCAATGCTCCCGTCGATGCATCGCGTGCAAACACGCTCACGACATTCGAATCCTGGTTCGCCACCAGCATCCACCTCTCCGTCGGATCGAGCGTGAAATTGCGCGGCGTTTTTCCCCCGCAATTCGAACGCTTCATCGGCGTCAGCTTGCCGGTCTTTGTGTCTGCCTTGAACGCATACAGAAAATCATCGTCGCGATTGGCGAAGTAGACAAACCTCCCGTCGCGCGTGATCACCGTGTCGCACCCGCGTGTCGCGCCGTGATAATCCGCAGGAAGCAGTTCAATCCGATCAGCCAGCGTCAGGCTTCCGTCAGCCTTGTGCCATTCGAGCACGTCAACCGTCGAATCAATCTCGTTCATGCAATAAGCCGTGCGGCCATTGGGATGAAAATGCAGCGTGCGCGCGCCGGACCCGGGCGCGCCGCGATACGTCCCCGCCGCCGTCAGCCCCGCCGTTGCCGGATCGGCCTTGTAAATGTGAATGCAGTCCCCGCCCAGGTCGTTGATATACGCGAATCGATTGTCCGGCGAGAACGACGCAAAATGTGCGTGCGCCTTCTCCTGCCGATCCGCATTCGGCCCGTGCTCCGTGTAGTGCTCTGTCCACACGGCCTCGCTCAATCTTCCGCCTTCGATGCGAAAGCTTGCCGCGCTCGCGCCCGTGTAATCGGCGGCAACGAGCATGCGGCCCGTCGCATCCACGGCCACGTGGCAAGTGCCCGTGCCGGCCGAATTGCGTGCCGACAACTGCCTCAGCTCTCCATCCGCCAACCGAAAACTCGCCACTTCGCCCGTGGGCTTTCCCTCAAACGTATCCAGCTCCGACGCCGAATAGACAAAACTCCCGGACCTTGCCAGCCAAGCCACATTCGGCACCTTGGCGGCCACTTCTACTTTCGTGAGTGCCGCAGCCAGCGGATCCCAGTCGAACTTGAGAATTCCATCCGCTGCGTGCGAAGCAATAAATACGCCCTGCCACGGAGGCGGTTCGAGCGCAGCGTGCAAAAATCGGGGCATGGCAAACACTCCGGAGGCAAGCATCAGGAAATCGCGGCGCGTGGTTTCTGTCATCGCAGAAGCCATTGTCGCCCACCGGCCCGTGCTCTCGCCATCGTCATATTCTTTGATGCGGGTGCCTTGACTTTGTGATCGCCAGGGCTCCCTCTAGCCCCGCTAACGCCGCTGGCTCCGCGAACCCCGCCGCTTTTCTCAATCCAGCGTGAACTGCACGTCCACCGTCGTCTCCACTTCCACCGGCTGACCGTTCAGCATGTACGGCCGGTAGCGCCACTGCTTCACGGCATCGAGAGCCGCCTGCCGTAACATCGGCAGCCCTTCCACGACGCGCAAATTCTCAATGGTTCCGCTTCGCGAGATGGTCGCCTGCAGAATCACGGTGCCGGAAGCACGAATCGCCTGCGCCACCGCCGGATACTTCGGAATTGCCTGGTCGATCAGCATCCCCTTCATCACGCCAGACGAAACGTGCTGCGTCGCCGCCGGCACTACCGGCCGCACATCAGGATGCGCCCCGCGACCGTTGAACGGATTGTCCGGGCTGCCCATGGCGCCTGGGCCTCCGCCGAGATCGATGGGCCCCATCGGACCAGGTTCTCCTTTCGTGCTCGGAATCAATGGGTCCCTCGGAATACGCGTCGGCGCGAGAATCACTCCGTTCGGCATTTCCGTGCGCGCGATCGGTGCCTGCTCCGTCCGTACCACCGGCCGCACGTCTTGAACCGGCGCCGGATCTTCCATCAGAATCGCGTTCGTGATCTGCGGCAGCATCTCCGGGTGAATAATCGGTATGATCACCAACGCCAGCAGTATGGAGCTGTTGAAGGCCAGCGTCGCCATCATCCAGCCCCGGCTCCGGGTGTGGATTCTGCCCATGGTTTCAAACGTGGAGTCTTCGAACATGGCTGCCTCCCCCAACTTCAATTCAGCCGCGCCGGCCGGGAGGATCGCAAAGATCGAATTAGGCGAACGCGCCCAGACCGCCCCACGCAGCCTGCGGCGGGGAGCGGGATTCAAGTCTTGTCGACCATCCCGTTCAGTACCACTGTGCTTCTGTAGACACCATGCCCAATCAAACTGTTCCCGTGCCACGCGAGAAAGATTTCTGCACACGTTTGCCTATCGAGTTTTCTCGTTTACTGGCCTGGCCGGCCGCTTGTCTCTGACTCCAGCCGCGCTTCAACCGGGTGGTTGAAGTGGATCAGCGCGATCCACATTCCATCGTCGTCGCGCCTCCACACCAGGTCTCCTCCCAACTGGCGCGCAATCAGCTCCGGCGGCAAATCGTGGTGGAGGCCGAAGTAGCGTTCGTCGAGATCTTCGCCGCTCAGCCTCTCCAGCGGCGAGTCCGGATCGTATTTCGTTGAGAACACCAGCGCCGCAGAATATGCTTGCGGCTCCTCGGCCGCGCGGGCGATCTGCCCGGCTGAAAAATCATCAATCGCCACCACGTCCCACGAATGTTTCACATAGCCAAGCTCCGGATGCGAAAGCTCGTCCGTCATAGGCCACGCGCTCAGCACAGTGGCGCCTGGATAAAGCTTCGCCAGTTCCACGATCCCCGATTCGTGCATCCTCACCACGCGCGCGTACGCCAGGTTGTCTTCCGGAGCAAATCCGTACGGCGGATTGACGAACAGCCCCACGAAAAACGCGACTGCCGAAATCAACGCCAGGCCCTGCCAAAAGGGCGCGCGCCGGTAAAAAGTGGTCACCGCCAGCAGAAGCACCAGCGGATACATCGGCAGCAGGTAGCGCGTAAGCAATGCGCCGCCCAGCACGCTGAAGAGCACCGCGTTTGCCAGCAGCAGAAAGAAAATCCGCATCTGCAACGCTGGCGCAATCGCCTCACGGTCGTGGCCGTTCGCGTCGGGTCGTGGACTAAGCAGCAGCGCCGCAAACGCCATCAGCACCGGCACAAAAAGATTCATATGCGCGGTCAGGTGCAGAATGCGGTGGCCGAACGCAGCCAGAATCCGCAGCGGCGTTAGCGTCGCCTCGGCGTTGTAGCGCAGGTACTGGGGATTGCCGAATAGAAATCCGGTTTTCGCGTAGTGATACGCATACCAGCCAGCCAAAGGCACGACGCAGATCGAGAACCATGCCGCTTCCCGCCACAGTTTTCCGCGCGCCGTGCCGCCAAGCCTGAACCCCCCCGCGATGTTCACCCCGGCAAGCGTAAGTGGAATGATGATCGAAGTTTCTTTTGAAAGCGCGGCAGCCGCAAACCACAAGGCCGCGGCCCACGGCACGCGCCCGCGGCTCGGCAGCGCGTACACCAGTCCCCACAGAGAACACGCTGCGGCAAAAATGTCGGCCTGCGCCAAAGAGCTCTGCGCAAACCAGATTGGATAAAGCCCCGTCAGCAGCGTCGTCCAGAATGCAACCGAGCCCACACCCACCAGCCGCATAGCCAGCCGCCACACGGCCAAAAGTCCCAGCGAGGCCACCATCAACACTGCTTCGCGCGTCACCTCCGGATAGTAGCCACAGACCCTCCACCACAGCGCCAGGTAAATGCTCGGCAGCGGAGGATGCGCATTGCTCAGCGTCGTGGTCGGAATGAGTGAGCCAGTGCGGAAAAAATCCCACGCCGCGGGGATGTAGTAGCCGGCCTCGTCCCAATAGTAAGGAACACGCAGCAGCGTAAAGTGGCTGACGTAGAGCGCCACAAAGATGACCGGGAAAATCATCCAGATGGGGAACGGCGCGTCCAGCCGCGGATTCAGAATTCCCTTCAGGCGCACGAGCTCGCTCCTGCGGTGCGATGCGCCGCCTAGTTCACCGGCCCGCGCGGAAAGTTCTGCGTCTGCGGTTCAAGATTGAGCGTGCCGAATGCTTGCTCATATTGAGCGATGTTCTGCCCCAGCACGTTGCACAAGGCCTTGGCCTGCTGCGGGCTCAGAAAAATCGCCTGGTGGTTGCGGATGGTTACCTGGTCGGGGCTTTCGCTGGAGGCAAGGCCGAAAACCAGTTGGAAATCCCATACGCTCACGCGCACTTGCACGCTGTTGGCATAGGACTCGCGGTAGTCGGCGGTCTGAGCGAGGTTAAGTTGGGGCTGCTGCGGAGTCGGGCTCATGATTCAACCAGCTTACAGCTTTCAGTTCTCAGCCGTCAGCTGTAGGCTTCTCGCGCCGCGCCACAGCCTCTTACGTATTGAGTTTTCGACAATCAGCTCTTTTACGAAAAGTCGAAGAGCCAGTCACGGCACTACGAGCTAGGGGCTAGAAGCTAGCAGCTAATAGCTGCTTTCAGGTCCCCGGCCAGCGGGCAGCCATCGCACCGCGCCGTCTTTCCGCAGTGCGCCTTGCCTACAGCCACTGTCAGCGCGTGGAATTCATTGAAGAGTTGGGCGTGTCTCATCACGGGATCATCCGCAAACGCTTTCCGCGTCAGGTCCGCCAGCCCATCGTAAGGAATTCGTTTGCGACCAGCCGGCAAATCGACAAGCCCGTGCCGCTCCGCAATCCGCCTCAGGTATTCGTCAGCAACAGGAACCGCGTGCCCGAGCGCGTAGAGGAGGATCGCATCGGCAGTCTCAGGCCCCACGCCGGGCAGTTCCAGCAGCCGCTCGCGCAGCGGGCCAGTAGGCGCAGCCCGCATCGCTTCCAGCGAGCCGCCGAATTCCTCATCGAGCATCGCCACAAATGCCTTCAGCGCCGGCGCCTTGCGCACGATAAATCCCGAAGGCCGGATCAGTCGCCGCAGCTTTTTGAGCGGAATCTCACGCAACCCTTCGACCGACAACGCGCCGGCCGCGCGAAGATTCTCAAGCGACCGCTCCACAGCCTTCCACGCAGTGTTCTGCGTCAGATAGGCGCCGAGGATCACCTCAAACGGAGTCTTCGCCGGCCACCAATGCTGCGGCCCATATGCGCGCATCAACTCATCGTGCATCTCGCGCAGGCGTTTCGCTCCATCGAGTTGACGGCGTTTCTTCACGGCTCCTTTAGGATAAGTGCGAGAACGTCGCAGTGTTATCTGACACCGTCCGGCACCTTGGAGGAGCTTTTATGAAGAGTCACACCGAATACCTGGTCTTTGAAACGCGCAAGCGCCGAGAGATGGTGCACATCACCGACGAGGTCGAGCAGATCGTCGAGCGCAGCGGCGTCAAAGATGGCTTGTGCTTTGTCTCGCCCATGCATATCACGGCCGCCGTTTACGTCAATGACCATGAGAGCGGCCTCATTGAAGACATCGGCAAGTGGCTTGAAGAGCTTGCGCCCGCACGGCCCGACTACAAGCATCACCGCACCGGAGAGGACAACGGCGACGCGCACCTTAAGTCGCTGCTGTTGCACCACGAAACCACGCTGCCTGTGACCCACGGCAAGCTCGATCTGGGCACCTGGCAGCGCGTATTCTACGCCGAGTTTGACGGCCAGCGCCGCAAGCGCGTCATCGTCAAAGTGCTTGGAGTCGAGTGAAAAACAGAGTGGAGTCAATTGATACGCTTTCTTCGCTTCGCTGACTCACCGATTTCTGGGGTGCCCCATCCTAAAGTTCGAAGCGGAGCGGAGAACTTTAGGGTGGGATACCTCAAACCTCACTCACACACGAACCCGCTGACTCATTGCCTCAACGGGTGCCCCATCCAAGCTTCGCTTGGGTGGGGTCCGAACTCCGCCAACACCGCTAACCCCGCTGTCTCACTCGTCCGTCACCTTCCGCCACGGCCCCGATGGCGCGCTCCGGCCCGGCACTGCAAAGTTGATCTTCGTTCGCGGCATCACCACCAGGTCCACGCGGCGATTCTCCGCGCGGCCTTCCGGCGTGTCATTCGTCGCCACAGGATGAAACTCGGCATACCCGGCCGCCGAAAGCCGGTCGGCAGGAACCGCCTTCATATCAAGAAACAGCCGCGCCATGTGCGTAGCGCGCGCCGCGGATAGCTCCCAGTTCGAATCGAACTCCGCAGTGTGAATGGGAACATTGTCTGTATGGCCCTCGATCCGCAAATCGTAGGGCGTCGATCCTAGCTTGTTGGCAATCTGTCGCAGTGTCGGCAGCGCCTCCGGCTTGGGTGCGGCCGAACCTGACTCGAAAAATCCCGCCTCGCGCAAACTGATCACCAGGCCATCGCACCCCATCTCGAGAGAAACTGTGTGTGCTGCAACCTGCGCGGAGAGCGTCGCCGCCAGATCGCGCCGGATGCGATCCAGATCCTGCTTCACCTGCGCTGGCGACACGACATTCTCGTCCATCACCGTGTTCGCTGCCGCGCCCGCATCGTCCACCTCGCTCTGCTGATCGCCATCTCCAAGGGCGCCCATCGAACTCAACGCCGTGTCGATCGCCTTCGACACCTGCGCCTGTTTTTTTTGGCCAGCCCTGGCAAAGGCAAACATCACCACGAACAACCCGAACAGCAGCGTGATGAAATCGGCGTACGAGACCAGCCAGCGGTCGTGCGTCACGCGGCTGCGGGGCACGCGCGCGTTCATGCTGCCCGCTCCCTCTCACCTCGATCCGCATCGTCCACAAAGCCGGCCAGCTTGATTTCCAGCATGCGCGGGTTCATCCCCTCCAGAATCGAAATCACGCCTTCCAGCATCATCTCCCGCCGCCGATGGCCGCTGCGGATGCGCAACCGCATCTTGCCCGCAAAAGGCAGAAAGAAAAGATTGGCGATCCCCACGCCGTAAATCGTCGCCACAAAAGCCACGGCGATCCCGCGCCCAACCTCCGCAATGTTGTCCAGATGCTGCATCACCTGGATCAGCCCCAGCACCGCTCCCAGAATCCCGATCGTCGGCGAGAATCCGCCCGCCGATTCAAACACCGCAGGAAGCCGCTCCTCGTCTTCTGTGATCGAATCCAGACTGACACGCATGATTTTGCGCAAATCCGCCGGCTCAGTGCCATCCACCGCCAGCATCAGAGTTTGCTTCAGAAAAGGATCGCGGATCGACGCCAAATCGGCATCGAGCGAGACCAGGCCCTGACGCCGCGCTTTGTTGGCGAAGGCAATCATCTGGCGAATCAGGTGTGTGTCCTCCTTGCGCGGCGCCGCGAAAACATGCGTCAAGCTGCGGAATGCCCCCACCACCGTGGTCAGCGGAAACTGCAGCAGCACTGCGCCCATCGTGCCGCCAAACACAATCAGTGCCGCAGTGGGCTGCAGGATCTGGCCCACGTTCCCGCCTTCGATCAGCAATCCGGCGATGATGCCCGCAATGGCCAGAACCGCTCCGCCGACGCTCGCTTTGTCCATTTGCAGCTCCTGAAAAATTACAGTCGCGCGCGCTGTTGCTCGGTGTCGGTGTCTTCCTTGGGCTTCTGTTCCGTCCCCCTGGGAGACCCTGCGGCATCCAGGCTCACCAGCGCAGCGGCGCGTTCCAGATCGCCAAAGTGGTGCAGTCTCCGCGCCACTACCGCCAGCAATCGAGCGCGATACACCAGAATCCGCTCCACAACTTCCGCGATCTCCTCGCGTACGATCAGCTTTTCTCCATTGATCAAGGTCAGCATCGTATCCGGAGACGCCTCCGCGGTCTTGATCAGATCGCTGTTGACCACCATCGGCCGGCCATTCAGCCGAGTCAGTTCGATCATCGCCCGATCTCCCTCGCTTCCGTTATCGGCGACTGCTGCCGAACGTTAAAGAAACAAAACAAATGACACACAACTGTCCCCCTGCGAGACACAAACCGCACTTCCGTAAAGTCCATAGGTACCCCGCCGAAATAGGGGCCAGATGCGTCGGCTCCAGACCGCGAGCAGCATCCCAGGTCCATACACAGGGATGCGCATCCGGAATTGGAACCGCAAATCACCGCATCCACAAGGAGAACCCCATGTCCCTGGGTGTCTTGAACAACCTCTCCGCGGTGTATGCGGAGAATAACCTTACCAATACCAACAACAGCCTCTCGAAGACGCTGCAACAGTTGTCTTCCGGGTCCAAGATCAACTCCGGAGCGGATGACGCTGCCGGGCTGTCGTTGGTCGACGGCCTTCAGGCCAACCAGACCGCGCTCACGCAATCGGTAACCAACGCTTCGGAAGGCGTCGGCCTTCTGCAGGTTGCCGATGGCGCCCTTTCGCAGGTCACAACCCTGCTCAACCGTGCTGTTACGCTGGCCACCGAAGCGTCCAACGGCACGCTCAACAGTTCGCAGGACACGGCAGCCAATCAGGAGTACCAATCGATCCTGTCGGAAATCTCCAACATTGGCTCGACGACCACCTACAACAATCAGGCCGTCTTCAACTCCAACACCAACATCTACACGGGCGACTCTTCAACGGCCGGCTCCGCAATTGACGCTCTCAACATCCGCTCGCTGTCGTCCTCAAACGTAGGTGACTCGGGCGGCGTCATGGCTTACAGCAATGGCGCGAACAACGCCTTCATCGACCTGTCAGGCGGCGGCAAAACGGCCACCATAAACGACGAGTTGAGCGGCACGACGGACAGCGTCGACATTACCTACCTGACCACGGGCGCTGGCGGCGCAATTGTCGCAAAAACCGCCGTAGTTTCCGCCGGAGTTGGCACCAGTTATTCCGATACCGTTCAGGGTTTGATGCAAGCCATAAACAGCTCCGGACTCGGCGTCACCGCGACGTTTACCACGGCGGCCCAGGCCGGCTCCGTAGCCTCTGCGGGCGGCAAAGGCGCTGACATGGGCATTGAGATCTCCGGCATCGGCTCCGGCGTAGCCGGCGCCGCGAACGGCGCGGGCGCGCCCGGCGTCAATGGCACCCTCGGCGCCAACGGCGCGCTGACCCTCACTGCCGGCACGATGACCATCAATGGCAAAGCCATCACGCTCGGCGCCGGCGTCAACACCGTTACCCAGTTGGAGACCGCAATCAACACGGGAAATTATGGCGTCCATGTTGACACGGTCACCGGCAACATCGAATCACTGTCCAAAGCAACAATTTCCACCAACGGCATCACAGGCACCGGTTCCTATACTGCCGGAACCTACTACACCGATGCGGTTACCGAGGACGGCACCAACGCACTGGTAGATTCGGCCACCGTGATTACGCCCGCGGTTCCGGCATCCGATACCAACGGCACAGGCGGAGTCGCCACCATCAGCTACTCCGACAGCGCCGGCCAGTCGCTGTCCGCAACCGATCTCTCCAGCCAGGCCAACGCTCAATCGGCGCTGACCGCTCTCAACACGGCCATCACCGACGTGGCCGCCCAGGACGGCTACATCGGCGCGCAGATCAACACGCTGAATGCCGTCAGCCAGGTCATCAGCACGCAGCAGGAAAACGTGCAGTCGGCGCAAAACGCAGTCCAGGCTACCGACTACGCGCAAGCCAGCTCCAACATGTCGAAGTACGAAATCCTTAGCCAGACCGGCATCTCCGCCCTGGCCCAGGCCAACAGCGTCCAGCAGGAAGTCACCAAGCTGCTCCAGTAGTCGGGGTCCCCGCGACGGGTGGATCGAAGAGCCGGGGTCGCCGGGGTGGAGCAGTCAAACGGGCAGAAATGCCGATAACCAAAGAGGGGCGTCCGGCGGGCGCCCCTCCTTGCTTCCGTGAATGCCGTCCGCGGTTCTGAGCACTCTCTAACCCAGCTTCTGCCGGAGTTGGTTCACCGGCTGCATCAGTTTTCCATGGGGGATTCGATGGGCACTGTCGGACTGAGTTTCGGGTCGCCAACCAGCGGTGCCGGGTTTGACGTCAGTACCACCGTCGCCGAAATCGTCGGCAATCTCCAGAATGTCGAAACGCCCTGGAAGAACCAACTGACCTCGCTCGAGAGCCAGGACACGGCAATCTCGAGCCTCGGAACTCTCTTCTCCAACCTCTCCAAAGACATGAGCTCGCTCACCGATTTTCAGGGCATCCTCGCGCAAAAGGAGGGCTCAAGCTCCGACACCAGCGTGCTCGAGCTTACCGCGGCTTCGTCGTCGGCCACGGCTGGCACCCACACAGTGGTCGTGAACAATCTCGCTCAGACCTCCAGCGGATACCTCGACTCGATCGCCAAAGCTTCTGACACGCTTTCCGGCGCCATGACAATCAAATTGGGCAATGGAACAACCGAAAACGTCGTGATCGGCGCGGCTCCGTCCCAGCCTGCTTCCAACACGATTTACACCGGCAACGGCAAGAACACCCTCGCCAACATAGCCTCCGCCATCAACTCCGCCAACCTGGGGCTCACCGCAAACGTGCTCGCCGACTCCTCCGGTTCCCGCCTGAGTCTTATCTCCGGCACGTCCGGCGAGGCCGGGCAGTTGACCGTCACATCGTCGCTGATCGATGCCAGCAATATCACCGCCTCCAACACGACTGGCGCGCTCAACTATAACGTCGGCGTCGACGGCAAGGATGCCTCCCTGACCATCGACGGCGTGCCGTTGAACAGCGCCTCCAATACCGTCACCAACCTTATCCCCGGTGTCACCTTCCAATTGCTCGCGCCCAGCGCCCAGGAGTCTGGCAGCGCCAAGGAGCAAATCCAGGTGGTCATCGCCAACGACAATTCGGGCGTGGAGAGCTCGGTCAATCAATTCGTCACCGACTACAACTCGCTCATCAGCGCCATCAACACCCAGGAAGGGCATGACAGCTCAGGCAATGCCGAACCGTTGTTTGGCTCACCCACGCTCTCCTTGCTCCAGCAGGAGCTTCTCGGCGGCCTCAACACGGCCAGCCCAAACGGCTATGTCGATCCAATTTCCTCCGCGGATGGCGTCACGCTTTCGGGTTCGATCACCATCCAGGTGGGCAGCGGCACCGCGCAGACCGTGAATATCGGCGACTCCTCCACGCCTGCCACGCTGTCCGGCCTCGTGGACGCCATCAACGCCGCCAATCTCGGAGTCAGCGCAGGAATCGCGACCAGCAGCGGCAAGTCCACGCTCACCCTTACTTCCCAAACTGCCGGCTCCAGCGGCGCGTTGACCGTAGTCTCCGCGCTCTCCTCCAGCGCGCCAACGCCGCTCAGTTATTCCAGCGCCACCAAATACACCAGTTCCACGCCCGACATCGGCACTCTGGCCGCCGTAGCCGGCTCCGGTGACACGCTCTCCGGCTCTTTGACCATCCAGGTCGGCACCGGCACGGCACAGACCATCACCCTCGACTCCTCAAACAACACCCTCGCCGGGCTCATGAGCGCCATCAATGGCTTGTCCGGCATCTCCGCCGCGCTCGATCAGGCCGGAACCGGGCTCACGCTCACTTCCGGCACAAACGGTGCCGCCGGCGCGCTGAAGATCACCTCGAACGTTGTGGATACCACCAGCCCCACCACCACGGCCCTCAACTACAACACCTCCACAGACATCAACAACCTGACCTCCCTCGGCATCAGCGTGAACAACGATGGCTCGCTCTCCTTTGACGCCAGCTCACTCGATTCTGTGCTCAACACCGATTTCTCCAGCGTGGCGGGCTTCTTCCAGAACGCAAACAGCTGGGGCCAAACCTTCAACAATATGCTCACCGGTGCCGGCGTTAACTCGTCTACTGGAATTCTTTCCCTCGCCAAAAAATCCAACAGCACCATCGAATCCACGCTGAATGCCGAAATCTCTCGCGAGGAGACTCTGATCTCCGCCGAGAAGTCCAGCCTCACACTGGAGCTCAACCAGGCCAACGAAATCATGCAGCAGTTGCCCACCGAATTGGACGGCATGAACCAGCTTTACTCGGCGATCACGGGCTATAACGAGAACCGATAGCGAACTGGAGAAACAGATCGAAATGGATACCTATCGCGAGCATGCACTCGAAGGAGCTTCGGCCGTTGACCTCGTCGTCGCGCTCTATGACGGCATCATCCGCTTTCTCTACGCCGCCATCGCCGCTGTCGAGCGCGGCGACGCGGATGGCCGCCGAGCCGCCGTCAAGCGCGCCATGGACATCATCATTCACTTGCAGGCTCGGTTGCGCATGGATGTGGGCGGCCGGCCGGCGCAAACCCTCAGCGAATTCTATGCCGCCATCTTTGCCCAGATCCTTCAGGCATCGCAGTCGGTATCGCGGGCCAAATTCGAACATGCCATCGATTGTGTCAGGAACGTGCGCGACGCCTGGCGCGAGGTGGCCAGGGATTCGAACGTGCTTCCGGCGTCGCCAGGCGATTTCACCCCTTCACGGCCGGCGCCAATCGCCGCGGATCGCTCGCAAACCGCCGGCAGTTCATCATCCTGGACTGCATAGCGGAATGCGCTGCTTCGGCACCGCGCTAACTCCGCTAGCCCCGCTGACTCCGCTAGCTCAGCTGCTTTACCCCGCCACCGTCAGCTCCTCTTCCAGCTGTTGCTTCTGGTAGAGGCTGGCGTAGTAGCCGTCGAGCGCGAGCAGCTCGTCGTGCCGACCCACCTCGACGATTCGTCCCTTGTCCAGCACCGCTATCCGGTCGGCATTCCGCACCGTCGATACTCTGTGCGAAATCAGGATCGTCGTTGCCGTCTCCGTGTAGCCGCGCAACCCGCCCAGGATCCGCTCTTCCGTATAGGTATCCACGCTGGCCAGCGCATCGTCCAGAATCAAAATGGCCGGCCTACGAAGCAGCGCGCGCGCAATGGCAGACCGCTGCTTTTGCCCGCCTGACAAAGTCACGCCGCGCTCGCCCACCATGGTTTCAAAGCCCTGCGGAAACTCCTCGAACTCCCGGCGGATATGCGCCGCCTCAGCCGCCTCCAGCAGCTCCTCTGCGCTTGCGTTCGGCGCGCCGAAAGCAAGGTTCTCGCGGATGGTCTCGCTAAACAGGAATGTCTCCTGCGGCACCATGCCGATGTTGCGCCGCAGCACCTCCAGCGGATACTCGCGTATCGGCCGGCCGTCGATAAACAGCGAGCCTTCCGGCGCATCGTAGATGCGTGGAATAAGGTTCGCAAGCGTTGACTTGCCGCTGCCCGTCGGCCCCACGATGGCCAAACTCGATCCCGCCGGAATCTTCAGCGTGATGTCGCGAAGTACTTGTGTTTCGCCGTAACTGAAACCGAGATGCTTAAACTCAATCTCTCCCTTTAGCACCGTCTCCGGTCCAAAACTCGAAACCGCGGAGCGGCCAAAACCCGAAACGGCGGAGCCGTCGGCGATCGCGGGCTCGGCTTTGAGGATTTCATCGATGCGCTTTACCGACGCTGTGCCGCGCTGGAAGATGTTGATCACCCAGCCCACGGCGATGATCGGCCAGATCAGCATGATCATGTACGTGCTGAACGCCACGAACTGACCCACGTTGATGCGGTGAGCCAGGACCAGGTGCCCGCCGGCCAGCAGCGTGATGACCATGGAAACGCCGAGGATGAACTCGAGTGTCGGCCAGAGCATGCCCATCAACTGCACCAGCCGCAGCGCGCGCCCGATGTACTGGCGATTGAGCCGCTCAAACAGCCCGATCTGCGACTCCTCGCGCGCGAACGCCCTGATCAGCCGCACGCCGGAGTAGTTCTCCTGCGCCTGCGCGGAGATGTCGCTGAAGCTCGCCTGGATGCGCTCGAAGCGCTCGTGAATCCTGCGCCCGAGATACTGCACCAGAATGCTGGCGAGCGGCATCGGCGCCAGCGCGACCAGCGTCAGGTAGGGGCTGATTCGAATCATAAAAAACAGCGCGAAGACGCTGAGGAAGATCGTGTTGGCGCTGTACATCAGCGCCGGCCCCAGCAGCATGCGCACAGCGTTCAGGTCGTTCGTCATGCGCGCCATGATGTCGCCGGTGCGGTAGCGCTGGTAGAAACCCGAATCCTGCTTCTCCAGTTGGCGGAACAGGTCGTTGCGCAGATCAAATTCGATCTCGCGCGAGATTCCGATCAGGATCCAGCGCTGCGCGTACAAGAAGACGCCCTTCACCAGGCTGATCGCCACCAGAATCAGCGCGAACATCAGAATCAGTTCCCGGGTGGTTCCCTGCTGGATCCGGTTGATGGCCATCCCCAGCACACGCGGAAACTGCACGGCAACGATATTCGTCGTGACGCACGCCAGCGTCCCCGTCACGTACTGCCAGCGGTAACGGCGCATGTAGCTGTAAAGGGGACCAAGGTCGCCAAGCATAGTTCTATTCTACGATTGATGCTGTTCCCCGTTCTCTGGCCCCCAAACTGGGCCCCTGTCTTTTTCCAGCTCCGCGAGCACCGCTAACCCCGCTAACTCCGCTGTCTTCCTCACGTCGGCGTCTTCAGCAGCAGGTACCCGCCCACAAGCGCAAACAGGACATCGGCCGCCCACGCCGCCACGGATGCAGGCAGGTAATTCACATTGCCCATCGCGCCAAACAGCGTGTCGACCACCCTGTACGCAAGCGCCACGCCGATAGCCACTGCGATTCCCGTGATCGACCCGCGGCGACCCGTGGAAAGCGCAAATGGAATCGCCAGAACAGCCATAATCACCGCCACCAGCGGGTAGGAAAGTTTTTGCCATAGCGCAACGCTCAGTCGCTTGGTGTCGAATCCGCTCTGCCGCAGGTCGCGAATGTAGTGATAGAGCTGGCCGAAGTTCATCTCCTGCGACTCCAAAGCCTCTTTCTTGAAGTAGTCCGGCACCGCGTGCATCTCTGGAAACGATGTCTTGAGGAACGTGCGGTACCCCGTCACATTACCGCCCTCGATGTCGCGAACCCATCCGCTCTCGAAGTACCATGTGGTGGAATCTTCATCCCAGACAGCCCGCCTGGCAAAAATCCGCCTCGTCAGTTTGAAGGTCGAGGGTTCAAACTCGAAGACCGAAAGATTGGCAAACTCATTCGTATCCGGATCGAAGAATTCGTAGTAGAAGATGCAACCCGGTTCCCCGGCAGCGGCCCTCGGCCCGAAGATCCACGTCTCGTTCGGGTTCAGATAGGTCTGCGCCGGCCGTCCCTTAATCACGTTGCGCAGCGACTCCTGCTTGCGGTTGGCCTGCGGCAGATAGTACTGGTCGAAGAGAAACAGGCATACCGCCAGGCAAGCCGCGATGCTGACCACGGGGACGACCAGCCGGTAAAGGCTGATGCCCGTAGCCTTCATGGCGATGATTTCGCTGTTGCAGTTGAGCACGCTGAAGGTCACCAGCACGGCAATCAGCACCGCCAGCGGCGCCGTCAGGTAGAGCATGCTGGGCGTCAGGTTCAGCAGGTATTCGCCGACGATTGCCAGCGCGACGTGGTTGCGCAGGATGTCGCCCAGCAGGTCGAAGAACGTGAAGACAATCAGGAGCAAAACAAAGCCCGCCAGCACCAGCACGAACAGCGTCGCGAATTCCCGCACAATATATTCATCGATGATCCGTGGAAAGATGCCCCGCGGCCTGACCTTGTTCGCGGAGGCCCCGCGCCGCCATAACCTGTCGAGAAACTCCGTGAATGCGACTCCTCCGCGCTTCGCAACAGCCCCCGGTTTCGGCGTCCGCGCGATCCACGCGGAAATTGCGCTTAAGATTCGCCCACCGGTCGCCATCTGCCACAACAGAAACGTGCCCACCACGGCGAACAGCAAATTCGCTGACCACACCGCCAGAAATGCCGGCAGCCTGTTCTGGTGGCCGAGCGCGATCCCCGTCGAAGAAAGAAAGTAGTAAACAAACACCAGCAGAATCGTGAACACGAACCCCGAGCTCTTGCCGCCTCGCCGCGAGGCCACGCCCAGCGGCACGCCCACCAGCATCAAAACCAGGCAGGCTGCGGGAAACGCAAACCGATTGTTCACCTCGATCTTGTATTGCTCCGCCTCCGCCGCATTCTTGCTTTCGCGGATTCGTTCCAGCAGTACCGGCAGCGGCGTGGCATACAGCTTCGTGTCCAGCCGCCCCAGGTGCACTTCGCTCTGCTGGCCCAGCATCAGCGGCAAATCGGTGGTCGTGAATGTTGAAATATTCGATTGTTCCGGCTGGTCCGCAACGGTCTCGTCGCGTACGCCGTCGCGCAGCCGCATCAGCAGCTCCTGCGTATTGTCCGTCACCACGGTGGCCGAGGCAGCGGTCGTAATCAGCGTGTTATTGGGGTCCGAGACGTCGGCCATAAACACCT
>Ga0265330_10000588_pt1 | contig 23647 bp, 23 predicted proteins | sample 41919metaG_FD_202083 | JGI IMG/M metagenome (GOLD analysis project Ga0265330, IMG submission 202083) | Rhizosphere microbial communities from Carex aquatilis grown in University of Washington, Seatle, WA, United States - 4-19-19 metaG | ecosystem: Host-associated > Plants > Roots > Rhizosphere... | reverse complement strand
CCTGACCTTCGCCATCTCCACCGGGATCTCGAACTTGTCTCTTTGTCGCATGAGCCATCCTCCACTTCGGATGGCAAACTACCCCTTGCGCTACAGCGATTTCACGCACGCTGGCCGGAAGGACACCATTGATCATCACAGCTTCCGTGGTCGTTCGGTAGTCTTGGACGCGGGGGAAACTTTGCGGGGACGTGAGCATCAGGTGCGGAAGGTGCGCCCACTCCTGGGAGCGTGTCGAGTCATGGAAGATCCCGGCGGTCGAAGACGTGACGGCCAGCTGCCCAGCACGCCCTTTGTAGTAATCCACTTCGACGGAGATCCCATCGCCCACCTCAAAGAAATCGCTCTGGCCAGCCGAATCTGGCTTCCCGAGGTACTTTCGGATCGCCTGCCGGGACCGCCCGATGATCTTCGTCGCGTCCACGTCGACTGATGGTAGCGGCAGCGTGGGTGCTGCGGGCACTGCTGCGACGGGCGGAGCTATTGGCTGCTGCGGTTGACGATGATCTACGTCGTCTGTGCACCACCAAAAGAGCACTGCAACGACGACGATAGGGGTCACAATTAAGCCTATCAAGAATCTCCAGATTCCCCCCGCCACATCCCTGCTTCCCTGGCTCATGGATCCCCTCCACGGACGACGTCAGAACGTCCAAACCCAGCTCTTGCCGTAGCCATCACCGGCGACGATCCGTTTGAAGCCTCGCTTCTCGATTTCATCGAGAAGATCACCTTTTTGGAAGTGGTGCATCCATACCTCGTCGAAGAGCACGAACGTCATCTGGAGAACTGTTGCGTCCGGGCCGGACGTGCGGACCGTGATGTTCAGCTCATCCTCGTAGAACTTGTCTTGCAGGAGGTTCGCGTACAGACGGCGCGTGACCGCACTCGCACGCCGATTCTCGGCATCGACGGCACGACGAACTTTCTTCGCGAGCGGTACAAGAGTCTTCGTCAATGGATCGACCTTGGCCCCCGCCGCCCCGTTCCTCTTGGCCACGGACAGCGCTTCCTCGGCAGCCTCGATGGCCTTCAGCGCAGTGACGGGATCGGATTTCAGCCGGTCGCTCGCTTCCATGAGCTTCTGTACAAGCGAAGCCAGCGCCGTCTCGCGCGCCGCCGTCTGTCGCACCTCCTCGATCTCTCCAGGCCCTCCAAGCCTCAGCGCCCGAGTAGCCGACTCTAGTGCGGCCCCAAACTGTCCCAATACCAGCAAGGACTTGGCCTGCGCTCCGAACCCGTCAGCACAGCGCTGCGCCACGTCGCTCTGCGGAAAGCCAGCCCCGTCGAACGCCCTGTGAACCTCCGAGATCGCATCACAGGCAGAAACGATCTGATCCGGCGAGGCGGTCGAGGGCAGGGCCTCGAGCGCCACGACTGCCTTCACTTGTCTCTGCTCTTCCGCCTGCTTGTTGCTCTCAATCTGACGCCTGTTGCGCTCAGTCTGCTCTTGGACAGCGTCGGTGCATCCCCAAGCTGCAACTGCCACAAGCCAAGACGCCACCGGCAAGGCGAGTCGCTCGCGGTTCGTGGGCCGTATGATGAGGTAGCGTCGCAAGGGGACCTGGACTCACACCATCAGCGGTATGTCCGAACCGCAGTTCTTGCACTTGGACGCTCCAGGCACTACGACACCCCTGCATTGCGGGCACTTAGGTTGATTGTTCGGACCCACGGCTACCACCAGCCACCCGAGCGGTCCGGCCAGCAACCCGAACACGAAACCCGCCGTTGGGCGGCCCTTGTGCTTGCCGATGGCGAGGCCCACCGCACCCGAGATAGCCCACGCGACCAGAATTTGCCACAGGACTGCGTCTGTCATCTTTCAATCCCTTCGCCAGTTGTCTCGACGGGGTCCGAGGTACTCCTGAACACCACCCAGAGATGGTAGTCCGCTATAGCGGACTCCGTCAAGGCGGACAGCTCCTACCGTGGTCGTCAGCGAGGCGACCGTGGACGAACTGCACAGGAGGGTAGCCCGGCACATCCGGGAACGAGCCCAGGGGAAGAATATCCCCCTGTCGCACCTGCCTGACCGGGCGGCCGTTGCACGCTCGCACTTCTGGGAAGTCCTGGGCGGCAGGAAATCGCCGACGTTGAACTGGCTTGGCCGTATCGCGGCCGCGTTGGAAGTCGATCCGGCGGACCTCTTGGCGCGTGACCCTCGAACGCCGCCCAGACGGGGGTAGGCCAGGCCGCGCGGCCACGCGCTACCCCGCAGGGCTGGCGGTCTTCGGACGCAACGGTCATTCACTCCTTGAGCCGCCGTAACTCATATGTTACACTCTGTCGTATGAAGACCAAGCACGCCAAGACGGGGTTTGACCGCTACTTCACCGACAGGATGAAGGATCGGGAATTCGCCGCGGCCTACACGGAGGCGCGCGCCGGCATCGACTCGGTGGACGCCTTCGTGCGCTCGCTCGACGAAGTGCGGAGCAAGGCCGGCGTGTCGAAGGCGTTGCTGGCCAAGCGCACGGGAACCCAGCCCGCGGCCATGCGGCGATTGCTCACCATGGATGCACCAAACCCGACGCTGGCCACGGTCATGAGCATTGTACGATCTCTCGGCTACAGCCTGGCGCTTGTGCCGGCGCAGGGTCGTGCGAAACGAGGCCCAAGGCGCAAGCTCGCCGGCATCCTCGCTGCTACAGCATGACGCTTCTTGGAATGCGCTTTCGGTATTCAGCTCCCAGGGCTTTCACGTCGGCATAGTCTTTCGCGGATAGCACCGTCATGAAGGGCTTCTGCTTGCCAGTGAGCAATACGATGCTGGGGCCGCCAAGTCCAACGGCCGCGCCGTCACGTTCAAGGATGCAGAACAAGCGATAGTGGCGGCGCTTGGGTCCGTCGACGCGGACTTCGTAGAAGCCGGACATATCGCCGTGCATGGCCTCCCACTTGCCGCCGCCGCTGAAAGCCGGTGGGGGCGCATCGGCGACCGCCTTGACCACAGCCACGATCATGGCCTCGACCTTGGTAGGGCACGTGCGCAGGAATTCAAGCGCAGGCACGACACGCGCGGGATCGTCGCCGGGGTGGCGCTGGAAGAAGTGCACGCGCCAAGGGGCGGGACGCTCGCGGGCGTTCGATTGCTTCACTACGCCCCTTCTGCCTGCTTGAACGGAATCACCTTGACGCTCGTGCGCAGTTTGTCGAGGTAGTCCGCCCATCCCTGCATCATCTTGCGCCGCTCGGCCAGAAAACTGGTCCGGTTGTACGCGCGGCCGTTGGCGTCCTTGACTGCGTGGGCTAGCTGCGCTTCGATTAAGTCGACCCTGTAGCCCAGCACTTCGTCGAGGAGCGTTCGCGCCGTCGCGCGGAACCCGTGCCCGCACGTCACCGCCCGCTCGATGCCCATGCGCCGCAGGGCCGCGGTGACGGCGTTGTTGCTCATGGGCCGCTGGTTGCTGCGCGCGCTGGGGAAAACATAGGGGCCGCGCCCGGTGAGCGGTTGCAGCTCTCGAAGGATCGCCACTGCTTGCGGTGCCAGCGGAACAAGGTGCGGCGTCTTGGTCTTGCTTGCGGTGAACTTCCACTCGCCCGCGTCCAGATCGATGTCCGCCCACCTGGCGCTGCGCAATTCCCCTGGCCGCACGAAAAGCATCGGCGCCAGCTTGAGGGCTGCGACCACCACCGGCGTTCCGTCTTGGTAGCCCCACAGCGCGCGCAGCAGTTCGCCCAGCGCGTTCGGGTCGGTCACGGCCGCGAAGTGTTCGGGGTTGGTAGGCTTGAGGGCGCCTCGCAGGTCGGCCGCCGCGTCCCGGTCGGCGCGGCCGGTGACGATGGCGTATCTGAAGACGGCGCCGATGTCAGTACGCACGCGGTGGGCCGTTTCGAGCACGTTGCGGTTCTCGATACGCTGGAGCACCCGCAGAATGTCCGGTGGCGCGAGTTCCCCGATAGGCCGGCCACCGATGTATGGGAACACGTCCCGCTCCAGCCGGCTCAAGACGCGCGTGGCGTGGCTAGGTGCCCAGCCGGGCGAGATCTTCTCGAACCACTCGCGCGCCACCACCTCGAAGGTGTTGGCGGCCTTCTCGGTCCGGGCGGTACGCTGCGCCCGGCGGTGAACGCTGGGGTCGATGCCGTCAGCCAGCAGCTTGCGCGCTTCGGCGCACCGGACGCGCGCGTCGGCCAATCTCACCTCCGGGTAGACACCAAGTGAGAGCAGCTTCTCCTTGCCCGCGAAGCGGTACTTCAACCTCCACCAGCGGCCACCAGCCGGCACCACTTCCAGGTACAAACCCGCGCCGTCGTACAACCGGACTCGCTTGCCCATCGCCTTGACCTTGCGGATCGCGGTGTCGGTCAGCATGAGGATTCCTTCGTTGGGTGGGGCAACTGTTCTTGGGGGTAACTATTTTCGCGAGTCTGGAGTTACCCCCAAAGTTACCCCCGCCAGGTTCCGGCTGTCAACGGAACGCCCCGGACGCTCTTGGAGCGAATTCCCCGAGAAATCCGTGCGATTTGTGCCTGTTGCCGGACTTCCGCGGACTGCTGTGGAATCTCGAATTGTGGCGGGTCTCGGACTCGAACCGAGGGCCCGGCGCGTATGAAACGCCTGCTCTAACCAACTGAGCTAACCCGCCGCTTGTCTGATGCGTCGCTCTCCCGCCTGCGGTGAAGCCGACAAGAAACGACGCCGGGGGATCTTGCTTGCCTGGCCTCGCCTGTCAAGCTCTGAGAGAGAAAGTTCAAAGGTCGCGTGATTCCTTGACTGTGCCCCACCTGCTCCTATAGAAGCCGCAGGAGCTATGCGTCTCTATGCCGGAAAGATCCCCGTGATTGGTGCCGAAATCATCAAGGCGCTCGTCGACGCGGAGGATATCTCGGTCACGGACCGGGCCGAAGCCGATCTCGATGTGCAGGCCGTGCTCAAGGAATACCTGCGCTTGGAGCGAGAAATCACCGACAAGGCCAAGGACCTACTTCAGAAGCGCAACCTGCCCTACGAGCAGTTCGGCAAGGTCAAGCGCTCCCTGGCCAACGAGAAGAGCTTCGGTCTGGGTGACGAGGGTCTGGAGTGGATGACCACGCAGATCATCGAGTCCTTCATGCAATCCCTGCACGTGGAGGAGATATTCGCCGACGACGCCACCCTGCGGAAGCGCATGGTCGACATCCTGAAAAAGCACATGCAGATTGACGACGAGGTCGACGCCGAGGTACGCCGCCGGATCAAGAATCTGGAAGAGGGAACCGCGACCTGGGAGGTCGAGTACCAAAAGGCGCTCGATCAGATCAAGAAGAACCGGCGCCTCGACGAGAAGTAGGCCCGGACCGCGTCGCGGGAATTTCGCGGCTGGGTGAGCATGGCGCCGCCACCACGCAAGACCACCATGAACGGGCGCCAGAGTCTGGTGCTGGCGCCCGCAACGGGACTGGCAGTATTCGCCGTGCTGGCTTTCTTCTATGTGGCCCTACGGCGTATGAGCTACCCCTTCGAGCTCGAATGGATGGAGGGAAGCATCGTCGAGCACGTCCAGCGCGTCCTGGACGGAAAGCCCATCTACGCCAGCCCGTCGGTCGAATTCGTCCCCTATCTGTACAACCCGCTCTACTACTACGTCTCGGCGCTGGTGGCCAAGGCCATGGGCAATGGCGTTTCCACTCTTCGCTTCGTATCGTTCTGCTGCACCGTTGCGCTGTTCGCGACGCTCTACCATCTAGTCGCCCGAGAGATGAAGAGCCGCCTTGCCGGCGTGATCGCGCTGGGCATTCTCGCCGCCACCTTTGGACTCAATGGACAGTGGTTCGATCTGGCGCGCACCGATACGCTTTTCATGGCGCTGCTTCTTGGTTCAGCCTGGTGCGTGCGTTTTGCCGATCGAGAGCGTGGCCTTCTCATGGGAGCAGCCCTCTTCTGCCTGGCCTTCCTGGCTAAGCAGACGGCGCTACCCTCGCTTGTGGCGCTGGCGCTCGGGGCATGGGCGTTGCACGGATTTCGACGTTCGCTTTGGTTCACTGTGCCCGCGGTGTTGCTCACAGGCGGAAGCGTGCTCTGCCTGAACCTGTGGAGCAGCGGGTGGTACTGGTACTACGCCTTCATGGTGCCCTTCGGTCACACGACCGGCAGCAGGGAGTCACTCGTCTTCGATTTTTGGCGCGTCGAAATGCTGGCTCAGCTACCGGTTCCCACGCTCGCCTTCATCGTTCTGCTTGCCAGCCCCAAAGGCGGCACCCGACGAGGCCCATGGCTGTTCTACGTGCTCTTCTGCTCGTGTCAGTTGATGGCGGCCTACCTGGTCCGAATTCACGGCGGCAGCTATCTGAATGACCTGATTCCCGCCCACGTCGCGGTCAGCATCGCTTTCGGACTTGTCTTTGCGGCGGGGTTTGAGCGCGCCAAGGAACTCGGTCCCGCGTGGGTGGAACGAGCCCGACTCCTCGGGGGAATCGTCGCAGCGGTGCAGCTGGTCGCGCTGATGTACAACCCGCAGTCCATGCTGCCGAGTGCCCGCGATCTCCAGGCTGGACAGGCGTTCATCGAACACCTGCGTGAGACCCCAGGTGAGGTTTTCGTCCCACAGCACCCCGATCTTGCTCGGCTGGCTGGCAAACCTTCGCACGCGACCTTCCAGGCGATGTCCGATATGCTCCTCTTGCAGGCCGATCCGTTCGACGCTAAGGGCACGCTCTACCGCGCATTTCACGAGGCATTCGAGAGCCATCGCTTCTCGACGATTGTTCTGGACCATCGTGACAGGTGGTTCTTTCAGGACGATCTACGGGATTACTACCGGCCCGCAGGCGTCACCTGGTTCGACGAGCCCGACGTGTTCGTCCCGGTTACCGGCGGTCCTTGCCGACCCGATTGGGTCTACGTCCCAGCCCGACCGTAGGCGTTCACCGCGCGCTCTTATGGTCCCGGACGCCTACGCACGATGGGTTCGCTTGCTGAAATGGGCTGACTGGCCGGCGGCGGCGCCTTGACCTCCGGCCGCTCGGTCGGCCCGGGTTGAGGTCGCGGACGCCTATCGCGAGCCAGCGACAGCACCGTGCGCACCATCTTGTCAATGCCGACCGCGACGTCGATCAAGCGTGCGTCTTCGACCATATACGCTGGCGTGCTGACGACGCTGGTCTTCTGATCGACCATGATCTCTCGCACAGGGCACGGGCGCACGTCAGCGCCCATGACCGCGGCGTGCTTGCCTGGCTCGCAGGCGCGTGCACCTAGTGTGATGCGCACACCCGCCACCGGCCCGAGTACCCGCGCAGCCAGGATGGGCGCCAGACAGATGAATCCCATGGGCCGGCGTCGTGCCAGCATGGCTTTGAGCAAACGTTCAACCTCCGGATGCACCTTGCAGACCACGCCCTTGTCCGCGTAGTCCGACAGCAGATTGGCCACGCCCTCGCCACCCGGAAAAATGAGCGCGTCGAGTTCGTTGTCACGTACGCTGGCGAGGTCACGCACCTGGCCGCGCGCGATGCGAGCGGCCTCCGCCGGCACCCGACGCGGGCTCGCATCCGGGTCGATCTTGCCGCTCAGATGGTCCACCACCCGCGACTGGGTCAGGTCCGGAGCCAGGCACACCGGCTCAGCCCCGCCGCGTTCAAGCGACAGGAGAGTCAGGACTGCCTCGCGAACCTCGGAACCATCCTCGGAGCCGCAGCCAGAGAGAACGACACCTACGCGCTTGGCCATGCTCACAGCGCTAGCAGATTTTCCCTCGGGATCCAAGCGAGAGAGCTGTCTGGGGTGCGCCCGTGGTCGCGATTCTGCTCTCTACGTACTCGGCGAGCTGGCCCGCGATGATCGCCTGGCGCGCCCCCCGCACCAGCGAAAGGTAGTGCTCGAGGTTGTGCAAGGTCGCCAGCCGGTAGTAGAGAATTTCCTTCACGCGAAACAGGTGAGCCAGATAGGCACGGCTGTAGCGCCGACACGCCTCGCACGCACAAGCCTCCTCGATGGGAAGCGGGTCGGTGCAATGAACCGCGTTGGCGATATTGAGGTGCCCCCCGCGCACGAACAAACGGCCGTTGCGTGCGGCGCGCGTGGGCATCACGCAGTCGAACATGTCGATCCCCGACGCGATGGCCACGAGAAGATCGGTCGGCGTTCCCACGCCCATCAGATAGCGCGGCCGCGCCTCTGGCATGCGCGGGCCGATCTCACGCACCACCGCGTGCATGGTCTCCGGTGGCTCCCCCACGCTGAGCCCGCCCAACGCCACGCCATCGAACGGCATCTCGGCGATCGCAGCCAGGTGTTCAGTGCGCAGGCCCAGGTCAGTGCCCCCTTGCACGATGCCGAAGCGTAGCTGTCCCGACGTCGGCGCGGTGGCCACGCAGCGCCCGGCCCATCGGGTGGTGCGCTCCATGGCCCGAACCAGCTCCTCGCGGGAGGCGTCTGAGGCGGGACACTCGTCAAAGGCCATGGCGATGTCGCTGCCCAGGTCAGCCTGGATGGCCATGGCCGACTCGGGCGTCAGGCGCTGTTGGCTGCCGTCGACATGCGAATGAAAGGTCACGCCGTCGTCGTCAATCTTGCGCCGCCCTTTGTGACTGAACACCTGGTAGCCACCTGAATCGGTCAGGATGGCGCGCGGCCAGGCCATGAAGCTGTGTAGCCCGCCCAAGTCGCGCACCACCCGAGCGCCCGGACGCATGGCCAGGTGGTAGGTGTTGGCCAGGACGATTTGCGCGCCCAGTGCTTCCAGATCGCCGGAGGCCAGCGACTTGACCGTGGCCTGCGTGCCCACCGGCATGAACACCGGCGTTTCCACTGGTCCGTGCTGGGTTTGCAGGACCCCGGCTCGCGCCTCACCACAACGGGCCTGCACAGCGAACGTGGCGCTCACGACTGCCCGCTCCCCGGGCGGATGAACATGGCGTCGCCGTAGCTGTAGAACCGGTATCCGCGTTCGATGGCCTCGCGGTATGCATCCAGCACGGATTCACGACCAGCGAAGGCAGCCACCAGCATGAGCAAGGTCGAGCGGGGCAAGTGAAAATTAGTCACTAGGTCGGTTACCACGCGAAACTCGGCCCCGGGCACAAGAAAGAGCCGGGTCGAGCCTCTGCCGGCAGCCAGAGGACCCAGCCGAGCCAGTGTCTCCAAGGTTCGCACCACAGTGGTGCCCACGGCCACGATCGGCCGGCCTTGCGCCTGGGCCTGGCGCAGGCTTTGGGCAGCGGCCTCTGAAACCTCATAGCGTTCGGCATCCATACGGTGCTGGGCGAGGTCCGGCGCGGTGACCGGGCGAAAGGTGCCCGGCCCCACGTGCAAAGTGATTCGCGCGATTTCGTGGCCAGCGGCCTCCAGCCTGGTCAGAAGTTCATCGGTGAAATGCAAGCCCGCGGTGGGAGCCGCCACAGCGCCCGGATGGCGTGCGTAGACCGTCTGGTACCGAGCCTTGTCCTCCGCCGAGCGCACCACAATCCCTGCCTCTTTGCGAGCAGCCTCGATGTATGGTGGCAGTGGAACCGTGCCTATCTCCTCGATACGCGCCACCAAGCCCTGCTGGCCTGGCCCAGCGAAGCGAAGCTCGACCTCACCCCGTGGCCCACGCCCAAGAATTTCCGCCTCCAGATCGTCCGAGAACCGCAGGCGTGCGCCTGGCGGCTGCCGGCCCAGTCCACGCGCCAGCGCACGCCAGTCTTCGCGCCAGCTCGTCTCGCGGTTACGGGGCGCGTCCGGAGAGGCCTTCTCTATCAAGAGAATCTCGACTCGGCCGCCGGTGGACTTTGTCCCGTACAGTCGCGCCGGAATGACGCGCGTATCGTTGACCACCAGTAGAGAACGCGGGCGGAGAAATCGTGTGATATCTCCGAAAAGAGCATGATTGCGCTCACCCGAGTCTCGGCTAAGAATCAGCAACCGCGCATCATCCCGCCGGGGGGCGGGTTGCGTGGCAACCAATCGAGATGGTAGCTGGTAGTTGAAATCTTCGGTTTGCAGGTAGTATCAACTCCTCAAAGGCGTAGCATGCCCGTCGGCAGAACAAAGGCAATGTCTAGAGAACGCAGGGATAATTCCTCGTCGGCGCCGTCTGGTGCCGCCAACTTCCCGGAGTTCGTCGTCAAGAACACGCGCGAGTTCCTGACCGGCTTCCAGCCCTCGGGCGGAAACGGTGGCGTGTTCTGCCCCACCCGTCGCAACGTTCCCGTGGGCGAGACCGTGGCGGTGAAGGTCCGCCTAGGTCGGCGCAAGCCCCCCATGGTGGTCTACGGACAGGTCGCTTGGCGGCGGCCGGGACGACACATCCTGAAAATCCGCGCCGGCATCGGTGTGGAGTTTCTGGCCAGCGAACGAGCCAAGTGGGAATTTCTGCTCGATCTGGCCCAGACCGGCACCAGCGCGCATAGCCGGCGCCGGCATGAACGCGTCCCAGTCGACCTGCCCATCTCCTGGCGACTGGTGGGCAGCCTGGAGGCGTTCTCGGGCCATCTGCGCGACGTAGGACGCGGCGGCGCTTTCGTGTTGTCGCCCGCCACCGTCGCCATCCAAGAGCGGGTCGTGCTGGAAATCGCTCCCCCCGGTGCTGAGGTACCCATGGCCTTCATCGGGTGCGTGGCCTGGACAGGAAAATCCGGCACCGAGAACGTGTTCGGCATCTCGTGGCGTGCGCGAGATGCCGGAGGCGGCCGCCGCATCAAAGAGATGGTGCGCAGGCTGACCGGTCTGCAAAGCCCGTTGCGGGTGTGATTGCCCGCAACTCACCAAATCAGCGACAACGCGTACAGCGTCCCGGTATTCGCGAGCACGTACATCTCGCGTCGCTGAACATCGATGAGGGGTGCCGCACACATGCCGCGGCCCGGGTCGAAGACCTGCAAGAGTTGACCATTCGATCGATCCACCACGAAAAGACCAGACCGGCTGCCGGAAAAAATCAGGTAGGGGCCCGCTTCCTGCGGCGGGGTCAGATCGCCGGCCTGGGCCAAACCCTGCCGCCATTCGATGCGCCCTTGCATCGTCACCGCGGCCAGGCCCTCCCGCGGAGACGCCACATACAGGCGGGTCGCCCCGGCCCGGATGGCCACGGCTCCCTCGATCCCCATGCGCCAGACCACCTCACCGTCCTTGCCCCGCAAGGCGTACAACCCTCCCGAGTAGGAGGAGGCGATCACCAGGTCATCGTGCAACACGGGGGTTGAATCCACGTCGACGAATTGATCGGAGGCAGCAGCCAGAGAGCGCGCCCAGCGCAGGTCCCCGCTCTCAGCGCCGAGCGCCACCAGATATCCATCATCGAATCCCGTGTACAGGACATCACCGCCTAGGCGAGGCCCAGCGCGCCCGTGGATGCTGAAGCCCTCGGGTGTGTCGCGTTCGTACTGCCACCGCTTCTTGCCTGTGGCTGCTTCCAGCGCGACCACTCGGTTCGCTGCGCTGGCGAAGTAGACCAGGGCGGCTCCCAGCTCAGGTCCGCGCTCGACTGAGCCCTTGCCCTTGAACGACCACCGAATCTTTCCGTCCTGCGGGTCAACCGCATAAAATACGCCGTCGTCGCTGCCCAAGTAGACCTGCCCGCGCCCTTGATCGAAGCGCGCCTCACCATCAACCCCCCCTGCAACCGGCACGGACCAGATCAGGCGGCCGCTCGCCGTGTCCACGGCCACCACCTGACCTGCGCGCGAGCCCAGGATGAGTCGCGAATCGACCAAAGCTCCTGTGGCGCATTCCTCGGACTGCGCTTCGCTAGCGGAATAGGGATGGATGACCGTACGCCAGCGCATCTGAACCACGCCGGCGGGATACTCGTGCCGTGCCTCGGTCGCGCGATGAAGGGCCCCACTTCCGCAGCCGAACAACACCAGAGACAGGCCCAGCGCACAGCCCATGCCAGCCGCGGGGTTGCGCGGAAACGACATCAATCTTCTAGTCGCCCAGCGCGGCCAGGCGGTCATCGATCTCCCTGCGCAACGACGTCTTGGGCGTCTTTTCCAGGATCTCGCGCAGGACTTTTTCGGCGTCCTTGCCCTTGCCCTGCTTTTGCAGCAGGCGCGCCTTGCTGAAGAGAGCCCGATCCGCATAGAAATTCCCAGCCTGCTGGGCCTCGATGGCCATGCTGCTGTACAGGTCGATGGCCTTGTCGATCTGGCCTTGAGCCTCGAGCGCCAACGCCTGGCCGTCCTCTTCGACGAGGCGCATGCCCTTGTCGGCTTCACCTTGGGCAAGTTGCTCGAAGGCCGTGGCCGCTTCCGCACCCTTGCCCAGGCGGAGCAAAGAATTGGCCTTGATGAGCAGCGCCCGTCGCGCGAGGACCGAAGAGCCGTGGGCGGCCACAAAGGCATCGGCCTCGGTGATAGTGGCCAGCAGGCGCTCCGGCTCGGTCTTGAAGCGCATGCCCTCGCCTTCGTCGTCGGCTGGATTGGCCGCCTCGGTCTTGTCGGTCTTCTCGGGCAGAAGCGGCGCCAACGCCGTCTTCTCGACACGCGAGAAGGCCTCAGTTTCCCGAGTCGCCTGGTGCTGCTTCCAAGCCATGCTTCCCCACGTCCCGCCGGTGCCTCCCACCACGATCACGCACGCCGCGACGACCTTGCCTCGGTGGGCGGAAATAGAGGAACCGAGTCGCGTCCAGAAGCTGACGAACTCGTCGGGTTGCTTCAACTCTTTGCGATTGATGGAGCGGGCCACGAGGTGAGGAGATAACAGAGGGATAGGGCTGGGTCAACTGACCTTGTACACTGCGGGACATGCTGAGCCGCCCCATCTTGGGTCTGCTGACCGTGGACCTCCTCGTCCTGTGCGCGGCGCCTGGTCCGGCGCAGGCGGCTGGCGAGGGAGAAAAACAGATCGCTGGAACGCTCGGGTTCGCCCTGGCCGGAGGCGACGACCACTCACGGCCCGGCATGCAGGCGGGAGTCGAGGCTATGATGGGGTTCAGCGACGCATGGGCCGGCCGCGCGGCGGTGAGCGGGTCCTGGCAGCCTGATTCGGCGAAGGGCACTCTGCGCCACGTGACAGCGGTGTCCCTGGGCGCGATCTATTCCCTCGATATCGTGCGCTGGGTGCCCTTTGTGGACCTGGGCTTCAGCTTGGCCGATCTGCGCGGTGGGGGCTCCAGCTCGCAGCGCCTCGGGCCGCAAGTGGGGCTCGGGGCCGAGTATCTACTCTCGCGGCGCTGGAGCCTGGCAGCCTTGGCCCGCTTCGACTTCTTGGCCCTTCGCCTGGCAGGATCTGGCGGCGGCCAACCCTGGTGGCTGTGCGCCGGCCTGCGCGTGAGCCGGGTGTTCTAGCCGAGTCCTTAGCCCGTCTTTCGCACGGGCTTCTTGCCTTTGTGTGCGCGCAGGACCAGCCGCAAGGGCGAGCCCTCGAAGCCATAGAGCTCTCTCAGCTGGTTGGTGAGATACCGGCGATACGGCAATCCCACGGCCTTGGGATAGTTGGCGCTGACGAAGAACGAGGGCGGACTGGTCTGAGCCTGGGTGATGTAGTACAGGCGGACGTAGCTCCCGCCAGGCCCAGCAGGCGGCGGGCGACGGGCCACGATCTCTTCAAAGTGTTTGTTCAACTCTGAGGTCGGAACCCTTCGACACCATTGAGCAAAAACTTCAGTTGATGTTAGCGGTATCTCACCTGTTCCACGCCCGGTGACCGCGGAGGTGACCACCACCGGCGCCCACGCCATGAAGCCGAGTTCCTCGCGAACAGCGGCGACCCTCTTGTCTATCTCGGCCCGACGGATGAGGTCGCCCTTGTTGACCACGATAAGGGCGGCCCGGCCCGACTCCTCGATGAAGCTGGCCAGCTTCGCGTCCTCTGCCGTGGCCCCGTTCTGAGCATCGATGACCAGGGCCACGACGTCAGCGCGCGCCAGTTGGTCGCGCGCCATCTTCGCGGACACCGCTTCGGTCAGGGTGTCGATGGCGCGGCGACGGCGCAGGCCTGCGGTGTCGACCAGCACGAACTCGCGTCCCTGCCAGGAGAAGGGCGTGTCAATCGGGTCACGGGTGGTGCCCGGCTGGTCGTGCACCAACACCCTATCCTCCCCCAGCAGTCGATTGACCAGAGAGGACTTGCCCACGTTGGGCTTGCCGACAAAGGCCAGTCGAATGGGCGCGTTCTCGGGTTCCGCCGCACTCGTGCCTTCGCCTTGCTCGACGGGCGACTGCGAAACCAGGTTGCCCAAGGCCGCAACCGTGGCATCGAGCAAGTCCCCCACCCCACGTCCATGCGCAGCCGATACGCCGAAGACCCGATCAAACCCCAGACGGAATACCTCGGCCATGTTTGGCTCGCGCGTGGCCGAATCCACCTTGTTGGCCGCGACCAGCACGGGCTTGCCCGTGCGCCGCAACAGCTGAGCGACTTCTTGGTCGACGGGCGTGATGCCTTCCTTCACGTCCAGCACGAGAATCAAGACCGCAGCCTCGTCCACAGCACGCAGGGTCTGCGAGCGCATGGCGCCCAGTATCCCGCTGGCGCCAGGATCCAGGCCGCCAGTATCAGTCAGCCGAAAGCGCGCGCCAACCCATTCGCACGCGCCATAGCGCCGATCGCGCGTGACGCCTGGCATGTCCTCGACCAGCGCGGGCTGGCCGCCCACCAAGCGGTTGAACAGAGACGACTTGCCCACGTTGGGCCGACCCACCAGGGACACGATTGGCAACGACGGATCGTCGGCTGGCCGGCGGCTTCGTCTGCTCACGGGGTTCCGTCCTCGTAGCCCAGGCGCGCGATCTCGCTGCGCGAGTGGGTCCAGTCCTCTTCTACGCGCACGTTGAGGCGCAGATGGACCGGACGGCCGAGAAATTTCGCGATCTCTTGGCGACCGGCCGTGCCCACGTCGCGAATCATGGAGCCATGCTTGCCCACCACAATGGCCTTCTGGCTTTCGCGCTCCACCACGATTGTTGCCTCGATCACCGTGTCGCCGCTGGGGCGGTCGTTCCACGTCTCGACCATGACCGCTGTGGCGTACGGCAGTTCCTGTCGCAGGCGCAAGAAGAGCTGTTCCCGAATGAACTCGCCGGCAAAAAAGCGTTCCGTTCGATCCGTGAGCACGTCGGGGCCATAGATCGGCGGCCTTTCGGGCAAGAGGCCCAGCAGCTCGCGCACCAGGCCCTCCACGCCCTTGCCGCGGGTCGCGCAAGTGGGCACCACCGCCGGGAACGCGTACGCCTTGGTCCACCATTCGAGAATCGGAAGCAACTGGGTCTTATCCTTGACCTTGTCGACCTTGTTGAGGGCCAACACCGTAGGCCGCTTGGTCTCAGCCAGTCGCTCCAGGATGCGCCGTTCGCCCTCAGGCAGAGCCACGGCGGCTGCAGATAACGAGCTGGCGACTGGATGCGCCTCCACCACGAGCAAGGCTGCGTCCACCTGGTCGATGGTCGACATCGCCTCGCGCACCATGAAGCGGTTCAACTCAGAACGCCCTTCGTGCACACCGGGCGTGTCCACGAACACGATCTGTCCCTTGACCGGCCCCTGCCCTGCACGCGGATCCGTGGCGGGCAGATCGGCTTCGCCGTTCCACACGCCAACGATGCGCGTGCGGGTGGTCTGCGGCTTGGGGGTGACGATGGCCAGTTTCTCGCCGACGATTTGGTTGAGAAGGGTGGACTTGCCCACATTGGGCCGGCCCAGGATGGCCACGGTTCCGGCCACGCTCACGGCGGTCTTGCTCATCGAGAAATGCGCGTCGGAGTCAGATGTGTCAGGCACTGGAGCGGTTGTATAGCACTGGCCAAGGCCCGCTGCGGTGGCAAGGTAGATGCGGACGCGCCACGACCCGGCCGTTTCTCGACGCACTAACACCTTGACAGCTCCCTCCCCTAGCACTATCACCCCGGTAGGATTTACGCCCTTTGGGGTGCTAGCAGGATTTTCACCGTGAACGTGAGCCAGAAGAGTCGCTACGCGCTGAAGGCCGTTCTCGAACTCTCGTTTCGCTTCGGCCAGGGACCCATTTCGATCTCTCAGATCGCCAAGGCCCAGGCCATTCCGGCGCGCTTCCTCGAGGCCATCCTGGCCCAGCTCAAGCGCGGCGGTTTCGTGGCTTCGCGCCGCGGGAACGAGGGCGGTTATCTCCTAGCGCGCCCCCCGGCCGAAGTTTCGGTGGGCGACGTTCTGCGCGTCTTGCAGGGCCAGCCCCTTTCCACTCTGTGCGCGAACCACCCGCAAGCCGAGTGCCCGCACGGTGGTGACTGCGTCTTCGCCAAGCTGTGGGAGCGCGCCTGTACGGCCGTCAATGCCGTGTACGACTCGACGAATTTTCAGGACATGACAGACCGCTATCGGGCCAACTTGCGCGCCAAGGCCCCCACCTATTGCATCTAGACGCCGCAGGTTTGGCCCCCATCCGCATGGACCCCGCGAAGAAGGACGAAGCGCGAGCTGCCCCGCCCGATGCTCCGGGCTCGGTCGGCTGGACAGAGGCGCAGACGACTTGCCTGGTTCCTGCGGACGCATCCCTGACGCTCGAGTTGGGTGGCAGCATCAGCCCGGTCAACGTCGAGTATGAGACCTACGGCTCGCTCTCGCCCCGCAAGGACAACGTCGTCTTCATCACGCACGCGCTGTCGGGGGATGCGCATGTTGCGGGATGGGACCGCCGCGCGGTCGAGACCGGCCGCCCTTGGCGGCAGAAAAAGCCGGGCTGGTGGGACGCCATCGTGGGCCCAGGCAAGGCCATCGACACCAGCCGCCTGTTCGTCATCTGTCCCAATGTGCTGGGCGGATGCTACGGCACCACGGGGCCGTCATCGGTCGATCCCTCGACGGGAAAGCCCTATGGTTTGCGATTTCCCATGGTCACGGTGGGTGACTGGGTCAACCTGCACATACGCCTTCTCGATGCCCTTGGCATCGAGCGGGTGCAGGCGGTGGTGGGCGGCTCGCTCGGCGGTCAGCAAGCGCTGGAGATGGCGCTGGCGTACCCGGAGCGGGTGGAACGCGCGGTGGTACTGGCGGCCAGCGCGCGCCTGTCGGTGCAGGGTCTGGCCTTCAATGCCGTGGGCCGCTACTGTATTCTCCACGATCCCAATTTTGCCGGCGGTGACTACTACGACGGCCAGGGTCCCGGGGCTGGTCTGGCAGGGGCGCGCATGCTGGCCCACATCACCTATCTTTCCGACGAAGGCATGCACGAGAAGTTCGGCCGGCGCTTGCAAGATGGCTCCAATGGCCGGCCAGGCGGATTCGGCATCGAGTTCGCGGTCGAGAGCTATCTCGACTATCAGGGTCGCGCGTTCGTCGAGCGATTCGATGCCAACAGCTACCTCTACGTCACGCGCGCCATGGACTACTACGACGCCGCGGCGGCCTGGGGCGGAGGCAGCCTGACCGAGGCCTGCCGCCGCATCCGCGCCAGGATGCTGATCGTTTCGTTCGACTCGGACTGGCTCTATCCCCCCGACGTCTGCAAAGAGTTGGCCCTGGCCATGACCCAGGCCAACCGTCCCGTCACCTACGCCAACGTGCCGTCCCACTACGGCCACGATTCATTCTTGGTCGAGACTGAGAAGGTCGGGCGCCTTCTGCGCGGTTTCCTGGCTCGCTGATTCGAGGGTGACATGACGCAAAGACCTCCGCCTCACATCGACCCCGACCTGATCACCGATCGCAGCGTCGATCGTCTGCCGCAAGGGGCGTTCGAGCAACGAGCCGCCGAGCTGGCCGGACTTCTGGCCACGCGCCCGCCCGCACCTGATCGGCCCCCCACCGCGACTCGTTGGCAGGACGAGATCATCGCGCGCGAGATCCCCAAGGGCTCCCGGGTGTTGGACCTGGGCTGCGGCAACGGCGCGCTACTGGAACGGCTGATGCGCGATCTCGACGTCCGCGGTCAGGGGCTGGAGATCGATCCCGAAGCCGTGTTCTCCTGCGTGGAGCGCGGTGTGCCGGTCATGCAGACCGACCTCGACGAGGGACTGCGCCGCTTTCCTGACCAGGCCTTCGATGTAGTGGTCCTGGAAGAGACGTTGCAAACGCTGGCCAACCCGCGCGAGATGCTGGCCGAGATGTTGCGCGTGGGCCGGCGGGGCATCGTTTCGTTTCCCAATTTCGCCCACTGGCGCGTATTGGTCGACCTGGTGGCCAATGGACGCATGCCCGTCACCGAGTGGCTGCCCTATCAATGGTACGAGACAGCCAACATCCACCCCTTCACCTTGCAGGACTTGCTCGACTGGTCGCGTGGCTCAGGCGTGCGCGTCGTGGCGGGCTACGCCTACGAGAACGGCGCGGTCCGCACGCTCGGAGCGGACGACAATCTGCACGCCGAAGAAGTCCTGATCGTCGTCGAGAAGTAGTTGCGTGGGGAGCCCGCCGGCTTTGCTGGCGGCGTACCATCGCGGGAGGGTACGGGAACCCTCTCAGGGTTCCCATTTTCAAAGTCACTGCTTGTGGCAGTACTGGCACATCGCCGTGCCGTACACCTCGGCTATCTTGTGCTTCTGCTGCCATTGGATCGGGTGTGGATTGCCACCGATGCCCCCCACCTTGTGACAGCCGACGCAGTTCGAATTCGGCCCCTGATCGTGGCACGAGGCGCAGCTGACGATGTCGCGTCGGGCGGATACGGCGTGTGACGTGGGACCGGGGGAGGCCCAGCCGGCCGGGTGCGGGCTGCGCGGGTTGGTGCCGCCAGGGCCGACGTTCTCGGCATTGTGGCAAGCCGAGCAGAAACTGGTGCCATGGCAGCGCTGACACAGAGCCGCGTCGGAACGGGCTTCGAGACCATGGCGGGTGAGGTAATCGCCGCGGTGGATGAAGTCGCTGGTCACGTTCTCGCTGAACTTGAGTTCCACGCGTATGGGGGCGGTCTGAGCGTGGCAGTCGGCACAGAAGGTCTGGTCGTGGCACTGCGTGCAGGCATCGGCCGTCGAGTGTGCGATGATGGCGTGCTGCCGGACGAAATCTCCGGCGTGTGAGAATTCGGCCACTGGCTTGAGCGGGAACCGCTTGAGATCGGTGTGGCACTTGCGACAGAGACCCTCGTCGAAGTCGACCTGGTGCTCGTGGCACTTGGTGCACGACTTCATGGTGGGCGGCGTGGGCCCCGGCCGCGTGTACTCCGACAGCTTCACGTGGCAGGCCGTGCAATCGTCCTTGACCAGCTTCAAATGCGCCTGGTGCGAGATGATGATGGTGTGGGACTCGGCCGGATAGGTTCCGGGATGGGCCGGATCCCTGTGGCAGAAGCCGCACTCGTTCTGCTCTTTCTTCTCGCCGTGACACTCCAGACACTTGGCTTCCGGAGGCCGCAAGTGGTCGGTGACAGTCTTGGCCTGGGGCACGTCCTCGTGGCACATTTCACAGGGAACGTCCTTGTGGGCCGCGTGCGACTGGCGAATCTCCTCGCCGGGCTGCTTGGCCCGTCTGGTTCCCAGCATGCCTGCGCAGGCTGCGATGCCCAGGGCCGCAAGAGCGATTCCTGTTCCCCGCGCCATTCTCACTGCGTGACCTCCTTCAGCACGTGGCCGCCGTCGTAGACGATCTTGAGCAGACCTTCGATCTGGTGTGTTGCGTAGGGGGTCATGTTGCCCATTCCGGTCAGCACCACGCGCCAGGCCGGCGCCACGTCATACACCAAACTCCCCGAGCCAAAGAAGGAACCCTTCTGGCCATTGAGCGGCTGGTCCAGGTCATAGAGATCGAAATCGACGACCACGCGAATCTTCGTGGTGATGGTCTGCCAGCCAAAGGCGCGGCCCATGACATAGCCGTCGCCGGGGATCTTCAATCGCCGGCTCTCGACACCAACCCGCGTTCCCCCGCCGCTGCCAAGACGCAGGGTGGCCTTGCCTCCCCCGTTCCAGCCCCATCCGCTGGCATCGTGCACCTCGTGTAAATCGCCTTGCAGTTCCAGGCGCCGAGTCCACGGCCTGACAGCAACAAAACCGCCAACCTCGTCGCGTGTCTCCTGGGCAAAAACCGCGAAGATCGAGTATCGCGGCAAGAAGAGATCCGGCGCCGTGCGCCGATAGTCTGCGGTCACGTCGACGTAGCGACAAGGCCGCCAGTAGGCCGCCGCACTGGCCTCGGCCAGCCGGGTCTCGGAAAGGCTCCATCGTGCCAGCCCGCCCAGCGCGAGCGAATCCAGCAAACGATAGCGGGCGTCGAACCCGGCATCCCGCCGAAACACATGCTGTCCGGCCCCGAGTATTTCCAAAATCGACACGCCGACCTCTGACTCGTATGAACGACTCCAGAAGGCTCTTGCCCCGCTGGTGAACTCGCCCCGGCTGTAGCCGAAGCGCGGGGTGACCGGAACCCCGATGAATCCCGACAGACCAAATCCCGCCCCCACCCGCAGGGTGGGGGCAAGGCCGTCGAGTTGCACGTTGCCGGCGGTTCCCGGATACACGAACTGCCGCCCCAGACGCAAGGTCACGCGTCGGTTCCAGGTCGAGCCTTGAATGTAGGCCACATCCACGTCGCCCAAAACACTCTTCCCATCGCGCGGATCGCCGGCCACGGCCTCGCCCCAGCCGGAAACCACGATCTGCGTTTCGTCGAAAAACCGGTTGTTGATTTCTGAGGCCCGCAGGGAAACCAGTTCTAGGAATGGCACCACAGTGTGTACGGTGCCATCGCGCGGATCGCGCTGGCCCGAAACGATGGTGGTAGCGCTGGCCGTGACTGTCTCGGCGCGCGCCAATCCAATCACCCCGCCGAGCGCCGCCACAAAGACGACAACGGATGGCCCCCTCATGTGGCTAGTCGCCATCGAAAGCTCCGTTCATGTGGGTCGTGGTCTGGGCTCCGGGCGGGCCCGTGAAAATGATGTTCCCGGAGACATCGATGGTCTGCGCGTGGCAGGCGACGCACCCGGTGCGCGTGACCCCGGTCGGGTGCCCTGAGAACTGCGGCGGAATGCCGTGACAGGAGGTTCCGCATGCGCCGCTGTCAGGTGAAACCCAGTTGGGCGTTTGCTGAAGGCCCGGGGTCCTGTCCGTGTTGAGCGGCTCGCCGCCGCCATGACAGTAGGCACCCGAGCAGGTCGTCGAACCATGATTCCACGCTGGCGATGCGCTCTGAGCCCGCGCTAAGGTCCCTGATCCCGCGACGTTGGGGAAAACCGTGGCCATCGCAATGGTGCCGGGCGCATGTCCGGTGCCGTAATGGCCGGCGGTGCTTGCGTCGGCAGGAACCTGATGGCACTCCGAGCACTGAATCGGGCCACGGATATTGAGGACGGGCGTGACCACATGCCGCTGATGCTGGCCCACGCCGACGGCTGAAGGATCCGTATTCCCCTCCAGATCGGGTGGCGGCGCGGGTGAACTGACCGATCCGTGGCAGGTGTTGCAGGGCGTATTCACACCTGCGAATTCGACTATGCCATCGAGGTGCAAGGTCGTGCTGACGACGTTGGCCTGGGCATTGACGACGCTGTAGTGGCAGGTCGAGCAGCGGGTGCCGCCTGCGCCGTTGGGCGGAGTGCCGTGACAGAAAGTGCAGGTCTGGCTCGCGGGTCGAGGCGCGGCATTCCACACGGGGGTATTGGTCACGGCCGCCGAGTCAGCGTAGGTGGCGCCATGGCAATAGACGTTGCTGCACGTCTGCAGGTTCGCATCCCAAGCCGGCGGCGCCGCACGCGTTCCGCCGGCCGGAATCAGCGCGGCCAGACCCGACAGCGAAACCTGTGCGGGACCGGTGCGGAGCACGTTGGTAGTGCCAGCGGCAAAGGCGTGAGCCAGAGGGTTTTGGTCGCTCTGGTGATCGGGATGGCAAGTCGAGCAAGCGAATTGCTTGGCCAGCGCCCCCCCCGCAACGTGAATCTCGTGCCTGCCCGTGACCGGTGGATAGGCGTGGCAAACTCCACAAGCCCCGGCGGGATTCATCAGCGCCAGTTGATGGCAAGAGAAGCAGGACACCCCTGCCGCCCCACCCGAGAGGTCTTCGCCATGGCACTTCTGGCAGACACCGAGATTGGAGTTCGCCACAGCCGTGCCGTGAAAATCAGGCTGCGCCGGATCCAGAACCCCGGCTGTGTGCACTGACGTCGCCTCTTTCAAATAGCTGGCTCGGCAGTCGAGTATCCATTTCTTTGCCTCGGCATAGACATCAGACATGCCAGCGTGCGGGTTGGTTGCCGTTGCGGGATTGAGCAGGGAAAGCAGCGTGGAATTCGCATCTCCCGCCACCACATCAGGTGGAGTGCCCGTCCCCAGCGCGAGGTTGTACCTCGTCGTGTCGTAGCCGCCCTGGGCCGGTCCTGCGTCGCCGGATGAATGGCACGCGCTGCACTTGTCCTGGAAAAGAGGCCCGATGTCGTTCTGCCAGTCAGGACAGAGCCTCTGGTCGTTGACCAGTGGCCGCGCCTTGGTGCATCCCACCATCGAAACGGCCATGGCAATCGCTACGGCAAGACTGTGTTTCATCACCTGACCTCGCTCGCCGAAAAGACACGTGCGTCCGCGATCGCGAAAGGATCGCCGTCGTGACTTTGTGGACGCATCTCTCGCCGGAGTATATCCAAGTTTTCCGATGGACAAAAGCGACTAGATCTCATCCGCCAGGGTTGGGCTGGCACCACGCTGCGCCGCATTGAGCCATCGTGATTCTATCAGTGAACGCATTCCAGTTGGATTCTCCAGGGACCTCGCCTGTGCCATTTCCCGAGACTCCTCGGCCGCATGGCCCTCCTGACCTTGGTCATCTAGCCTAGCCAGCCCCAAGCAGGTAGAAGACATCTGTTGAAGTTCAAGCTGGTCATCTTCGATTTCGACGGCACGCTGGCCGACAGCCTCGGCTGGTTCATCGGCATCTCCGACCGACTGGCCGACGAGTTCGGGTTCGATCGCCTCGACAAGGACCAGGTTGCCACCCTCAGACGCCATGATGCTGCGACGCTGATGAGACTACACCATGTGCCCTTGTGGAAGGTTCCCTTCATCGCGGCTCGTTTTCGCAGCTTGATGGCTCGACAGATCGAAAAGATCGGCCTGTTCCCGGGCGCGGCGGACCTGCTCAGCCGGCTGGCGCAAGCCGGATCCACGTTGGCGGTGGTGACGTCCAACTCCTGTGGCAATGTTCGCCGCGTTTTGGGCAGGAAGAACATGGCCCTGCTAGCGGCCTGCGAAGGGGGCGTGTCCGTTTTTGGCAAGCGCATGAAGTTGCGCAAGGTCCTGCGCCACAGTGGCATCCACCCCGCCCAGACCATCTTCATCGGGGACGAGATTCGTGACATCGAAGCAGCCCGCCAGGCGGGAATTGCAAGCGGCGCGGTGGCTTGGGGCTTCACCGACCCGGATGCTCTGAGAGCCCATTCTCCGGACGTCCTGTTCACGAGTGTCGATGAGATGCTGCATACGTTGGTTGGATAGCTCAGCGTTGCGGGCACCGCGACGTCCGCGCCCTACCCCGCCCGTTTGAAGTCTTCAGAGCGCACGCCATAGCGTTTGAGCAGGCGATGCAAGCTTTCGCGCTCGATGCCGGCGCGTTCAGCCGCGCGGGTCACGTTGCCGTCGAACTCGCGCATGAGAACCGCCAAGTACTCGCGTGAAATGCGGTCGCGTGCGGTCTCCATGGCCTCGCGGTAGGGCATCTTGACCAGCACCTCGGCGGGAAGCGCACCCACCTGCGCGCCTCGCAACTCCGCGGGCAGATCGCGAATGTCGAGCTCCTTGCCGGCGGCAATGGCCACTGCGCGCTCGATGGCATTCTGCAACTCGCGCACGTTGCCCGGCCAGGCGTAGGCCGCCAACGCGCGCATGGCCGCGTTCCCGATGCCCGTGA
>Ga0265330_10000586_pt1 | contig 23675 bp, 4 predicted proteins | sample 41919metaG_FD_202083 | JGI IMG/M metagenome (GOLD analysis project Ga0265330, IMG submission 202083) | Rhizosphere microbial communities from Carex aquatilis grown in University of Washington, Seatle, WA, United States - 4-19-19 metaG | ecosystem: Host-associated > Plants > Roots > Rhizosphere >... | reverse complement strand
CCGATCGGGGGAGTGTCCAGCGGCTCCTACGCGTACGTGCTGACCGCGACCGACGTAGCGGGCAAGACGACGGTGGTGAACCGGACGATCAACATCGATACGACGCCGCCGACCGTGACGCTGGGCGAGATACCGGCCTGGGTGTCCTCCGCGGCCTATACCATTTCGGGAACCGGAGGCGATTCGGGCTCGGGAGCTTCGGGCGTGGCGTCGATCCAGTACCAGATGGACGGAGGTTCATTGACCAGCGCGACCTGGACGGACAGCTCGGGCGGCGCTAACACGAACGGAACCTGGAGCGCCACTCTCTCCGGCATGGCCGAGGGAAATCACGCGCTCATAGTGCAGGCCACCGACGCGGCCGGGAACGTGTCGCTTCAAAGAACGGCCGCCTTCGGCGTCGACCTTAATCCGCCTAACCTCGCCGTGAACGCCGTGCCCGCAACGATTACCGCGGCCACCGGAGCCTCGTTCACCGGCATATCGGGAGCGTTGTACGACACCAATCCAGCCGGCCCGGCCACTCTGTCCTTGACCTCCACTAGGAACGGCAGCATCGTCGTCAATAACGTTCCGGTTTCCTACCCGGGCACCTCGTACGTCTCCGGTAATCCGTGGACTTACGCGTTCGGCGTGGACGTCGCCGGGCACGGCACCGACGGCCTGTGGACCTTCGCCTTCACCGCGACCGATGTGGCCGGCAAGACTACTACGGTCTCCAAGACCCTGACTATCGACACGACGCCGCCGACCACGACGGTGACCTCGCCCTCGGTCGGGAGCTGGGTGTCGACGACGTCGCTGTCCGTGACGGGCGTCGCTTCCGACGGTACGGGTACGGGCGTGAGCAAGGTATACGTGAAGGCCGACGGCCCCTACGTCGCGGCGAGCGGCACCGACCACTCGAGCGAGGATCCGACCTCCGACGCGAGCTGGACCTTGGCGACGGGGCAGACGAACTGGTCGGCGTCGCTGACGCTGTCAGGCGAAGGATACAAGACGCTTTGGGTCAAGGCTGTTGATGTCGCCGGCAACATGACTACCGCGACGGGCGCGATATCGTCGAAGGTTGACTTCGGGCTGGATTTAAATCCGCCTACGCTCGGCTTCTCGGACATCGTCGGGACGCTCGTGAACTCGCTCTTCACGCTGAGCGGGACTACCGCCGACACGAACTCGGTGGCCGCGCCGACCCTGGCGGTCGTCGTGGACGGAGGCGCATCGCAGGCAGTGACCGTGACAGCCGGAAGCTGGGCCTTCCCCGTGGTCGTCAACGCGGTGACCCACGCGAACGACGGCTCGCATACCTACGTCTTCACTTCCACCGACGTGTCCGGGAAGACCACGACGCTCTCTCGCACGATTACGGTGGACACGACGCCGCCCACGACGGCCATCACGCAGCCGGGCAGTTACGTTCCGGCGCAGATCCAGTACTGGCTCTCAGGATCGACCGCCTCCCTTGGCGGCTCATCGGCCGACGCGGGCGCCTCGGCCTCCGGCGTCTCGAAGGTGTATTACAAGGTCGACGCGATCGCGACGAGTCACGCCGCGGACGACCCCGTGGTCGCGGGCTGGCTGCTCGCGACCGGCACGACGACCTGGTCGGCGACGGTAAACCTCGCGACCACGGGCGAGGGGCAGTTCACGCTCTGGACCGCCGCCTACGACAACGCCGACAACCTCTCGTCAATCTCCTCGCGCAGCTTCGGCGTAGACCAGAACCCGCCAACGCTCACCGAGGGTCACGCACCGACTACCAGCACCAAGTCCGCCTACACGATGGCGGGAAGCGTGGGCGACACGAACGCCCTGGCCTCGCTCTCGATCACGGAATCGAAGAACGCCGGTCCCGCTAACGCGGTGACCTTCACGCCCTCGGTGACGCTGGCCGGAGCCCAGTCGGCGACTTACGCCTCGCAGAGCCTGCCGCTCGGCGGAGTGGCCGACGGCTCCTACGCCTACGTGCTGACCGCTAAAGATGTCGCCGGAAAGACTCTCGTCGTGAACCGCACTGTCAATATCGACACGACGCCGCCGACGGTGGCGCTGAACGCGATTCCGTCGTGGATCAGCTCGACGGCGTACACGATCTCGGGCACCGGAGGCGATTCGGGCTCGGGAGCTTCGGGCGTGGCCTCGATCCAGTACCAGCTGGACGGGGGCTCATGGACCAGCGCGACCTGGACGGATACTTCGGGCGGCGCGAACACTACCGGCACCTGGAGCTCGACGCTGTCGGGCCTGGCTGAGGGGAACCATACGATCGTCGTCCGTGCCACGGACGCGGCGAGCAATGTCACCACGCTCGGCTCTTCCGCCTTCGGCGTCGACCTCAATCCGCCCAACCTCGTCGTGGGCGCCGTGCCCGCTACGATCACCGCGGCCACCGGATCCTCTTTCACGGGCTTCTCCGGAACGTTGTACGACACCAATCCGGCGGGCTTGGCCGCGCTTGCCGTGACTTCGACGCAGAACGGAACCACGGTAGCGAACAACGCTTCGATCCCGTATCCGGGCACTTCGTACGTCTCCGGTAATCCCTGGACCTACGCGTTCAGCGTGGACGTCGCCGGGCACGGCACCGACGGCCTATGGACCTTCGTCTTCACCGCGACCGACGTGGCAGGCAAGACTTCGAGCGTGACGAAATCGATCACGATCGACACGCAGCCGCCTACGACGACCGTGACCTCTCCCTCGAGCGGGAGCTGGGTCTCGACGACGAGCCTTTCGCCGACCGGCGTCGCTTCCGACGGCACGGGCACGGGCGTGAGCAAGGTTTACGTGAAGGCCGACGGCCTCTATGTCGCCGCTAGCGGCACCGACCACGGCGCCGAGGACCCGACGAACGTCGTCAACGGCTGGACTCTCGCGACCGGCCAGACGAGCTGGTCCGCGTCGCTGACGCTCTCGGGCGAGGGCCGCAAGACCCTCTGGATCAAGGCCATCGACGCTGCGGGGAATATGACGACGGCGGCGGGGGCGGTGTCCTCGCGCATAGACTTCGGCCTCGACCTGAATCCGCCGACGCTCGGCTTCTCGGACCTCGTCGGCACGCTCGTGAACTCGCTCTTCACCCTAAGCGGGGCGACTATCGACACGAACCCGACGGCCCCGCCGACCCTGGCGGTCGTCGTGGACGGGGGCGCCTCGCAGTCCATACCCGTCTCAGCCGGAGTCTGGAACTACGCAGTGTCCGTGGACACCGCGACTCACACGACGGACGGTACCCATACCTACGTATTCACGTCGACCGACGTGGCGGGCAAGACTACGACCCTGTCGCGCACGATCACGGTGGACACGACGCCGCCCACGACCGCTATTACCCAGCCGGGCAGCTACGTTCCGGCGCAGCCCCAGTACTGGCTCTCCGGATCGACCGCCTCCCTCGGCGGCGCGGCCGCCGACGCGGGCGCCTCGGCCTCCGGCGTCTCGAATCTGTACTACAAGGTCGACGCGATCGCGACGAGCCACGCCGCGGACAATCCCGTCTCGGCGGGCTGGCTGCTCGCGGCGGGCACGACGACCTGGTCGGCGACGGTAAACCTCGCGACCACGGGCGAGGGGCAGTTCACGCTCTGGACCGCCGCCTACGATAACGCCGGCAACCTCTCCTCGATCTCCTCGAGGAACTTCGGCGTGGATCAGAACCCGCCTTCGCTCACCGAGACGAACCACGCGGCAGTCTCCGCCACGAAGTCGGCCTACACCCTGGCCGGAACGATCGGGGACACGAACGCCCTGGCCTCGCTCACGATCACGGAGTCGAAGAACGCCGGTCCCGCTAACGCGGTGGCCTTCACGCCCTCGGTGACGCTGGCCGGAGCCCAGTCGGCGACCTACGCCTCGCAGAGCCTGCCGCTCGGCGGCGTGGCCGACGGTTCGTATGCCTACGTGCTGACCGCGACGGACGCCGCGGGCAAGACGACGGTGGTGAACCGGACGATCAACATCGACACGACGCCGCCGACGGTGGCGCTGAACGCGATTCCGCCGTGGATCAGCTCGACGGCGTACACGATCTCGGGCACCGGGACCGACCCCAACGTGGGCGCTTCCGGCGTGGCCTCGATCCAGTACCAGCTGGACGGGGGCTCATGGACCAGCGCGGCTTGGACGGATACTTCGGGCGGCGCGAACACTACCGGCACCTGGAGCTCGACGCTGTCGGGCCTGGCTGAAGGGAACCATACGATCGTCGTCCGTGCCACGGACGCGGCGAGCAATGTCACCACGCTCGGCTCTTCCGCCTTCGGCGTCGATTTGAATCCGCCTAACCTGACCGAGACCTATTTGAGTACGACTTCTCAGGTGACCAAGAACTCTTCCTTCACGATGACCGGCTCCGTGGGCGACACGAACCCGGTGTCGGTCGCCGGGACTACCCTGACAGTCAGCGTCAGCGTGAACGGCGGCGCCGCCGCCGCGGCCACGATCGTCGGCTCTACTTGGTCCTATACGCAGCCGAAGGTGGACGGGATCTATAGCTACGTGATCACCGCCACCGATGCCGCGGGAAAGACTACTTCGCTCAACCGGCTCGCCCTCCTCGACTCCACGCCTCCGACGCTCACCGTCTCGGCGCCGTCCTACGGGTCCTGGACTTCCTCGGCCTCCCTGTCCGTCTCCGGTACCAGCCAGGACGGCTCGGGCTCGGGCGTGAACAAGATCTACTTCCTCGTCGACGCCGCGGCCAACGACCATACGGGCGACATCGCGACGTGGAACGCTACCGACGGAAGCTCGGCCCCCTCGAGCTCAACTTCCGCGGTGTGGACGGCGACGGGCGGACTGCCCGGCAGCTGGACCGGATCGTCCAGCCTCTCGGGCGAGGGCGCCAAGTACCTGTGGGTCGTCGCCGCCGACAAGGCGGGCAACACCACGAGCCTGACCAAGGTCGCCGCCACCGCCATCGCCTCCGGCTCGACCTATACTATCGCCTCTATCGGGACTACCGATTTCACCGCGCTCGGCGCATCCGGCAATACGGTTGGCTTGACCTTCGTCGCCACCGCCTCGGGTTCAGGCTCGAGCGGCAGCGGGCAGACCTGGTACGGCAACGGAGCGGCCGTGGGCTTCGGCTACGACGTCGCCCCGCCGGCGCTCAGCGAGACGGCCATCGGAACTACTTCCACGGTGAGCAAGAACTCGACGGTCCTTTTCTCCGGAACGGTGGGCGACAGCGACGCCCTCGCCTCCGCCAATTTCCTGACCGTATCCGTGGACGGCGGCGCCGCGACGGCGGTCCCCTTTACCGTCGCGCCGAACTGGAACTACTCGTACGCGGTCAACGCCTCGACGCACGCGCAGGACGGGACTCACGGCTTTATCTTTACCGCTACCGACGTCGCCGGCAAGACCACTACGCTCTCCAGGACGATCCTGGTGGACACCGTGCAGCCCACGCTCGTCGTCGCCTCGCCTACCTACGGCTCCTGGACTACCTCCTCGACCGTGACGGCCACGGGCACGAGCCAGGACGACGGCGGCTCGGGCGTGAACAAGGTCTACTACCTGATCGACGCGGCTGCCAATGACCACACGGCCGACATCGCTACCTGGAACGCCACGAACGGAAGCTCGGCCCCCTCGAGCTCGACTTCCGCGGTGTGGACGGCGACGGGCGGACTGCCCAGCAGCTGGTCCGGGACCTCGGTGATTGCCGGTGAGGGCGCTAAGCTCCTCTGGATCGTCGCGGCCGACAAGGCGGGCAACACCACGACGCTGACCAAGGTCGCCGCCACCGCCATCGCCTCCGGCTCGACCTATACTATCGCCTCTATCGGGACTACCGATTTCACCGCGCTCGGCGCATCCGGCAATACGGTCGGCTTGACCTTCGTCGCCACCGCCTCGGGCTCAGGCTCGAGCGGCAGCGGGCAGACCTGGTACGGCAACGGAGCGGCAGAGGGCTTCGGCTACGACGTCGCCCCGCCCTCCCTCACCGAGACGGCCATCAACACGACCGCCACCTTGACCGAGAACGCGAACGTGACCTTCTCCGGTTTGGCGAGCGACTCCGACGCCCTCGCGGCGACGCACGCGCTCACCGTCTCCGTCGACGGAGGCGCGGCGATCGACGTGTCCTTCACCGTCGCCCCGGCTTGGTCGTACACCTACAGCGTCGACAAGGTCGCGCATACGACGGACGGAACGCACAGCTTCCTCTTCAGGGCCACGGACATCGCCGGGAAGATCACGACCGTAGCGCGCACGATCCTCGTCGACACGACCCCGGCTTTCGCTATAATAGCCTCTCCGTCGGCGGCGACTTGGACCCATGCCACGCCCTATACGGTCTCGGGCACCGCCTCCGACGGAACGGGCGCCGGCGTGGCCCAAGTCTGGACCATCGTGGACGCCGCGGCCACTTCGCACGCCGGCGATTCGACGACGACCATCACGACGGGCGGAACGTGGACCCTGGCTTCCGGCACGAACAACTGGACCTCTTCGTGGAGCCTCGGCGCCGAGGGCAACAAGACCCTCTGGGTCGCGGTCCTCGACTTGGCCGGCAACTGGTCGACCTCATACGCCAACGTCAACTTCGGTTACGACGCCACTCCCCCGACCCTCGCGGTCAACGCCATGGCGGCCTACAACGCGGCCTTCTCGATCTCGGGTACGGTCTCCGACTCGGCTTCGGGCATGTCCTCGCTTCAGTACAAGATCGATTCGGGAACCTTCACCGCGGTCACGATCGCCGCGAGCTGGAACGCCGCGATCTCGGCGGCGACCTTCTCCGCCCTGACCGAGGGCACCCACACCGTGACGGTCCAGGCGACGGACGTCGCCGGCAATCAGTCCACGCAAGCTTCCACGTTCAGCAAGGACACCACGCCGCCGATTCTCTCATACAGCAACATCAGCATCGCGGGCGGCACGGTCGTGCAGGATACCAACCCGATCCTGAGCGGGACCCTGGCCGACGTCGGCGGGGTCGCCTCGGCGACCTACATGCTCCAGAACTGGAACTACAGCACTTCGACATGGAATACGATCGCTTCCGGAGCGAGCCTGGGCAGTCCGGCCAATAGCGCCAACTGGACCTGGACTCTCAACCTGAGCTCGACGGGCCTCGGACTCCCGGACGGCAGGTACCAGATCACGATCGGCGCGAGCGACGTACCGGGGAACGCCATACCCTCGCCGGTCGCGGTTCCCTTCCTCCTGTCCCGCACTAGCCCGGGCCTCGTCGTCGCCTCCCCGAGCCTCGGGACCTTCCAGAACGCCGCGTTCCCGCTCGTCGGCACGGCCTCCGATCCGAACGGCGTCACTCAGGTGCGGACCAAGCTCGCCACCGGGACCGTGGACTTCTCCTCCGGGACCACCGCCGCCTACCCGGCCCTGCCGGTGACCGTGGCGACCGGGACCCCGGGCGTTTTCGCGACCGTCTCGCCACACGGACTCAACGTCAACGACCAGGTGTACGTCTGGGCGAACCCGATGCCGGTGGCCCCCGCGGGCTCGCTGCAGGCGGGCTCCGTCTACTACGTCCAGTCGACGCCCACGACGACGAGCTTCATGATCTCCGCGACCTCGGGCGGCGCGGCCATCGCCATCAATACCAGCGCCGCGACCAGCGTCCTCGTCGGCATCGTCAAAGACACCTTCCCGACCTTCCATCCGACGATTCCCGTGACGGTGAATACGGGCACCTCCACCATGACCGCCGCCGGAAGCCACGGCCTCTCCGACGGCGACGTCGTGTACTTCCAAGGCACGGCGCTGCCGAACCCGACGGCCGCGGCGACGGCGTACTACGTCGTGAGCGCCACGGCGACGACGTTCCAAGTCTCGACGACGAGCGGCGGCGGCGCGCTCGCGCTGACCACGGTCGGGACCTCGGTCTCCGTCTGGTCGCCTACCTGCGCGATCAACTGGCTTGTGCCGGGGATGTCGGTTGCCAGTTTCAGCGACGGCGCCCTCACGGCCTACGCGCAGGCGACGGCCGGCTCGAGCAAGACGGGGCAGGCCAGCCGCGACTTCACGCTCGACAAGACGGCCCCGACCATCTCCCTCAGCTCCCCCAGCTCGGGCACGAGGACCGTCGGCAACCTCACGCTTGTCGGGACTACCTCGGATTCGGGCTCGATCCCCAGCGGCGTGACCGGAACGATCCAATACCAGATAGGCAAGAACTACAATCTCGGCAATCCGTCGAGCTGGACCAGCGCGAACGTCTCGGGCGGCAGCTATAGCTGGACCATCACCCTCGGCGACATGTCCAGCTACGCGAACGCTACCTTCGCCACGGAATGCGACACCGGGGGCAGTCCGGCGACCGGCACCAACCTCTGGAGGCTGCCCATCGTGTTCCAGGCCCTGGACAAGGCGGGCAACGTCGCCCAGCTGATCTCCTACTACCTCATCCTCGACCCGAACGGCAACGTGCCCGTCGTTACGATCACCCAGCCCGCGACGGGACTGACCTTCGGCGGTCAACAGACCATCACCGGCACGGCGACGCAGCCGGTCGCCATCTACAGCGTGGAAGTCGCGGTCGACCCCGCGGGCGGGAACAACTTCCCCGCGAACCCCGTCTCCGTATCGATATCGGGCCAGACGCTCACCGCCGCCTCCCATCCCTTCACGAACGGTATGATGCTGTTCCTCTCGGGCACGACGGCCCCGCAGATCAGCGGCGTTTCCGTGTCCTCCACGACGCCCTACTGGGTCGTGAACGCTACGGCCGGCACCTTCCAGCTCTCGGCCGCCAGCGGCGGGACGGCCGTGACCTTCTCCTCGGCCGGCACGGCCGTGACGGCCTCGCCGTGGGCGCCGGCGACGCTGACCACCACGGGCAACAACGTCATCTGGTACTACAACATCAACACGACCAACGCCTATCCCCAGGGCGGCGCCTCGAGCCAGACGATCACGCTGCAGGCGCGCGCGTGGAACTCGCCGACGGTAGGCGGGTCCAAGGGAACGATATCCGGACTCCTTACCGCGCCCTTTAATATGACCTTCAACTCGAGCTTCCCGCAGGTGCAGAGCGTCCAAGTCAACGGCCAGAACTACTATTCGCAGATCACGGCGGCCGGGACCTACGCGCTGACGGCGACCGTAAGCTCGACGAAGGGCATAGCCAAGCTCGAGACCGTGGAGAGCAGCCCGCTGAGCGGCTCGACGGTGATGTACAACGTGTCGAGCAGCTACGGCACGACGGCGGCGAGCAAGGGGTCCTACTGGTCTTCTACGGTCACTCCGCCCGCGGCATACTCCAACGATACCTTCGGCTCGGGAAACACGAAGAAGGTTATGATCACCGCCTCGGGCAGCGACCCGACGGTATGGATCAACGCGGGGGCCCCGACTTCCACCCCGGGCACGGTCTTCGTGCCGAGCAACGTCACTATCAACGCGACCGCGACGGGCGGGTCCTTCTTGGAATCGGACGCATCCGGCAACTTCCTGTATTCGATCTCGATGAGCGTCGCGTCCTCCGTCCTATTCTCGGGCATCACCGGACAGTACGTCTTCAACATCAGGGCGACCGACATGACGAGTCCCGTCGCCGAGGTCACTAACCAGCCCATCACCATCAACGAGGACAACTACTACCCGACGGCGACGATAGCCTCGTCATCGACGGTCGTGGGCAGCCAGTTCGTAGTGCAGGGGGCGACCACCGACTCGGGCGGCAGCTCGGGACCGATCTCGGACTTCTCCAAGATCGTCGTCTACTTCGTCAGGTCGAGCAGCGTGCTCAACCTCAACACCGGCGCGACGGGAGCCACCTCCTCGATAAACGCCAAGGACATGAACAACGGCGGAACCGTCGGCTCCGTGGTGTACCCCGGCGCGGGGACCTACCTCGAGCTCAGCATAGACACGCTGTCCGAGAACAACTCCCTGCCCACGGCGGGAGGCACCGATACCAACGGCGACGGCTTCATGGAGAGCCTGACCATCAACGGCTCCTCCTATTCGTGGATGGGGCAGATCGATTCGACTAAGCTCTCCGACGGGCCCGTCGAGATTCACTACGTAGCCTTCGACGCCGCGGGCAACGCGACGCACTATGTCCAGAGCGCCTTCGTCTCGAACAGCGCGCCGACCATCTCGGACGTCGTAATCGGGACTGACCTCACCGGAGCGGGCACCATCAATGCGACGTCGACCTTCTCCTCGGGCTACTCGGCGACGGGCTTCACCGCGGTCAACAACAGGCTGTACTTCAAGCTGGACACGCTCAAGGGCAACGGTTCCCTGAGCTACTCGCTCAAGAACAACGGGAACGAGTACTGGGGCAAGGCGGGAACGACGGTCGCGGGCAATACGATCACCCTCAATATGGCCTCGGTCTCGCCGACGATAGCTGATGCCACGGGCAACGGGGCCCAGTTCGTGCTCACCATCACCGACTCGACCCCCGGTACTCCCCAAACGGCCAGCGTCACGATCGGGATGAACGTCCAGAATATGGACAACGTCAAGCCGACCGTCACGATCAACCCGCTCTATTGGACCGACGCGACGCACAACTCAATCTATCAGGCATCCTCGGCGAACGGGCACGTCGACCTGGGAAGCCTCACGACGAGCAGCAATCCTTACTACACGGCCTCTCCCTACGCCCTGCCCCCGGGCCTCGCCGACGCCGACCCCAAGGTCTCGGGCGCCATTACCTTCACCGGGACCGTCGCGGACAACCAGAGGATCTCCAAGCTCACGATGAAGATCGGGACGGCGGCAACCGGCTACGATTTCGCCGGAGGCACGAGCTACGGCACGACCTACGACGTGGCCACGTGGAACGGCAGCAACCTCGTCGGGGCGGACCAATGGTCGACCAACGGGTGGAGGCTGACGATATCGAACGAGTCGCTTACCAACGGCGGGCACGCGGCCAACTGGCAGCTGGACTGGAACTCAGCCAAGCTCAACACGGTCGCCGGCCCCAACGTCATCGTCTCCGTGACCGCCGCCGACGCCTCCGCCAACGCCTCCACGGCGGTCACCAGCCAGATCGACGTGGTGCCCTATATCGTCTCCCTTACGACGAAGATCACGGGCCTCTTGTCCTCGGACTTCACGAGGACGGCCAGCGGCCAGTACCCCGTGCTCTATCAGTCCTCGGCGGTAGCGAACTCGGAGTCCTTCCTCGTGAACGGCTTCAACCTGAAGCCCACGACCCTCTCGGGCGCTAGCAGCGACATCAGGCTCTCCAAGCTGTATCCCTCGGGCTTCAACAACAACGCTACGCCCGCGAGGACCGGCGTGGGCCTCACGGGCTCGGGCGTCAACTCCACGTACACGCAGATGACGGTCAACATCCAGCAGGCCAGCCTCGGCAACGGCTACCTGACTGTGATTACCAACGGCATCCCGAGCATCAACAACGTCGACGACAATACCAAGGCCTATGATACGCAGGCCTCGGCCACGGTCGCGTCGATGAACGACGACGTCTCCCTCAGCCTCTGGGACATCACGCCGCTGCGCAGCACGGCGACCTACGCCAAGGGCGCGGCCTTCGTATCGATGGCCTTGAGCGGGGACACGCCGCAATTCGCCTACTCGAACAACACCTACGGCTACGGCATTAACTTCTTCCACAACGGGACAACCGAGCAGAAGATCTACGAAAACTGGAATTTCATGACTTATTCCGCCCTCGGACTGAACTCGGCCGGATCCCGCATCGCCCTGTACGACGTCAATGTCGCCCAGACGGGCGTGAACTACTACAGCGATTGGGGCGGCATTATGGCGAACTGCTTCTACAATCCCCAGGCGACGGCGTGGAATACCAACTCGTATTACTATCGTGCGTACAATATCTGGCTCGACAACCTACATATCGCGGGCAATCTCGCGACGCTGGACCGCTACCAGTTCCCGGACGTTGCCGTCACTGGCAACGACGCCTGCTCGACAGTGTTCTACTCGGTCTACGACCAGATCAACGACCAGATATTCTTCAGGACCTTCAAGGTGGGGACTAACTCGGGCGCCAGCTACGTCAATTCGACGAACAACATGCAAGGGTCTCAAGCGACCGCCTTGTTTACGAACCTCTCGCAGCTGAACGAGAACGGCACCTGGCCTCCATTCACCGATGTAGGCGCCACAAATTACCGCTTCACCGGCGGCGGTACGGCCAACAACAACTCCGGCAATACGCCGGGCGCCCAGACAATCGCCTCGGGCTGCGGCCCCTACACCGCGGTCGGGGCCACGAGCGGAGGCTCGGCCATTCTTGTGTATTACCAGACGGCGACGAACCGGCTCGTCTACTCCTACAACGACACCCCGACCAACAGCGGCACTTGGTCCGCGCCGGTCACCCTCGCGACCCTCGTCGGCGGCGACTACGTGCACATGAAGGTCGACGCCTCGAACCACGTCCACCTCGCCTACTACGACAGCTTCAACGGCGGCGTGAAGTACATCTACGTCCCGACATATAGCTCGCCGGCGACGAACACGCAGGTCGTCGTGGACAACTACCTGACCGCGGGCGACAAGATGTCGCTGACCGTCGACGCCTCCGGCAAGCCCTACATCACCTATAAGGGCATCGGCGACACCGGCAAGGTGGCGTGGCTCACGGGCGGCATCGGCACCCTCGCCGACGGCGTCAACGCCAGCAAGCAGTTCAACGGTGTCTGGGAAGTCCAGGTCATCCCCAACAAGATCGTCGACAGCGACTCGAACAGATTCCAAGTCGGCGTCGGCGCGACGACCAATAGGCCGGTAGTCGGCTACTCCAACAACGCGACCGGCGCCAAGGGCATCGAGTACCTGACCCGAACGGCGGACTTAGCGCAATGAGAGGCATGAGACGCGCGTATTTCGCCCGAGCCGCGGGGAAGCTTGCCCCTGCCCGCCAGGCGGGCGCCCTCCTTTCGGGCGCCCTCCTTTCGGGCGCCCTCGCGGCCGGCCTGGCCGCAGGGCTTTGCTCCTGCGCGCCCCGCGCGGCATTGGTCATCGAGCCTTCCTCGCCGGCCCTGCGCAGGGAGATTGGAAAGCTCGCGGCGGAGTATTCCGGCAAGAATGGAATTCGCATAACGCTCTTGGACAGCCTCGCCCTGAAAAAGGGGGAGACAACGGTCCTGATCGGATGGGGCTTCCCCTCCGCCTCGGCTGGGTCCGCGGTCCTCCCCATCCCCGACGAGCTCTTGCGGGAGTCGGGCTACGGTACCGCCCGAGCCTTCGAGCGATGGGGACGGGAGGGCGAGGCCTGGCGCGAGCTGCCGATACTCTGGGACGCCTGGGGCTTCGCCTTTGAGCCCGATGGGCGCGCCATTAATCCCGATAAGCGCGCCGCGCCGATCAAGGCCGCCCGGCTTGACTCCGGCGGAACCTTCTCCTGGAAGGACCGGGATGCGGCCGTCAAGGCCGGGCCGAAAGTCCTGGTCCCGGGCGGCGAGAGCGGAGCCAGGCAGTCCCTCTTCTGGTTTATGGGCGGCGCGGGCGCGGATCCGGCAGCCACCGTCGGGATGATGCTTGGCGACGACCTTTCCCGCCCCTCGGGCCGGGAACGATTCCGGGCGCTGGCGGTGATAGCGGAGGATCCGCTGTTCTCGGCGGGGGCCGGGCGCATGATGAAGGGAGACGTCGACAACCTCTCGAAGAACTCGAGGATCAAGAGGCTGTTCGGCGACTATCAATGGCTGAGGCAGGTGCCGAGCCGGACGCCGCGCGATTTCTCTTCCCTCGCGTATACGACCGACAAGGGCTATACGATACCCGCGTCGATCCTAGCCGGCCGGGTCGTCGGATCGGGCGCGGCGGCCGACAAGGCGCGGGGCTTCCTGGCTTGGCTCGTTTCCGAACGCTGCCAGAGGGCCTTGAGCGACGGCAGCGGATATATGGCCGCCAATTTCAACGCGCCTAACCTCGACCCGAACGGGCTCAAGGCCCGCGCCGCGGCGATAGGCGCCCTGAGCGTGGTGCCGATCGACCCCGAGCCCGCGAGGGGAAGCGCGGCCGAAGCCTGGGACTCCCTCCTCGGGAGGGTGTTAGCCAGGCCTACAGAGTGGGAGAAGACGATGGCGGAAGGGATGGGGAAAAGATGAAGCAATTCGCGACGGTCCTCGGGCTAGCGGCGCTCCTCTCGACAGCCCATCCTCTCGCGGCTCAGAACGGCTCCTCCCTCGCTCCCGTCGAGGGCCTCGAGAATTGGAAGCAGGTCATCGACCTGGGAACCTACGCTCCGGGCAAGTACAACCTCGTCGTCGAGGGCAAGGACAAGGCGGGCAACGTCACGCGAGCCGCCCCGATGAACATCTTCGTCGATCCCAAGGCCGGCGTGCCGACGATCTCGATCATCAACCCGGCGCCGCTCATGCGAGTGGGCGGGGACCTCAATATCGTGGGCACCTGTGTTTGCAGCGAGAAGATCGAAAGGGTCGAGGCTAGCCTCGACGGAGGCGAGTACGTCGCGGCCGAAGGCGGCGAATTCTGGTCGCTCTTCCTCAAGACCGCGGATCTCCCCGAGGGCAAGCGCAAGCTCGAAGTCCGCGGCGTAGACTCGAAGGGCCGGACCGGGCCCGTCGCCCGAGTGATGTTCAATCTCGACAGGACCAAGCCCCTGGCCTCCGTGGCCAGCCCCGCGATGGGCAGCTTCATCTCGGGCCAGATACGCCTGTCGGGCTCGGTATTCGACGCCAACGGAGTCCGCTCCCTCGAGATATCGCAGGACGGCGGCGCGACCTGGGCGCCCGTCTCCCTCAAGAAGAGCCGCGATACGACCCGCGCATCCTTCTCATGGCCGGCGGATACGAGGAAGATGAAGGACGGGCCGAAGGTATTCAGCCTTCGCAGCGTCGACATGGTGGGCTCGGTCTCCGTAGCCGCCTATTTGATCGTCGTCGATAACTCGAAGCCGGACATCCAGTTGGCGAGGCCGACGCCGGGAGCGCCGGTCCACGGTAAATTCGCGGTAGCGGGCGCAGTGCGCGACGCGGTCGGCTTGAAGAGCTTATCCTATGAATACGGCTCGATCGAGAAGGGCGATATTCCCCTCACCAAAGGCGATCCCTTCTTCGTGAAGGAGTTCGACGCGGGGAGAATCAAGGGAGACTCGGTGACGATCGTCCTCGTCGCGGTAGACCCGATCGGGAACTTCACGCGATTGTCCAGGAATTTCAAGATAGATCACAAGGCCGACAAGCCCGTGCTCAAGGTTCTCGGTCCCGCGCCGACCTCCGGTACGGCGGCGTCGGCCGGCAAGGCGGCGTCGGCCAAACAGGGCGCCGCGGCCGCCATGCGCGAAGGCGACTGCGTCTGGGGTTCCATAGACGACTACGCCGGGGTCGCGGCGTTCCGCTGGTCCATCGACGGCGGAGCTCCCGCGGAAGTCCCCTGCTCGGAGACCTTCTCCCTGGTCCTGCCGCGTGAGAGCCCCGGGCGCCACGTTTTGAGCCTCGTGCCCGTCAATGTCGGCGGTCTCGCCGGCGACGCGGTCCTCCTCCCCGTCCTCATCGATATGGGCCCGGGGGCAATAACCTTCGATCGCATAACTTCCGTCAAGGCTTCGCGCGATTTCTCGGCCGGCATCGAGGTCGCTGTGGATTCGGGCGAGTCCCTCGAAGGTTCGATCTCGGCGCCCAACCCCCTCTCTTCCGCCGAGTATTCCGTAGCCGGCGGAAAGGCCAAGAGCCTGGCCCTCCTTAAGGGCGGGGCCTCGGGCGCCTCGCGCTTCCGCATTCCCCTCGATGCTTCCCTGCCCTACGGCTTCGCGCCCGTCGAGGTCAAGGCGAAGGACGCGGCGGGCAACGAGTTCCGGTCCGAAGCCCTGCTCTACGTGACGAACTACTCCGTCGCGCGGGAGGAGGCGGGCTTCCGCTTCTCCGATCCGCGCGTGGGCGGAGACGGTCGAGTCGCCATGGGCAAGGTCCCCCTCTTCGGGGCCTTTTACGGCGGCGACCTGGCTTCCCTCCGCTTCGACCCTCCCACCGACCTCGTCGTCGCGAGCTACGACGGCCGGACGATCTCGATCATGGCGGCCAAGGAAGGCGCGACCGCTCCGACGCGCATCCTGGGCAAGACGACGAAGGGCCGCGAATTCGCCAGCGCGCCCCTGGTCTTCGTCACGGACTCCACTCTGCCCGTCCTCAAGATCGATTCCCCGGACGAGGGCCTTTTCTTCAACGCCAAGGTCTCGGTGAAGGGGAAGGCCACGAACGCCCTGGGCCAGGCGACCCTCACGTGGCGTCGGCTGCCCGACGGCGAGAGGACGGCGGTAGAGCTCAAGCCCGACGGGAGCTTCTCCCTGGAGCTCTCGGCCGCCTCGATGCCCGCCGGTCCCTTCTCGATCGAGCTGGAAGCCAAGAATCCCGCAGGACTTTCCGCCCGCGCGTACCGAAGCCTCGTCGCGGACGCCCAGGGGCCTTCCGTGAAATTCCTCGCGCCGGAGAGCGGCGCCGCCGTCTGGGGCCCCGAGGACGTCGCCGCGCGGATCGAGAGCGCCTCGGGAGTGCTGTCGGTGGAATTCGCCGCCGACGGGAAGGCCTTCGCGCCGATCGAATCCAAGGGCATCTATTTCGCGCATCGCGCCGATTTCGCGGCGAACCCCGCCGCGGCCTATCGCGTGAAGGACAGGGCCGGCAACGCGGCGATAGTCAGGCCGGAAGTCAAGGCCGAGGCGGCGCCCGCGCGCCTCGCCGCAGCCGCGTCGGTATCCGTGGAGAGCGCCTCGGGCGAGGCGAAGATCGAGCTCGCGGGGACGGCGGGAGAGCTCAAGGCTAGCCTCCTCCTCCCGGCCATCGCCGAGGCCGACTACGCGGCCCTCGGGGACTCGGGCGCGCCTCCCCCGGCGCGTTTCGCGACAAGGCTCCTCGTTCAAGGAGCCTTGTCCCTGAAGGGGCAGGCTTCCGCCGAGGGCAAGCTCAAGGCGGTCTCGCTCAGCGCGGACGGCGGCGGGAGCTGGCAAGTCCTCGCCTCGTACAAGGACGAGAAATCGGCCAAGGCGACTCTTCCCTTCTCCCTCGCGGTCGAGGCTGCCAAGCTCCCCGCCGGTCCCGCGCGTTGGGCGATCAAGATCGAGGATTTCGGGGGCTCGTCCCTCTACTGCCCCCTCTATTGCCTCTTCGACGCCAAGGCGCCGAGCCTCTCGGTCCTCTTCCCCGAGCAGGGAACGCAGGCCATGCCTGGCCCCTTTCCCCTCGTGCTCAAGGCCGAGGACGAGAACGGCCTGGCCTCCTGCGAGTTCGCTACCGGCTCGGCCGCGGCGAAGGAGAGCTTCGACGCGGCCGCGGGCGGGCGATACTTCGTCAGGATAGTCGATCCCTCCGCGACGCCCAAGCGCGCAATCCTGCAGATGAGCCTCTCCGCGAAGGACGGGGCGGGCAACCAGGCTGTCCTGCCGCTCAAGTACGGCTACGATTCCGCCGCGGGCGCCCCTAAGCTCCGCGAAGACTCCCTCGTCGCCGAAGCCAACGGCCTCGTGTCGGGCCTCGCCTCCGACACAGGGGGCCCGCCTGGCTTGCGCGCCTCCATAGACGGCGGCGCGCCCCAGGCCTTCGCCGCGGGCGCCTACGCCTTCGCCCTTCCCGCGCTAGCCGTGGGCAAGCACGTCCTCGCCATCGAAATTGACGGAGCCGCCGCGCCCGTCAAGCGGGAATTCGCGATCAAGGACGCCGCCCCCACGCTCGGCGATTTCGCTATCGTCTCGGGGAAGAGCTCGGTTTCCTGCACGCCGGGCGTGGATATTCCCCTCGGCGCCTCGAGCGCATTCTCGGGAACCGTATCCTCGGCGAACGGGATAGGCGGCGTGGGCGTCTCCTTCAACGACGGCCCGAAATCCGCCGCCGTTCTCGCCAAGGCCTCTCCAGGCGCGGCGCAGGCCTTCTCCCTGCCCATCCCCGCGAGCCTCCCCTACGGCCGCGTCTCAGTCGAGATCGAGGCCAAGGACGCATCGGGGCAAAGCTGCCTCCAGAGGATCGAGCTGCACAAGGTCCTTCCCGCGTCGGCGGGATCGGACGACGAGGAGGGCATACGCTTCGCGGACTCGCGGATCACGCAGGCCGACTCAGGCGCGAGCTTTCTCCTCGCCCCGGGCGAGAAGCTGGACGGCCGCTTCAACGGCAGGCCCATACGCTCCGTAGCGCTGAAGCCGGCGACCGCCGTACTCGAAGCATCCTTCGCCGGCCCCCTGGTCTCCATCGCGGCGAAGGCCGCGGGCCTCGCGCCGGGAACCCTCCTCGAACTCACGACGGTCGACGGCGACCTTTTCCGCTGGGGCCCCTTCTCGGCCTCGGTCGACTCGGGCCCCCCGAGCCTCGAGCTGACCGGGCCCTCGGACGGGGACTGGGTCAAAGGCGAGGTGCGCGTAGTAGGCGCGGCCTCGGATCCCCTGGGCATATCGCTCCTCCAGGCTTCCGTGAACGGAGGCGAGCCGGTTTCCCTCATTGATCCGAAGGCGCCGAAAGACGGCGCTCCGCAGGCGAAGGACAAGGCGAGCTTCGACAAGATCCTGAGCCTCGGTTCGGTTCCCGACGGGTCCACGCGCATCGACTTCATCGCGCGAAACGGCGCCGGCCGGGAGACCCGCGTCAGCCGCTTCATCAACAAGGACACGGTCGCTCCCACCCTGACCCAGGTCCTGCCCGCCGTAGGCGAGAGCGTGAACGGCCTCACTACCTTCATCGGCGAGGCGACCGACGGGGGGAGACTGGCCACCGCCGTCTTCATCGCTCCCGTCGAGGCGGCCTCCGAGCCGCCCAAGCCCGCAGCCCCTCCCGAGCCGCTGCCTGCCCCCTCTTCCACCCTCGAATGGATCCAGGGCATGGAAGCGCAGGGAAGCGCGGCGTCGAAGGCCGCCGAAGCGAAAGCCCAGGCTCCGAAAGCGCTCGAGACCAAGGTCGAGGAAGTCGCCGGCCTCGCTTCCTTCTCGCGCGATCTGGACCTAGCCAGGCTCGAGATGCCCCTCCCCGAGGGCTGCGGCTTCGTCGTGACGGACAAGGCGGGCAACAAGGCGGTGCTCGCGCCGGCAGTCGTGGTCGACAAGGAAAAGGACAAGCCGGTAGTCGAGATCCAGACCCCGGACGAGATGGAAATCCTGCGCAGCGATTTCGCGATAAGCGGCGTGGCCTACGACGACGACGGACTGGCCGCCGCCTACTACAGGACCGACGGCGGCCCTTGGACCCGCCTCGAGATGCAGGGCATGAGCTTCTTCATTCCCGTCGCCTTCAAGGACACGACCGACAACGAGCACCTCGTCGAGGTGAAGGCCGAGGACATCTACGGCGTACAGGGCGATATCGTCTCCCGCAAGTATCGGATTTCCAAGGAAGAACCCCTCGCCAAAGTGCTGTCGCCGTCGGTCTCCAAGCCCGTGCGCGGCATCGTCAAGATCGAGGGCAGCGCCTCCGACGCGAACGGCATCAAGGAAGTTACGGTATCAGTGGACAACCGGACGAGCTACGCCAGCCCGATCGGCGCGGAGTCCTGGTCCATAGCGCTCGATACGACGACACTCTCCGACGGGATCCACGCCGTCGCCGTGCGCCCGGTGGACGGCTACGACACCGAGGGCTTCTTCGCTTCCATGATCGCCGTGGACAACACGCCGCCCAAGGCGCAGATGGACCTGCCCCGCGACGGCGAGGAGGAGGCCGCCTCCCTCTTCGTGTCGGGCCGCATCTCGGACAACATCGCCATCGCCTCCTCGCGCATCGAGGTGGCCCCGGTAGGCGACTCCACGCCTCCGCAGATAGTCGTCGATCTAGGCACGGACGAGATCGTGCAACGCGCCATCGACGTCTCGGGCCTCAAGCCGGGCGTCTATACCGTGCGGCTCATAGTCCGCGACCGGGCCGACAACGAGGGCCTCGCCTCGCGGAACGTAAAGGTGGTGGCCGCGCTACCGGTCGACACCCTGTCGATATTCTTTCCCATCGAGGGCGCGCGCCTCTCGGGCAAGCTCCGCATCCAGGGCAGGGCCGTCGTCGCCTCGGGGGCGCAGACAGTCTCGATCCTCTCCGACGGCGCGGTCCTCGGAGCCGCCGAGCCCGACGCCCTCGGCTGGTATTCCCTCGACGTCCCCGAGCTGGCCGACGGTAAGCACGTCCTCAAGGCGAGGACGAGCGCGAAGGACGGCCGCGTCGTAGAGAGCTCGGACACGAGGCTCGAGTGGGCTTCCCTCGGTCCCTGGGTCTCCATCGAGTCCCCCGCCTCGGGCAAGTACCTCGACTACAGGCCCTTCCTGAAAGGCAAGGCGGGCTGGGCGGCCGAGGGGCCCCCGGCAGGCGGCAACAAGAAGGAGCTCGAGGCCTACAAGAAGGCCGCGAAGTCCAGGCAGGTCGTCGCCGTGGACGTGAGCCTGGACGACGGAAGGACCTTCGCCCCCGCCAAGGGCAAGAGCTCCTGGACATTCAGGCTCGAGACCCAGGACTTCAAGGAAGGCCCGCTTCACGCGATCGTCCGGGCGCGCTACGCGGACGGCACGATCGCCGACGCGAAGGGCCTGTACTTCCTCGATAAGACCCCGCCGGAAGTCCAAGTGCTCTCGCCCTCCGAGGGCGGCCGCTTCAACGGCATGCTAGAGCTCGAGGGCCGATCCTTCGACGCGAACGGCATGACCTCGGTCGGCGTCGCCCTGCGCAAGGGCGACAAGTCCAGGTACGAGTTGCCCTCCTTCATCCAAGGCCTTTTCCTGGACGCTCAGATACTCGGTGCCACTACCTGGCAGGCCGGGGCGGGCCTCAGCTTCTTCAGCGACAACGTCAAGCTCGAGGCGCTCTACGGCCAGGCGCCCGCGACCGATTCATCCGGCGTGGACGAGAGCTTCTACGGCGCCGTCATGGGCGGCAAGCTCGTCGCCAACGTGCTCTACCTCCCCTTCGATACCTTCTTCGGGCCCGATTGGAGCTTCCTCTCCACCTCGCTGGGCGTCGGCGCGAATTTCAGCTACTTCACGAAGACGCAGTCGGGGTCGGGCCTCATCGTCGGCTCGGTGTTCGGCCAGCTGGAATTCCCCAAGATCACGTTCAGGAACGCGAGCGCGTTCAAGAAGATCTCCTTTTACACCGAGTACCAGCTCTGGATCCTCTCTTCGGTAATCGACGGGGGCTTCATCCCGAAGCTCTCCTTCGGCGCGAGGGTGGGAGTGTTCTAGGAGGGAACCCGCGAACCGAGCGAAGCCTGGCGAAGCGAGAGTTCGCCGAGTACCCGGCTTCCCTCGGGACAGGACTCCCCGGCAGGCATCCAGCCAAGCGGCGGAAGGACTTCTTTGCGGACTGTCGTTGGCGGGGCCCGTCATGCGAATCCGCGGGCCCCGCTCCGCAAAGAATAAGCTTCGCGGGGTCCGTGGTTCGCATGACACCCGCCCGTCAACGGCATCCACGATGTCAGGGCTGCGCCTAGCCGTTACACGCCGCATCATTTCAAGGGAAGTGACGCCCTCCCTTGGCTCCGGGGAGTCCTGCAATTTCCCGTAATTCCTCACTGTAGATCGTCGCTACTCCCCCTGCCTCCAGCCTCCTCGGTTGCGCGCAACGTGCTAATTAGGCGCAACCTGCGGTGGCTTCCGCCACCCCCACTCGGCCGTCGGGCTATTAGTCCACGTCGCGCCAGCGGCAGAGATAGGCTTCCGCGGCGTCGATGAGGAGGTAGGCGGCGAGGCCGAAGAGGGCCAGCGCGAGTATCGCCGCGTACATGTCCACGTAGTCGATCCTCGTCCAGGCGTCGACGATGTACCAGCCCAGGCCCGTTTCCGAAGCGAAGCTCTCCGCGATGAATAGGACGGCTATCGCCGTGCCGAGGGAGACGCGCAGGGCCGAGAGCAAGGCGGGCAGGGCGGAGGGGAAGACGACGTGCCGCGCAACGGCGGCGCGCCCGGCGCCGAGGGAGCGCATCGACTCGATCAGGGCATCGGGCACCGCTCTCGCCGCGTCCCGCGCCGAGACGAGGACTTGCCCGAAGATGATGAGGGCGATGAGGAAGACTTTCGCCGCGTCGCCCAGGCCGAGGACGAGCATGATGATCGGGAGGAAGGCTATCTTGGGCAGGGGGTGGAGGAGGTAGACGAAGGGAGACACGAAGGCGTCGAGCCTCTTCGAGCGCCCCGAGGCGAGGCCCAGGGCAGCCGCTGCCGGCCCGGCGAAGAGGAGGGCGAGCCCGACCCTTCGGGCCGAGGCGCCTAGGTGGAGGGCCAGGCTGCCGTCGGCCATGCGCCCGGCCAGCCGCGCCGCCGTTGACCAGGGCGAGGGTAGGAAAGGCCTCGCGGCCATGGCGGCGGCGAGGGCCCAGGCAAGGATCACCGCGGCCAGCGCGGCGGCGAGGCTCGCCGCCTTGAGCGTCCGGTTTCGCCCCTTCATCGCGCCGCCTTCGCGACTTCCGACGCCCGCGGGCCCTCGAGCGCGCGGCGAATCTCGTTCATGTACCCGAAGTAGCCGGCTTCGGCGCGGAACGAGGGACCGCGTTCCCGCGCCTCGGGCGCGTCGATCCGCGCGACGATGCGGCCGGGATTCCTGCCGCGCATCACGTAGACCCTTTGCGACAGGTAGGCGGCTTCCTCGATCGAATGCGTGACGAGGAGGACGGTCATGCCCCGTCTCCCCTGCAGCTCGAGGAGGGTCTCCTGCATGGCCTCGCGGCTGAGCGCGTCGAGGCTGGAAAAGGGTTCGTCCATGAGGAGGAGCCGGGGATCCTGCACGAGGGCGCGGGCGAGGGCTACCCTTTGGCGCATACCGCCCGAGAGCCGCGAGGGAAAGAAGCGCGCGAAGTCCGCGAGGCCCAGCTCCTCGATGAGGACGCCCGCGGCGGCGCGGCGTTCCCTCGCGCGAATTCCCGAGATGAGGAGGGGAAGCTCGACGTTAGTCGACACTGTTTTCCAGGGGAGGAGGCCGTAGTCCTGCAGGATCACCGCCCGCCGCGGCGGCGCGCCGCCCGGGACGTCGAAGCGGAGGCGGCCTCGAGTGGGAGAGCGAAGCCCGGCCGCCACGCGGAGGATGCTCGTCTTGCCGCAGCCCGAAGGGCCGACTATCGCGGTGATCGAGCCTTCCGGGATTTCCGCGTCGATGGCGTCGAAGGCGGGGACCCTTCCCTCGGGACCGCCGTACTCGAGACCGAGGCCCTCGAGCGCGAGCATCGCGGGAGGGGCGCCCTCCGAGCCTACCATGCCTTCGCGGCCTCGACGATGGCCCGGCCGTCCACGAGCTCTCGCGCGTCCAGGTCCTTCTTGAGGATACCCGTCCTCTTCATCCATTCGAGCGCGGCGGAGAGCTCGGTCTCGGAGGGGAGGCGAGGCTTCCCGTATGCGACGAAGCGGAAGGACTCGCGGGCCTCGGCGGGGAAGCCCGCCTTGCCTACGAGGAAGGGCCGGTACGAGTCGGGCTCAGCGTTGATTCTCGACGCGGCTTTCCAGTAGGCTCTGTAGAAGGCGGCGAGTTCGGGGAGACGCCCCGCGCGGGCTGCGCCCGCGAAGGCGATCACGCCGGCGCCCAACCCGGAGGCGGCATCGTCGCTCGAGGCGAGGAGGAGGGCGCCCTTGGCGCGGGCGACCGAGAGCAGCGGCTCGGGGAGGCAGGCGGCGTCGAGCTTGCCCGCGAGGAGGAGTTCCATCCGCAGCTGGATCTTGGGCACCGCCAGGCACTTGATGTCCGCCCGCGCCACGCCGCCGCGCTCGAGCATGGCCTCGGCCGCGTACTGGATGATCGTGTTGCTCGAGATGCCGACGCTCTTGCCCGCGAGGCCGCCGAGGGAAGCGA
>Ga0265330_10000584_pt1 | contig 23787 bp, 18 predicted proteins | sample 41919metaG_FD_202083 | JGI IMG/M metagenome (GOLD analysis project Ga0265330, IMG submission 202083) | Rhizosphere microbial communities from Carex aquatilis grown in University of Washington, Seatle, WA, United States - 4-19-19 metaG | ecosystem: Host-associated > Plants > Roots > Rhizosphere... | reverse complement strand
CAAGGACAATCGTGACGATTGCAAGATACGCCATACTCATCAGAAAAGTCAATGTTGCACCGTGAGACGAAGCCACTCTCACCGGACTCTTCTCACGGAACAGCGCAAATCTCGCCCCGGTCGAAAGATGCAGACCGGCAAACGCAAATGCCTCCGCGCTCATTGCCAATGTCGCTGCGATGATCAAAGGAATCGGCTGATGAGCCAGTCCAACCGACACGGCGGCAAGAATCTGAGAAGTGAGCAGCAGAAGAAGAAACGCGCCCAGAAATTTCTCATGATAGAGTGTTCGCAAATCCACAGGAGCCGACCGCACACACCAGAACGATTCTCCTTCAAGACTGACGGCGGGAAACACAAACCGCAACGCCATTGACGACAACAGGAACCCGTCGAACAGAAGGAGGCTGAGAAACGACACCGTCCGCATGAACGGGTGATCGGTCGCAGTATCAAGTGTTGAAAGAGAAAACAGAAATGCTCCCAGAAGCAGGAACATGAGGAGAAGATGAACCCACTGGCCCGGATCTCGGATGAACATCCAGAAATCCCTCTTCACAATTACATCCATCTGCCCGTTGTGCAGCAACGGTCGTCCGAACCCCATCTTTGACGAATCCAACAGCACGTGCCCCTTCCCCCTGACGGTCTGCACTTCAGTGGCGGCAAGCCAGCTTCGGTAGTACACGAACCTTCCCATCAGCCAGACCACCAATGAAACACCCGTGAGCGCCACGAGGAGGCGCCCAAGATAGCCCATCGCGGCAGCCGTATTTCCCACGACGCTCCAATATAGGTACTCGGCCACCCAGTGGTTCGGCAGGTACCGCACGAGCACCGGATCGTATTCCCCAAAATGCCGGTCGATGAAGGGAAAATGCTTCATGACCTCGGAGACCAAGAGCGTCGGGTCGGTGAGTTTGAAATAGATGAACACCGTTACGAGATATGCAGCAATGCTGATTGCCAGAAGTCGCCGAACACCAAAGCGCGAAGCCAATGCTACAAGGGCCACCAGGGACACTACTGCAAGCATCCCCGAAAGAAGCAGGAAAGGCAGGTGCACGAAGATGATGGTGATGGGATAGAAATACCACGGGAATGAAAACACCGACGCGTATCCGAAGAAGAGCGACAGACCGACCAACATGAGGATAAGCGAGCTCGTAAAAAAAATGTCCAGGAACTTTGCCACAAATATATCTTGGGGTTTGACAGGCAGAGCCATAAGAAACGACACTTCATCCGATCGGTAGAGCGTTGCATAACAGACGACCACATTGCCAAGGTTGACCGTAAGGAACAGGACATACAGCACCATCGACAGAAACCGATGGAGGAGGAAGAGACCGATGTGGGCGTCACGGAGGAGATAGAGTGTTGCAGATCGGGCCACAAAAAATACCGTCAACGCAAATCCCGAAAATACCACAAACGATGCCGCCTCCGCCGGCAGATCCTTGATCTGAAAATGCCGGATTCTGTTCAATGCGCTGTTCAGTCGCGCGCCGATAAGGATGGCAAGGGAATGCATGGGCTAGTGTCTCGACACGCAAGTAACTTGAATATTCTTCCGGGCCCCTTGTGCGATTTCAGACCGCAGAGAGTGATTTTCCCCGACGAACTTAGTCAAGGTTTTTTTCTGGGACTCGACACTAGCGGGTCACGTTGAGAAAGAGGGACTCCAGCGGTCCGCCAAATCCCTGTGCGGTTCGTTTCTGTTCATGAATGATCCTTCCCTGATGGATAATGGCAATGCGATCACACAACTCCTCCACGATATCCAGAAGATGGGTGGACATGAAGATCGTCACACCGGACTCGCTCTTTTTTTTCAACATGTCCTTCACCAGCCGGGCGCTGCGAGGATCAAGTCCCACCAGAGGTTCATCAATCACCAGAACCCTGGGATGGTGGAGAAACGCGCTCGCGAGAACCACCCTCTGACGCATCCCCTGGGAGTATTCATCCGCACGCCGATCGAGGAAGTCGGCCAGTTCAAAAGCGGCAGACATGTTCTCAATTCCTTCGATGAGCGCTGTCGATTCCATCGTGTAAAGCCCCCCAATGAACTGGAGAAACTCCCTGCCCGTGAGCTTTTCATAGAGGAATGGCTGGTCGGGGACATAGGCAAGAAGGCTCTTCGCCTCCAGAGGCTGACGATGGACGTCAAACCCTCCCACGGCGCACGATCCGGATGTAGGGGAATATACTCCAGCGAGGAGCTTGATGGTCGTTGTCTTCCCTGCACCGTTGGGCCCGAGGAAACCGAAGAACTCCCCTTGACTCACTGAGAGAGAAATATTGTCCACGGCGGGTACGCCGGCAAACATTTTCACAACATGGGAAAGTTCGATCATGATCGACGCCGGCGACGAATCGTCCGCTGATTGTGTGGGGCGGCAAGAGTTTCTACCAGAGTGTTCCAGGAATCCCCAAGCCGTCGCGCCACCCTGCGCGCATGCCGGTTATACTGCCACATATCGCAAAGGAGCTCAAACGAGTCGTTACGGGCGACCTGCACAATCCCCCGGAGGCGTTTGTAGTGGACAGTCCCACTGTCGCTATCCCCCAAACCCGCCGCATCTACCCAGCGTCCGATGCATTGCGTAAGAAACACCGTCTCCGCCATCATGCGGTCATGCGCGTCGGGTTCCATGATCTCAACAACAAGCCCGTATGAACGGAGGAGTTTCACCGCCGCGTTCCAGGTCTCAGGTTTTCCACGGACGGGACAAAGGACGATGCGATGCCCTTCCAGCGAGTTCTCCACACTATCCGGTCCAAACAAGGGATGTGTCCCCAGGATTTCCGCTGTCAGGGGGAGAAGCCGTTTCATCCATTGGACGGGTTGTGTCTTGACTGCACACACGTCGATAATGAGACTGCCTGGAGCCACAAGCGTGCGGATTTCCCGCAGTACACCCTTTAACAGTGAAACCGGAACCGCAAGAATGACGACTTCCTGGCGGGCTGCGACTTCCAGAGACACCGGAAAGATCCGATCGCCTGATTGTGGAGCAATCCCGCCTGCCGAATCATAGACGAAGACGTCCGCCTCACGCGCGATCCATGATGCGGCAAGTCGCCCAAACCGCCCATATCCAATCATGCCCACGGTCATTTGTGCACATTCCCGGATGTACGAAGATGGGACTTCTGCGTGCTCTTGGCAAGCTTGAAAATCGCCTTGAGGAGATCACGGACAAAAGGTTCGTCAAGGTCCAGTTGCTGCGCCACCGCCAGTTGTTTCCGGAGGATCTCCTGCTCGCGTTTTTTGTCCCCTATTTTTTTCCCCCGCCTTTTCTTCGCCTCACCGATTTGTTTCACCATCGCCTGACGTTCTGCCAGCAAGAGAAGAATATTATGGTCGATCGTGTCTATGGTATCGCGGAGCGCCCGCAAGGCGGACGTCTTCCTGAGGAGTTGCTGTCGCGTCAGATGGTCAAACAACGTAAGGGCGACCATCGCCTCCGCCACGGGGACGATTCTCGGACAAAGACATGGATCGTGGCGGCCCTGAACGGAGATTGTTGCAGGCATTCCATCCACCGTAACCGTCTGCTGCTCCTTGCGAATGGAGGATGTGGGTTTGACCGCGATCCGGACAACGATGTCCTCGCCATTCGAAATGCCGCCGGCTATTCCTCCGGCATTATTGGTCCGTGTCCGTATCCGTCCGTCCTCGTCGGTGAACATCGGATCATTGTTCTGGCTGCCGGTCAGTTGCGCGGAGGCAAAGCCGTTCCCCACTTCAAACCCTCGCACAGCCCCGATGGACATGAGGGCTTTCGCCAGATCCGCCTCAAGTTTGTCGAACACCGGCTCGCCAAGCCCGACGGGCGGGTTCTGCACAATCACTTCGACAATTCCTCCGAGAGAATCTCCTTCCGAACGTATGTCCATGATACGTTTTTCCATCAGGCGCGCTGCTTCAGGGTCGGGACAACGGAGAGGATTCTTCTCAATACTGGAGAAGTCAATACTCTGAGCTGCAATCCCTCCCACCTCTTTTGTATACCCAATGATTCGGACTCCCCGCTCGGCGAGGAGCTGTTTCGCAACCGATCCTGCCGCGACTCGCGCAGCCGTTTCACGCCCCGACGAACGTCCCCCGCCACGGTAATCGCTGATTCCGTATTTTGCCAGGTATGTGTACCCGGCATGCCCCGGACGGAACACATCCTTAATCTTTTCATACGCGGCGGGACGCTGATCGGTGTTCCAGATAATCATGCAAAGCGGCGTTCCGGTCGTCTTGCCATCGAAGATGCCGCTGAGAACCTCCACCTGGTCCGCCTCGGCGCGGGGTGTCGTGACAACGCTTTGTCCGGGCCGACGACGGTTCAGGTCGGATTGAATCGCATTGATGTCGATGGGAATCCCCGGTCGAACCCCATCGAGGACAACGCCGATGGCCCGGCCATGGCTCTCGCCGAATGTCACAATCCTGAACTGACTGCCAAACGAGCTTCCCGCCATTTGCTTTCTTCTCACTGTACTGTGTAACAGCTTCTTGCTGGAATAATTACTGAAGAATTATGGGAGTTCCAATGAGCCTTCCGAATTCCTCCCAGAAACGCGGAAAGGACTTTGAAACGCATTCCGGTTGCTCAACCACAACGCCGGGCACCCGCATGCCGATCAACGCAAAACTCATCGCCAAGCGATGATCGTCATGAGGTGAAACCGCTGCACCGTGGAGGGGAACTGGATGAATCACCAGGCCATCGTCGACGACAGAAACCCTGGCGCCAAGTTTCCCCAATTCATTCGCCAGTGTTTCGATGCGGTTCGACTCCTTGTAGCGCAAATGCCCTACGTTAAGAATCCGCGTCTCGCCAGAAGCAAACAACGACGCCGCCACGAGCGTTGGGACCGCATCGGGCATGGCATTCATGTCAACCTCCACACCAGTCAGAGCACCCTGCCGTTCCACGAAGATGCCTTGATCATCATTGTGCACCCCGCAACCCATCCGCTCCAACACCGCCAGGAACCCGACGTCAGCCTGTTGTGATTGGCGGCTGACCCCGGCCACGTTCACGCATCCTCCGGCTATTGCGGCTGCTGCGAAAGGATACGTGGCACTCGAAGCATCGGCTTCCACTCTATATTCTGATTGCACGTATCGAGTGGGGGACGAAACAGTGAACGCACGAACACCGTCATTTGCAACACCCACACCAAAGGCCTTCATGACGTCGAGCGTCATACGCACATAGGGTGCAGAGGACAGATGCCCATCAACGACCAGTTGCATCGGGCCAGCGGCATACGGAGAAGCGAGGAGCAACGACGAAAGAAACTGCGAGCTCCTATCCCCCCGGACATGCACGGTTCCACCGGAAATCCCTGAACCCTCCACGGACACGTACAGCCCGCTGACATCACGGGTCACGGTTACCGCAACCTGACGGAGGGCATCGGTGAGATCATCCAGAGGACGTTCCGCCATTCGCGGCGACAGTTCGAATCGCGTTGTTCCTTTCAACAGGGCCGCAAGTGACACCAGAAACCGGAATGTTGTGCCTGCGTTTCCCACTGGTATGGGAAATCGCGGGGGAAAAAGTCTCCCGCCGTTTCCCTCAACCACCAACCCATTGTCGGAAGGTCGTGCCAAAACGCCAAATAAATTCAATCCGTTCACCAGCATGGCAGTGTCCATGCTGTCCGACGCACCATGCAGGATGGATTGCCCATCCGCGAGAGCAGCACACAACAATGCCCTGTTGGTGATGCTCTTCGATCCGGGAACAACGACTGAAGCATTGACCGGACCCGTGATTGTCGGGATTACGGCAGCTGTCATGGGAGTACCAATAGAAAACTCTGCGCAGGCGCAACCTGCTTATGACGTACGGGAAACATTCTACCGTTCAATGATCCGCCGCACCTTGGCAATGGAAATACGCTTTCCCGTGAACAGGAAAAACTGACGGGCAGCCTGGTGAATGTACATTTCGAGTCCGCTCACTGTTTCAGCACCTGCCATACGCGCCTCCCGGAGGAACCGGGTCTCGACAGGGTTATACACTGCGTCAAAGGCAAGTTTCATCTGCACCGAGCCTGCGGGCAGTGGTGTATTCTCTTCTTGGGGCGTCATGCCAGACGAGGTCGCATTCGCCACGATGTCTGCCTTATGGATGTTTTCCAGGAGAACGGCACTTGCGCCAAGTGATTCCGCAAGCGCCACAGCTCGCTCGTGAGTTCTGTTCGTGATCAAGATTGTGGCTCCGCGGCGGATTGCTTCCCAAGCGATCGCCCGGGCTGTTCCTCCCGCGCCAAGCACGAGCATCGATCGTCCCCGGACAGGCATCTTCTCCTCAATTGCATCGAGAGCACCCGCGGCGTCCGTGTTGGCGCCACAGAACCGTTGTTGTTTTCTCAAAAGAGTATTTACTGCTCCTATGCCTGCAGAGGATTCATCCATTTCTGCAAGGTACTTCATAATCTCTTGCTTGTGCGGCTTTGTCACACTGAGACCCGCAATCTCGGAAGAAACGTCCGCCATGAACCCTTGGAGATCTTCCACTGCGAACCGGCAATACACCGCATTGATCTTCGCCTTCTGAAAGAGCGGATTAAAAAGGAGGATCCCGCGGCTATAACGGACGGGATTCCCCACGAGCCCGAAGATTTTGGTCTTCGGCGTAAGCCTCCCGGCAGAATAGAGAGTCTTCATGATCGAAGCGGGAATCTGGCCGGGAGCAGAAGAAGCGCCAAGTTCGGCTGCTGCAAACGTAGCCCATCCTCCAAACCGACGATAGAGTATCCGACTCGACTCTCCGGCCTCCCCCATCGCCACTGCTATGGCTCGCACTTTGGAACGCCGCGCGTAGCCGAGAAAGCGCGCAACGACAGCGATGTCCCGCGCATCTGTCGATTCAAAAGCCAGCTTCACGGCGAAGGCATTCAGCTTCCGCAACGCGTTGAAGGCCCTTCGGGGATCAGGGGTATCCGGACCAAAATGGTGTTGCGACACGATTACCCGAACCCCGCGATGGCGCTTCTTGAACTCACGCACCCGGCGTGGTCCTATTTTCGCTTCAAGATCGATGTATTGCGCCCCAAGGTCCGCCGCCTCGGAAAGGATCGCCATACGCTCGTCCTCCGAACCCGCAAAGGCGCCCCCTTCCCATTGCGGCCTGCAGGTGACCAGTGCCGGCCTCCTTGTGGATCGGAGGAGTTGACGAAGATCAAACCCGCTGATGAGGTCCAGGCGACACTCGAACATGTCAGCAAAACGGGACGACGCACGGATTTGATTCAATGCCTCCCGAAGTGTGGGGCCGGTAATGGCGACGATGATCATCAGCGGAAATCCATGATTGCTTCAATCAAGGTCAAAGGCACGTCCACGCCAATTGCGGAACATCCAATCCCTGCTGGCAAGACAAACTTTGTCTTTCCGCCCACGGATTTCTTGTCGACGCTGAGTGCATCAAAGAAGACCCGTCGATTGCCGATGCGGGGGACTCTTGTAGGCAGCTTCAATGCCTTGAGCGATCGCTCAAGGACCGTTTTGTCGGCTCGTTCCATGAGTCCGAGACGGACGGCGATTTCTGCTTCCACAACCATACCGATGCTCACCGCCTCGCCGTGACTTATGCGGAAGTTGCTCGCCGCCTCAATTGCGTGCCCGATGGTATGTCCGAGGTTGAGGGATTTTCGAAGGCTCCCTTCATATTCATCTTTCTCGACCACGGCGGCCTTCAGCCCCGCCGATCGGACGACAACTGTTTCCATCAGCTTGCTGTTTGTCCTTGTTAACGACCGGGCGTGGCGTGTCAGATAGCGGAAGAACTGCCCGTCAAGAGCTGTGGCGATCTTCACCACCTCGGCAAGGCCGTTTCTGAATTGGCGTTCCGGCAGCGACTTGAGAACCAACGGATCGATGTAGACCGCACGCGGTTGATGAAACGCCCCGATGAGATTCTTGCCTGCAGGATGATCGATTCCCACTTTACCTCCCACGCTGCTATCAACCTGTGCGAGCAGCGTCGTCGGCACCTGAACAAATGAGACTCCGCGAAGCACCGTTGCTGCGACGAACCCCGCCAAATCCCCAATCACCCCTCCTCCCAACGCAACAATCAGGCTTGACCGTTGGACGCCGTGACGCAAGAGTTCGGTTTGGAGCTCAAGGACAAGTTCCGGATTCTTCGATCGCTCTCCTGGTGGAACATCCAACACCAGCGTGGCGAGCCCTATTTTCCGGCAGGCATCGGCCAGCTGCCGTCCGTAGAGCCGGTTCACGGTTGCATCCGTGATTAAGAAGATTCCCCTGATGTCCGACCATGCCGCAAGGGACTGTGGCAGGCGGCGAAGGATCCCAGCTTCGACGACAATGTCGTACGAACGATCGCGAGACCCATGAAGGCGTACTGGAATGGTATGCATGGGGAGGCTTTTTATCGGGAGTGAACAAAAAACCCTCACCCAGCTTCGGTGGGGGACTTCAGGTCATGATACAGGTTGACATCGTGAAAATCAAGCGAACCGGTTGCATGCACACCGGGGGTTTTGTATTTTCCATAACCATTTGCGCAAAGCGTATCCTTGGAACAATCCTACGTCCGTTCGCTCTTCGATGCAATCGCGTCGCGCTATGATTTCCTGAACCACCTCCTCAGCGGTGGATTGGACATATACTGGCGCCGCAAAGCGTCGCAACAGCTTTCTGATCCCAAACGACCATACATTATCGACGTAGCCACCGGCACAGCGGATTTTGCCATCGCTGCCCTGCGAAGCGGGGCGGAGACAGTTGTGGGGGTGGATATTTCGGAAGAAATGCTCAAGCTTGGACGAGCAAAGGTCTCCCGCCTTGGTCTGGATCACCGCGCCCGACTGTTGAATGGATACGCCGAAAAACTTGAGTTCCCTTCTGATTCGTTCGATGCGGCAATTGTCGCATTCGGCGTCAGGAATTTCTCCAACCTCCACGCGGGTCTTGGCGAAATGCTGCGCGTACTTCGCCCGGGCGGAAAACTGGTGGTGCTGGAGTTTTCCCAGCCCCACGCCGTCCCGATGAGACAGTTGTTCTTTCTCTATTTCCGGGAAATCCTCCCGCGCATCGGAAGGGCCATTTCGCATCATGAGCACGCGTACCAGTATCTCCCGGCAACCGTCCTCCTTTTTCCTGAAGGAGAAGCGTTCCTTCAGATCCTTGACGCCTGTGGATTCACTTCGACCGTACAAAAGCGCCTGACGTTCGGGATTGCGACAATTTATACCGGCTTCAAGCCGCCGCAGTAAATGCGATTCTCTGACTACCATCAATCTACCAACAAACGGGATCCTTATGGCTGAGAGAGTTATCCGCGTGGGACATAGCCCCGACCCTGATGACGCGTTTATGTTCTATGGACTGGCGAGCGGGAAGGTGAAACTCGACGGCATTACGATTGCCCACCTTTTGGAGGATATCCAATCCCTGAATGAACGTGCCCTCCGGGCAGAGTTGGAAGTCACTGCAATCTCCGCTCATGCATATCCGGCGGTTGCAGAAAAGTATTGGATCATGCGGACCGGCGCGAGCATGGGCGAAGGATATGGTCCGGTGATCATCTCGCGTAAGTACAAATCCCTCGATGAGCTGCGAGGGAAAACCGTTGCGACTCCCGGCCCCCTAACCACTGCAACCCTCCTCTTCAAGATATTCACCAAGGGAATTCGTAACGTCGACATGCCGTTTGACCGCATCATGCAGGCGATCGATGATGGGACTGTTGATGCAGGTCTCCTCATCCATGAGGGACAAATCACCTACCAGTCCCTGGGCTACAACAAAGTGCTTGATTTCGGAGAACTCTGGCGCGACACAACGGACGGGCTTCCCCTTCCGCTCGGCCTTGATCTCGTCCGAAAGGATCTCGGTCGCGGTCTGGCTGGAGCTCTTTCGCTCGGACTCAAAGAAAGCATCGCGTATGGTTACGCCCATCAAGCGGAGTCCATTCCTTACGCGCTGCAGTGGGGCCGGGGAATTGCGTCTGACCTCGGCGCACGCTTCGTCAAAATGTATGTCAGCCAACTCACCGTCGATATGGGAGAGACAGGGAAGAAGGCGCTTGAGCATCTGTTTAAGCTCGGCGCCAAGGCCGGCATCATCCACGATGTGGGAGAGTTCGAATTGGTGTAGTTAGATCAGCACAGAGATCCCAATGAGGAGCACCCCATGGAATCCCGGTTGATTGATCGCAGTGATCACGTCTTTCCACAATCATGACGACATCTCGAACGCGGCAGGCTCCTTGATCTTCAGAAGTTCATGGACAGCGAGGATTTCATACAACGTCGTCCGTTGGGCTGCGGCGAAACCGGAATCATGAATCAGTTGAATGCACTCCCGCGTATTGGTGGTATTCACGAAATTTGCGGCGGCGTGGACGTTTTCTTCCTGAAGCGTACCGCCAAAATCGTCGGCACCAAAGTGGAGCGCAATCTGGCCCGTCTTTTTCCCCTCCGAAAACCAGGACGCTTGGATATGATCAAAATTGTCCAGATAGATTCGCGAGAGTGCGAGTATCTGGAAGTATCGAGTGGCCGTTGCGTAGTGCGGAATAATCTTTTCAAGCGGGGTGTTGCCGGGCTTGAAGCTCCAGGGGACAAAGGCCGTAAAGCCGTGATGCTCATCCTGAAGCAAGCGTATCGCTTCGAGGTGTTCGAGGATTTCCTCATCGGTCTCAAGATGACCATACATCATGGTTGCGGTCGATTTGTATCCCATGCCGTGCGCTTCGCGCATCACTTCCAGCCAATCCGCACTGGATCCTTTCAGATGACTGATCTTCTTTTTCACCCGGTCGGCGAGAATCTCCGCACCTCCACCGGGCAGCGTGCGCAGTCCTGCAGTCCAGAGTTGCCGCAGGACATCCTTCACCGAGAGGCCTGACACGTTTGCCATTCCCAAGATCTCAGACGTCGAGAAGAAATGGGGAAACACATCCGGCACCTCCTGAACCGTCCTTCGCACCAATTCGAGGTAATACGCAAACGGGAGGGCCGGGTTTACGCCACCCTGGAGAAGCACGGTGGTCACGCCATTTGCCGCAGCTGACTTGAATTTCTCAACGAGCGAATCCACGCTCAGCGTGTACTCCCCCGCATCGCCCGGGTGCCGATAGAATGCACAGAAGATGCAATCAATCGTGCATATATTGGTGTAATTTGGATTCGTGTCAACCACAAATGTCACCTGCCGATCGGGATTCACCCGAAATCTGATTTCATTAGCGGTCTCACCCAAATCAAGAAGATCTGCATTCTGAAGAAGGAAGAGTCCTTCTTCGCGTGCAAGGCGCTCACCCAACCGCGCCTTTTTCAATATGTCACTTGTGTACATCATCGGCGAACTCCTAGTCTCTCGTTCTCAACAGCCCGAACGAGTTCTCAGACGCTGTGCATCGACTGTCCATTCATCTCTGCGTCGCGGTGTTCATTGCTCTCCTCTTCGTCCAATGCTGCCACAAACGCCCTGAAACATTCCATGGCGTCCTTCTCTGCCGCGCCCAAACGATACGTAAACCCATGCAGATACTCTCCCACCTCGGAAGGACTCAAGCCGATGCGCCTTCCGTGGAGTCCACCTACAGATGGGAAATCCGTTTCAGAAAGAACCACGGATCGCTCCAGTAACAGTGCAATTTGACGTTTTTCCGATTCCGGCAGATTCCGTCGTCTTGCCCACACGGCAAACACAAACGGAAGCCCTTGCCACTCCTGCCATTCCACCGCGAGATCGAATATATGCGGAAACGCCGGAATTCCGGTCTTTCTTTTCTGTAGCGCGCTGTCACCGATGAGGAGCACGGCTGCATAGGCCGACCAATCGTTCACGCCAGCATGAAGTCGATCCAAGATACAGTGAACACCATATTTTTTTCGAAGCAACACGCGCAGGAGTTGCACAGAAGTTGCAGTCTCATCGGTGATCCCAACTCTCTTCCCTTCGAGTTGGTTCCAGGGAACGCTGGAAAAGAGCAGAACACTCTTCACCTCATGGTGGTTTGCAATGCACCAATCCATCAACTCAAGATCTTTTTCCTGGGAGTAGTAATCCATCAGGGAAAACGGTCCGGCATCAATCTGTCCTTTTCTCCCGAGGTTGCCCATTCTTCTCGGCACGACGGGAAAAATGCGGAACTTGGATCGTTCGAAATGCGCATAAAAGGGAACGGAGTTCAGGAAGGGAATCTTTCCGATCACCTTGTCGGCATGAAGCGTCAGGGGATTGTAGTAGGCATCCCTTTCCACGGGGATTTTCCCCGCGTCCCGGATAAGCCGGACGATCCGGTCTTTTGCCAGGGTCATCGGACTGACCGCACCTGCATCGTGCGCAATTTTTTCACCGCCGACGGTTCCGTCGATATCATCGGCACCAAAGTTCAACGCCACCGAAGCAACTTCCTCCGTCAGCATCACCCAGTATGCCTTGATATGCGGGACATTGTCGAGCATCAGCCGCGAAACGGCAATGGTCTTCAAATCGTCGATGGCCGACGTGAATTGGTCTGGCGGTTTGATTCCGGTTGTGCCGGGCTGAAATGCCAACGGGATGAACGTCAAGAACCCTCCTGTTTCGTCCTGCGCCTCCCTGATTTTCATCATGTGGATCACCCGTTCTTCAATTGTCTCCACATGTCCGTACAGCATGGTGCAATTGGAGGGAATCCCGAGTCGATGAGCAATGCGATGGACTTCGAACCACGCGTGCGCGCCGATCTTCTGGGGAAAGAGGAGTTTCCGTACCCGCTCCGAAAATATCTCCGCCCCTCCACCCGGCATCGTGCGTAGTCCCGCTACCTGAAGCTGACGCAACACCTCTTCCACCGGGAACCTGAATTTCTTGTGAAAAAAATCAATCTCCACAGCCGTAAACGCCTTGATGTCCGCCTCGGGCACCGCCTGATGGATGGACTTCACGAGGTCAAGGTACCTCTCCCACGGCCAATCGGGAGGCATTCCTCCCGTGATGTGCACTTCACGGATCTCGGGAGTGAGCATTGCCAACGCCTGCTCGGACGTCATCTCATACGCTCGTATGTCTCCCTTCTTGGCTGCGAAGTCACAGAATTTGCATGAGAGGACACAAATATTTGTGTGCTCGATTTTTTGATTGAGGACGAAATAGACAGCATCGCCGCTGCGCCATCGTTGGGCAGTGTGGGCCATTTTCCCCAGGGCGATCAAATCGTTCGTGCCGTACAATATCATCCCATCAGAAAGTGAGAGACGATCGCCACGAAGGACCTTTTCCCAAACGGGAATCAGCGCGCGATCACGAAAGAGGATTTCATGCATAGCGGAGATTTCGGTGGTTCACGATTCAGAGCGTATTCGTTCGGATTGCATCATTCAACGCCAGTAGAGATTCCACCGTTTGTTCACGGTGTCTATCACCTCGTCGTTCATTCGGAGGGGAGCCGGATACCCGGTCTTCCACGTTGCGTCAATTCCCATAACACCATCATAGACGGGAGAAATTCCCACGAGCTGCTGGCGGGAAAAAAGAACGTCCCGTGCGCAGTCAAATCGCGTGAAAATTCCCCAGAGACAATTTTCCCGGTCTCTGATATCGACGTCTTCACTCACCACAGCCACGATCGGAATCGTCTGCACGCCGGGATGCCGGATGAGAGTCTCCACAACCTCACGGCCGGATCGGGAGACCTGTACCACGAGCAAACTGTCGTGGGCGCAGTGAATGTCCACAATTGCCGGATGCTCGGATCGAAGATGATCGAAATCCTTCGGTCCATGACTCATATGGGCGCGATCAAGACTTGCGCGACCGGGTTTTCGTGTTGCATCGACAACCATTCTGCTCCCCATGTTCATGGTGAAGCTGGTGAAATCCAGCGTGTCGAGGGGGACCCGGGGAATCAGCACAAAGTCATAATGAGGATCAAAGGAATCCCGGACCTCATGCATCACGGCGGCGAAGTCGCGGACGTTGACGCCCTCCGACACCAGGATGATGGATTTTGTGAGCGAGAGCTGCGCCATTCCGAGGAGCCCAAGCGCAGATTTCATTGCTTCTTTGGCATAGCGCTGATCCACGGAGACCACAAGAAGGTTGTGGAAGCCCGCTTCATAATAAGCCCAGAGGGAGTTGATCTCAGCATGAATCAGGCGAACCAGCGGACTGAGGATTTGCTGTGTCGCATCTCCCAGAAACTTGTCTTCCATGGGGGGGATGCCAACGACCGTTGCTGGATAGACCGGGTTACGCCTGTGCGTAACCGTACGCACGCGGAATACAGGGAAATCAGCCGCCTCCGAATAATGCCCGAAGTGATCGCCAAACGGACCTTCCCTGCGCTGTTCGTTCAGGTCCACCTCCCCCTCCAACACAAACTCCGCATCGGCGGGAACATCGAGAGCGATCGATTTTCCCTTCACGAATTTCGTCCTTCGTCCCCGCAGGAAGCCGGCAAACATCGCTTCGTCGATATTCTCCGGAAGCGGAGCCACCGTGGCAAGAAGAAGGGCCGGGTCGGTTCCCAACGCCACCGCCAGTTCGAATCTCCGGCCGAGTTTCTTTGCCTGATAGAAATGAAAACCGCCGCCTTTCTGAATTTGCCAATGCATCCCCGTGGTACGTGCGTCGAACACCTGCATACGGTACATCCCCATGTTCCGTTTGCGGCTTTGGGGATCAAGGGTGATCACCTGGGGAAGCGTGACAAATCTTCCTCCATCGCCCGGCCAGCATGTGAGCACAGGAAGAAGATCGAGGTTGGGCGTTTCGACAACTTCTTGAGATGTTCCGCCGGATGTTTTCCGTACGGGTGTGGAGAGGAACCGCCTTGCCATCGCACGATGGCTCCAGAGTTTCGACAACGTGGGCGGAATGAGGTCTTCAACAAACGTGAGTAGTTCCTGGCCTATCTGCTCGGGCGATCGTCCGAGTGCAAGCAAACAGCGCCGTTCGCTCGCCAGAGTATTGACGACCACCGGGTAAGGAGATCCCTTTACGCGTTCAAACCACAGAGCTTTGCGTCCTTCCCGAATGGCGCGCCGGGAGATTTCCGTGATCTCAAGATACGGATCCACCTCCACCGCCACCCGATGAAGTTCCCCCTGAGTTTCGAGGTACCGCGCAAAATCCCCCAGGGTACGCACGCCTGTTCGCCGCGACTCCGTATCCCCTTTGCTCACACGAACTCCTCCCCTCTCCAACCTTTCCCTGAATCTCCGCCAAGCTGACTCAGCAGACGCGACGTAAAGGCGCCAACGTACTCGTCCACCGTGGTTGGGACGAAGTACATCGGAGGTGAGATGGGCATGATCACGGCTCCATAGCCCGAGAGGCGCGCACATTGTTCGAGCGCCAGCGTGGACATAGGTGTTTCTCTCACACAGATGATCATCTTGAAGCGTTCTTTCAGGCAGACTTGCGCCGTGCGCGTGATGAGTGAGTCGCCAATCCCGGAGGCAATCTTCCCAATGGTGGAAGTGGATGCGGGGATAATGACAAACGCGTCACAATGATTCGACCCCGATGCCGGCGGAGCTGTGAGATCGTCGTTGGAAAAAATATCCTGCACAAACGGCCGAAGGTCGGTTTCGCTCATCTTCAGTTCATCGTGGAGGAGGACTTTTCCCCACTTGCTGACCACAAGATATTTTCGATCCGGACATTTCTTCAGGAAATCCAGCGCGTACACGGCTCCGGAAGATCCGGTTATTCCCACCACGATTTTCACGCGAATACCCCCACGATGACCATGGAAAACACCACAAACCCCGCCACGGCGTTAATGGTGAAGAACGCAAGCTGGACGTCCAACGCTTTTTGTTGCTCCAGGTACAAGAGGTAACCGGTAAGAATGAGGAGGGGAAGCGCAAGGAGCGACATCACGGAAACAAAGAAGAGCACGATGAGCAGACAAAAGGCAATCGCGTGGAACAGCGCCGAGAAACGGAGTGCTTTTTCTCTCCCGAATCTCACAGGAAAAGAAAAGAGCGCCTCCTTTCTATCGAACTCTTCATCAAGCGTGGAGTAGATGATATCAAAACCCGCCACCCAGAAGAGCGTGAAGAGTGAAAGAGTGAGGGGGATGAAAAGGTGGTCCGCCGAAGGCGACACCGCAAACCAACCACCCAGCGGTCCCATAGCCAATCCCAGTCCCACGCCAAAATGTGCCAGCGGCGTAAAGCGTTTCATCGTGGGATAGATGAGGAACACTGCCAGGGGAATCGGTGAAAGGACAAAACAGAACGAAGAAATAAGCCAGGCAGCCCCGAAATAGAGCATGACGCCTGCCGCCAACACCCCCGAGGCTTCCATGAGCGTCATACGGCCGGTCGGGAGATCACGACCCGACGTTCTCGGGTTGCGCGCATCGATATCCCTGTCGATGATCCTGTTCAGGGCAAACGCCACTGTCCTCGCACCGGTTGCCGCGCCAAGAACCAAGAGGCAAACACCAACGGTAGGAAGCGATCCGTGCATTCCGAGCAGGACACCGCTGTAGATCAAGGGAAGGGAAAAGAGTGTGTGCTCGATCTTTACAAAGGAGAAGAATTTGGTCAGGGGCATGAGAGCACGGAATGAAGTCACTTCCGGCGCTGTGATGCGCAGCCGGATGTTCGAATGATCTCCCCCTTCACTCCCACTCGATCGTTGCCGGGGGTTTTGAGCTTATGTCGTACACAACTCTGTTGATGCCTCGGATTTCATTCGTCACGCGCGACGAGATCCGTGCAAGAATTTCGTGTGGTATGCGGAACCAGTCGGCTGTCATCCCATCCACACTTGCAACCGCCCTCACTGCGGCGGTGTACTCGTATGTCCGTCCGTCCCCCATGACGCCCACCGACCGGACGGGAAGCAGGACCATAAATCCCTGCCATATGTCGCGGTACAATCCTGCCCGCTTGATCTCTTCAACGAAAATTGCATCCGCTTCGCGGAGAAGCGCGAGGCGTTCACGAGTGATGGGACCGAGCACTCTGACGCCCAGGCCCGGCCCGGGGAAGGGATGGCGCCAGATTAATTCGTCGGGCAGACTGAGTTCTTTGCCTACAGCCCGGACTTCGTCCTTGAACAATTCGCGGAACGGTTCAACGAGCTTGAGCTTCATTCTCTTCGGCAGTCCGCCCACGTTATGGTGGCTCTTGATCGTGACGGACGGACCCCGGAACGACGTCGACTCGATGACATCCGGGTACAGGGTACCCTGGGCAAGAAAATCCACCTTGCCGATCTTCTTCGCGTGCTTCTCAAATACTTCGATAAATAGCCGGCCGATGATTTTGCGTTTGCGTTCGGGATTCGTAACTCCCGCCAGTGCCTTGAGGAATACGCGGGTGGCATCGACATACTGGAGATTGATTTTATAGATCGATCGGAATGTTTCGAGGACCTGCTCCGATTCCCCCTTGCGCATCAGTCCATTGTTGATGTGGATACAATGAAGCTGATCGCCAATCGCTTTGTGGAGGAGTACCGCCGCGACGGAAGAATCAACCCCTCCACTGAGGGCGCACAGGACCTTTCCTGTCCCGACCTTTTCCTGGATCCTCTTCACCGATTCATCAATGAATGATGCAGCGCTCCACCCCCCCTTACAACCACAGATTCGGTAGAGAAAATTCCGCAGGACTTCCCCGCCTTTCGGCGTGTGGACGACTTCGGGATGGAACTGTACGCCGAAAATTGTTCGGGACTTGTCGCGGACGGCACAGATTGGCGCGTTCGCTGTATGACCAATAGGTTCGAACCCTTTGGGAATCTTTGTCAGGTGATCGCCATGGCTCATCCAGACCGTCATAGGCCCGGAGCCCGGCTCCTGAATCCCCGCAAAAAGATCGGAAGCATCGTCAATGATAAGCTCGGCGTGGCCGTATTCCCGGCGCGCGGCTTTGTCAACTTCGCCGCCGAGTTGCACTGCCATGAGCTGGAGCCCGTAGCAGATGCCCAGGATCGGAATTCCAAGATCAAAAAGCGCCGGAGGAGAGATTGGCGCTCCGCGCTCATAGCTGCTATAGGGACTTCCAGAGAGGATGATACCTTTGGGCCGAAGCTGTCGGAGCGTATCGAGGGGAACGTTGAACGGGTGAAGTTCTGAATACACGCCTAGTTCGCGCACACGACGCGCGATCAGCTGCGAATACTGTGAGCCAAAATCGAGGATAATGACGGTTTCTGCGTGGGGCATGCGCTGAGAATCCCTGCGTTTTCTCAATATAAGGAATTGCCCCTACTTTATCAATTGTGGGCCCGGGAGAAGGTGCGCGCAGAATCTCAATGTTTGCCAGCTGGTCAAGGACAACGTTGTGGGTCGGAAAATCTCAAGCAACTTCGAATGCCAATCGCAGAGCGAGTGTCACGGAGCAAATCAACTATCGAGTGTTCCTTCAGAGCCGATGATGACCTGACAAAAGCGGAAAATGCTCAGCCAGAAAGGACCACTTCTTTCACTCAAAAAAATTTTAGAAAGTACTTGACAAAGAAAACAAAATCCTTATATTCTAAGGTAGTGCTTATGTTGTACCTTACTTACTAAGGATTCCTAACCACTCGCCCTAACATTATGGAACTTGCAGCCGGCACACGGATGTTCTCAAGGAAGCAGGGCGGTGCCTGCGCCGCCCCTCACCGTGGCGCCATCACAATGTTCTAAAATACGAGCTACTACCACCATAGGTTTTTGTACCCATCACTAACTGGAGGAGTTATGGCAACACCAACAACGTCCCCTTCCGGAATGAAAAAGACCTTGGGACTCACCGGGGTCACGGTTAATGCAATGGCGTTGATCGCCCCCGGCGCATTCTTATGGATTACCTTCCAGCTCCAGGCGGCAAACAACGGCGGCGCCACGGATATGTGGACGGGGATCGTCGCCGCACTCATCGTGGCGTTTCTCACGGCGTTTGCTTTTTCCGAAATGGCGAGGCGGTATCCGGAAGCCGGCGCGGGCGGTTCCTACTACTTCGCCGAGAAGGCGTTCCTTGATCGGGAAGAACCGAAGCACCAACGGTTCGCCCGCATTGCCAAGTTCCTCACGGGATGGGCGGCGCACCTGTTTTACTGGGTCTACCCTGGCGTCATGGTGGCAATGATGGCCATTCTTGTGACCTACGTCTTTTCTCAATTTAATATCAACCTCTCCATCCCTGTCCAGATTCTGATTGCCATTGGGTTCTCGGGACTCGTCGGCCTCATCGCCGTTCGCGGCATCACAGGCTCCACGAACGTGGCAATCGCCATCAATGTCGTGCAGCTTGTGTCACTCGTCGGGTTCAGTATTCTCGCCATTATGTTCAGGATGCAGAATCCGCTCGGGGCAACACAATGGGCGCATCCTGTTGCCACATCAATCGTGTTTCCGCACAGTCTGGGCGCGATGCTCTTTCAGTCCACCATCGCCATTCTGATTCTCGTGGGATTTGAATCGTCCACATCACTTGCCGGCGAAGCGATCAATCCAAAAAAGGACATCCCGAGAGGGGTCATCCTTTCCCTTGTCATCCAGGGATTGTTTGCCTATCTTTTTGAATATTTTGCGGCAAACTACGCGGTCAGCGAGAAACTGGTGTATGTCGCTGCCGACGGAACGAAGCTGGTGGGCATGGATGCTGCTGCTGCTTCAGGCGCACCCATTGGCGATCTCACGAGGCTCATCGGCGATGCCATGCTCGGCGGAAACGGCTTTATGCTGATGATCGTTATTGCCATCACCGTAGGACTCGCCGTTCTCGGAACCACGCTCGCCGCAATGAACACGGCAGTGCGCATCAGTTTTGCCATGGCGCAGGACAATGAAATGCCCGGCCCGCTTGGTGCACTTCATGGCACACACGCAACACCGCATATCGGCGTCTGGATCCTGGTGGCAGTGTCTGCCGTCCTTGGAGCAGTAGGAGTGATAAACGTCACTGCCCTCACCGGCATTACGCTCGCGTCAAATATCGGGACCTTCGCGCTCTACGGGTTGATTTGCGGACTAACTTTTGTGACGTTCGTTGGTCGGAGTGAATTCCACAGCGTCAAACATGCCGTTGTCCCAATGTTGGGTCTTCTTGGCAACATCGGCCTGCTCGTGGGCGTCGTCGTTATCGGGTTGACTACACCGGGCGTTTCGGCGGACGCGACACAAATGGCGCTCTGGATTACCGGCGGATGGGGTGCTTTGAGCGTGGTGTATCTCCTTTGGAACAGCAGGGCGCAGCAAAAGTCCATCATCCCTTCCACTGCATCCTATAAAAGCCAGCTATCAGGTAATAAATAGACAATGTCTTTTCTCTCTTCGAAGTTGAAGATGTCTGGGAGGAGGGCTCGCGCCCTCCTCTCGCTGCATATCTGTGTGAGATGTGAATGACATCACATGAGGTTGCAGACATTCTGGCTCATGGGTTCTCGCACGTTGGGAAGGTGCGCCCGGACAATCAGGACTCTTTCCGGCTTCGTTCTCCGGGTGAGGAGCTGACAGGAATGCGTGGCTGTATGTATGGCGTTGCAGACGGCATGGGAGGATACGAGCATGGCGGAATTGCAAGCACTCTTGCATTGGAAGCGTTCTTTGAAACGTACTACCATGCCGATGGCTCGTCGGTTTCACAACGGCTGCGTGAAGGGGTGCAGGTTGCGAACCTCGGGGTATATCAGACGGCGCGCAGGCTGGGCGTCGCCCGCATGGGAACGACACTGACTGTTGTCAACGTGATCGGTCACACTATGCACATCGCTCACGTGGGCGACAGCCGCGCCTACCTGATTCGGGACCAGAAGGCCATATGTCTCACGAACGATCACACGCGCGTGGGGGAATTGGTCAGGATGAAACTGCTGTCACCGGACAAAGTGCGTACGCACAACCAACGCTCTGTGCTCAACAGATGTCTTGGAGTGGATCTCTTTGTCCAACCCGACATTTTTCAAGTCCCCGTACAGGACGGGGATTGCATTATCCTCTGCACCGACGGCGTCTGGTCTGTCATCGAAGACGAGGAGTTCGCGAAATTTGCTGCCGAGGAGCTGGATCCGGAAAAACTCAATCAAAAGGTGTTCGAGCTTGCAATGAAGCGGGACAGCGATGACAATCTTTCCGTCATGTCGCTGAGACTCCAACGTCTGCTTCCATCGCCACCGGGCGCAGGAGATTCGCGATGGAACAGGCTCTTGCAGCGATTCAAGCGCCGGGGAGACTTAAATGTGTGATTAGCTGTCATCATAGCGCACACGGGGCGAAAAAAGCGTGCAATCGGCTTGCCAAACCCCTCGCAATTCACTAAAAACTTTATTAATATTCGGTAAGTGTACCCTGCCGGATACCACAAGACCATTTAACAGGAACAGATGCTCCAGATCGGCGATCAATTTGACCATTTCCAGATCCGGGATCACATCGCCCAAGGGGGGATGAGCGACATTTATCGTGCCCTCGACCTGCTCAACGGCAACGAAGTGGTGCTCAAAGTCCCGGACAAAATGACGATTGGGGATCCTGCGCAGTATGAGCGCTTTCAGCGAGAATTGACGGTGATGGCCACACTCAATCATCCCGCAATTCAGCGTGGTCTGGGCTCCGGCCGCTTCAACAGCACACCGTATCTGGTGACGGAACTCATCGTTGGCGAATCGATGCGGGACTATGTCCGCCGGGCAGCCCCATTGTCTCCAGAGGATTCCGTGGCCCTCGTCCGAAAAATCGCTGATGGACTCGCACATTGCCATGACAACAAGATTATTCACCGCGATCTGAAGCCTGAAAATATCCTCCTTACCAAGGAAGGGCAGCCCGTCATTCTGGATTTCGGGCTGGCGCTGACAAAAGAGGCGCATCGCGTAACCTATGCGAATCTCAGCGGCGCCGCCGGGACGCCGGATTACATGGCTCCAGAGCAGATTGAAGGACAACGGGGTGATCAGCGGACGGATCTCTATGCGCTCGGCACGATGCTTTACGAACTCCTGACCGGACGCACTCCATTTTCAGGCGACAACAACCTTGCGGTGATGGCCCAGCACTTGAAAGGGATAGTTCCCAGGTTGGACCACGAACAGCCGAATGTCGTGCCGTCGCTCGCTGCCATCGTTGCGCGCTGTCTGCAGCGCGACCCGGATGACCGGTATACGGACATGCATGCATTGATTCAGGATCTCGATCATCCTGAGAATGTGGATGTTTCCATTCTTGAACACGCAACAGGTCCCGACAGCGCAGCACCATGGTGGCGCCGTTCTCCGCTGCTGATGCCGATCGGTGCGGCGTTCCTGCTCTTACTCGTAATCATCCTTATTGCATTCGGTCTCCAGGCCCTACGATGATGCCCATGACAAACAAGCCTACACCGGAACAGCTCCTCGCTCACGTGGAGGAGCGTCAAATAAAATTCATCGATCTGCAATTCACCGATGTTGGGGGTGCTGTCAAAAATATTACCATCCCCAAGGAAGAGCTTGCCGCCACGTTGAACCACGGCATCTGGTTTGACGGCTCCGCCATTGAAGGATTCGCCCGGCTTGCGGAGAGCGACATGTATCTCGTTCCCGACATCTCCACCTTCGCCGTGCTCCCCTGGCTCTCTGGCAGCCACACAACCGCCAGACTGATCTGCAACGTCTACACACCCGACGGCCATCCTTTTCTCGGCGACCCTCGTGCCGTCCTTGCAAACGCGATCAAGGAAGCGGAGAAGATGGGGTTCACCTACACGACCGGTCCGGAAGTGGAATTCTTCCTTCTGAAGCCTGACGCAGACGGCGGCATCATTCCGCCCAGGCCGATCGATAGCGCGAGTTACTTCGACCAGCCGACCAACATGGTTGCGACCAGCCTCTGGCGTGAAATGACAGAGACGCTTGCGGCGTTTGGCATTGCCGCCGAGGCCATGCACCACGAAGTCGCCACAGGACAGCACGAGATCGATTTCCGGTACTCCCATGCTCTCCAGACTGCTGACAATGTTGTCACGTTCAGAATAGTGCTCAAAATTCTCGCCCAGCAAAAAGGATTGTACGCCACATTCATGCCCAAGCCTATCAGGGGTGTTGATGGAAGCGGACTCCACCTTCATCAGAGCCTTATGTACAAGACGACCGGAACAAATGCGTTTACTGATCCGGGGGATTCGCACGGCCTCTCGACAACGGCAAAGCAGTTTATCGCCGGACAACTCGATCATGCGAGGGGTATGTGCGCAGTCCTCGCCCCGCTGGTAAATTCTTATAAGCGGCTTGTGTTGGGCTATGAAGCCCCCGTTCATGTCTCATGGGGCAGGATCAATCGTTCGGCATTGGTACGCATCCCGCGAGCACACACTCCAGAATCAACCCGCATTGAGCTTCGTTGTCCCGATCCAAGCTGTAATCCCTACCTCGCCTTTGCGGTCATGCTTGCCGCAGGACTCGATGGCATCCGACGGAAACTTCCCATCCCTGAAGCGACGGAGGAGGATCTGACTCTGGTGACTCAGATCGGGCGTGCCAATGCCCTCAAGTTTCTTCCGGGATCGCTTGATGAAGCCATCGGTGAACTGGAAAAAGACAGCGTGATCCGCGAGGCTCTCGGCTCACTCATTTGCGAGAGGTTTATCAGCGCAAAACGTCTTGAATGGCAGGACTACCGGCATGAAGTCACATCCTGGGAATTGGAGAAATATCTGCCGGCGTACTAGTGGCACCTCTGTTGGCAAACGTATTTCACTCCGCTCGTGAATTCCCATCGAGACTACCCTACCCTATTTCCCACCCTCGCAACATGAGGCTTAGCGTTTTGGACGCAGGTTCCGTTTGCGGACAAAGGCATCCAATACTTCCTTGAGATCGGG
>Ga0265330_10000579_pt1 | contig 23800 bp, 17 predicted proteins | sample 41919metaG_FD_202083 | JGI IMG/M metagenome (GOLD analysis project Ga0265330, IMG submission 202083) | Rhizosphere microbial communities from Carex aquatilis grown in University of Washington, Seatle, WA, United States - 4-19-19 metaG | ecosystem: Host-associated > Plants > Roots > Rhizosphere... | reverse complement strand
TGTTGGAACTGCTATCGTCAAAAATATAACCGGTAATGGGGTTGCCGCTCGCGTCTTTGGCAATGCCAATGACCGTTCCCCATATTTGGTCGCCCGTAAGCGTGACCGTCCCGTTTGCGGCGTACGTAAAGGTGGCGTTCCCGGTGACGGTTCCGTTGTTAGAGCTGTCATCGTTAAAGACGGCGTTTCCCGCGACGGTGCCGATGTTGGAACTGCTATCGTCAAAAATATAACCGGTAATGGGGTTGCCGCTCGCGTCTTTGGCAATGCCAATGACCGTTCCCCATATTTGGTCGCCCGTAAGCGTGACCGTCCCGTTTAAGGCGTGCAAATAAGTAAAGGTGGCGTTCCCGGTCACCGTGCCCGAACTAAAACTGAAATCGTTGAAGGTGGCGTTCCCGGTCACCGTGCCGGAGCCGTCGTTACGGCTTGAATCGTTGAAGGCGGCGTCCCCCGCGACGGTGCCGCCATTGCGGCTGAAATCGTTAAAGGCGGCGCTTCCCGCGACCGTGCCGTTGTTGGAACTGCTATCGTCAAAAATATAAGCGGTAATAGGGTTGCCGCTCGCGTCTTTGGCAATACCCGTGACCGTTCCCCATGTTTGGTTGCCCGTAAGCGTGATCGATCCGTTTGCGGCGTACGTAAAGGTGGCGTTCCCCGCGATAGTGCCGCCGTAGTTATAGCTTGAACCGTTAAAGGTGGCGTTTCCCGTGACTGTCACCGATCCGTTGCGGCTTGATCCGTTAAAGGTTGGGTTGCCGGTGATGGCGCCCCAGTTAACGCTTGATCCGTTAAAGGTTGGGTTGCCGGTGATGGCGCCCTCGTTAACGCTTGATCCGTTAAAGGTTGGGTTGCCGGTGATGGCGTAAAAATCATTATAACTTGAATCGTTAAAGGTGGGATTGCCGACAACAATACTGTCGTTGAAACTTGTGTTGTTGAATGTCAGATCGCCGATGACGGTACCGCCGCGGTTGGTGCTTGTATCGTTAAAAATGGCGCCGTTGGCAACGGTTATGTAAATGCCCATGTCGGTATTCGCGCCGTTCACCCTCATCGTATTCACCGATGCGGCCGGGCCGCTGTTTGAATTTACGTTCGCGGAAATTATCACGTCGTCGCTCGCGGCGGGAATGCCGGGCGCGGGCGAACTAAAGCCGGGATTTGTCCACCAATTGCCCGGGGTGTTCCAATCATTATCCGTCCCGGCATTGTAATAAAGAGTGGCCGCTTGCGCCGAAGATGCGTGGAAAAACAAAAAACCGGCGGCCAGCAGGGCGGGAATGGCGATCACTGGAAACGACGATATGCGGCTGAATTTCATGGACAGATCATATCACTTTTTCGATCGGATCACTCGGTTATCGGCGCCCCCGCTTTATAGTTCACAAAAAAGCAATCGGGAATATCGTCGATCATGGCGTTCCAGTTGTTTCCGAAGAGACGCGTTGCCGCGGCTTCGGTTTCAACCCACCGCAGGACGCCGCCGCGAGCGACGACATAAACCTTGGGGTCGGACAATATCTTCACCATGCGCGAGCCCGGGCGGTAGGTGATATTGCCGCCGATCATGATGTTCGCGAGGGTTGAGTCGGAGACGGTCCGGACGGTCGAAAAGTCGGGGTACCAGCTGAAGAAGGCGGGCGCGTTCACGAAGACATAGCGCTTGCCGTCGGCGCCGCAGTAGTAGACGGCCGGAAGCGAGCCCTTGATGAGCGTGCCGGAAACGCAAGGCGGATTGGAATTTGGCGCGCCCGGCGGAGCCGAAGCGGAGTTGGGTTCTTGGTTCTTGGCGCTTAATCCCATGTCCGTGTTGAAGTTAGGATTGTTCCGAAGCGCCTCGGCCGGAGCATAAGCGCCGGTAACGGTGGGATCGGCCGCCAATAACGCCTCGTCACCGCCGTTCACCGCAAAATTGGAAACGTTAGTCGCCAAAGCCAAGACCGAGCCGGCGGAATTAAGCCCTTCCACTTTGATAAGCCCTTTGGTTGTCGATGCCGCGGGGACGGTCCATGCATATGGAGGGGCAACGGCCGCGGCAAGGACGGTCCATGTTTTGCCGTTATCGGCGGAGTATGAGACGCGGTAACTCGCAAAAGCGCCGGCGACCTGCGACCAGCTGATGCCGACTTGTTGTCCCGCGGCAAAAGTTTCGCCCCCGCGGGGGACGTTCAATCTTACGGAAAAGACGGGAGCGGATCCGCCGCCTCCGCCTCCGCCGCCGCCCAAAGGCGCTTCATGATCCTGAACATTAAAGGATCCGGCGGCGGTGAGTCCGGTGTTTTCCGAACCGGCGGCGGGTGTTGTGAAACTAACGGCAATATCGGTTTTGACCATGTCGGCGTTGGCTTCAACGGTATAAGCGTGATTCCCCGGAGCCGCATCGGCGGGAACGACATACGAACCCGACCAGATCGTATCGCCGTCGGAGTCGGCCGAAGAAAAGTCCAGCGGTATTTTAACGCCGGTGTCGAGCACGACCTGCATTTGGTTGGCCTGGCCGGTCAACGGATCGGTCTGCTGCATCGAAGTGGTCGCGCTGAAGTTGACGGTTCCGCCGGGGGCGACCGTTGCCAATGAGGTCGAAGGGGTGATCGTCCACGGAGCCATGGCAAAGGCCCGGACGTAATCAAGCGATACGGCCCAACCAAAAGAGGCGTCATAATTGCTGAACCCCATACCGGAGAATATCCATCCGCGCTCATCGACGGCCGGCTGGGTCGACCATCCGTAGACGACCCCGCCCAACGAATTTTTCGAAGGAAAAAGACGCTTCACTTCCCACTTAAAATTCAAATTTTTGTCGTAATAATCGTAGCCGAAGGTTTTAGTGTCCGGATCGGAGTAATTGTCTTCGTAGACAAGCAGGCCGTCGTTGGCGTCGCCGATCGCGAAATGATTAAAGTATTGTTCGCCGATGGACGCGTTTTGAACAATGGTCCCGTCGTCTTTGTTTATCTCGATTATTTGCGAATTGCCGTACGCCGTGGCGCCGGCGAGCAAGACGAAAATATTTCCATCGGTCTTTTGAACGAGCCGCGAGACGCCCGCGGTCCCCGCACCCAGATCATGCGCCCACTTGAGCGAGCCGTCGCTTCTTATCGCATAGAGCTTGTTATCGAACAATGTGCCGCCATTATGATTCCCGACATAGATCGTTCCCGAGCCGTCGATCATCGGCGGCGAAACCGTATCGCCGGTGTCGTATGACCAAAGAACTTCGCCGGCCACCGGATCCAGCTTATAGACCTTTCCCAGATTCAAAGAATTGCCGCCGCCGTCCACAACGTAATAGCCGAAAACAATATTGCCGAAAGGATCTATCGAGATATTTTCGCCATAAAACGTTGCGCCGGCCGGATAACCGGTGGCGGGCATCGTTTTTGTCCATTGAACGACGCCGTCGGCGTTAAAAGCGTAGACCGTCAGATTGTCGCCGTTCTCGCCGCGGATCGTATAGATCGTACCGTCCGGACCGATGGCCGTTTGGCCGCTGCCGTGGCCGCCGTAAAATTGATGGGTCCAGCGAATTTGGCCGTTCGCGGTGTCAATCGCGTAGAACTGATCGTTGCCAAAATCGGTTCCGTAAAAAACGCCGTTCTCCGAGACCGCGCCGGCGGTGCCGGATCCCCGCGAGAACGGTATGCGCCAGGTTACCGCTCCGGTATCCTTGTCCATGCCGAACATCCAACCTCCGGGGAAAGAGCTCCAGCCGAACAAATGACCGTTCACGACATAGAGCGAATCGATCATAAAGTCGCCGTTGAATTTGGCGCTGACCCAGCGAATGGCGGGGTAAACGGCGGCGTTGGCATAGGGCGAGCGGAAGGTCGCTTGCTCGTTAACGCCGACGGTCGGCCACGGGGAGCTTGAAAGCGTTGAGGAAGAATTATCGCCCTGATCCAACAGCCAATTAAAGGACATCGAATCAATGGCCGGCGTTACGGCGCTGTCTGTGGTTGCGAGAGTGAATTTAAATTGGATCGCGCCGTTCTTATAACAATTTTGATAATTTAAAGAGACATTTTTGATGTATTGCCCCGCGCAAGAGACGATCGGCACTTCGCCCATATCGACCGGGAATGACGAAACGCCGGTCGAGTTTCCCGGAAGATATTCGTCGCGCCATAAAACGCCGCCGTCATCCATCGCTTGAACCTTGATCGAGGTGCCCGGCGGGGTTGTTGCTATAATATTCACCGTCCCCCATTTGGCGACCTGAAGCGGACGAAGAAGCGTCAGCGTGACCGTGCCGCTCGCGGAATATGGCGCGGCGTAGGCGCCTTCGGCGTTCTGAAGTTCCACCATGCCGTCGGCGACGTTCACGCCGGCATTCGCGGAACCGGCAATGCCCGAAGCGTCGGTAAAATCGTCTGAATAAACGCCCGCGGCGTTGTCGTTAACCACCGTGGCCGAGGCGAAGCGGTAATTGCCGAAAAAAACGCCGATCACCAAGGCGAAGGCGAGTGAAATAACGATAAATTTACGAATACGAATGAAGGTTTTAAGCACAAATTACAGTTTAACACAAAAGGCGCTTTTGATAAGCGCCTTTTGCATATTACTCTTTTTCCGTAAGCAGATCCTTTATTACCTTCGCGACCATTCCCCCGTCCGCTTTGCCTTTCAAGATTTTCATGACCTCCCCCGTCACCCGTCCCATTTCTCCTGCCCCGAGCGGAGTCGAGGGGTTGGCCTCGCCCATTTCTTTGATCTTCTCGGCAACGACGGCGCGAACAGCCGCTTCGTCCATTTGTTCGGGCAGGTAGCCCGTGAGGATCTTCAACTCTTCTTCGGCCTTGGCCGCAAGGTCGGGGCGGTTGGCGTCGGTTGACATGGTAAGCGTCTCGCGCAGTTTTTTCACTTCGGTGCGAATGACCGCTTCCACCTCCGGATCGTTATCAAACTTTTTCATCTTGTCGATCTCCGCGTTCTTGACCGCGGCGCGCAGCATGCGCAAGGTCGAAACGCGCTGCTCGTCCTTGGCCTTCATCGCTTCAATGTAATCTTTTTCAAGTTTTTCTTTAAGCATATATTTATAAACTATGAACGATGAACGATGAACGATTCAATCCCGCAGAAAGCGGAACCGGAGTTGTTCATTGTTCATCGTTCATTGTTCATTAACTTAGCGCCTTCCGCCCTTATGTTGCGCGCGCAGCTCTTCTTCCGTCACCTGTCCGGTGCGGATCATGTGCTCGCGCTCGGCCGTAATTTTGATGCGGCGCAAGGCGGTGGCGTGGGTCTTGTTCTTGTTCGGCTTGTTCTTGTGAAAGCGAACCTTTTTCGCTTGCAAAAGACTGCCGGACATCTGCACGCGGCGCGTAAAGCGCCGGAGCAGAGATTCAAAACTTTCGCCCTTTTTGCGTTTGACGTCTACTGACATAGTTTTCACCTCGCCCGGAGTATAACGCGGATCAAAAATTCTGTCAAAAGTACTCCCCCGCCCGTTCGTGGGCGAGGCATTCCATTTCGTTATCGTCGTGATTATCGATATGCGTAGCAATGCAGAGCATGACCAGCGACGATCCTTTAACCGCAAACCACATTCTTGGAAATTGATTCGGACGAAGACCCGAGTCCGGCAAAGCTAATTCAATCTTCCATATCGACCATGTATCGTTTTGCGAAATACGATGAAGTTTCGCGGGTGCGATGACCCGTTGCGGATCGGTCGGATGGAATTGTTTTTCGCACAAAAGCTCGAACGATCTTAAACCCTGCCGGATGGTTTTAAACCGCCCCTCAAGAGCGGCAATCTCTTTTTCAAAACAATCGGGTCGTAAAAACGCGATCATAGATCGCCAAAATCCGTACCGCGATACGATGACAATTCGTAAGCGATTACATTGCCCGGCTCGGTTCCAATATACGGCGCTTCCGCGTGGGTCAGATCCTCCAGCTGCTTCCCGTTAAGTTTACCGTACCGCGTGATAATGCGATCAAGCATTTTCTTTTCATCGATAGTGAATACCGATGCGTCCGGTTTCTTTTTTGCGCTATAAGTCTCCGTGGGATTATAGCCGTTGAACTCCTCAACCATTTCCACATTGAGCATTCCGTTCTTCTCCATGTCCTTGGCCACACATTCGAGCATCGTCGGAAACGGACCCATCGGCAAGGCCCTGTAGGTATCCCCCGTTATCGATTGATTATTCTTTTCAAAAAAATCAAAATCCGCGAAGTACAAAAGCTTCGCCAGCTTCTTTTTACCTTTCACTTCTCCGCCCAACTTTGAGCACAAATACAGAATCGTTTGCTCGTATTTATTCTTGTCTAAAGCCATATGTTTCTTACCATTACCTTACGACATTTGTTGAGCATTAACAATACCCCTTATAGGCCATAAATAAGGTTATCGAAACCGTACCGGGTAAGCCATAATTCGGTTACCGCGTGAGCAATGCACAAATAAACAATGATCCGTTTGCACTTTTCGTCACCCCGTTGAAGAACGGGGCCCAATCCATATTGGGCGGTCGTCCGACCGACGCCCAAGCGATGATTGGATCCCGTGTCCCGGCACGGGATGACGATACGCCGACCAAGCGATGATTGGATCCCCTTCTTCAAGGGAATGACAGAGGGGCTAACCGATACTTATGGCCTATAGCGTACCTATTTTACAAAAACTCACGACCGTGAGTTTTTGTAAATCAGATAAAATTTGTCGTGAAGGTGATTATTCCTCGTCCTTTTCTTTTTCTTTAACCTCCGGCTCGGGCTTTTCTTCGAGGTCTTCTTCTATCTTAAGGCCGATGTCGTCATCGTCGTCGCCGTGCACCGAAACATCTTCGCGATTCTCCGGCGGCGGGGTGGTGGGGCGGGCCAAGGCCGGAACCGAAAGCTTGCGCTTAAGTTCGTTCGCCACTTTTTTAAAGTCGCAAATTTCCTGAATGCCGGAGTCCATGTCGCGGATGATGATCGTGCCGTCCAATATCTCTTTCTGCCCCAAAATTATCGTGAAGCGCGCGCCGCCTTTGTTGGCCATCTCCAGCTGCTGCTTCAACCCGTCTTTCGCCATATTCGACGAGGCGGAAACGCCGGCGCGGCGCAATTCTTCCACCAGCCCCAAGGTCTTTTTGCGCGCGGCCTCTCCAAGTTGCGCCACGAACACGTCGGGCCGGCCGTCTATCTCTTTGTCCAAACCCTTCGCGCGAAGGCGCGCCACCAAGCGTTCAACGCCCAAACCAAGCCCGGCCGCCGGCGTGGGCCGGCCGCCGATCATCTCCACCAACCCGTCATAACGCCCGCCGCCGCCCAAGGACGACTGCGCGGCTTCGTCATCGCCCGCCGAGTAAAACTCAAAAACGGTGCGCGAATAATAATCAAGTCCGCGCACCAAAAAAGGATTGAGCGCATAGGTGACGCCGGCCTCATCCAAATATTCCAACACCCGCATAAAATGATTCTTGCTCTCTTCGTCCAATGAATCGAGTATTTGCGGCGCGCCTTCTTTCACGACTTGACATTCGGGATTTTTGCAATCTAAGACGCGCAAAGGATTCTTAGTGAGGCGGCGCTTGTCGTCTTCGCAAATTTTCGAGCGGTTGGCGCGATAGTATTCGACGAGCTTTTCAATATAACCCTGGCGCGACTCCTTTGTGCCGATCGAGTTCACCTGTACGGTCGCGTCCAACCCCAGCGCTTTGATCAAATTAAAACCGATGGTGATTAGCTCGGCATCGACGATCGCGTGATTCTCGCCGATGACTTCGAAACCGATCTGGTGATGCTCGCGGAACCGGCCGGCTTGCGGGCGCTCGTAGCGGAAGTTGGGGCCGCAATACCAAAGTTTCACCGGCTGCGGCTGATTAAGCATGCCGTGATTAACGTAGGCGCGCGCGACCGGCGCCGTCATCTCGGGCCGGAGCGTGACATTCTCTTCGCCCTTGTCAATGAAGGTGTACATTTCCTTTTCCACGATGTCGGTCTGCTTCCCGACCGTGCGCACGAAAAGCGAGGTCGGCTCCAAGACCGGCGTTTCGATCCGCTCAAAGCCGTGGGCGCGCGCGAACGAGCGGGCCAGGTCCTCGACATGCTGGACGATGATATACTCCGACGGCAAGACGTCTTTAAAGCCGCGCAGAGTTTGGATCTCGGTCATGCCTTTCTTTACGATGACGGGAAGCGCGACACCGGCCGCGGCGCCGGGCTTGATCTCTTCTTTGTTTTTAACCGCCGACTTGGCTTTAGCCAGCGGCTTCTTCACGATCTTTTTTGCATTTTTATTCGGCATATTCTTTATTAAGATTCAACAACTAAAAACTAAAATTTAAACCGCCCCGCCTCTTTTTTGAATTTTAGTTTTTGAAATTTAGACATTTCCTTGGGATTTAGTTGTTAGTGGTTAGCATTTAAAACTTATAAGTCGGCGTTACAAACCAAGTGAGCGTCGAGAACGGCCAGCCGCGCAGCATCACCCGGCCGACGATGTTGGCTTTGGGAACGGGTCCGAAGATGCGCGAATCGAGCGAATTGGCGCGATTGTCGCCCATGACGAAATATTCGTCGGTTCCCAAAGTGACGGACTTGTCGCCCGCGGTCACGACCGTTGGGGCGAGGTAAGCCGACTCGTCAAGCGTTTCCGTTTTCCCGTCCACGGTCGTGATCGTCACGCGCCCGCCCGAGACCGTGACCGTTTCGCCGGGAAGCCCGATGATGCGCTTGATGAAGAACTGCGACGGGTCTTCGGGGTAGCGGAAAACGCAAATTTCGCCGCGGCCGGGCGCGCGAAAACGGTAAGTTATCTCGTCGATGATCAAATATTGCTTGTCTTCAAAGTTCGGCTCCATCGACGCGCCTTTCACATAAAAGGGTTGGACCAAAAAATAACGGATCGGCAGAACGATCGCCGTCACGATGAGCGCGACCTGGACGAGTTCGCCGACCGAACGCAAAATTCGTTTGCCGAGCGGCTGGCTGTCGCCGGAATAAGTGACCTTGTTTCGGGAAAATATGGACATGAGATTATGTTCGCGAATAATCCTATGGACGATGCTGGGATCGAACCAGCGACCTTCCGCGTGTGAAGCGGACGCTCTAACCAGCTGAGCTAATCGTCCATGGGGCTCCTTGCGAATTTCGCTTATTTAAGGAATATATCACGATTTTGCTCCTTTAGCAAGCCCCGAGGGCGCTAATTTGAGCCGCGAGCGTTACCTTGATATACTGGGCGTATCGTGATAGATTCGAAACTTGAGTTATGCGCATTCCAAAACTCGATCTTCGCACCCCGGAGCAAAAAGAAGAACCGCGGCATCGGCTTGGTCGGTTCCTTGTTTTTTTTATCGTTCTTCTCCTCACGATCGGGGGCATTGCTTTTTCCACCAATGTTATTTTTTCCGACCATCCGGTCATCGATCCCGGCGCCGGCACTTTCTTGGGCCAGATCCGGGCGCTCGTGCGCGCCAATGATCGCAAACTCGCGGGCGAAGACGGCGACCGCGTCAACATCCTTATTTTGGGGATCGGCGGCGCCGGCCACGACGGCCCCGAGCTGACCGACACCGTCATCCTTGCTTCGTTAAAGCCGTCGACCGGCAAAGTCGCGCTCATCTCGATCCCTCGCGACCTCCTCATGAATACGACCGACTACGGCCAGATCAAATTGAACGCCATCAACGCTTACGCCGAAGCCAAAACAAAGGGAACCGGTCCGGCCGCCGAAGCCGCGGCGCTTTCCGCGGCGCTGGGCCAGCCGATCGACTATTGGGCGCGCATTGATTTCAGCGGTTTTGAAAAAATGATCGACGCAATCGGCGGCGTGGACGTGACCGTCGATCGCGGCTTCACCGACACTTCTTTTCCGGTCTCCGACGCGTCCGACCTGGTAAAGACCGTTTCATTCTCCGCCGGAGCCCAGCATATGAACGGTTATACCGCGCTCGAATTCGCCCGTTCGCGACACGGCAATAACGGCGAGGGGTCGGATTTCGCCCGTTCCAAGCGGCAAGAGAAGATCATCCTCGCGGTCCGCGAAAAACTGTTGAAGGCCGGCACGCTCTTGAATCCGTTCACCATGAACAGCTTGTTCGAGACGGTCAAGGGATCGCTTCTAACCAACCTGCAGACATGGGAGGCGATCCGGCTGGCGCAAAGCGTTTCCGGCATCAAAACATCCGACATCTCGATGCATGTCATGAGCGACCAGAACGTGCTCGTGGACGGCATGACCGACGAAGGTTCGTTCGTGCTTCGCCCGAAGAACGGCGACTGGGGCAATGTGATGGCGTTCGCCGCCAATGTCTTTGACGAACCCGCGGATTCGGGCGCGCCCGCCGCAAACGCCCCCGCGCCGCTCAGGATCGAAGTTGATAACGGCACGACCGTTACCGGGCTTGCCCAGCGCACCGCCAACTCGCTCATGGCGGCCGGGTTTGCCGTCTCAAAAGTGGCTAACGCGCCCGACCGCGCTTACGACCAGTCGGTCATCTACGACCTGACAAACGGCGCGCACAATGATGCGATCGGCAAGATCAGGTCGGTGGTGAAGGCCAACGTCGCCCCCTCGCTCCCCGTTTCCGTCACCGCCCCCACGGACGCCGACTTCCTGATCATCCTCGGCAAGAATGCCGCGCTCTGAAGAGAATAACTAACCACTAACAACTAAAATCCAAGGAAATATTCAAATGCTAAAAACAAAATTTTAAAAAATTGATTTAAATCTTAGTTATTAGTTGTTGGAACTTTCCTTGGAATTTAGTTGTTAGCAGTTAGTTGTTAACGTGTATGCCCGCTTCGGCGGGACGATTCAGGACGCATGATTCAGGATTCAGGAATACGATCGGACTCGTGAATCTTGAATCGTGAATCTTGAATCCCATCCGTATGAAGACAACCCTCCCATCCCTCGCGATCGTCGGCCGGGTGAATGTCGGAAAATCGACCCTGTTCAACCGCTTGTGCGAAGAGCATAAGGCGATCGTTTCGGCCGTGCCGGGAACGACCCGCGACCGCGCCTACGGCTCGGTCATTTGGCGCGGACAAATGTTCGTCGCGGTCGATACCGCCGGCGTCGATGTGCCGGAATATGAATTGCGCGCGCCGGTCGAGCGGCAGATCGATATTGCGCTCGAGAGCGCCGACGCCATCGCTTTTGTCGTCGATGTCCGCGCCGGTTCGCCATCGGCCGCCGATCGCGCCCTGGCCAAGAAATTGCATGGCGGAAAAAAGCCGGTTTTTTTGGTCATCAACAAATGCGACAGCCCGATGCTGCGCCTGGAGGCCGAGAACGGCAAGTGGCGCCAACTTGGCTTTGAGAATATCTTCGTCGTTTCGGCCGCAAACGGCACCGGCACCGGCGAGCTCTGTGACGCCGTCTATGCGGCTTTTAAAAAAGCGAAAAAGAAAATGCCGCTGGCGCTTGCGGAGCCGGCCACCCGCCTTACTTTCTTGGGCCAGCCGAACGTCGGAAAATCCTCGATCATCAACTCAATGCTCGGCGAAGAGCGCGTCGTCGTTTCCGAGTTCGCCGGCACCACCCGCGAGCCGGTCGACACTTTCGTCCTTTTCGACAAACACCCGTTCCTTTTGGTCGACACCGTCGGCATTCAACGCAAGGCCAAGCACTCGCTTGAAGAAATGGGCGTCAAGCGCACGTTGGAAGCGATCAAAATTTCCGATGTCATCATGCTTGTCCTCGACGCCTCGAAACCGCCGACCGCCCAAGACAAGCGGCTCGTTGGCGAGATATTGACCTCGGGAAAAGGCGCCGCCATCATCATCAACAAGTGGGACCTGATCAAGAACAAAGAAACCGACACCATGAAAGAATACAAGGAGATGACCAAAGCGGTCTTCCCCTTCTTCCCGTGGGCGCCGATCATTTTCGTTTCCGCCAAAACCGGCGAGCGCATTCCCTTTCTTTACGAACGCGCGTTAAAGATAATGGAAGAGCGCCGCAAAGAGATCCCCTTTGACGAGCTTGAAAAATTCATCAAAACCATCCAAACGACCCGCACCAAAGGCATGGGCGTAGCCCACCCCAAGACCTACCGTTTTGAGCAGGTCGGCACCGAACCGCCGGAATTTCTGCTGGTTGCCAAAGGGAAACTGTCAATTCCCGACTCCTACACCAACTATCTTGAAAAACGTTTGCGCGAGCGCTATGGTTTTGTCGGCACGCCCGTGCGCATGATGACCAAAAAAGTTTAACGATATGAACGATGGACAATGGACAATGAACGATTCTTGTCCCGTCCGGACGGGACCGGAGTTGTTCATAGTTCATAGTTCATAATTCAAATAGGCTTCATGACCTACTTAATCGCCGGCTTAGGCAATCCGGGCAAGGAGTACGAGAAGACGAGGCACAACCTTGGATTCGTTGTCGTTGATGAAATGGTCGAGCGGTACGATGCCGCTTCGGTTAATACCAAACTGCAAACAAAACTTTGGACGGCAAAGATCGCCGGCGCGACGGTGCTCATGGCCGAGCCGCAAACTTTCATGAACTTGTCCGGAAATGCGGTGGCGCCGCTCATGCGTACAAAAAAGATCGCAGCCGATCATCTCGTTATTGTCCACGACGATCTTGATCTGCCGTTCGGAGAAATACGCGTTTCAAAAAATGCTTCCGCCGCCGGGCACAATGGCGTGCAGTCGGCGATTGACGCGCTCGGCACTAAAAATTTTATCCGCGTCCGCTTGGGGATCGGAAGACCGACGAACGATCAGCCGATCGAGGATTATGTGCTCACCCGTTTTAACATCGAAGAGAAAAAACAGCTTCCCGAGATCGTCGATAAATCCATTCTCGAGATCGAAAAAATATTTTCGAAATAATCAAAATCACCAAAACGGATGCGGCCTATCCGCCCGCGCTGTTGAACCTTTCGGACGCGCCGGACTTTTTTTATGCGCGCGGCGCCCTTGATTGCCTCGCTCTTCCGTCAGTTGCAATTGTCGGTACGCGCAAGGCCTCGGAACACGGCATGGCGGCGGCGCGCTCGTTCGCCCGCGAGCTTGCGCGCGCCGGCGTTTGCATTGTTTCGGGCTTGGCCTACGGCATTGACGCGGCCTCGCACCGGGGCTGCCTTGACGCCAAAGGCAAGACGATCGCCGTGGTCGGTTCCGGCATCGACGACCTTGCGCTTTACCCGCGCGCCAACTTGCGGCTCGGACAAGAAATACTCGCGAACGGCGGCCTTATAATTTCGGAAAATCCCGCCGGCACCAAGCCGCAGAACTGGGACTTTATCAAACGCAACCGCTTGATCGCCGCGCTCGCGCGAGCGACCATCGTCGTCGAGGCGCCAATTAAAAGCGGCGCGCTCACGACCGCCAAATACGCGCTGGAGTTGGGCCGCGAGGTCTATGCCGTGCCGGGCGACGCTTTGCGTGAAAATACCAAGGGCTCGAACGGCCTCATTGGTTCGGGCGCGACTCCCATGATCGATCCGCAAGAGCTTATCGATATTATCTTCCCGGCCAAAAAACACCGCGCCAAAACAGACCAAAACCTCATCAAACCGCAAAGTCCCGAGGAGGCCGCCGTCATTCGCGCGCTCGCGAGCGGCACGAAGCATGTGGACGACCTCATTGGCGCATGCAAACTCACACCGGAGCTCATGCAATCAACTTTAACGGCGCTCGAGCTCCGCGGCGTTATCGCCTCTTTGGGAAATATGCGGTACGCATTGGCGTAAAAACTAACCACTAACAACTAAATTCCAAGGAAATATTCAAACGCTAAAAACAAAAAAATGCCAAAGACGCGACGGTTTGAATATTGATTGTTAGTTGTTGGGATTTTCCTTGGAATTTAGTTGTTAGTTGTTAGTTATTACCTTTGTCATCTTTGACACCCTTGACAAAGGTCGGTATATAATATAGTAGTTGGTTCCATAACCAAGCCACTCATGCCTAAAACAAAAACCTCAAACAAATTAGTCATCGTCGAGTCCCCCACCAAGGCGAAAACCATTGGCGCTTTTTTGGGCAAGGGCTTTACCGTTAAATCGTCTTTCGGACATGTGCGCGATCTGCCCAAAGGCAAGATGGGCGTCGATATGGAACATGACTTCGCGCCCTCTTATGTCATTCCGACCAAAGCGCGGAAAACCGTGACCGAATTGAAAAAACTGGCCGCCAAATCCGATGAAATATACTTCGCCACCGACGAAGACCGCGAAGGAGAGGCCATTTCTTGGCACCTGGCCGAAGTGCTTGGCGAAGATCCGGAAAAATTAAAGCGCATCACTTTTCACGAAATTACCGAAGAAGCGATCCTTCACGCAATAGAAAATCCGCGCAAGCTGGATCTGCGCCTTGTTAACGCCCAGCAAGCCCGCCGCATTCTCGACCGCTTGGTCGGCTACGAACTCTCCCCCCTGCTTTGGAAAAAAATCCTGCGCGGGCTTTCCGCCGGCCGCGTGCAATCGGTCGCCGTCCGTCTTATTGTCGAGCGCGAACGCGAAGTCACGGCCTTTAAGCCGCAAGAATATTGGACCGTTGAATCGCTTTTTGAAAAAACCAACGCCGCAACCTTCCCCGGCAAGCTCATCGGCAAAGACGGCAAAGCGTTCGACAAATTCGCCATTCCTTCGAAAGACGCTTCCGACGCTATTGTTAAAGCGCTCGAAGGCGCGAATGCGACCGTTAATTCGGTCGAAAAGAAACAAGCGCATCGAACCCCGTCCGCGCCATTCACCACCTCCACCCTTCAGCAAGAAGCAAACCGCCGGCTGAATTTTTCAGCAAAACAAACCATGATGCTTGCCCAGCACTTGTATGAACGCGGCTTTATCACCTACATGCGCACCGACTCGGTCAATTTGGCTGAAAAATTTTTAACCGAATCGCGCGCTTGGCTCATTAAAGAGCTCGGTGAAAAATATGCGGCCCCCGGAGGTTCGCGCAAATTCAAGAGCAAACAAAAGAACGCCCAGGAAGCGCACGAGGCCATTCGTCCGACCGATGCCGCGGCCAAGCCCGAGGCGCTTGAGGGAAAGATCGAGCCCGACCATGTTCGCCTTTACGATCTTATTTGGCGCCGCGCCATTGCTTCGCAAATGTCCGAGGCCGTTCTTGACCAAACATCGGTATCGCTCGCCGCCAAAGGAAGCGACGGCGCTTATGATTTCCGCGCCAACGGCATGATCGTCGGCTTTGACGGCTACTATAAAATTTATCCGACCGACACCAAAGAAACCATTCTCCCCGATCTTGAACCGAAAGAAACCGTTAAATTCCAAAAGCTCGAAGGCGTCCAGCACTTCACCGAACCGCCGGCCCGTTACTCCGACGCCTCGCTCGTTAAGGCGCTTGAAGAATACGGCATCGGTCGCCCGTCCACTTACGCGCCGACGATTGCCACCATCATCGATCGCAACTATGTGGAACGCATTGAGAATCGCCGGCTCAAGCCGACGGAGATCGCCTTCACGGTCAATGACCTCTTGGTCAAGCACTTCCCGGACATCGTCGACTTTAATTTCACCGCCAAGATGGAAGAAGGTTTCGACGAAATTGCCGAAGGGAAAAAAGAATGGGTGCCGTTCTTGCGCGACTTCTGGGTTCCGTTCAAGGCCAACCTCGACAAAAAAATGATTGAGATCGTGAAGCAGAACGAAGACAAGCCGACCGACCAAGTCTGCGACAAATGCGGCAAGCCGATGGTCGAAAAGACCGGCCGCTTTGGCAAATTCCTCGCCTGCACCGGTTTCCCCGAATGTAAGAACACCAAACCCGTCCCCGGCTCGGTCGAGGATATGAAGACCGACGAAAAGTGCCCCACTTGCGGGGCGGACATGGTCGTAAAGCGCGGCCGCTTTGGTCCGTTCATCTCCTGCTCGCGCTACCCCGAATGCAAAACGATCAAGAATATTGAAAAAAAGACCGGCGTCATGTGTCCGGAGTGCGGCAAGGGCGAACTGGTCGAGCGAAGAAGCATCAAAACCCGCCGCGCCTTCTACTCCTGCAACAAATACCCCGACTGCAAATTCGCCGTCTGGTCGAAACCCACCGGCGAAAAATGCCCCACCTGCCAGTCACTGCTCGTCTTGGGCAAAGACAGCACGGCTGTCTGTTCCAATAAAGAATGCGATTTCAAAAAAGACGCGCCGATAGCACCGCTTGAAACCGTTTAGAACTGAGAATGTAAAAACGGCCCCGATGAACGGAGCCGTTTTTTACTTGCGACTTTAATCGCTACCAATTTGCGGGAGCCGGAACGACGAGCGGGTTGGGCATGAGTTCGAGCGGCACATCGACGCGGTACCCTTTGGCCTGGGCGTCTTTGATGAAAAGTTGGAGTTTTGCCAAGTCAGTATAACCTGTATTCTTTGATACCAGGACCTTGCCGTGAAGATCGATGCCCGGCGGCAACATGCCCAAGACAAGCGCTTCGCGCAGATCAAGATCGCCGCCGATCGACTTGGGCGTGGCCGTAAACGATTGGATCGTCATGCCATTCAACGTCAAATTCCCGCCGATCCGGCCGATCGGCAAGGATAACGAGCTGATGTTTCCATTACCCGTTACGGTCATGTTACCGGTTATCAAGTTCGGCAAGATCGTGTCCTTGGTTAAATAGAGATCGTTGATCGTCAAATTTCCGTCGATCTCGTTCGGAAGAACGGCAGCATTATTCAACGAATAAAAATCCGACAACTCAATATCGCCGACATATTTTTCCGGCACAAGCGTACTCTCTTTAATATCCTTTAGTCCGCCAAGAGCCGCTAATGCGCGGTAATCGGAGATGACGGCGTTGCGCCAATCTTTTTCAACCGTTGCTTGCAAGCCGCTGAACCTATCGCCCAACAACGACCCATATAAATTGCTTTTTGCTAAAACATTAACCTTTGATGATGTTGGCCATTCGCCTCGTAATGCGTTAACCAAAGCCGGAATAGCATCGGAACCTAATCGGGAAAGATAAGGTCCGTCGAACTGGTCGGTTTGACCGCTTGCGAAACGGTCAAAATTGAACTTAACGATATATCCATTAACATTCACGAGCAGCAAGAACGGAAAAATGATGAGCAGACCGATAAAGACGGAGCGGATGATCGTTTCATATTTGATCTTCGCGAGCGCGCCGACGAGGAGTGTTGCGAGTACGGCGGCGATAATGATGATAACGGCCATCGCCCAGTAGCGCGACAAAGTGAGACCGTAGGTGTCGATGTAGAGCGTAAGGCGGCGGATGGCGGAAACGATAATGACGCCGGTTTCAACAATGAGCGCAATCCCAAGCGCGCGCGAAGCCCATTCGCGCAAATGGGTCCAGCGATAAACGGCGATCATTATTACAAACACGATCCCGGCAACAGCCAAGAGCTGGAAGAAACCGTTGCGCGCGTAATCGGCGTAGGTTATCCCTTGGGATTCGACGAACTTTTGTCCGCCGAAAAACGCCGCCGCTTGGAAAGCGATAAATACCAAGAACAATAGATTGAGGACCGCGAGAAAGGTCGTGATGATCGTTTTGTCGCCGGCGTTTGCCGAGGTTCCAACCTTGGCCTTGCGACTCTCGCTTACCCTGGTATAGATCGTCCAGCCGGAAGAAATAAGGAAAACCGCCACGAACAGATCGCGCACGATCCTATATATATTGATAGCGGCGTTTTTAAAATCGAAGATGTTTGAAACGGCTTTTCCAAATACGGCATCGGCGCCGGAAAACAAGACCGCAATGATTATTACGACCGGCGCGGCAATGATGAGCCCAAGCAAGATCTTTCTGATCTTTTCCGTCTTGGTTAGACCGGCCGTCATGCCGCTTGCGCCTCTAAAAGGCCAAATTGTTTCGGCAACGGCCGATGCCGGCCAAAGCACCGGCGCTTCCCAAAAGCCGACCCGCGGCGCGGTGAACCAATAAGCGAACAAGGCGGCGGAAACGGTCATGATCGGGAGCGCCAGCGCACGCACGACCGGACTCGCGTACATGCATTCCGCCGCGGCGGCGGTAAGGAGCGGCGCAAGAAAGACATAGGCCCAAGTGTTGTTCGGCTTCCCCGCCAGCACATCGATCACATGAATGCCGACGACAAGCAAAACAGCGGCGATCGCGAGGCCCAAACCGAACCAGCGCCCGGCGATCAAAAAATGAAAAGCAACGGTAAGAAGCACGGCGACCGTTATTATTCCGACTCTAACATGAGTGGCGTGATGCGGATGGTTTATGTCCATATTTTGATCATTAATTAGTATATTGAATACTACCGTTTTCGGTTATTGAAAGCAAGACCATTCACTCGACCAAATTCATTTAAGCAACATAATTTTTTTACCCAAAATAATTAGCTCTACCCGCGAATTAATAATTTCAGAGGTAAATTTCCAAAAACTCACGGTCGTGAAAAAAATTAAGTTTCTTACAAAAACTCACGACCGTGGATTTTTGTGCAATTTTTTCGATCATCACAGTTTTCCGCGATCGCGAATTTTTGGGATGCATCGAAACTGCCCCATGTCGTAGGTGAAACCTACGGCAAAAAACATAACTCCCCCGTATCGCGGTATGGGGCAGCTCTACCTTCTCTCATCTTACAAGAGGGGGAATAAAAAACATCCCGCAAGCGCGAGGTGTTTTAGTGCGACGCCAAGACCGGTACCCCGAGATCATTTGGTAATATCCGGGACCGTCGAGGCATCGCATAATCATTATATCATGAACGGCGAATGGGGGCGGCTTCGCTGCGCGAAGCGGCCGACGCGATGCTAATCTGCTAATGCATGCGAATCTACAAATACCTGACAGGCGCGCTTTGCGCGTCTTTATGGATTAGGAGATTCGCATGCATTCGTATATTGGCATCGCGTCGCTGCTCGAAAGCAGCCAAGAAACTTCCTTATATAATTCGTAAAACAAAAGCCCGTTCTTGCGAACCGGCTTTTGCTGATTTTGGGGATCGGTGCGGCCCGTGATATTACCTTGATTATCGTACTCCATATCCGCAATATCTTCAACCCCCTTGAAATGCAAAGCCGTAAGTTATAACATCAACTGGCGACCCATAGGTCTTTAAACAATTTCTTTGCCGTGAGGTTAAACAATGAAAAAAAGGGTGACCCCCCATCCCCTCGAGACGCGATGCGAGAAACTTGCTCACGAGATCCATTCGAACGACCTGCGCATCGTTTCTCAGATTGATTTCATAACCCATCCCATGTCCGTCGCGGATATGGTGAAAAAACTTCATTTTGGCCCCGTACATGTCGGCGCCGCTTGGCTCCACGATTGCCCGGAGGATCACCCGGATTCATGTCCGATCGACGAACTTGCCGAACTTATCGGTTGCCCGGGAGCCGAACAGGTCGTCGAGATCGTGGCGACGGTGACTTACGACCTGTCGTGTCAATCCAAATATGAAAGATACGAACGGTATCGCAATGCTCTGGCTAAAAACCCCAAAGCCATGCCGGTCGCTTTGGCCGACAAGTGCGACAACATCGGCCGCACGGAAACCGATCTGCGTTTGGGCATTCCCGTCTTCGGCGTCAATTATCTTAACTGCGATCCGCGCGAAGATATTGAAAATTGGCTAGCCGTGGCCGCCCTTTGTCTTGAAAAAAGACATCATGACCCGGGCGTAAGAAAACTTTGTGAGAGGGTGATAACGCTCACCGAATCAGTCAAAACCATTCTCATCGCCAAAAAGTTCATGAAGCCGTTCTAGCCGGGATCGCCTCGGGCTCCGCCGCAAGCGGAGCCTTATTTTAAAAAAAGTCCGAGCGAGCGCGATAGCGCTTCTCGGACTTTACTTCATGCGAACGAATTTTGCATCAACGATCCGTCGAGCGTCTTCGATCCGCCGAACGGTATGCACCAACTTCATCGACTCCGCTCCCAAGTGTTTCCTGATCGCGGAGCGAGAAATGACCTCTTCATTGTCCCTAAACCATACGACGTCCATCCCCACCCTTGCGGCCGGCACATCATGGAACGGCGAGTTCCCGAAATCGACGGCCTGCTTGGCATCGATGCCCATCGCCCTGAGCACGTTCTCAAAATACATCGAGGACGGCTTTCCGGCTCCGTTCATCGTTTCGGGGGTGAAGATGCGATCCGTTGCGAAATACTTCTTCATCCCGATCTTCTCAAGAAGCGCGCAAACCGACTTGCGGTCGGAGTTGCTCGCGATCGCGAGCATTGCGACATCCGGCGGGAACTTCTCTTCAAAAAGCCATGTAAAGAAAAGCCGACGGTCGTCGGGCATCTCATAGAGGTCGGGGTTGGTGGTCAGACGCCTGCTTATTTCGATTGCTTTGCCGGCGTCGCAACCCAGTATCTGCGAATTGACCAGCCCCCAATAAGCGACGCCCGACCGGCCGTTTTCCGGCAATTGCTCTTCAAGGCGAAGGCGCAAGGCCCGGGTGCGGAAAGCGAGTGTTCGATACGACATCGGAAGTTTCCCGATGACGCTTTCGGCCTGCTCGTAAACCAACAACGCCTGGGATTTTCCCCCGATCGGTTTGACCAATGTGCCATGCATGTCGACAACAACTCCCAGCTTCTCGATTGGCGGTCCGGGATCCCGGACGCCGTTTCGCGGTCGTTCAGGATCCATATTGGCCTCCAAAAATGATCATTTTTCAATCAACTGACTTGCGGAAAAGATAACTTATTCGCCGATTTTTGTCAATGGCAATATTGCCTTTTACGCCTAACGCGCATAATCTTAAGTTATGGATACCCTCACCAAACTCATCGGCATCCTTTTGGAACAAAAACGCGACCCCAAGGACATCGAGGCCGTGAAGGATGCTTATGATTTCGCAGAATCCGTGCACCACGGCGTGAACCGCGTCTCCGGCGAGCCGTACATCGAACATCCCCTGCGCGTATCGCTGAACTTGGCTAATATGCGCATGCCCATGAAAGTGGTGATCGCCGCCGTTCTGCACGACACGATCGAGGACACCGTCCGCCCGCAAGATGAAGTGCAGAACGAACTGAAAAAAAAATTTGGCGAGGAGATCGAACTTTTGGTCGAACGCGTTACCAAGCTCCGCTTCGCCCAGCTGACCAATACGGTAAAAAAACACGAAGCGAATGATCGCTACATCGAAAACCTGCGCAAGTCGTTCGTCGCCTTTGCGGCGGATGTCCGCGCGCTCATCATTAAATTCGCCGACCGGATCGACAATTTAAACAACCTCGAGGTGCTTCCCAAAGAAAAACAATTGCGCGTGGCTTTTGAAACGCTGGAGATATACGCACCCATCGCCATGCGCTTGGGCATGGCCAACTTGCACGTCGAACTTGAGGACATGGCCTTTAAGCACGCCATGCCCGAAGAATATAAGAAAGTGTCGGAGCTTGTCGGCAACAAATACCGGGGCCGCGAGGGATATTTGGACGCCGTTGCAAAAAAGGTCAAGGAAAAATTGGACGCGGCCGGCATCAAGTCCATTGTTTCCATGCAGGCGCGCACCAAACATTATTTCAGCATTTATCGGAAACTCATCAAATACGATTGGGACATCAATCGCATCTGGGACATCTTCGCCATTCGCATCATCGCCGAGAACATCCCCGACTGCTATGCCGCCTTGGGGGTCATCCATTCGCTTTGGAAGCCGGTCAAGGGCCGGATCAAAGACTACATCGCCCAACCCAAACCCAACGGCTACCGCTCGCTGCACACCACGGTTTTTAGCGACGACGGCGAATTCGTCGAATTTCAAATTCGCACCCAAGAAATGCACGAAGAGGCGCAATTCGGTTTCGCCGCCCACTGGCGCTATGATGAAAATAAGGGTCGACAGCAAAAATTGCATCAACGCGAGATCAACTGGGTCAAAGAGCTCGCTTCCATCCAAAAAGAGATCGAGAACAACAAAGAATTTTTGGAAACGCTCGAGCACTTGAAGATCGACGCGCTTCATGACCGCATTTTCGTCTATACGCCCAAGGGTGATGTCATCGACCTGCCCGAAGAAGCGACGCCGGTGGATTTTGCGTACGCGATCCATTCTGATATCGGCAACACGGCGGTGGCCGCGATCGTGAATGGAAAGGCCGTGCCATTAAACACGCCGCTTAAAAGCGGCGATGTCGTGCGCATCACCGTCGACAAGAACCGCAAAGGTCCTTCGACCGATTGGCTCAAGTTTGTGAAAACCCGCATGGCTCGCGACCGGATCAAGTCCTGCGCCCGCTCCCCGCTTTCCGGCTTCATCGATCTCATCAGGCCGGGCAAGAAGAGGAAGTGAATTTAGGTTTCAGGTCTCAGGTTACAGGTTTCAGCTATGTAAAAAATATTCCCGCAATTCGGGAATATTTTTTATTTCTCCTGACACCTGATACCTGTCACCTGACACCTAACTTTCGCATCAGCTCCCGATATTCTTCTTCCGAATAATAGCCGATCTTCACCGCGCCCTTGCGGCCGGCGCCGGTGATCGTGACTTTCGTGCCAAGCACAAGACGCAGCGCTTCGGCGTCAGCGGAAGTTTGCGCGTGCGGCAATTTGTCGATCGCTTTGCGCGTACGCGCCGCTTCTTCGGCAATGCGCACGGTGACCCCCCCGCCCAACATTGAAACGAACATTTTTTCTTGCACAGCCGAGTCGGTAACTCCGGCCAGCACCTTGGCTTGCGCCGTGTTCAAGCGACCGTCGATCACGGCCTGCTGCATGGCTTCGGGAAGCGATAAGAGGCGCATGAGGTTCGCGACCGTCGGCCGGCTTTTGCCGACCTTTTTGCCGATCTCTTCCTGGGTGAACCCGTATTCTTCATTGAGTTCGCGGTAGGCCATGGCCTCTTCAATGGCGTTAAGGTCCTGGCGGTTCAAGTTCTCAACGAGCGCCAAAAGCAATTTGTCGCGATCGTCCTTGGTCTCGCGAATGATGACAGGCACCGAGGTGAGACCCAGCGCCGTGGCCGCCCGCAAGCGCCGCTCGCCGGCAATTAACTCAAAGGATCGGTCGGGCAGGATGCGCGCGACCAGCGGCTCGATTATTCCGTGTTCGCGGATGGAAGAGATGAGCGATTCCAATTCCGCACGGTCAAAATGATGGCGCGGTTGGCGCGGGTTGGGTTTGATGCGCCCCACGGGGACATCGTGGATCCTGCCTAGTTCAGGCACGATAGAACCTGCGTCGAAAGAAACGGTAGGCGCAACGGCATCGCGCTTCGGAATGAGCGATGAAAGGCCGCGGCCCAATGAGAATGGTTTGTTGGCCATGGGATTATTTTTTAAACTTCCAATTTAAGTCTAATTTCCACCGCTTCGACCAGCTCGCGCGCCAGCCGCTCATAAGCGGACGCCGCTTTTGAGCCGGGATCGTATGAACTGATCGCCTGCCCGAAGCTCGGCGCTTCGGCGAGCCGCACGGTGCGCGGAATGACCGAACGGAATATTTTGTTGGGAAAATATTTATACAGCTCCTCAAGAATCGACTGCGAAAGGCGGACGCGGCTGTCGAACATGGTAATAACCGCGCCCATGATATCTAATTTGGGATTCAAATTCTCTTTAACGAGCGCCACCGTTTCCAAAAGCTGGCCCAGCCCCTCAAGCGCGTAGTATTCGGCCTGCACCGGAATGAGCACGGCGTCGGCGGCGGTCAATGCGTTCACCGTGATAAGGCCAAGGGACGGCGGGCAATCGAGCAAAATAACGTCATAATCGTTTCTGACCTCCAAGATGGCGTCGGTCAAGCGATGTTCGCGGCGGTCGATCTCGACCAGTTCCACTTGCGCGCCGGCCAAAGCGGAGTGGGCGGGCGCAATTTTTAGCCCGGTGTAATTGGTCGGCTGAATGACCGAGCGCATGGTCGAGCGACCCATGATCGCGTCATAAATGCTCGTCTCGAGCGTTCGGTGATCAAGCCCAAGTCCGGAA
>Ga0265330_10000576_pt1 | contig 23860 bp, 15 predicted proteins | sample 41919metaG_FD_202083 | JGI IMG/M metagenome (GOLD analysis project Ga0265330, IMG submission 202083) | Rhizosphere microbial communities from Carex aquatilis grown in University of Washington, Seatle, WA, United States - 4-19-19 metaG | ecosystem: Host-associated > Plants > Roots > Rhizosphere... | reverse complement strand
GCGCTGGCTCTGCAAGCGTTGCGGCTTCGAGTACTTCCACAACGTCGCTACCGCCGCGGGCGTCATCCTCCATTGCCCGGAGGGGATCGCGCTCCTCGACTCGGAAGCCCTCTCGATAGCTTTCCGGCCCCTCGAGGGTATCCGCGCGGGGGACCTGGCATTTCCATCCCTAGCGAGGGCGCTCGAGGCTTACGCGAAGCTGTGTCTGATCGTCTGATCTGCCGACGGAATCGAGAAGGGCGATCAGGATTACTGCGCGACTCGGACGGCCCGGACCTTGAGGTCGCGCTTGCCCGAGAACAGCTCGTCCCAGCTCGCTTCCTTGCCGCCCGAGAAGAACGCGAAATTGAAGCGCCCGGCCTCGTCGAAGTAGGGCACAACGGTCGCGCGGAAACTATCGCCCACGAGGGCGTAGATCGAGTCGGGGTTGGCGAGGAGATCGAAGTAGAGAGCCGCGCGAACCGCGGCGAGGGAAATGCCCCTCGAGTCGTAGCGGGGGAAGTCGGCATAGGAGAGCTTGGCCACCATGTCGCTCGTATCGACGAAGCCGGAGGCGGAATCGGCGCTCGGGGCGATCTCCCGCGCCTCCGAATCCCCGAGGTCGAGGATGAGGGCGTCGAGCGAGGCGGCGCGTTCCGCCGCGGCCGCGACCCTGACCGAGCGGGGGCCCTTGGGGAGGGCCTCGGGCGCCGGCTGCGCGGGAAGCGCGGGAGCCGCGGCGAGAGCGACCCTGCCCGTGGGGCTGCGCGAACCCAGCGCGATGGGCGCCGAGCTCATGGGCCCGCTTGTGACGGTTCCGTTCGAAGCGCCGGGGCCGGAGGCGCGAAGCTCGGCTACGCGGTCCGGACCCTTTCCCTCGAAGCGGAACACGAGGCCCCAGTCGAAGGAGCGGCTCGTGGCGTCCACCATATCCGAGAAGGATAGGAGGAGGATCCTGTAGATCATGTCCGAGAAATAGAGTCCCTTCTTGACGACCGCCCCGTACATGACGACATCGCCCCTCGTGCCCGATCCGGAGGGATAGAGGGCGAGGAAGCAGGAGGGATCGTCCTCGAGGAGTATCCGCGCCTGGAGTATGTAGTTGCCCTTGCCGAGGCTCCGCTGGATGTAGCAGGAACCGCGGCCGGGCTTGTCGGGGACCGAGGAGTTCATATTGAGGAATTCGACGAGGAAATCCGCGCTTCTCTTCTCGACCCGGACCGTGACTGGTCCCGCCGCGGAAGACTGAAGCTGCTTTTCGCCGTAGGCGAGCGCCACGTCGCGGGATGCTCCGATCACGTACGCGAAGAGCCTGCCGCGAAGATCGAAATTGTCAGGGAAGCCTTTTCCTGCGAATTGGTTGATAGACTGAGGGATATCTGAGAAAAGAGCGGCAGTCTGCAACGTCAAGAGAGCGAAGGTGGAAAGAAGGAAGAGGGAGAGCCGTCTTGATCCATGCACCTTTTTTTCTCCAATACCGACGCCCCTGAGGGCCTGAATTACCTGACAGCGTATACTAATTCACGCTGTCATTATACACGATACACTACATTTTGACCAGCAGGTCAAAAGAGGTATTTCACGTGAATAAATTCCTCCGATCGCTGGCTATCTATTAACCATATATAGGCTTGCATGCTAGATTCCATCTCGATGAACAGCGCAAAGCGACGGGTAGCCGTCGGTCTCTCCGGAGGCGTCGACTCGGCAGTCGGCGCAGCCCTCCTCGCGGAACAAGGCTACGAAGTCGTCGGCATTACCATGAAGATATGGAGCGGCGATATATCGATACCCGAAGGCGCCAAGCAGGCTTGTTTCGGCCCGGACGAGGCCGAGGACATAGCCGCTTGCGAGAAGCTCTGCGCCAAGCTCGGAATCGACTACCGAGCCATCGACCTCACCAAGGAATACGAGGAGAAAGTCCTCGAATACTTCCGTCGGGAATACCGGGCCGGCAGGACGCCGAACCCCTGCATCGTCTGCAACAGCGAGCTCAAATTCGGCTTCCTTATCGAGCGCGCCCAAGAGCTCGGCCTGGATTTCGACTTCTTCGCGACCGGGCACTACGCGCGCATCTCCGTCGACCCGAAGGGAAGGGCGCGACTCCGCGCTGCCCTCGATCAGGCCAAGGACCAGAGCTATTTCCTCTACCGCCTCAGACCGGAGCTCCTTGCGAGAGTGCTCTTCCCCTTGGGCGAGCTTACGAAGCGGGAAGTCCGCGACATCGCCCGGCGCCTCGGCCTCGACCTCGCGGAAAAGCCCGAAAGCCAGGATTTCATCGCGGGCGGCGATTATTCGCCCCTCTTCGCGGAACGGCCTCCGGAGTCAGGCGATATAGTCGACGTCGAGGGCAGGCTCCTCGGCCGCCATCGGGGTCTCCCCTACTACACGATCGGACAGAGGAAAGGCCTCGGGATCGGCGCGTTCCCCGCAGGCGGGGGCCCCGAAGGAGGAGGCGACGCCGAGCCCTTGTACGTCCTGGCCCTCGACCCCGAGCGGAATCGCGTCATCGTCGGCCCCAATCGCGGACTTTTCGCCGAGGGTCTTCGCGCCTCCGATTTCAGGCTCTACGCCGAGCCTAGCCCAGATGGAACGCCCTGCCTTGGATTTGCGAAGATACGGCAGAATCATCGGCCCGTGCCCTGCTCCTTCGAGCCAGGCAAGGAGGGCGCCTGCATAGTCCGCTTCGACGAAAGCCAGCGCGCCCTGGCCCCCGGCCAATCGGTGGTGATCTACGACGGAGAGGGCTTCGTGCTGGGAGGCGGGATCATCGAGGCTCCGCTCTAGCCCGCATTCCTAGGAACGGATGCGGGCTTCAAGCTTTCTTGACCCCAGGGCGATAAATACGTATCATGAATTCTGAAAGCTCCCGTTAGGGGGTGCACCGGTCTCGACCTGGGCGGTCCGGATCGTGGGTTGCAGGTGGAGCCGCCGATCTCCTGATTCGGCAAACTTTTAGTTGCCAACAACGACAACTACGCTCTCGCTGCGTAAGCAGTGAAAGCCGGGTCCGCGGCCGCGCCGCCTTGAGCGGCCGCAGGGCTCGTAACTGACCGAGGCTTGCTTAGGCAGTCGCCCGGAGCTGCCTAGGGACTAAACCCGGGATACGGGCGGGAAGGCGCGCCGATTCGCTGCCCCCGCCTCGACAACCCGATAGGTCGGATAAACCTGTAGACGCTTACGGTACGCGCCCGGGGACGGGGGTTCAACTCCCCCCACCTCCAGTTGCAACAACCACCCGAAAGGGTGGTTGTTGCGTTTAAGGAGGCGTGGGGAGTTGAACGCGGAGCGCCGACCCATTTCCACGCGATCATTTGAGCGCGGAAATGGGCGAGCCGCAGGGATGCGGCGAGAGGCGCGGAGCCGGCCCGGAAGGCTGAGGCAGGATGCCGAAGCCTGGAGGGTCAACTCCCCCCACCTCCAAACTGAAAGAGGCTGATTCCTAAAGGAATTAGCCTCATTTATTTGTCCCTTTTAGACGAATTGTTACAAAATTGACAGCAATGCGGGGGGACCAAAGAATGCCCAGCATCAAAGCGAGCTACACCCTATATACACGCGAAAGGCCGAAAGGGAAACCCGTCTGGTATTTTCAATCCTACGATAAAAACGGAAAACACCTTCCAGGTCGAGGCACAGGGGAGACATCGAAGAGCGCTTCCCGCCTGACCTGAGCCCCATTTGAAAATAACCAGGCTTCAAACGCTGTAGATGACGGTTTGCGGGATAGCATTAAGCGACTCGCCGAACAGCACTCGAAGTACGGGTATCGCATGTTAATGACGCTGCCATGTCGGCCATCCTTTTATATGCCGCCGTCCGCCGTCACGCATTTTAGCGTGACGGCGGGTATTACCAATTCGCTCTGCCGCTCCGGCTCAAGGGTTGGGCGTTGCGTGGGTGGTTGGCGTGCTAACTAATAAGCCGGATACGGTATGGGGTACTGCGGCGTTATCCCAAAAGATCTGTTCGCTCGATGCTCCATTTTGGCTGAGGTGATTATAGGTTTGGACTATGAAGCTATAGGAATCGCCTGGTGTCAGACCGGATACAGTGGCGCTTGTCTTGGTATAATCATCCCACCAATTCGCATTGGTGACCGCCCCGGTGGTGTTGTCAATGCATATTAACCGTATGCTCGCGTTTGAGTCCGTCGAGGTTCGCGCCCAGGATGGGGTCAAGCTCCTCGACCCGACTGCTATAGAGGTGACGTAGGCCGCCGCGAATGACATGGGAAGCGTAATGATGCAACGATCGGAAAAAGCAGACCAACCCCACCCGTTCTTCACCCGGACCACGAAGGAAAAATTGGTCGTCGACGTCGTGCTTCCGCGAATCATAGTGTTCGTTCCCTGGTTCTGGGACGTGTAGCCTCCAATGTAGTAGAAAGAGAATCCACTGAAATTCGTTGTCCTGACTGTCGGATATAGATTGGGATCGGTCATTGTGAATTCTACAGCCCCGGTATCGTTGGTATCGTAGTTGCTTAGGTTCGTCGAGTAGACATAGATAGAGGATGCGTCAAAGCCTGTGCCTTCACCACTATTTGAGTAGCCGTAGAGGTTGGGCTTTGGAGGCACCGCTGCCGTAGCGATTGCCTCGTTGCTCAGCGGGCCTTCACCGACCGCGTTGACGGCGCTCACTTTGTAATAGATCGAACCAGTAATATTATAATAAGCGGTAGAAGTGTATGTGCCTGAGCTTCCCGCAAGGGTCGTCTCGAGCGTTTCGGCCCCTGCGCTTCTCCCTGAATAGACCTTATAGCCCGTGACGGTGCCACCTAGCGCATTCCAGGTCAGGACTACCTTCGCCAGAATCGGGTCCGCCACGGCCGTTAAGCCCGTGGGCGCGGCCGGCGCCGTTGCCACATTCACCGCGACGGTTTTAGACGCGGGTGTGATCGTGAAGCCCGCCGGATTGGCCAGGGCAACCGTAACATTCGCGCCATTGGCGACCGTGATCGCCGAGATCGCGAGGCTTCGGCTAGTCCCGGAACCGCTCAATGCTCCCTTAGTCGCTCCGGTTACGGTTATATCCGTTGCCGCCAGGGTGGTCGGGTCGATGTTGAAGGTCAACGTCAAGGCAGTCGTCGAGATCGAGCCCGATGTGCCGTTCGCCGTTAAGCCCGAGAATGTCACTGCGGTCCCTGCCACATTCACCGCAACGGTTTTAGATGCCGGGGTAATCGTGAAGCCTGCCGGATTCGCCAGCGCGACCGTGACGTTCGCGCCATTGGCAACCGTAATGGCGGAGATCGCGAGGTTTCGGGTAGTCCCGGAGCCGCTCAAAGCGCCCTTGGTCGCGCCGGTTACGGTGATATCCGTTGCTGCCAAGGCGGTCGGGTCGACGCTAAAGGTCAGCGTCAAAACAGTTGTCGAAACCGAGCCCGAGCTGCCATTCGCCGTCAAGCCCGAGAACGTCACGGCAGTTGGCGCCGCGCCCACGTATACGGCAGTATTTAAAGATGCCGGGCTAATCGTAAATCCAGCCGGATTGGCGAGAGTAACCGTCACGTTCGCGCCATTGGCGACCGTGATCGCCGAAATCGCGAGGCTTCGGCTAGTACCGGAGCCGCTCAGGGCGCCCTTGGTCGCGCCCGTAACCGTTATGTCGCTTGCCGCCAAGGTGGTCGGGTCGGCGCTGAAGGTCAGCGTCAGGGATGTGGTCGTGACCGAGCCCGAGCTGCCGTTCGCCGTCAAGCCGGAGAAAGTCAAGGCAGTTGGCGCCGCGCCCACGTATACGGCGGTGTTCAATGATGCGGGAGTGATCGAAAAGCCTGCCGGATTGGCCAGCGCGACCGTCACGTTCGCGCCATTGGCGACAGTGATAGCCGAGATCGCGAGGCTTCGGGTTGTTCCGGAACCGCTCAGGGCGCCCTTGGTCGCTCCGGTCACCGTTATGTCGCTCGCAGCCAAGCTTGTCGGATCGGCGCTGAAGGTTAGCGTCAGAACAGTCGTCGTGACCGAGCCCGAGCTGCCGTTCGCCGTCAAGCCGGAGAAAGTCACGGCTATCGGATCCTTCGGCGAATCCGATGCCGGGTTCGCACAGCCTAGGAATGCCAATACTATCGACGCGAGGAAGATGATCGCCAAATTCTTTTTCATCTTCTGCCTCCAAGCTATTTTGCGATTATTATTGCCACGTTTTCAAAGGCGGTACATCCGTACCAAGTACGTAATATTATAGAAAAGGCAATGAATGGCATGAAATGCCATGATATATTTGTATTCATGAAAAATCTTTACGACGATTCCCTTCCTTGGCCCAAGATCAACGAGCATATCCTGCGGCTCGGGTTGGCCTCCTCCAAGCAGGAGCTTATAGAATTCGCCATCGAAGATGTCGGCGCCCTAATCCCCTACGATACGTGCGCCAGCATCTTCGACGTGGGGCGAAAGCATCTCTATGGGGAGGGGCTGTCGGATACCGCGAACAAGCACTACAACGAGTACTATAGATTTATCCAGCCTCCATTCAGCTCGCTGGGCGGGCCGACATTTCCCTATATCTATTTCATGCAATTGAGGACTTTTACCTTTCGCGACTACGCGGATTCGGAATTCTACCTGGATTTCGCCCGCCCCAACGGAATGGAGTACGCTCTCGCCACGCCTTTGCCCGGAGCTAAGCTAGCGATAAATTTCATTCGGTCTCGGCGAGGGTCTTCCTACAGCGATCGCGAAGTACAAATATGCAAGATCCTCAATTCTCACCTCAACAATCTATATTCGATCTTCGACCGAGCTATTGCTTCCGGTGCTCGTCTCCCCAGTACGGAGGCTATCCAGGAAAAATTCTCGAGTCTCTCCCGGCGCGAGGCCGAAGTCGGCCAGTACCTTTGCCGAGGATTTACCGCGCCCGAGATAGCGTCCAAGCTTTTCCTGAGCGAGCGCACCGTAGAGACGCACGTCTCCCACATCTACGCCAAGCTCGAAGTGCGGACGAGGCGGGACGCTGTCGCTCATTTAAATACCGCTCTTTAACCCAGAATGCCTTTCCCGCGCCCGAGCCGTAGTATGGCTCCTTTGCATATTTTATTTTCGAATATGACCCCGCTTTTTCAAATTGACAATCGGGTAATTCGCTGATGTATTAGGTATGAGTTATTCCCTCTGTACACACCTCGGATGGAACAGCAAAAGTTCCGGAATAATTCAATACTGCACAATCTCAATAATGCTTTTTTTGGTCTTGCTCAGTTGAATATTTAGCAGATAAGGCGAAGCCTTTCCACTTCGTCGAAAATCTTCCCATCCTGGAATTCCCCCGATACTAGAGCTACTCGGTTTGTTTCCCTGTCGCGCCGCGTCGGGGAAAATAGCATCAATAAAATCACTCGCGCTTAAGGAGCAGGGAACAGCTCCGATAGTCCCCTGTCCCGAGATCCAGGATCAGGCCCGCGCTCATGAGCTCGTCGCCTCCGTAGACGCCGGAGGGCGTCGTCGCCCCGCCGCAGGGCGATACGAGATAGTCGGCTTCCGGGTCGAGGCCCTTCAGGCGAAGGGTTGGAGGCGGGGCGTTGGGCTCGGCCAGCGGCCTAAAGTAGGCGGACCATGCCTCGCTCCGATCGCCGGAGACAAATATCCAGGCCGCGGCGTTCCCTTCGAAGGGGCTGAGGATCCTCGAGAAGACCCCGAACTGCACGAGGTTCCTGACGCTTTTGTAGAAGGCGACTTGCCTTGCGATCTCGGCCTTGTCCGCCGAGCTCAGCGCACCCAGGTCGAGCTCGTAGCCCAGGTTGCCCGACATCGCGACGTCGCCGCGGAACTCGAGGGGAGCGCTCCGACCGACCTGGTGGTTCGGCACGGCGGACACGTGGGCGGTCATGGCGATCGGGGGGTACACTAGGCTCGTCCCATACTGAATGGCAAGACGGGATACAGCGTCGGTGTTGTCGCTCGTCCAGATCTGCGGCATGTACGCGAGCATACCCGGATCGAAGCGTCCGCCGCCGCCGGAGCAGCCCTCGAACAGGACCTCCGGGAACGCGCTCGTGAGCTCCTCCATGGCCGCGTACAGGCCGAGGATGTAGCGGTGGTAGCTCTCCCTCTGCCGCTCGGGCGGGAGCCCTGCGGAGCCGACCTCGGTCATGTGGCGGTTCATGTCCCACTTCACGTAGGCGATGGGCGCCGAGCTCAGTACGGCCGAGACTGCGTCGACGACGTAGCGCCGCACTTCGGGCCTGCCCACGTCGAGGACTAGCTGGTGTCGCCCTTCCGAGCGGGGGCGCGAGGGGACGTGGAGGCACCAGTCGGGATGCGCGCGGTAGAGCTCGCTGTCCGGGCTGACCATCTCGGGCTCGAACCAAAGCCCGAACTTCAATCCCTTCTCCCCGACCCTTCTCGCCAGGTCGTCCAGGCCCAAGGGCAGCTTGCGCCTGTCGACCGTCCAATCCCCCAGGGAACTTCGGTCGTCGTCGCGCTTTCCGAACCACCCGTCGTCGAGGACGAGGAGCTCGATGCCGAGGCTTCTCGCTTCCTCCGCCAGGGCGACGATCCTCTCGGCGTCGAAATCGAAGTAGGTAGCCTCCCAGTTGTTGACGAGGATGGGTCTCGGGGAATCGCGGTGCTTTCCGCGACAGAGGCGCGATCGATAGAGCTCGTGGAAACGCGAGGACATTCCTCCGAGGCCCTCGGAGGAATGCACGAGAACGGCCTCCGGGGCCTGGAATGATTCTCCCGGCTCGAGGAGCCAGCTGAATTCGAAGGGATTGATGCCGATCGCGAGCCTCGTTCCCCCTCGGCTGTCGACCTCGGCCGCGGCGATGAAATTCCCCGAGTAGACGAGGCTCATCGCGAAGACCGTACCTGAGTCCTCGTCCGTTCCCCTCTCTCGGAGCGCGATGAAGGGGTTGTGCTGGTGGCTCGACGCGCCTCGGCGGCTCTCCACCGACTGCGTGCCTTGCTCAAGGCGCCTGCGCAGGATGCCGCGCTCGCGCGCCCAGTCGCCCGACAGCTGCAACATTTCAAAATCGGAGCGCGGGAGATCGACGCTCGCGCTGAGCGCCCGCAGGAGACGCAGGGGCCGGCCCCCCAGGTTGCGGAAGCGGACCGAGCGCGCGATCGCGTCTTGTTCGGGGAAGACCGAGTACGAGAGAAGGAGCTCGAGCCCGTCGACCTCGTCGAAGAGCTCGAGCTCGAGGGTCTCGACCCCGTCGCCCTGCTCCGCGTAGGTCGAGGGCAAGCCCGCGAGCGGAGGCTTGCCGGGGAAGATTCTGAAGGAGCGGTAGGAAAGATCGGAGATCGTCGATCCATCCTCGTGCAGGACCTGGAAGGCGGGGGAGCGGAAGTCGGAGTTGCCGAAGGCCGGGTATTCTCGCGGCAAGTCGTCGAGGGAGAAGAGCGGCCTCGCGGGATCGGGCCTGGGGGCGAAGGCGCGCTCGACCGAGGGAGGAGAAACCGCGCCGCGCCACTCGCGCAGGGAAGGGCCCCAATACAGCGAGGTCGGGTGCTTCCCGCCGTCGATCCCGATCACGTAGCTCGTTCTCCCGCCCTTGATGTGGAAGAGGGAGAGATCCAGCGATTGCACGATTCCCATATCGCCTCCGGAGGTCGCCAGCCGCAGTTCCGCGCCGCTAAGTCTATCCGCGGCGCGGCGCCACGGGGAAGTACACCGAGTAGCGCTCGTAGCCGACTTCGCGCAGCGGGATGAAGCGGATGCCGCGCTCCTGGCCGCGCGTCCTGTAGCCCTGGGTCCATCGGCTCCATTCGCGCTCGTCGTCGGGCGCGAGGATCCCCTCCGGCGCGCCCGGATCGTCGCAGAGGAGAGTCCGCTCTTCCGGGCAGAGCCCGGCGAGGAGGTCGGGCCCGTCCATGAAGGCATAGAGGTCCTCGGAGCCCGCCATGCGCTCGGAGGCGAGCCGCTTCGGGAGCTCGATCCTCACGCAGTCGTCGCGCCAGGCCCGCCGGATCGACGCGAATGAGGAGGGCCTGGAGTCGATGGGCCGCGGCTCGCCGTTCAGCTCCAGCCTGGCCTCGCCCGCCAGCCACCAGGGGAGCCTGATGGAGAGCGCGAACTCGATCGGCTTCGGGCACGACACTTTGATTTCGAAGGCCAGGCGATCGGGCGGGCAAGGATTGCCGGGGGCGACGCCGTCGACCCGCGTCGTGTCGCCGGCGAGGTCGACGCGCCCGATCTCGACCGCTATCGAGTCCCCGGAACGATCCCAGGCGAGGGCCGACTCGACGAGCTGGCAGATCGCGAGGCCCGATTCCGACTTGTAGAAGATGCCTTTCGTATGGGTCGCGTTGGCCTGCACGTTGCTTCCGTGGCAGCAGAAGAAGTGCTCGGTCTCGGAGGCCCAGAGCTTCACCGAGCCGGGCCTGAGCGGGAGGAAGTAGGACACGAGTCCCGAGCGGGGATGATCGACCTTGGCTCCGTGGGTCAGGTTCCTGTAGCTCCAGAAGCCCTGGGCCATGATCCCATTGCGCAGGTTCCGTTCCCAGTAGTCCGCGTAGCGCGCCTCCCCGGTGTGCCTGAGGAGAAACTCGGCGAGCCGCATCATGTTGTAGACCGTGCAGAGTTCCTGGTTCTTGTCTCCCAGTCGGTGTGGGAGCCGGCCTTCCGGCACCCACACCTCGCCGGAGCTGCCGCCGCCCGTGGCGAAGCGGGGCAGTCGCTCGACGGCGAGCCTCCAGTACGCCTCGACGGCGTCGAGCCAATGCCGCTCGCCCGTCACCTCGTAGGCCCGAGCCGCGCCGAGTATCTCCGGGATAGTCGTGTTGGCGTGCATGTTGGAGATCGGATCGGCGCCCGCGAGGAGCGCGGCGTGGAGCGTCCTGCGCGTATATCGCTCCATGAGCTCGCGGTAGCGGGCGTCGCCGGTCATGCCCAAGAGGTCGGCCCATGCCTCGAGCATGCCTCCGGTCTCCACGTCCATGATCGCGTCCATTTTCCCGTTGGAGAAGGAGGAAGTCCACCGGTGGAACCACTTCGCCCAGTCCTCGGCGACCCTGAGCGCCTCTGCGCAGCCGAGATAACGGTACGCGTCCAGGAGGCCCATGAAGGTCTTGTGCACTGTATAGTGCGGCGCCCAGACCGGGCGGCCGCGGGTTATCATCTCGAGGTACTTCTCCGGTATCGAGCCCGCCCACTCGCCGCCGTTCGCCTCCTGGCAGGTGGCGAGAGCGTCGACGATGCCTTCGGCTTTGCCCCGGAGCTCGCGGTCGCCCGTGGCGGCCGCCTGCATCGACGCGGCGGAGAGCCAGTGCCCGAGGAAGTGCCCGCGCAGCTGGCTCGTCGGCGATTCCCATCCCCAGTGGATGCCCTCGGGCTTAGCGGGCTCGGACCAGAGCCCGGCCTCGAAGAGGTAGGGGCGGAGCAAGTTCTCGGACTTGAGGCCGAGCAGGTAGGACCGGTCCGCCTCCCGCTTACGCAGGAGCTCGGGATCGATGAGCCGGACCTCGGCCGCGCCGAAAGCTTCGAGCACTGGCATGGGAGCCTCCAGCGGAGGATTGTAGCCGCGATGCGCGGAAGAGGGAACCGGCTTTCAGCTCGCCCTGAGGATATCGAGGAGCTCGACGTCTATGCGAGCGGCGTTGTCGTACTGCGGCGAGCGCTCGAAAAGGCGCTCGCCGGCGCTGATGATGCCGAAGTCGAGATTCTTGTAGTTCCAATAGCTCCAGCCGATGCCCTGCTCCCTGAAGATGCCGAGGATGTCCCGCATCCAGGCGTAGCGGCTCGCGAGGTCGGGGCCGCCCATGTACACCCCGAATTCGTCGCAGACGACGCGCGCGGAGTAGCGCTCGCGGAAGCGGATAACGGGCTCGAGAGAGCGCTCGAGGCGATCGCGGTCCCATCTCCCGGCCTCGTCGAGGCTTAGGCGGGAAGCGCCGTCGTCCGCGATGGCATAGTTCCCAGGATAGTTGCGACTCTCCTTGAAGGCGGATCCGGCGCACCAGGGAGCGCGCTGATGGGTGAAGACGATGGGATTGTAGACGTGGACGCAATACAGCACATTGTCGTCGTCGAAGGGCCTGAGATTCTCGAACTGGGCGGCGCCGCACCAGAGATTCGAGCCGATGACGAGGGGCGCCCTCGGGGCAATCTTGCGGACCGCGGTCGCGAGCTCGTCCTTCACCTCGTTCCAGACCTCCGCGCTCGGCGCCACGGGCTCGTTGAGCAGCTCGAGCATGACGCCCCGCCGATGGCCGTAGCGCTCGGCCAGCTGTTCCCATACGCGCAGGCAGTCGCGTCGATGCCGCGCGTCGGAGAAGAAAGCCTGGTCCCGCATCGTCCCGTCGAGGAAGTCGTGGCCCGGGCATTTATGGAGATCCAGGATCAGCTCGAGGCCGCCGCCTAGTATCCCATCGACCGCGGTGTCGAGGAGACGGAGGACCTCCTCATTCGGCCGCGTGCTCCGGTCGAAAGCATTCTGCCAATCGAGCGGCAACCTGACATGGTCGAATCCCCAGGCCTTCACCCTCGCGAAGTCGACGGGGCCCAGGAAGCCGCGGATATGTTCCGTCAAGCCCGGGAAGCCGCTCGGATCCTTTTCTTCGATCGCATCGACTTGGCTGAACCAGCCTCCGAAATTCACTCCCCGCATGGCTTCTCCTCCGACAGCCTGGCTGCTGAAACGTTTCAGCACTGTAAAGTTTTCCGTCTCAACTGTCAAGCGAAACGTTTCAGCACTATTTATTTGACCAGGGGAAAAAATGACGTTAGGATACCATCCCGATGAAACGTTTCACCACGACCTCCGCAGAGTCGACGATACGCGACGTAGCTCGACAGGCCGGCGTATCGATCACGACGACATCCTACGCGCTCAACGAGACGGGCAGAGTGTCCACGGAGACGCGGGAGAAAGTCCTCAAGGCGGCCGAAGACCTGGGCTATGAACCGAGCATCGCGGCCCGGCTCCTGAAAGGAGCCAAGGGTAATATGATCGCCGTCCTCACCGAGGGCTTGGCGGGCCCTTGGTACGGGGAAATTCTCGAAGGGCTCCAGCCCACTTTCACCGCGCGCGGCTACGCCGTCGTCGCGATGACGATGCAGGAAGACTCGCTTACGCTCTGTCGCAGCCTCGTATCCGCCGGTTTGCTGCGGGGCCTCGTGGTCCTGAATCCGGAGGAAGCATGGGCGCCCGTCCTCAGGCGAATGGCCCTGGGAGTCCCGACGGTTCTATTCGATCCGGGGCTTACCGGGATCAAGGCCGTAAGGTACGTCCTCGACAACCGAGGCGGCATCCGGTCGCTCATGGCGCATCTCTGGGACCGCGGCTATCGGGACTATCTGTGGCTCGACGGGGACCTCGACGCCTCCTGGGACGCCCGCGAGCGCTTCGCGGCCTTCGACGGGTTCCTGATCGAGAAGGGCCTGCCCGAAGCCGGAAGGCGTCGGGCGGTCGGCGGCTTCAGGACAGATGTGGCCGAGCGCAACGTCTCGGCCATCCTCGGCGGGGGGGGGATCCCGCGGGCTATCGTCGCCGCCAACGACGAGTCCGCCATCGGCGCGCTCAAGGCGGTCCGCGGCTTCGGGCTCAGGACGCCCGAGGATGTGGCCGTCGCCGGCTTCGACGGGTTGGACGTTTCGGCCTGGATGAGCCCGCCGCTGACGACGCTGCGCTACGACAGGAGGGCCTTGGGGGCGAGCATGGCCCGCAGCGTGATGGAAGCCCTCGACGAGGGCGCGGAGGACACGACTACGGTCGTCCCGCTCGAGCTGCTGGCTCGTGGAACGACCTGAGCGTCCCCGACGAATACGAGGAGGAAAGAGACTATGGAATCGATGCGACGGAAGCTTATCGTTTCCCTGTTTACCGCGCTGATCGTATTCGCGGCAGGCAAGGCCCGCGCGGAAGGCGCGACGACGGCCGCCCCCGGCGGGGATGACGGAGCTTGGATCGGTCTCTTCACGGAGAAGGGTCCCGAGGATATGGCCGAGACGCTCTCGCTCCGGCAGGGCTTGGGCAGGAGCTTCGCCTCGCTCATGTGGTTCACGGACTTCGGTCATCCCTTCCCCGCAAAGGCAGCCGAGAATGCCTGGGCGGCGGGTTCCGTTCCCAACGTGACCTGGGAGCCCTGGCTCTGGTCCGACAACGAGAAAATTCATCTCGCCGACATCAACGCCGGGACTTGGGACCTCTACATCTCCGAGTGGGGCGCCGCGGCGGCGAAATTCGGCAAGCCCCTTTTCGTCCGCTGGGGCCATGAGTTCAACGGCGATTGGTATCCCTGGAGCGTGGCGAAGAACGGCCAAGATTCGGGTAACTACGTCAATGCCTACCGAAGGGTTCACGACCTCCTCGTCCGGGCGGGAGCCTCGAACGTCGTCTGGGTCTGGTGCCCGAACGCGGGCACCGTGCCCGCGCAGGAGTGGAACGATCCTCTCAAGGCTTACCCGGGCGATGATTACGTCGATTGGATCGCCCTGGACGGATACGACTTCGACGGCAACGCAAGCTTCGCGGACATCTTCTCCAAGATCTACGTCGAGATGATCCGAGGCTTCGCGAAGCCGATCTATGTCGGCGAGGTCGCGACCGGGCGCGTCGGGAGCGAGAAAGCCGCCTGGCTGGAGGAGATGCGCGGCTCCCTGGCGTCGCAGTTCCCCGGCATCAAGGGGATCGTGTACTTCAGCGTAAAGAAGGAGCGGGACTGGCGCCTGGACGACTCGCCCGCCGCCCTCGCCGGCGCGAAGGACGTCTTCTCCAAGCCCTTCTTCAAGGACCGTTCAGAGGCTATCGAGCGTCTGGCGGGAGTCTTCAAGGGCGGCTACGCCGCCTATAAAAAGCAAAGCGCTCCCGCGGTGGCCGCAAGCCGCGCGAATGCGGCAGCCAGGCGGATGGGACGAGACTCCTCGGGCAAAGCGGACTGGTCCGGCGCCGCGACCATGGAAGTGACGGGCAAGGGCCGCATCGGAGGCGCGATACGCTTCGGATGGGACGCCGAGCGGCTCTACGTCAGGGCGGAGCTGAAGGACAAGCATCCCTTGACCAACGCCCAGAAGAACGACGCGATCTGGAACGGAGATTGCTTGGAAATCTGCGTCTCTACGGATCCGAAGGCCGACCCGGCGCGTCCGCGCTTCGGCGGAACGGATTGGCAGCTGGGCTTCGCGCCCCAGGATACGGCGAAGTCCCTGCCGGCTCGGAGCTGGGAGTGGAGCAAGCTGAGGTCCTCGGTCCCGGGCGCCGAGCTCATCTCGCAGCCGGCCGAGGGCGGCTATGCGCTGGAGGCGTCGTTCCCCTGGGCTTCGCTGAATGGATTCAAGCCTGAAGCCGGCATGGTCCTCGGCTTCGACCTGGCGGTCGACGACGCCGGAGCGACCGGAGCACGCACGTACCAGTGGATATGGAACGGGAGCAACCAGTTCTACAACTCGCCCGCGCAGTGGGGCACCCTAACGCTCCTCCCCTGACGAGAGCTATCGACCCCGGGCCGCCTTAGCGATCGGCGGCCCGGGGCGTCTCGGACTACTCGACGCTAATCGCGCTTACAATCAGGGCAAATCCAGCTCGAGGCCCGCCCGAGTGATCTGATTGACTTCGCCGTAGACGCTCGCCGTGACCTCCCCTCCCTCCAGGACCTTGAAGCGGGCTTTGCCGCCCGAGACCTCGACGGACAACAGCGAGCCCGCGTAGAAAATCTTGAAGCGATAGGCCTTCCACTGCGCCGGTATCGAGGGATTGAAGACGAGCGTTTCGGCGTCGGTCCGGAGGCCGCCGAAGCCCGAGACCATGCCGGCCCATACCCCTGCCGCCGAGGAGGAGTGGATGCCCTGCTCGGTATTGCGATTGTAATTGTCGAGGTCCAGACGCGCCGCGTAAGCGAGGAAATCGTAGGCTTCCTGCGACTTCCCGAGCTCGGCCGCCAGGATCGAGTGCAGGGAGGGCGAGAGCGAGGATTCGTGGCTGGTGCGGGCCTCGTAGAACTCGTAGTTCTTCCGCTTCTCCTCCATCGTGAAGTCCCGGCTGAAGAAGTAGGGCAGGTTGAGGAAGTCCGGCTGCTTGAGCATGTTCATGCGGAAGAGCCTGATGTAGGCCCAGTGCTTGTATATCGGGACCTCCGACATGGGAATGCTCTTCACGTCGACGTGCGGGAGGTCGAAGTACCCGTCGTGCTGCTCGTAGATGCCGGTCTCCTCGTCCTTGAGGATGCGCATCTTCTCGGCCATCAGTTTCCAGTTCTTCGGCTCCTCGGGGCGTAGCTGCACCTTGGCGGTCACGTCCTTGAGCCGCGCCGGCGCCGCCGTTTCCATCTCGGCGAGGACCTCGAGGGTATACTCGAACATTTTCTTGCCGAGGTAGTTCGTATAGCAGTTGTTGTTCACCATCATATGGAATTCGTCCGGTCCCATGACGCCGTAGAAGCCGAAATCGCCCTTCTTCGGGCTCCAGCCGCCCCAGCTCGCCATGCAGCGGCTCATCTGGAGCAGCATCTCGATGCCTTCGCGATAGAGGAATTCCTTGTCCTTGCAGACCCGATCGTAGTGCCAGATGGCGTAGTAGATCGCCAGATTCTGGTGAATCTCCAGATCGACGTGCTGCCAGGTGCCCGAGTCCTCGTGGCCGGTTATGGTCGAGAAGGGGTAGCGGGCGCCTTCCAGGTCGACTCTCCTGGCGTTCTCGATGGCCCTGGGGAGGTAGTGGTAGCGGTACATGAGGAGCTTGCGCGCGATCTTGGGATCGAGGAACATGTACATGCGATGGCAGTAGATCTCAGTGTCCCAGAAATTGACGCCCGAATAGACTTCGCCTCCGAGCTTGCACAGGACGTTCCGCCGCTCGCTCTCGCCGTGGTAGTTGATGTACATCGCGAAGAGCGAGTAGCGTAGGCCCTGTTGCAGCTCGGGGTCCCCGTCGATCTCGATGTCCATGCGATCCCAGAAGCGCTTCCAGTCGCGGCGATGCTCGGCCAGGGCCTGGTCGAAGCCGACACCCGAGAGCCGCTTCGCGAGCGAGAGGCCGTCGGCCCAGACCCGCTCGCCCTCCTCCGTCTGCTCCCAATGATTGATCGCCATTTTATCGAAGACGGTCGCCTGCCCCCGCGCAAGCTTGAGCGTCGCCTCGACCCCGATGAATTTGTCTCGCTGGACGAGCTCCGGCGCGATGCCCTGATTCGCCGTGACGCGGAAGCTCGAGAAGAGGCGACAGCCGCTTTTTTGAGTTCGGGCCTGGATGGCGCAAATATCGCCCGAGCGCTCGCTGAGCTCGGGCACCCAAAAATTAGTCTGCGCGCCCGATAGTTCCTCGCTCGCGCCGACGCTGGCGCCGGAGCCCTGCGTCTGGTCCCAGCCCGCCGCCAGCTCGTAGATCGTATTGAAGTCGAGGCCTGAGACGACCTTCACTTCGCCTGAGAAGTCGAGCGGCTCGAATACGATGCGCTGGCATCCGAGCGCGGTCGTATGAATATCCGTGAAACGGATGAACTTCAGCTTCAGGCGCTTTCCGCCGCGCGTCGTCCAGATGAACTCACGGGTCAAGATAGCCTCGCGCATGTCGAGCGTTCGCCTGAAATCCGAGAATTCCGCGGTGGCCAGGTCGAGAGTCTCGCCATCGATGGTTATTCGCGTATAGAGCCAGTCGACCGCCGTGATCATGGCCGCCGCTTCCGTAATGAAGCCCTTGAAGACCTGGGGGTATTTTACGTCCAGCATCTCGTAAAGTTGGCTGAAATAACTCCCCAGCAAATGGTCGCCCGAGTAGCCTTCCTCGAAGTAGCCGCGGACGCACATGAACTCGTTCGCAAGCGAGAAAATCGATTCCGAAAGGCGCTGCTTCCGGGGATCGAAGCCGTCCTCGACTATCAGCCAGGGATCGACCTTGAAGTACTTTTCCGAAGTCTTGAAGAGATGCATCCTTCACTTCTCCTGATTCATGCGCGCGAGAACGTCGTCCAAGGTCCCTTGGAAGGGCCCGGGCTTCTCCATCTTTATGGAGACGAGGGCTGCGGCGAATTTGAGCGATTCGGGTACATCGTGATCGTTCCGACGCGCCAGGTAGGCGGCGAAGGTAGTGTCGCCGCGGCCCGTGCGTCCCACCGTGCTCCTGTTCGTGAATTTTTCGAAGTAAGTCTTCCCTCGAACGCGGGCCAGGACTCCGTCCGCGCGGGTGATGACCGTCTCCGGGCATCCCCAGGACTCGAACTGCTTGGCCGCCTCCTCGAGGTCGTCCGTGCCGGTAAGGACTTCGGCTTCCACCACGTCCAGCTTGAGCTTGCTCATCAGGGCGGCGATGTCCCGCTTTATCGGGACGTCCTTGAAATGAATGTTCCGCGTAGCCGGGTCGACCTGCCGGACGAAGCTCTGCATGTCGGCCGAGAGGTTGAAGCCGCGGCCCTTCAGACCGCGGATGAAGTCCAGGCTGAACTCCTGGTCCGATATCCCGGCCAAGTGCAGGTTGCGCGCCGCGATCGCTGGCATGTCCTCTAGGGCGAAGAACCCGGCGCTTTTCTCGAGCCTCAGGATGCGCTCGTCCACGTTCTCCGATGGATGGATTACGACCGAGTAGCTCGTTTCGGGGGCGCTCGCCGAAAACGTCTCGATGCCCAGCTCTTCGAAGGGCTTCAGTATCCCCTCGTCGGCCGGGGCCATCCTCGTGACGACTGCGACCTTCTGACCGATGCGCGCCGCCGCGACGGCGCCGCAGAGGACCGCGCTTCCCGGGGCCACGACCGTGCGCCCCCGGTGGGGAGTGATCTCGTCGTAGCACATGTGCCCGACGAAGACGATGTCGAATTCCTTCAAGGGATGGTCCTAGCCTTTCACCGCTCCCGCGGTCACGCCGAGCGTTATATAGCGCTGGAAGAGGAGGAAGATGAGGAGCGGGACGACCATCGCGATCATCAAGGCGGCGCTCAGGATGGGCACTCGAAGGCCATACTGGCCCCTCAGTACCGCTATTCCGACGGTCACTGTCCGAAGAGACTCCCGCTGCAGGATGAGCATGGAGAAGGGCAGCTCGTTCCACATGGATTGGAAGCCGATGATCGCGAGGGTCGCGACCATGGGCATGGCCATGGGCGCCATCACGCTCCAAAGGATGCGGTATTGGGACGCTCCGTCGATGCGCGCCGCCTCGACGAGCTCGTAGGGCATGTCGGTGAAATAAGTGGTCATGATGTAGGTGCCGAAGGGCGCGAAGTAGGCGACCCAGGAGAGGACCACGCCCAAGCCCGTATTCGTCAAGTGCATGAGCGATACCAGCTTGGAAACCTGCATGGCCAGGAGGAGCTGCGGGAAGATGGACATGAATAGCACGAGTAGGAAAAGAGGCCTCCGCAAGGCGAAGCGCATCTTGCCGAAGGCGTAGCCTGACATGACGCAGACGACGATGTATAGCACGACTCCGATGGGCACGAGGACCAAGCTGTTCACGGTGAACTGGAGAAGGTGCCCGCTGAATGCCGCGTATTGATAGTTATCCAGTATCGGCGCCTGCGGGAGCAGTATTGGGTTCGTCGAATACTCGCCCAGGGACTTGAGGCTCGCGGTCACGACGTTGTACAGGGGCAGGAGCGACACCACGAGGAGGATGACCATGAAGGCCTGGACTACCAGGCGGGCTACGGGACCGAAGGGCGAGGCCTTCTTAGATCGATTCATTCATCCCTCCTTTGCATGAGCCGGATCTGGGCGACCGAGATCATGGCGCAGAACAGGAAGAGCACCACCGACCATGCGCTGGAATAGCCGACCTTGAACTTAGAGAAGGCCTGTACGAATATCCCGTATTCCAGGGTGAAGGTACTGTAGCCCGGTCCGCCCTGGGTGAGCGTATATATGAAGGAAAACATGCGCGCGAAGACCTCGATGAAGTTGAACACCACCCAAAACTCGACCGCGAAGCGGATGCTCGGGACCGTGACCCGAAAGAAGGTTTTCCAGAAGCTCGCCCCGTCGATGAGGGCGGCCTCGTAGATCTCCTTGTCTATGCCGTTCATCGCGGCCAGGAAATAGATGAGGCCGAAGCCCAAGTGCAGGAATACGACAAACAAGAATCCGACGACGTTGATGGCCAGGCCTGGGGTGATCAGGAAGCGGACAGTCGACCCGGTGATCCCCTTGATCGCCATGTTCAGCGCGCCGTCGTCTCGTAGATAGATCGAGAATATGATGCCCATGAGCACGTAGCCGAGGAGGTTGGGGATATACAGTACCGCCCTGTAAACCTTCCATCCCTTGATCCCCTCGCGCAGGAAGGCCGCGATTAAGAGGGTGACGATGGTGCTGAGAGGGATGTACAAGACCATGAGAGCGGTGTTGATGATCGAGGTCCAAAACTCCCCGTCCTCGGCCATGGTCTTGTAGTTGGCCAGCCCGATCCACTTCCAGGGGCCATAGCCCTTCCACTCCGTGAAGCTGGTGACGACGTTCATCACGACGGGATAGATCATGAACGCCGCCAGCAGCGCGAGGAGGGGCGCCAGGAATATGTAGGGGGCGGCGCCGTCCCTCTCTAAACCACGACGATGACGCATGAATACTCTCCAATTGCCCAAAAGGACGAGGCCTCGACTCGCAGGCCGAAAGCCCCGCAGGCCGAAGTCCCCGTCCTTTCGAGTTACAACGAACTCGAGATCATTAAGCTCACTTCTTCGCGAGGAGCTTCTGGTACTCGGCGATGAAGGTGTCGATGGAGATTTCGCCGGTGACGAAGGCACGGTCACAGAGCCGGTTCGAGTCGTCCTCGTAGCCGTTGTAGCCCAGCGGAATGTAGTCCTTCTGGCCGCTCTTGAGGTAGTTCTGGATTACTTTGAGGACCGGGTAGGTCGTCGCGCCGCCGGCGGCCTGGGTGTTCGGGGAAAGCGAACCGGTGGCCGCAGAGTAGACCTTGGCGCCCTCGCCGGTGGTGACGAACTTGACGTAGGCCGCCGCGAGCTTCTGGTTCTTGGACCATTTCATGACGCCGTAGCCGATGCCGGCGCCCTGCATGACCTGCTGGTCCTTGTACTTGGCGTCGGGGAAGTTGACCGCGGGGAAGTAGCCCACGTTGTCGGCGCCCAGCGCGTCAGAGTAAGCCTTCCAGTTGCCTATATCGGAGAGCAAGCCCACGAACATGGCACCGCCAGTCGGTGTGCCGAATTTGTCGATGCCGTCCATGAAATAGGGGCGGGAGAAACCATCCTTCTCGATGTAGCCATTGTCGACGAGGGTCTTCACGAAGACGGCGCTTTCCTTGAACACCGGGTTGTTGAACTTCTGGGAGCCGTCGAAAAGGCCGGCGACCTTCGGGCCGTAGGCGTTGGCCGCCTGGCAGCGGAGGAAGAAGTCGATAGTGTAGGTCTGGCCGGTCGTGATGGGGACGATGCCGGCGGCCTTGAGCTTCTCGCAGGCGGCGAGGAAGTCCTTCGCGGTCTTCGGGGCCTTGTCGGGATCGAGGCCCGCCTTCTTGAAGTAGGCCTTATTGTAGTAGATGCCAAAGCCCTGCATGGTTAATGGTAGGACCTTCACCTTCCCGCCGACCGAGCACATCTCGATGCTGGCGGCTGTGAACTGGCTCTTCACGTCCTTGATGTAGGGATCGAGGTCGATGATGATGTCGGCGAAGCCGTTTACACGGGCGCCGGGGTGGAACATCGCGACGTCGGGACCGTCGTTCACCGTGGCCGCGCTCTGGATGATCGGGTAATACTGCGTGTCGACAGTCGGCTGGGCGACGTGGACGATCTTGACGCCGGGGTTAGCCGCCTCGAAAGCAGCGTCGTTAGCCTTCATGGGAGCCTGCGCTCCGGTGGCGTTGACTTCGCTGTACTTGAAGTCCCAGACGGTGAGCGTCTGCGCGGCGAGCGAGGCGACGGCGAGCAGCGACACGAGCGCGATACCGAGGATCAATCTCTTCATATTCGATTCCTCCTTATACGAAATGGTTTCGAGTCACTATGTGGCCACCCGGGGAAACCGTAAATGGACTGGATTGCGCCGGATCATGGATAAAATTACGCGCACGACCGGGCGGACTTCATGGTATTATCGCGGCGTGCCACGCTATCGGACCGTCAGGGGGTCCATATTCCTCTCCGTTTCGCTCCTGCTGGTGAGCGTGCTTTTGGCCTTCTCGTTCGTGGTATACGATTATGCCTCCACGGTCGCCCGCGAGCGCTTCGCCGACACCTTGACCTCGCTTTCGAAGTCGGTGCTGGCCAACCTCGATTCCCAGGTCGGGGAGATGAACCGGCTCAGCCTGAACTTGATTTACTCGCAGGTCTTCCAGGACCTGTATATGCGCCACCTGGCCCTGCCACGCATGCCGGCGTCCGTGGAGCAAAGGATCGCCAAGCTCGAGAACACCGAGGCCCTGATCGAGATCTGCGACACGATCCTGGGGCCCAATCAGTCGGCGCCGCAAATCAACGTCTTCGATCCGCGGGGGGAGATGATCGGAGCCGGGTACTACAGCCGGCTCATCGAGCGCGACGTCAAGCATGAGCCCTGGTATTCCGAGGTAGCGCGGAAGGGCGGCGAGCGAGTGATCCTTCCCCCTCACACCGACCCCCTGCTCGAGGATACTTCGGTGATCGTCAAGGGCAAGCGCTACGTCTCCCTCTTGCGGAGCTTCCAGGACTCCATGCGCTCCACGCATGGAGTCATCGAGGTGAAGCAATACTGCGACTCGCTGTTCAGCGAGCTGGATAGCCTCTGCAACTCGACCGTATCGATCTTCGTCGCGGATTCAGGCGGGCGCTTCCTCTATCCTTACGATGGCGATCGTACCGACGACAAAGCGCTCCAGCAACTCTTCCAGAAGGCCGCGGTCCGACAGATAGCCACGGGCATGCTTCCCGGGAAACCCGACCCGATGGTCTTCGCTTCGGCAACATCGAAGGACACGGGTTGGACCGTGACCATCGGAGAGCCCTCGGCCGGGCTTTCGACGAGCATCATGCAGTACACCACGCGGATCGCCATACTCACGATGGCGGCGATCCTCTGCTCCCTCGTGGCGTCCTATTTCATCGCCCGTCGCGTCACTGTGCCGATCAAGGCCCTGCACGCCGAGATAGACGAGACGGAGCTGGAGAACCTGGACGACGTCGTCCTGGGCAGCCACGGGCGGGACCCCGGCGAGATAGACTCGCTCAAGCTCGCTTTCCACAAGATGAGGCTCAAGCTGAACGAGTCCATTCAAGAGGCCGTGTCGCTCAAGGCGCACGAGAAAGAGGCGCAGCTGGTGGCGCTCCAATCGCAGTTAAACCCGCACTTCCTCCACAATATGCTGCAGACTATCTCCATCATGGCCGAGGAGAGCGACGCCAACGCCATACAAACGCTGATCGTAAATCTCACGAAAGTGCTCCGCTACGTCTCGTCGACGGAAGAGACGACCGCCACGCTCGGCATGGAGACCAAGTACGCCGAGAGCTATCTTAGCGCGATGCGCGCGAGGTTCGGGGACAGTCTCGAGTCCGTGATCGACATCCCCGCCGAGATGATGGAGATCACCGTTCCCAGGCTCGTCTTGCAGCCTTTCATCGAGAACTGCTTCAAGTACGGGACCTCCAACCGGCCTCCGTGGCGCGTCGAGCTCCACGGCCGCATTTCCGACGGGCTCTGGGAGCTCGAGATCCTGGACAACGGCCCGGGCTTCTCGGCCGAAACCCTAAAGCTCGTGAGCGCGAGGATCGCCGAACGCGAGCGGGAAGGCCGCGGTTTACCGACCCTGTCGATATCCGGGATGGGGATACTGAACTCGTTCGAGCGCTTCAAGCTGGCGTTCGGAGACGGATCGGTCTTCACGATAGGCAACAGGCCCGAGGGAGGAGCCAGGATCTCCATGGGGGCCCGCATACATGGCTGAGCGCGGTTTTAGCTACGTCGTCGCCGAGGACGAGGAGCGGATGAGGGACTATGTGACTCGGAAGACCGCGGAGCTCGAACCGAATTTCAAGTGCGTCGGGTCCGCCGCGGACGGAGAGGAGGCGGTCGAGCTGGTCGAGCG
>Ga0265330_10000571_pt1 | contig 23976 bp, 20 predicted proteins | sample 41919metaG_FD_202083 | JGI IMG/M metagenome (GOLD analysis project Ga0265330, IMG submission 202083) | Rhizosphere microbial communities from Carex aquatilis grown in University of Washington, Seatle, WA, United States - 4-19-19 metaG | ecosystem: Host-associated > Plants > Roots > Rhizosphere... | reverse complement strand
CCTTAAGAGCATGGCATCCCGTTCTATTCTTCTTCGCCGGATATCAGGATTTTTGATGGTAGATTTTCGCTCCGTCAAACCCGTTAAACGTTGTTGAAGAGGCGGTGCTATATGCACCGATATTCTCGGTGTAGAGATAATCGCCGACTTCCAGGGTCCGAGGTAGTTCGACTGAGAGCGAAATCTTGTCAAAGCTATCGCAAGTGGGACCGACCACCGCACAGATTTCCGGCTCGCCCCTCTTGAATGCGTGGAAGTTAGGAATCCAATGGTCGTACACAACGCCTGAAAATGTCTGATAGACACCGTCGTTAATGTGGTAGAATATCTTGCCGTCTCTTCTCGCCTTGCCGATGATCTCCGAAACCAGCGTTGCGACGGTGGCGACCATGAACCTTCCAGGCTCTGCGAGAATCTGAATATCGTCCGGGAATAACCGCGAGAACTCGGAATTCAGCATGGACGCAAGCTTTTCGAATTGCGGGACCGAGGGGTCGTAGGGGACTGGGAATCCGCCCCCGATATCTACCAGGTTTAAAGGGAACCCCCTCTTCCTGGCGTCGTTTAATATCGTGGCGGCGAGATCCAGAGCGACCGTGTAGTTGTCAAAATTCGTGCACTGGCTGCCGACATGGAAACTAATCCCCTCGACATTCAGTCCCAAATCGAATGCCTCCTGGATCAATTGTTGTGCGTCGCCCGGCTCCGCCCCGAACTTCGAGGCCATTTCAACCTGCGATCCCGTGTCCGGAACTTTAAGCCTCAATACCAGTCCCGCGGTCTCGCAATGCTGCTTGAGCTTCTTCACTTCCGCGCTGTTATCGTACGTCACCAGCGGTTTGTACTGCTTTATCTTCGCGAGGGTTGTCCTGTCTTTGATCGTGTTGGAGAAGATGATCTTGTCCCAGACAAAGTGCTTCTTTTCCTTCCGGTCGAAATGTTTTATGTACTGATAGACCTGCATGAACTCGTTGTAAGAGGCGACATCGAAACTCGAGCCTTCTTCAAAGAGGGTCTCTACGATTTGCTGCTCGGAGTTGGCCTTCACTGCATAGTAGCATTGAACCCTCGGCAGGCATTTCTTAAATGTCCGGTAGTTCTCCCGGAGTTTTTCGTGGTCAACAATGAACAAGGGAGAGCCATAGTGCTCCACCAGTTTCAGGAGTTCCTCGTGTCTGTCCAATCATCTCTCCAAATAGTGATTCTGCGTTGAGTGAAGCGCCTTATGCGGGAAGTTTTTTCATAAGAGATTTCAACTCATCGACTTCCTTGTTGTTCTCAAGATACGATTCGATCAGCTTCTTCCGCATTTCATCTCCCCGATCATACAATCGTTTCAGTTTCTTCGGCTTTGTGGTCTGCATAACGTAAGCAACGAGCAGGGGGAAAGCGACCGTGACATCCACGTAGGCGGTAATGGTCTCCTCCAGTTTCGTGGGATCAATCTTTCCCCAACTGACCGCTTCGCTCGGAGGTGCGCCCGACAACCCGCCCGTGTCCGGACGTGCATCCGTGATGTTGATGTCGTAATCCTGACCCGCTTCCGGAATCATCAAAACTTCCTGGATCTGAGGCTCCGTCTGCAGAAGGAAGTTCTTAGGACTGCCGCCGCCGATGAGGAGAACGCCGGTTTTTCCTTTCTCATATTTCTTGGCATTGAGGATGATGGCAGTCGAATCGTTGACGTCGATGCTCGGGTTGATCTTGAGTTTAAAATAGTTCCGGAGCCCGGCCGCATCTGCCAGAAGTTCGAGTCCCGCCACATTCATTCCGATTGTCGAATCACCGGGGGACGATGTGAAGACGGGCACACCATTTCGGTACGCTGCGGCCAGAACGCTTACCTCTCCCAATTTGTTTTTCTGCTCGTATTCGTCGAGCGCCTTGCCGAGGTGATGATAGTATTCTCTCGTTCCCATTTCTTTTTGGAATTCCGGCCTCAGCATGATCTTTCGCAAGATGCGGTCGGTTGCCATCAGAACGTCTTGATAGTCAAACAGAATATCATAAATGCGGGTCACTCCCTTGTCGCGCAGATCGGCGTCGTCCACGTTGTGTGTCCCGCGGAAGAGAGGCATGTTGAGGGCAAAATGCATATCATGATACATGTTGGCTCCCGTCGCCACCAACCAGTCTATGAACCCGTGGTTCATAAGGGGGATAATAGTGGATGGTCCAAGACCGGCCGGAGTCAGCGCACCCGCAATACTCACTCCGATTGTAACATCTTCCGCGGAGTATTTGTCGCGCATCAGTTGACAGGCAGCTCTCAACCTTCCACCATTGTAAGCATCCATATTGTCTATGACGCTGGCAATGCTGCTTTCTTTCGAGATAGGACTGGGCAGAACTCTTTTTCCCGACAGATAATCGTGCTTGTTCGAATGGTGTTTCATAGAATGATCCATGTTCTTTCCTTAATTGTGTGCGCAGTGAGTGAATAAATAATGTGGTTCAAATCTAAAAAAGAAAGGGGCTATACGCAAGAGGGGAAATAAGGATTCCACATCGGTCGCCCATCGGAAGACTCACGTTTGCTTGCTTTCTGGTTAAGCATGGGAATGAGAATAATAGGGGTTCTGTGAGTTGATGCTCGCCCCGTCGAAATCAGAGCCTCATTACTTTGTGAATTTTCCTTTAGGATCTGGCAGATGCTGTTCCCGTCTATTATATTAGAACCTATCTCAAAAATGGTCTTGCGTTGGCCCTTCGACGCGTCCCCCCTTGGGGGACTTGCTCAGGGTGAACAAATCATCCGTTCATCCTGAGTAAGCGAACGGAGTGAGCGCATCTGGCGAAGCCATCCCTTCGGGAGAAGGATCAAGTGACATGTTTTTGAGATGGCTTCTAATAAAGAGGATCATATCTTATTCAGATGATTGAATACACAATCCGCACAAGCGCACGAGCTCGAAACGTTCGGTTATCGGTTTCTCAGCATTCCGGTGTTGTCGTAGTTGTCCCTCTTGGATTTGAGACATCACGTGTTCCGGCAATAATTGCTCAAAAGGAAGAGTGGATAAGACGTTCCATCGAAAAAGTCCAATGGGGCAGACCAACGCCGGAAATTCCTGTTCTGGTAAATTTGCAGAGTATTGGCCGAATCACGAATGTCGTGATTGAGCACAATTCGTCACGCAAAAACTATTTCATTGAAGATAACAACTCTCTGAGATTGTTTTTTGATCCTCGCGGGAAGAAGATTCCATTCACACTCCTCAGACAATGGCTCCATGAAAAGGCGATTGAAATTCTTTTGCCTTGGCTCAAAAGAGTCGGCAAAGAACACGGTTTTACGTACAACAAAGCCGGGATACGGCTCCAACGGACTCGGTGGGGAAGTTGTTCTGCAAAAAAGAACATCAATCTTAATCGAACATTAGTCTTTCTTCGTCCGGAACTGGTGGAATATCTCATGATTCACGAGCTTTGCCACACCGTCGAAATGAATCATTCGAAAAAATACTGGAAATTGGTGGAAGCACATTGTCAGGAATATCGGGCCTTAGACAAAGAGCTGAAACACGGCAAAGAGCTTGTCGAACGGTGGGTTTTTTGATGCCGTTCACCGGCTTCTTCGCGGTTGCCGAAAGTAGACGAGGCTAGCATCTTCTCCGAATCTATCTCTGCGGTCTAAGCCAGTTCCGACAAAGATCAAGTTGTTACTACCATCGGTCTCACTGAACCATCACAGCCTTACCCTCTGTCGCAACAATTATTTTACCGTCGGCGCGATCGACGAGGACGAGCCTCGATCGTCCGGCTTCAACCGGGATCTGAAATTTGCGGCCGTCAAGGGAGACCTCTCTCGTCAGGTTAGCCGATGACTCGTTGACACAGACAATCAATGCAGCGGTCTCAGTTTCTAATATCCCCGACGCAATGGGCGTATCAGAAATTTCCGGCTTGAGTTCCGAATATTTTAGAACGGCACTGAGCATCGCAACTAACGGTTCTTTCTCAACAGCAATCTCAATCGGCAGCGGCTCGTTCAGGATATTTCCTCGCAATGTATCGAGAAATGGCGAATCGTTTTTCAGTTCGTATTCGCTCATTCCTGATTCAAACGTTACAATGCGTTCGGAGCCCTTTTTGCCCGAAGGCCAATTTGTCGGTTCATAGCGGCAAACGGCCACAGCTTTGGTATTAAGTCCTAGCATTCGGAATTGATCGGTGAGTTTTCCGTATTGGTTTCCTTCCACTGCCCCGGTGAATAAAACTTTTGTTCCATTCCGCGAAGCTGCAAAAAGTTCCAATGCCGCTGAATCGGAAATCATCTTCGGGTCCGGGACAATAATCAGTTTTACACCTTTCAATCGTTCACCCGACAACTTAAACTCCGAAATCATAGCCGGAACTATGCCGAAGTTGTCGGCTAACACTCTGACAATTGTTTGTGTTCCGGCCATCGAGTTCGATGTTCCGGAAAAGAGTTTGGAATCCGGAATGACAAGAACGACGGGATTTTTCTTGTAGTCGCTGAGATAGGGCGCAGCCCTTCTGAAAAAGTCTGCAAATTGTTTAATGACTTGCGTTTCAATCTTCATCGTCCCGTCGGCGCGCGTAAGGCCGATGCCGACTTCGTTGTCTGTAGACTGGTATTCGTTGATGTTCCAGCACCATTCAACGACTCCGGCGCCTCTTCCCTGAAACGCATAGGCAAATTTCCTTTCGAGAAGTTTCTCCGCTTCGACTGGTGAACGCCACGGCTCGCCGTCAATGTTTTCGAGGCGCATAAGGCCGGTTTCAGATATTAAGCTCGGCTTCTCCGGTACTTTTGTAGACACAACATCCCAGAGCAAATTGTCGATGAGCCACCATGTGTGGATCGATGTATAATCGACGGCGGTGTAATGAAATTGCTGGGATGAACGGAGGGACATGCCTCCTTCATCCTGGCCAAGTGTCACTAACTCGTTTCCGCCGGCAGAATGAATAATGTCGCGCAGTCCTCCTGCCCATCTTGTGAGCACATCCTGTGAAAAAAGCTCAAAATCGAGAGCTTTTCTTGGCCGCCGGTTTTCCCGGATTCGTTGGTACGACAACTCGTCCGCAGCGGGCAAGGAAAAAATATCGTTGCTTCCGTCGCGCCAGTCGTCAAGCACTTCGGCCAGACCTTTTGAGTGATTTTGCAGAACCCACTTTTTCCATTCAGCGCGTTCATAGTCGTCCCCGATTGGAGTTTGTGTCCAGATTTTATCCTGCGTTGAATAGGACGGTTCATTAATCAGGTCATAGTTGATCCATCCGATATTTTTGTACCGTGAAGCGATCAACGCCGCAAATGTATCCTGCCATTCAATTGCGCGCGGGTCGAGGTACGGGTTTGTACCGCCGTTCGCGGGGGGCAAAAATGCAAACAGGTTGAAGCAAAGGACGATGTTGTGCCTGGCAGCAGTGAGAAGGAGCGCGTCCAATGAACGGAGAAATCCTTCGTCAATCGCCCCGGGGTCGAGCATGGTCCTTTGCCATCCCGCCCAGAAGCCGGTACGGACAAAATTGATTCCCTGCTTTTCCATTTGAGAAAAGTCTTTTTCCCACAGGTACGGATTGGGTTCTAATAAGAATTTTCTGCCGGCATCGCCTCCCATATAACTGGTGCCGATAACCGGGAAAACCTTTCCATTTTTCAACAGCCAATCTTTCGAAACGGAGAGGTGCGGACCGGAGCCGAGAAGCTTTTTGTCCATTACCCAAAATCCCGAGATGAACGAATTGGGCTGCCATGTCGTATTGGCATTTTTTACTTCTACTTTGTAGAAACCCGGTTGAAGCGGTCGCTCTGTTTTGATTTCAATTTCTCCGGAGATGAATTGTCCCGTGCCGAGGAGATTCAATGAGGATGTGAAAACAGGTTTTCCGGATGTATTGAAGACAACGAGGTCGGCGCGAGAGGAGCTTCGATCAGCTTCATCTGGGCAGGGACGAAACCGATTGACTCTCACTACGGGAATTTCGTCCTCTTCGACGGACGAGTGAACCGGGAAGGCTTCGATTCTTGCGGAGCCTTCGAGTGCTCGTTCAACGCAATATTTTATCGTCGAAGGTTTGAGCGCAGCATCGGAGGGTTCAAAAATCCATCGTCCGCCGGCTTCGCTCCCGCGCAGCCTATCGATTTCAAGCAGGGGACAAGCAATAGGCAAACCGTCGTCATTGACAACTTGAAGCAGCGGCAATAAGACGGCGTCGCGAGGGCCGGCACTTCCGATTTCGCCCGTAAAATCATTCCTGGTCGTGAACCTGACAGTAAGCTCGTAAACTTTTGTCGGGAAGGTGAATGTTCCGGCATCGAAGTTTGAGCCTTCGGGCGACATCATCCGTGAATTCTTACTGTAGAACTGCGAAGAGTTGAAAACGATCGTATCTGCCGGGCCAATCAAGAGGCGGTGGGCATATGTCGGCTGTGGGGTTCCTAATATCCAATTTCCATGATCCTTAATCACTGGCTGGTGGAACGGATACCCGCCGAGAATGACTAAGTTGCCGCCGTGCAAAATGAAATTATAGACTGTCTCCCACGCATCAACTGGAAAAGCACTGCCGTAGGGAAGGAGTAATGCACTGAAGTTGCCGGTAGTCAGATTGGCGTTAACTGAATCAATGTTTTTAAAATATTCGACATCAAATTCTTTCAGCGATTCTTTTAACATGTTCGGGTCGATCCTCGGTGCATCAACAGTTGGAAAACCATCGGCAAGGAAACATGCCGTCTTCTTGCCGAATGCAGCAGCATAATCACCTGCGTTTGCTGTTGAATTCGAGAAGAGAATTACCAAAAATACAAAGAGCATAGAAAGCCAGATTCTCTTGTCATAGAAGTTGGCATCAGGCAATTTCCGCATGTCTTACTCCAGATAAATTTAAGTGATATAGGACAGAAGATAGATGTTCAAGCTGAGTGAGTCAAGCTCAGACCACGATAATTCTTCCCCCCGTTTCTGAATCATTCCGTAGAATCGGCTGTATCCCGGATCTCTGTGCAATGAAAAGAGTATTTCACAGAGGAACACAGCAACTAGAGGATCCCGGAAACAAAGTACAGAATCGAATCTTTTAGAGTAATCCTGGATCACCCTTGTTTGGCTTTTTCAAGGAATCTGCGGTATTATCAAATTTAATTCCGTTATTGTCGCTAAACTTTGTGCTTTCATATACCCTTCATGTGTGCGATAAGCCGGATTCCGTGGAAACTAGGCGAATGAAGAAAAATTAACAAGAATTCTGCAACAATACTGCAATTTTTTTCGTATATTATCGTTACAATAAATGACTATTAGTATAATTTGTACTCGGAGAGTCTATGGGCATTCAAGAACGCAAAGAGAGAGAAAAAGAGCGCAGGAAGGAAGAAATTCTCGATGCAGCCCAAAGAGTATTTGTCGAGAAAGGGCTTACGACCGCCACAGTTGATGACATAGCAGTTGCGGCTGAATTGAGCAAAGGAACTCTCTATCTCTACTTCGAAAGTAAAGAGGATATCTATATCGCCTTGATGATGCGGGGGCTTCGGCTTCTCTATACGATGTTCAATGAAATAATTTCCAGTGAAACGTCGGTCGTCAAAATTCTCCATCAGATGGAGGGAGCATACACAGAGTTTTTCAACACACAGAGGAACTACTTCCGCATGCTGGACTCTGCCTATCGTCCCAATGTCCACAAAGAAGTTTCGGAGGAAATGAGAAGAACATACACTGCTGAAAGTCAGAAAAACTGGGAACAGATTATTGGCCTATTTAATCGAGGTGTGAGGGAAAAGAAGATCAGGAATGATATCAATCCTGTCGACATAGCGATTATTATCTGGTCAAACGCGACAACGCTGATGACGCGAATAGACCGGGAAGGCGAGATCTGGAAGAAGGAAAGGAATATCGATCTAATGAAAACGCTGGATGCGTCCTTCCGCCTTCTCACGGATGCAATTCTTACTCCGGAAGGTCGTCTTGAGTATACAGCTCTTTTGGAAGAGCAAAGCCGCACACACCCATAATACGAGGAAACAATGATACACCGATCATTATCAACCGTCGTGCTCCTTCTCTTTTTATCATTCGGCACAGGCGCACAACAGAAACTCACATTGACAATCGAGGAGGCGACCCGCCTTGGGCTTGAAAGCAGCAAGGCGCTCCACACCTCGCAGTTCAAGCTTGATGCCGCGGCTGCCAGAGCGAACGCAACAAGCACTCTTGGAGAGCCATCGCTGAAATTCAACGGTGCCTATACCAGGTTGAGCGATGTTCCTCCTGAAGCGATCACCCTTCTGGCAAATTCTTTTGCCCCGGGCTTTCCCCCCGCCGATATCGCGATGACACTGTCGCCGACAATTCTCGATAACTATACTTTACGGGCCACTATCCAGCAGCCGCTTTTCACCGGGCGTAAAATATCCGGCGCCATCGAAGCCGCCGACTACTCTGCACGGGCATCCCAAGAAGATTTCCGCAGAGACAGAGCTGAGATCATCTACAGCATCGAAGAAGCGTATTGGACTCTATACCGCGCGATCGAGGCCAAGCGTTTTGTCGACGAGAATGTTTCGCAAGTGAAAAGCCACGCCACCGACGCAGACAATCTCATGAAACAGGGATTCCTCACAAAGAATGATCTCATGAAAGTCCAGGTTCAACTTTCCGATGCTCTTGTCCGTCAGATCGATGCGGAAAACGGCGTTCAGCTGGCGATGTACGCGCTCAACAATACACTCGGTCTCCCTCTGCGTACGGAGATCGTTCTCGCGTCTACAATCCAGGTCAACGAAAGATCCTGGGATGCGGTCGATTCGCTGATCAAGCGCGCTCTGGAAAAACGCCCGGAGATTCTCGGCATGAGCGCGCGTGTGAAAGCGGGGGAGGCAGGCCTCGAATCAGCTCGCGGCAGTTGGTGGCCCCAAATTTACTTGGTCGGAAACTACAGCTACCTTCAACCGAACCAGCGTTACTTTCCGATGGTAGATCAATTCAAAGGAACTTGGGATATATCTGTTTCCCTCTCCTACGACATTTGGAATTGGGGACAAACAGGGTATCAGACGGCTGAGGCGCAGGCACAGTTGGCGCAGGCGCAGGAAGGTCTCTCGATGGTTCAGGATGGCGTTACGCTTGAAGTGACACAGTGCTTTCTCTCAATAGAGAAAGCAAAGGAACGGAAAGCGGTCTCCGAGCAAGGTGTGGCTCAGGCAGAAGAGAATTACAGAATTATGACGGGCAAGTTCAAACAAGGACTCGCCATGAACTCCGATCTTCGCGATGCGGAAGTTGAACTGCTGCAGGCAAGACTGAATTTAACTCAATCATTGGTTAACTACGAACTCGCGATCGCACAGCTCTCGAAAGCGATTGGCGAATAGAATCGAACACTACAGAAGAGGTTATTACTCATGAGCACAAGAAATAGACTATTACTCATCGGCGGCATCATCGCGGTTGTCCTGATCGCGCTGATCGTCAGAAGCAAGGCTGTACTCAATTCTGCGTCGAGCGCCGGTTCGATAGCGACAGCATATTCGGTTTCCGTTGTCACCGTTCAGAAAGAATCGGTCGAAGAGAAAATCTCGGCGGTTGGAACGCTTAATGCAATTAACGATGTCGTTGTCTTGTCGGAAACGCAAGGACGGATTCTGAAGGTGGATTGTGAGGTCGGGGATTACAAGAAAGCCGGCTCGGTTTTGGTCGAAGTGGACAGGGAACTGAAAGAGGCTGCGTACAAGACCGCGCAGGTAACCTACGAGCGCGCGAAAAAAGACCTGGAGCGGTATGACACCCTCTCGACGCAAGGATCGATTTCCGACACACAGATCGAACAAGCCCGGTGGTCATGTCAGTCGGCAGAAGCACAGTATATTACGGCGAGACGGCAGCTCAACGACACGAAGATCACAACCCCGATTTCCGGAATTGTCACAGCACGCTACGTGAACGAAGGAACGATGGTTGTGGGTGCACCCCAGGCGACTCAAATTGCTAACATCGTCGATATTTCAAAAGTGAAAGCAAAAATTTTTGTTGCGGAAAAAGACGTATTCCGCATCCACGTCGGGGATCCCGCGGAGGTTAGGACGGATGTGTATCCGGAGACCCCGTTCGCGGGAACAGTCTTCACCATCGGTTCGAAGGGGGATGAAGGCCACACATATCCCGTGGAAATCCTTCTCAATAATGCCAAACAGCAGTTGCGGGCCGGGATGTTCGTCACGATCACGATCAAATCGCGTTCGGGCGGAGAATCGATCGTCATTCCGCGCGAGGCAATCATCGGAAGTTTTCAGGATGCAAAAGTATTTGTCATAAAAGACAAAATCGCCTTTCTCCGTACCGTTGTGGCGGATAAAGAAGTCGGAACAAACGTGGAAATCTCGAGCGGGCTTGAAGTTGGAGAGACTGTCGTGACCGACGGCATGAATAATCTGAGCGACAACACTCCGGTCATCGTTCGTAACAAATGACCATAAAGGAAAACTGACATGACGATTACAGAATTATCAATCAAACGGCCGACCCTTGTCGTTGTCGTTTTCACCGTTCTGGGAGTGCTCGGTCTTTTCAGCTACTTCCAGCTTAACTATGAACTGCTGCCCAAAATGTCCATCCCCGTTGTGACGATTATGACCGTCTATCCGGGTGCGTCTCCCTATGAAGTCGAAAACAACGTCAGCAAAATCATCGAGGACGCAGTTTCGGGTATCGACAAGATAGACAACGTGCGCTCGTCATCGTTGGAGGGACTATCGCTCGTTATCATCGAGTTTAAACAGGATGCCAACATCGATTTTGTAGTGCAGGATGCTTCACGTAAAGTAAACGCAATTCTTGCAAGCCTTCCGACCGATGCGAAACAACCGACTGTTTCCAAAATTGCATTCGACGAAATCCCTGTTCTTCGCATGGGTGTGACGAGCCAGATGGATTCACGCCAATTTTATCAATTCATGATCGACCGGGTCCAGCCTCGGATATCGAAGATTGCGGGAGTAGCACAGGTCTCGCTTTCGGGCGGCGATGAGAGGGAAATCCACGTGAATCTCAACGCAAACAAAGTGCGCGCATACTCACTGTCCGTTCCCCAAGTGGTGCAGTCGGTTCGCAGCGCTAATATGGATTTCCCGACTGGCAATTTCAAAGACGCCGATGAACAATTTGTCGTCCGTGTTGCCGGCAAGTTTTCATCCATAGAAGACTTGCGGCGCCTCGTTGTTGGCCGCACACGGTTGGGAGGCGATATTCACCTCGACGAAATTGCCGAAATCCAAGATGGAAAAAAGGACTACACACAGATCAATCGCGTCAACGGCGTTACCTCGGTCGGAATTCAAGTGGTCAAACAATCCGACGCCAACGCCGTCTCCGTGAGCAAATTGGTGCGGGCAGAATTGAAAAAAATCCAGGACGAATACAAAAAAGAGGGAATCGTTTTCACGATAGCAGAGGATAGTTCCACGTTTACGCTCGATGCCGCCAATGCCGTGAAGCAGGACCTTTTATTGGCCGTTCTTATGGTTGCGATCGTAATGCTTTTGTTTCTCCACAGTTTCAGAAATTCGCTCATTGTACTCGTAGCCATCCCGGCGTCGCTCATCACCACTTTTGGGTTCATGTACGCGATGGATTTCTCCCTGAATATGATGACGCTCCTAGGGATGTCCCTCGTTATCGGTATCCTCGTCGACGACTCCATCGTCGTTCTTGAGAACATCTATCATCATCTCGAGAAAGGAGAGGAACAGCGTGCCGCGGCGCTGCATGGAAGAAATGAAATTGGATTTGCCGCGCTCTCCATTACCATGGTAGACGTGGTCGTTTTTCTTCCACTCTCTCTTGTCAGCGGGATCGTCGGCCAGATCATGAGGCAGTATGCCCTTGTTGTCGTCGGCTCGACGCTTACAAGCCTCTTTGTTTCTTTCACCATCACGCCGACGCTCGCGTCGCGCTTTGCAAAACTCGAGCGTTTGACGGATCGAACGCTGCTGGGAAAATTCGCCCTCGCATTCGAACGATACTACCATCGATTCTCCGACTTCTACCAGAAGCTGCTCAAGTGGGCACTCGTCCACAAGACAAGAGTCGGTCTGGCGACCGCAGGGCTCTTTCTTCTCTCGCTCCTTTTCCCAGTGCTCGGTTTGATTGGGAATGAGTTTATGCCTCAATCGGATCGTGGAGAGTTCAGCGTGTCGATTGAATTGGCACCTGGTATTTCTATTGAACAGAATAATCAAGCGACATTGAGCATCGAGCGGATTTTTGCACAGATGCCCGAGATTGAAAAAGTTTTTACCGGCGTCGGTGCCCAGGCCATGGGATCGTTGTCCCTTTCAAGCAACAATCTCACCCAGCTCAACGTGACCCTCGTTCCGAAAGAAAAGAGAAAGAAGTCAACGAATGATGTGGGCGAGGAAATCAAATCGAAGCTGAAAGAGATACCCGGATTGAAAGTATACGTCAACCCGATTGGTTTATTCGGCTCGGCTGACCAGGCATCAATTCAGATCGCTATCAACGGAACGGATTTCAATGAAATCACGAAAGCTGCGGTGCAAGTGGAAGATGTTTTGAGGAGTGTCCCGGGAACGACGGACGTTCGGCTGTCGTCCGAAACGGGGAAGCCGGAGATGCGCATCGCTATCGACCGCGCGAAGATGGCGCAGCTTGGCCTCTCGGTTGCCGATGTCGGCACAACGCTCCGCATTGCCCTCACGGGAGATGACCAATCGAAATACCGCGACGGCAATACCGAGTACGATATTCGCATCCGGTTCGATGAATTCAACAGGACACGCACGGACGACATCGGCAGCATCGTCTTTGTTAATAATCGCGGTCAACAGATAGAGCTCCAGCAGTTTGCAACGATTTCTCTATCGTCGGGTCCTACAAAGCTGGAACGAAGAGATCGTATTGGCATCATCTATGTCAACGGCCAGACGCTCGGCCGCCCGACCGGAACGATCATGGAGGATTTCAAGAGCAGGGTCGCAGGTGTTCAGCTTCCGCCGGGAATTACGCTCTCGTATCTTGGGATGGAAAAAATGCGGGCTGAGGGATTCACTAGTCTCTTCCTCGCGATGCTGACCGGCATCCTCTTTATCTATCTGATCATGGTAGCACTCTATGATTCATATGTTTATCCATTTGTGGTTCTGTTCTCAATTCCTCTTGCAATGGTTGGGTCTATGGTTGCACTTGCAGCAACCGGAAAAGCCCTGAGCATCTTTACGATGCTCGGCATTATCATGTTGATGGGTCTTGTGGCAAAGAACGCCATCTTGCTCGTCGACAGGACGAATCAGACACGGCTCGATCACGGGCTGTCGGTGTACGATGCTCTGCTCGAAGCGGCCCAGTCCCGTTTGCGTCCGATTCTTATGACCACGTTGACGATGATTTTTGGGATGCTGCCAATTGCGCTCTCGACTGCTTCGGGGTCGGAATGGAAATCAGGGCTTGCGTGGGCTTTAATCGGCGGGTTGACGAGCTCATTGCTTCTCACGTTGGTCGTCGTTCCGGTCGTTTACATGAAAGTCGATGAGTGGAAGGAAAAGATTCCGGCATTTTTCAGCAAGCCTTCCGACATCTTCAAGCGATTCCGAAAAAAATAGTTTGATTTTCTAAAAGCTATCTCAAAAATTCCTCAATGCTCAGGGTGAGCAGGTCCCTTGTTCATCCTGAGTAAGAGATCCCGCCAAAGGCGGGAGAGCGCATCGAAGGATCAGTCATCGGATTTTTGAGTTAACTTCTAAGAGAAAAGCTATAGAAACGGCCGGAGTGAAACTTATTGATCTTAAACCGATGTTCATCTCTCAGAGTCTAAAAATACATCGATGAATTCAATAGGATCAATATGAGGAGGAGTCATGAAAAACTACGTGTCGAATGAAGATAAATCGGCAAAGATGTTCGATTCGGGTTTCATGGAATTTTTTACCCACATTCATCCTGCGCTCCCGCTGGTGATATATGTTCCCGTAGTGCTCTATTCACTCTACGTCGTCCGCGTTGAGATGAGCGCTTCATCCCGTTTCTTCCTTTTCGTCGGCGGTGTGTTTATTTGGACGCTGACAGAGTATGCACTTCACCGGCATGTGTTTCACCTCATTCCAGAGAATATATGGGGAAAGCGGCTTCATTTTATCATGCACGGCGTTCATCACGATTATCCGAACGATTCCCGTCGTCTTGTGATGGCTCCTGCGATCAGTATTCCATTGTCTATCTTTTTCTTTTTTTTGTTCAAAACCGTGTGCGGACCGAGGTACGTCTTTCCGTTTTTTGCCGGCTTCATCGCCGGCTATCTCTGTTATGACATGACGCATTATGCCATTCATCATTTAGCAATGAAAAACAGTCTCTGCAACTATTTGAGGAAGCATCACTTCCGTCATCATTACTCGGATTCCGATGCCAATTTTGGCGTGAGCTCACCAATGTGGGATGTCGTTTTCGGAACGCTAAACGATGAACGGAAAGAAACTTCTGAACCGGTACTTTTTGACGCGGATTCTCGCATGAAGCAATCTTAGGTTGAGCCTTTTGGAAAAACCAATACTGGAAACGCATCAGCTGACACGCCGTTACGGCTCACTCACCGCCGTTAATGCCGTTACGTTCGCCGTTCTTCCTGGTGAAGTTTTCGGCTTGATCGGTCCGAATGGGGCCGGCAAAACCACGACGATAAAAATGTTGACGACGCTATTGCCTCCCACATCGGGGAAAGCGTTTGTTGCAGGCTTTGATATCGTTCGGGACGCCCGGAATGTGCGCCGCTCTATCGGATATGTTCCGCAGCTGGTTTCCGCAGACGGCAATCTCACCGGATACGAAAATCTTCTCCTCTTTGCCAAACTGTACGATATTCCCGCACGGGAACGCCAAGATCGCATCCAAAAAGCGCTCGACTTTATGGAGCTTTCAGAAGCGAGGAATAATCTTGTGAAAACGTATTCCGGCGGGATGATCCGACGGCTGGAAATTGCGCAAGCCGTGCTGCATCGGCCGCGCATTCTGTTTCTTGATGAACCGACAGTGGGGCTTGACCCGGTCGCACGTCAATCGGTATGGAAGCAAATCGAAATGCTTGCACGTCATGGGACGACAGTGATCCTTACCACACATTACATGGATGAGGCAGAGTCGCTTTGCTCTCGCGTAGCCATCATGCACAAAGGCAACATTGTCGCGGATGGAAGTCCTGCAGAGCTGAAAAAGTCTGTCGGCGGAAAAAAGACAACGCTCGACGACGTCTTCGCATTTTATTCTGGCAACACCATCGAATCCGGAGGTAATTATCGTGAAACATCAAGTGTCCGCCGTACTGCAAGACGCCTGGGATGAAGTAACAGATACTCCCAATCTCAGCGGAGGGCGGGCCGTTCTTCAATTTGTTCGCAAAACATTTGTGATCGCCGAACTCGAAGTTCGTAAATTGCGCCATGATCCGACCGAATTGTTGACGCGCGCATTGCAGCCGGCGCTCTGGATGCTGATTTTCGGAGAGGTTTTCTCTCGCCTTCGTTCGATTCCCACCGGTTCGGTAGACTATCTCGATTTTCTGGCGCCCGGCATTCTGGCTCAAAGTGTTCTTTTCGCCGCCATCTTTTATGGGATTGCTATTATCTGGGAACGCGACCTCGGAATCATTCACAAATTTCTTGTCAGTCCAACGCCGAGGTCGGCTCTCGTGCTCGGCAAAGCGCTCTCTGCCGGGGTGCGCGGGTTGTCGCAGGCGATCATCATCTATCTTCTTTCGCTTGCGCTTGGAGTGCAGATTAGCTGGAATCCTTTGTCGCTTCTTGGCATTTTGCTTTTTGTTTTTCTCGGCTCGGCGCTCTTCTCGACCTTCTCGCTCATCATCGCATGTATTGTGAAAACGCGCGAACGATTTATGGGCATCGGCCAGGTGATGACGATGCCCCTCTTTTTTGCAAGCAACGCAATCTATCCGATAGCGATCATGCCTCCGTGGCTGAAAGCGATTGCGCAGATCAATCCTCTGACGTACGAGGTCGACGCCCTGCGGGGATTGATGCTTGTAGGAGGAACAAGCGTCTACGGACTGCCTTTTGATTTTGCAGCCTTGGCGGTTTCAACAACTCTTCTGGTCGTGATCGGTGCACTACTTTATCCATCTGTTGTCGCATAAGATGAAAGTGAATCCATGAGTAACTACATAACGGTCAAAGTGCTGGACGGTACAGAGATGCGTATTTATGTTTCTCGACCGTCGAATCCGGGGAAACATCCTGGAATAATTGTCTATCAAGAAGCTTACGGCGTCAATGCCCACATCCGCGACGTTGCAGACCGGTTCGCTCGTGAAGGATATGTGGCTATCGCCCCTGAGTTGTTTCATCGAACCGGAACCGGAGTCGAAGGAGACTATAAGGACTTTGCAGGAATGCAAAAACATTTCACAGCGATCAGAGAAGACCTCGTTGAAACCGATGTGCACGCGTCCTATGATTGGTTGATCGGCGATTCGTCGGTTGACGTCGATCGGACCGCCTGCGTCGGCTTCTGTATGGGCGGACGCATTGCCTTTCAAACGAATACCATCCTTCCGGTGAAAGCGGCCATCAGCTTCTACGGCGGAAGCATCGCAGAGACGCTTGTCGGGAGAATTCCACAGCTTCATGGCGGTGCGTTAATGTTCTGGGCAGGACGTGATAAGCGAATTCTTCCCGAACATATTCTTGCTATCGTAGAAGGCTTTCGTTCAGCCAATAAACTTTATACGAATATTGTGTTCTCAGAAGCCGAACATGGTTTCTTTAACGATGCCCGGACGACTTATCACAAGGAATCTGCCGAACAAGCCTGGCCGCTCCTCCTTCATTTTTTGCGGTCCCGCCTCGGAAATTAAAATCACCTAAAGCATTTAGCTCTAGGCCCTTCACACAATTGGAATCTTCTGACTTGATGTCGTGTTGTGAAATCAGCCGGGAGAGTGTACTACCTCCGAATATTCCACCGTCGACATCAAACAGCGTATGAATGTGAAATCGATTTGTGTTGCTTTTCTTCTATTGTTCTCCGCATGCGGGAGCTCAAAGCAATTTGATGCTATTCCATCCGATCTCGACAGGCAAAACGTTCCTAAAGAAACAATAGATATGACGGCTGAATCATACAAATTTACGCCGGAAGTCATTCGGGTGAAAGTGGGAACACTTGTTGCACTTAGAATTAAGGCGATCGACGGAACTCACGGATTTAAACTAAGTGATTTCGGAATTGATGAACGCCTCGACGAAGACGAGCCGAAGACCGTCGAATTCTACGCTTCGAAGAAAGGGGACTATTCATTTCGATGTTCGCACCTCTGCGGCATCGGCCATCTTGGAATGACAGGCAGGATTATCGTCGAATGACTCTGAACAGCTAATCCATAACACCAAACACCCAAATCCAACCTCCAACTCCAGCCTACGTTATGAAAAGGCACTTCAGCGAAACCAAACCTGAGATGATGGATCAGCCGGATGCTGACCCGGAAATTCTCGAAGACGATCTCCGCAATCTGCGTATTATCAATCGCTGCTTCGGAGGCCTTTCAGCCCTGCGAAATGCGGTCGTCCCGATCGCGATGAGGGCAGAACCGGGGAAAACTATTTCAATTCTCGATCTCGCTACGGGCTCCGGAGACCAACCCGTTTCAATCGTTAAGACCTTCCGGCGCCTCGGAAAAGGTGTCCGGATCACAGCTGTTGACAGGAACGAAATAATGCTCAATGCCGCTCGCGGCCACGCATCCGGCTTTCCTGAGATACAATTCGAGCGCGGAGACATTCTGAACTTACAGTATGGCCGGGAGAGTTTTGATATCGTTTCGTGCTCGCTCGCAATTCATCATCTTTCACGGAGCAATGGAGTGAAACTGCTTCATGAAATGAATCGGATATGCCGCCTTGGTTTTGTTGTAAATGATCTTTCACGGAGCTACATTGGAGCAGCAGTTGCCTGGGTTTACACCCGTCTGACAACAACGAACCCAATGACACGGTATGACAGTGTCGCATCCGTCCTACGGGCATTCAGAAAAGAAGAACTCGCTGAGATGGCCGTGGAAGCGGGAGTTCAACCGGTGAGAATATTTACGGCGCCACTTTTCAGGCTTGTGGTCGTCAAGGAAAAATAATGCACAAGGAAAATTCAATTCTCATAAAGGCTCCCCGTGATCGTATTTTTGAAGCCGCCGCAGATCTGTCTCAATGGCCCCGAATCCTTCCACATTATCGGTGGATTCGTTATGTCGAGAAGCTGCCGCGAAAGAATACTGTTGTGATGGGGGCGATGCGAGGGTGGATTCCGATTCAATGGACATCCGAGCAGGAAATTGATTATGATCGCTGCGAAGTGCGGTTCCATCATTTGAAAGCATTCACAAAAGGGATGGATGTCGTCTGGACTTTCAAGGAAACAAATGAAGGCGTTCATGTAAAGATAGCCCACGAACTAAAACCGAGCATTCCTCTGATTGGATCAATCATCACTGATTGGATTATCGGCAGCTTTTTTATCCATTCCATCGCCGGTAAGACGCTGCATCATATGAAAATCTATCTTGAAACAAATCCCTCAACTGCAAGGGAGTGAAGGCGGGTCATAACAGTTGGAAACAGTACTTGAGAGCAAACATGGAACGTAGACGCGTCGTTATCACGGGGCTTGGAGCTTTGACACCGATTGGACACGGCAAAGCCGGGTTATGGAAAGGCGTCAAAGAAGGACGGAACGGAATTCGCACGATCACACGATTCGACACGTCGCAGATCAAGACAAAAGTGGCAGGGGAGATTGACGATTTCGATCCGCTGAATTTTTTTGATGCCAAATCGGCCAGAAGGATGGATCGTTTTGCCCAGCTCGCCCTTGCCGGAGCGAACATGGCGATCGAGGACGCGCGAATCGAGCACAACCCGAAAAAGACCCAAGAAAGAATCGGCGTAACTTTTGGGACAGCTCTCGGCGGTGTGGCGGGAGCAGAACTTCAGCATGAACGCTACGTGAAGGATGGAATTAAGGCCGTCGACCCAAATCTTGCGCTCATGGTTTTCGGCGGCGCAGGTTCCAGCAACATCGCCATCCGGTATGGGTTCACCGGGCCAAGTAATGCAAATTCGAACAGCTGCAGTTCGGGCGCGATTGCCATCGGCGAAGCGTATCGTTACGTGCGCGACGGTTATGCAGATATTATGATTGCCGGAAGTGCGGAAGCTCCTTTGTACGCCTTGACGTTCAGCGCGTTTACCATTATTCGATCGATGAGCACCAACATTGACCCGATGACAGCGTGCAGGCCGTTCGACCTTCATCGCGACGGGTTCGTGATGGGAGAAGCGTCCGCAGTGCTGGTTCTCGAAGAGTTGGGTTCGGCGGTCCGACGCGGAGCGCAGATCTATGCGGAGCTTCTCGGCTACGCCTGTAACAACGACGCATTTCATTTAGTGCAGCCTCGCCCCGACGGCGAGTCCGCTGTCAGAGTAATGAGAGATGCACTTTCGGAGGCGAATGTCTCGCCGGCTGATATCGGATACATCAACGCCCACGCGAGTGCAACCGTCCTCAACGACAAGTGCGAGACGTTTGCCATCAAAAAAGTCTTCGGGGCAGAATCGAAGATACCGGTCAGCGGTACAAAAGCCATGCACGCCCATGCTCTCGGCGCTACGGGCGCCATTGAGGCGGTGATATGTTCGATGATGTTTGAAAGGAACTATATTCCTCCGACCATTAACTTGTCGACTCCGGATCCCGAGTGCGACTTAGATTGTGTGCCAAACGCTGGCAGGGAGGCGCGCATCGATTACATCCTTTCCAACTCATTCGGGTTCGGCGGGATTAATGCTGCTCTTGTATTTGGAAGATACAATCAATGACAGCGCTGCATAATTCTCGTTTTGATGTTGTTATCATAGGAGCCGGACCGGCAGGGACAACGTGCGCAGCGCTTCTTGCACGACGGGGAATCCATGTGCTGCTTTGCGACAAATCCAAATTTCCGCGTGAGAAGATCTGCGGCGATTGTGTTAATCCGGGATGCTGGGATTCTTTTCGCTTGCTCGGTGTCGAGGATGAGGTCGCTGATAACGCCGAATTTATAAAAAGCATAAAGATAGCCGGCCGTTCCGGAAAAGTTTTGGATATTCCAGTTGATAACAACCCGTCCCATACCCGCCTTTCGCCCTTCATTGCTATTAAGCGCAACGTGCTCGATTCGATCCTTTTGAATCGTGCCGTCATGGAGGGTGCGACATTTTGCGAATCAACATTGATTGACTCTATTTGCTTCAGGAAATCCGGTAAAGAGTCCTGGGAGATTTTCTTGCAAAAGCAAGGAGCCGGAGAAACATTCCGCGTTGATTGTACCACGCTCATCGGTGCCGACGGACGCAACTCACGCGTTGCTAGACTTCTTGCAGGATTTGATGATGAAAAGGATAGCGTGAAAGAAGCCGGATCAGGTCGGATAGGCGTTCAGTTCACCGTTAGGCGCACAAACACAATAGATTCTGATGTTTTAATGTTTTTTTTCGATGGAGGATATGGAGGAATTGTGAGTGTGAACGCCGGCGAAGCAAACGTGGCAATGGTTGTAACACGAAGCCTCGCTCGCCTTGCATTTACCGATGTCGAATCCTTTATTGCAAAGACCATTCATTCCAATCCGTACGCGCAAAGAACTAATTCCGGATTAGAGGTTACGGGAGAGATCCATACCGCATTCCCTATTACTCCCAGGGTAAACAGGCGTAAGTACCCATCCGCGTATCTTGTTGGAGATGCGCGCCGCACGACAGAGCCGTTTACGGGTGAGGGAGTTTTTTTTGCCATTCAGGATGGCCTCCGTACAGCTCATTTGGTTTCGAAATCCTTCGGTATCGTGAAGAATGAGCTTTCGATTCCATCGCGAAATCGCTTTTGGAGGGATAACGTCTTTTCTCCGGTTCTTCAGCGCGAATCGATGACTGAAAATCTTCTTGCTCTCGGCCTCCGGCATGAGAGGCTTGTAAAATTGGCGTCGAAGATGGTTTTTCGTTAAGTCGTAGAATACGGGATACAAAATATAGAACTTAGAGCGCATGCGTTAACTTAAGACACAATACTTAACAACCAAGAACCACAACACTGTGAAAGTGATACCGAGTGGCTATTAAGGAACCTTTTCATAGTTTACAGGTGTTGTCCTTGCATGTTTGCCAAGCCTGAGGCCACCGCATTACAACTTGCGATTTTGATGATTGACAGAAAATAATGGAAACTCCCGAATTTAAACACCTAACACGCCGTGATTTGTTGAAGTTTTCGCCTCTGGTTCTTCTTGCGGCCTGCGATGTCGCTCCGGAAGGCAAAACCGAGTCGTTTTTCCATTCCGTCCAATCGTTCAACGATTGGGTCCAATCAAAAGTTTTCAGTCCTTCGAAACTTGCACCCGAATTCTCCGATGCCGACCTGACGCCGGAAGACGGGTTTCGTGTTAATGGAAAAGATGAGGAAGACCCGGATATCGATGTCGAGAATTGGACACTCCGTGTTGAAGGGAAAGTGAAAAATCCAGGGACGTATACGCTTCAACAGATTACCGCCATGCCGAAGCGTGTGATGAACACCAGGCATTGCTGCGTCGAAGGTTGGAGCATGATTCCGAAATGGGGAGGGACGCCTCTCCGCGGTTTTCTTGAGTCCGTGGGGGCCGACCCGCAGGCGAGATATCTTTCAGTTCAATGCGGCGATGACTACTATACCGCGTATGACATGCCGAGCGCGCTGCATCCTCAGACAATGTTATGTTACGAAGCTTACGGCAAACCCTTATCGCTTGAGCATGGCGCCCCCGTCCGAATTGTGATGCCGACAAAACTCGGATACAAAAGCGCGAAGTGGGTCAACAAACTTATCGTTACAAACGAGAAACCGGGGGGATATTGGGAAGACCAGGGATATGATTGGTTTGCGGGAATCTAAATGAAATTTTCTGGCAGCATACGTGTAAGTAGCATTTTCCTGGCGCTGTCGTTTCTGCTCGGTTGTTCGGGTAATTTAAAACAGCACGAAGTGCTTGTTATCAAAAAGACAAATACCTACCACCGCGAAGGATGTCCGCCGACGAACATGGCAAGAACGACAATCATGACTGTTACTGAAGCGAAAATTGAAAAATACAAACCATGCCCGGTGTGCAAGCCGGACGCCGAATAGATTATGAAGCGTAACGACAAAGAATTCCACCATCCGCTGATCATTCGACTGACACATTGGATTAATTTTTTCGCGCTGGGAATTATGGTCGCCAGCGGGTTGCAGATTTATAATGCCTCTCCGATATTGAATTTTGAATTTCCGTCTATCATAATGTTGGGAGGATGGCTCGCAGGCGCACGTATGTGGCATTTTTTTGCAATGTGGATCCTTTTTTCCAACGGCATTGTGTGGGTGGGTTACAATATCGCTACGAGGCACGGCCGAAGGACGACAATTTTCAGGAAGGAAGATGTTTCCGGAGTTCTGCCGATGGTCCAGTACTATATGAGAATCCGGAAGGAACATCCGCCAGTCAAGAAGTACAATTCACTGCAAAAGCTCGCCTATACTTCCGTTGCATTCCTTGGTGTTGGTTCCATACTAAGCGGAGTCTCGATCTACTGGCCTGTGCAGTTCAGTTTCATCACTGCTCTGTTCGGCGGTTATGACGCTGCTCGCGGCTGGCACTTTTTCTTCACTATGTCGTTTGTTTTCTTCTTTTTTGGCCATATCTTTATGGTGGTTATTTCCGGTTGGTCGAATTTTGTATCTATGATCACCGGATGGAAGAAAACAGTCAGCAATGGATAATACTGAATCACCAAGGACTCAATCATTCTTTTACGCGGGTGACTTCCCCTTGTGATTTCGACCGATAATATGAAAATCAAGTACATCGGTCTGTTCCTATTCATGTTGTCATCGCGGGGGTAAAGGTTCTATCTAAGTCCAGGCGGGATGTCCAAGATAAGAAATCCACCGAGACGACACTTTGGTCGGAACAAAAGCTCCTGAGATCCAACCGGATCAATGGATCAACTCGTCTCCGCTGCGGTTTAGCGAACTTCATGGCAAAGTCATCCTGTAGAATTTTAGACTTTCGGGTGCTACAACTGCAGGAATACCATTCCGCGTGCGAAAGCATGGTCCGAAGAATTCAACAATGACAGTTTCGTCATCATCGGTGTGTGGACCCAGGGAATTTGAACTCGAAAAAATCGCCGCACCGTGTTCAACGCCAGACCGAAGAACTGGGAATAACGTACGCAGTTGTTACGGACAACAATTATAAAACGCGGGAATCAATTGGCCGACGCTGTATTTAATCTACAAGAATGGAACTGTTCGCTACATCCATATCGGAGAAGGAAATCATGATGAGACTGAACAGAAAATTATTTCTTTGCTCGCTGAGTCGCCCGGAAATTAAAAAAGCAGGCGATGCACGGTTAGTTATGGAGAGGCTAGGGTCAGAAGCGCGTCGGCGAAATCTCAATTTAAAGAGAATTGTTTTCTTGTCTCTTTGCTTGGCTTTATGTATTACCTCTTCTCAATCAAGTCGCTGCAATCCGCTCCATTCCGCTCGTCTGACCGTGAACAACCTCAAGAGAACATTTCTTTATTATATTCCGAAGCATTTGACTCAAACGCCGAAGCTTGTCTTCGTCCTTCACGGGTCGGGGATGGAAGCAAAAGGGATGCAAGTACTGTCGGGGGCGCAGTTTGATAAACTCGCTGACAAGAATAAGGACATTATTGTAGTTTACCCGCAGGGATACGGACGATATTGGAACGATTGCAGAAAATCCGCCACATTTGATTCGAAAAAGCTCAAGGTCGACGACATTGCTTTCTTCGAAAGCATGGTCAAATATTTCAAGGAAAATTATGCCATTGATGAACAGCATGTTTTTGCGGCAGGGTACTCGAACGGAGCCCAAATGTGCTTCAAGCTTGCCAAGGA
>Ga0265330_10000570_pt1 | contig 23997 bp, 13 predicted proteins | sample 41919metaG_FD_202083 | JGI IMG/M metagenome (GOLD analysis project Ga0265330, IMG submission 202083) | Rhizosphere microbial communities from Carex aquatilis grown in University of Washington, Seatle, WA, United States - 4-19-19 metaG | ecosystem: Host-associated > Plants > Roots > Rhizosphere... | reverse complement strand
TGCCCACGGTGACCGAGGTGCACCTGTCGGGCGAGGGTGTGTGGGCCTTGGCTGCGGTCGAGCCTGAGCGCGCGGTGCCGGCGCTGCGCACGCTGCTGCAAGAGCGCGGGCAGCACCTGCTGCGCCTGGGGACACGCAAGGCCACACTGGAAGACGTGTTCGTGTCGCTGACCGGAAGGGCCTTGCACGATGACTGAGCCGCGGAGGCCGCGTCCGGTGGTGCAGCTGACCCTGATGCGCTTGCGCGAGATGATGCGCGAGCCAGGGGCGCTGTTCTGGACCTTCGGATTTCCGGTTCTGCTCTCGGTGGCGCTGGGCATCGCCTTTCGCGTGAAGGGGCCCGAACCAGTGGTGGCGGGCGTGCTGCCCGGGATTTCCGCGCAGGCGCGCGACGCGCTCGTGAAGGCCGGCGTGCAAGTTCAGTCGCTGGACGAAGCAGCGGCCAAGGCCGCCTTGCGTTCGGGTCAAGTCGCGGTGGTGCTGGTGCCGCCCGCGCAGCCGGGCGAGCCCTTGAGCTACCGTTTCGATCCCGTGCGGCCCGAGGCGCGCCTGGCCCGCGCCACGGTCGACGCCATCTTGCAGAAGGCCGCAGGTCGCCAGGATGCGATCGTCGTGCGCGATCAAGAGATACACGAGCCTGGCTCGCGCTACATCGATTTTCTGATCCCGGGCCTTTTGGCCATGAATCTCATGTCGGGATCGATGTGGGGCATCGGCTGGGTGATTGTGGAGATGCGCGTGCGCAAGTTGCTCAAGCGCTTGCTGGCTGCGCCCATGCGACGACGGCACTTGTTGTTTGCTTTCGGTCTGTCGCGCCTGATGGTGATCCCGTTCGAGATGGTGGTGATTCTGTTGTTTGCGCGCCTGGCGTTCGGCGTGCAGGTGGCCGGCTCGTACGCGGCGCTGGGCCTGGTCGGCCTGGCTGGCAGCGCCAGCTTCGCGGCTATCGCAATCCTGGTCTCGTCGCGCGCGCAGAACATGCAGACTGTGAGCGGCCTGATGAACCTGGTGATGCTGCCCATGTTCGTGCTCTCGGGCGTGTTCTTCTCGTCCGCGCATTTTCCCGACGTCACGCGTCCCCTGATCAAGGCGCTGCCTCTCACCGCGATGTGCGACGGTATGCGCGCAGTGACCATCGACGGCGCCGGTCTGGTGGGCACGCTGCCCTATCTGGCCGTGCTGTCTGCGTGGGGTGTGGTGTCCTTCGTGCTCGGGCTGCGCTGGTTTCGCTGGGGGTAGACAGGGCAAGGACGAAGATTGCTCCGTGGACACGCCAAACAGGCGCCGGAGTACAATGGCGGGTCGTGAGGCTTGCGAGCGTTTGTGCAGTCGCATTTCTGGCGTGGCCGGCGCTGGCCAGTGGGGACACCTCTGCGTCCGCGGGCGAACGCGAGATCGCCAGCCGCGCCTTCGGCGCTGGCCAGCTCCGTCTGGTCGTGGACCGAGATGGGCTGGGGCAGTTGTTGTATTCCGAGCCAGGTCTTGCCGAGCGCCAAGTGCCTTGCGATCGACTGCCAGGTGCGTGGGGCCTGTGGGTCGGCGACGTGGAGGGGGACGGAAAGCCCGAGGCCATCGTCGCGCTTCGCAAGCCGGCGAAGTTCGATCCAGTTGTCGAGAACCGACTGCACGTCTACGCCATCGAGGAGGGACAGTGTGTGCCTGTGTGGCGTGGCACGCGGCTGGCCGGGCGATTCGATCGCATCGCGGTGGATGGCGATCGCGTGCTGGCTTTGGAACGCGTCGGGATTGGGCGGCGCGTGGCCCGGTACCGCTGGCACGGCTTCGGTTATCGACTGGAAGAGACATTGTGGAAAGGGCGGGGGAGGCCGGGGCCACGGCTGATGGCAATGTTTGACGAGGGGAAGAAGAAATGACCAAGCCCAGGGGACTGGTATTCGCTGCCGTCTTGTGGACGGCCGGGTGCATTGGAAGTTCGCGCGCACAGACGGCCGCCGAAGGCGGGGCGCATGTTCCGGGAAAGGAGTGGAATCTTTCCCACGTTGGGAACTTGTCCCGCGTGCCGGGCTTGAAAGCCCCCCACACCGATCTGCTGGCCAAACAGGGCTTCTTCCTGGCGCCGCAGGATCCACCACCGCGACCCAAGACCAGGGCCTCGTCGGCGGATGAGCCCGCCGGTTCCCGCGCCCGCACCCAGGCCACCCACCTTTTTCACGTTTACGAGAGAAACGACTACGTCCGCTTTCCCAGTTTGATTACCGTCGATCTGGCGATTGACACCACCCACGCCTTCTTCGACACAGTCTTGCGCGACATTGAACAGTACCAACTCGGCCCCATGCTCGGCCGCGCGTTGGCGTCGCTGCTGAAGGAGGCTGAGAAGGTTCGCGCGGGCGCGAACACCGACACTGGGCGGCGCGAGGCGGGGCGAAGCGCGACATTCTGGGCAGTGGCCCTGCGTTTGCTCAACGACAAGGCGACCATTCCGCCTGCCCTGCGCGTGGACACGCAGAATTTGGTCAAGGCGATCAATGCGGCGGAGAGCCCCCTGCCAATTACGATAACCAAGGCGGACTTCGACGTGACACAGACCCGGCCGCGTGGGCACTACACGCGCAGCAAGGGCCTGCAACGGTTCTTTCGCTCGATGAGCTGGTTGGGGATGGCGGCCTTTCCCGTCGAGGGGAAGCGGGTGGACGTCGAGGCCGTGGCGCTGCTTGCGCGGGCCTGGCTGGGAAGCAAGCCTGGCCGCGAGGACCTGGAGCGGCTGATGGCCGTGACGACCTTCTTTGCCGGCGGCGCAGATGTATCGGGGCTGGCCGAGGCGGCCGCAGTGTTGAAGAGCGTTCTTCCCGGGGCTGACAAGGCGACCGCGGACGCGCTGATCGCCCGCGATGTGCAAGCGAGGCTGGAAAAGGAGTTGGTCGTAGCGCTGGCTCCACCGCGCATCGATCAAGGCCAGGCGGACCGCCAGGTGCGCGTACTGGGCCGGCGGGCTTTCGAAGACACGGTGGGCATGCAGATGCTCATCCCGGCGCTGATGGGCGCGGCCAGCGTGAACGCGAACACTGCTGTTCCGGCGCTCATGGGGCCACGGGGCGCGGCGGCGGTCCTGGGCTCGCCAACGGCTCACGAGACGATCTTGGCCGGCTTGCCCGGCGCCGTTCATTCGAGATTCGACGCCGACCTGGGCAAGGGGCGAGATATGCTGGCTGCTGTAGCGAAGGATAGCTGGTCGCAGGACGCCTATCACGGGACTCTGTACGCGTTGCGGACGTTGCTCGATCCCCTGCCCGACAAGATGCCCCAGTTGCTGACCAGCGACGCCTGGCGCCTGCGCGCTCTGCAGGCCTTCGCTTCAGGCTGGGCAGAGTTGCGCCACGACACCATCCTGTACGGCGAGCAGATGGGGGCTGAGTGCGATTCAGAGGATCTGGAGCCGCCGCCTTGCTGGGTCGAACCGGTTCCTGAACTCTACCGTCGGCTGGCCGCGATGGTGCGTGGGCTGGACAAGCGCCTTGCGGGAAGTGGCATCGACGTGAAGTTCACGCCAAAGGCCAAGCCGCGGGCGGCGGATGGCACGCCTGACGCCACGGAGATGGTGCTGCCATTGGCTGAGAAGACCAAGATGCTGCTCAAATTTCTGGATGAGCTGGCCGAAACCGCGCAGGTGGAGGTCAAGGGTGGCAACCTTGCCAGAGCGCAGCTCGACCGGCTCACCATCATCGGGGGCACGGTCGAGTGGATGCTCATGTCATTTGCCAACTCCGAGGAGATGAACGACCGCGATGCGGACATGGCCGTGGTGGCCGACGTGTTCACCTGGCGACCCTCGGGCGAAGCGCTCGAGGTCGGTGTCGCGCGCCCCGACCTCATCTACGCCATCATTCCCTCGGCCCATGGGCCAGTGCTGGCCCGGGGCGCGGTCATGTCGTACCGGGAATTCATGCAGCCAATTGAGAAGCGCATGACCGACGAGGAATGGCGCAAGGAGATCGAAGACGGCCGGACGCCAGCGCGACCATCGTGGCTGGCTCCGCTGTACGCTGGGCCGGTTGGCCCGGTCAAGCCACCCAAGGTCACGCAGGGCCGCTGCGGTCCCATGTCGGGAGCCTTCATCGAGTGCCTGTGAGCGCACCCGCCTTCGCGCTTCTGGCCACTCTGCTGGCTAGCCAGAACTTCGCAGCCAGAACTTCCCACGCGAGTGGAACTGCCTTCAGTGTCGCCATCGGCGGCGACTTGTCGCTGGCGCGAGGGATCGCAGGGCGCGCCGCCCGTGAAGACTGGGACCGCGTACTCTCCCCGCTTGCCGAAACCCTGTCTGGCGCTGACGCTCGAATGGTGAACCTGGAGTCCGCCACGGGCCCGTGTCTCGGCGCTGGTACAGTCCAGCACCCGCGTTTGTGCGGTGAAGCCGGCGCGCTGGCTCGGCTGGCGCGGGCTGGCGTGACGGCCGTGACCGTGGCCAACAACCACGCGCTCGATGCCGGTGAATCGGGCCTGGCAAGAGCCGTCAAAGGCCTACGCAAAGAGAAAGTGGACGTACTGGGCGCGGACGCGGTTCGGACTGGAAAACCAGTGGCCGAGGCCCTCGGCCCCATCACGGTTGTGGCTGCGAACCTGTCTCTTTCGGCATGGCCACCTGGCGCGAGCGTCTCCATCCCGACAGCCGACGAGATCGCAGCGGTCGTGCGGACTGCCCATCGAAAAAATGCTCGCAGGCCCGTGCTGGTGATGTTGCACGGCGGGCGCGAGATGGATTCCGCGCCGAGCAGCTTCGAGCGAAGCTACAGCCAGGCTGCGGTTGAGGCCGGGGCCGCAGCCGTGGTTTTCCATGGTTCACATGTGGCCCACGGGCTTGAAACCATCGCCGGCGTTCCAGTCCACTTCGGACTCGGCAACCTCTTGTTCGACCAGCGCGACCCCAAGGCTGTCTATGGCCAGGTTTTGCTCCTTCGTTTTCGCCCAGGTGTCCCTGCCGAGGTGATCGAAACCCGCTGCGTGAAATCGACCACCGGACGTCGTTGCGCGGGCCCTGAACGCGAGACGGGTGCGTCAGCGTCGGGAGGGCCGGGCCAAGAGAGCGCTACGGACAGGTAATCGGCACGGCGGGACTCGGCGCGACGAAGGTCGGGTTCTGCGCGGTTGATTTGGCTGTTAGTGTGCCGGGGTGGGCAGTGTGCCCGGTCGTGGTCACGGAGTCTGCCGCGGTGGTGGCGGTCGCAGCATCGTCGAACTTCCAGTAACCGACTAAGCCGGCTTCGTTTCCGACCATCGGCTTTTTGTAGTTGGCCAGGATGTCGGCGGCGCTGCGGGCCACGTTCCACACGCGGAACTCGGCAAATTCGCCATTGAAGCAGTTACTGTTGGTCGGGTTGCACCCAATGTACAGGAGCGACTGGGTGGTCTTGAGCACCGGAATGGCAGTCGTTGCGTTGACCGTGATCTTGGGGAGACCGTTGACATAGGTGATGAGCGCCTTCTGATCCCAGGTCATGGCGACGTGCACCCACTGGTTGGTCGACGAGTTGATTCCCAGGTCAGCGCGAGTGTCGTCGTTGAGTCCATTGGTGAACGGGTTCAGCGTCGCATTGTTGGTGCTCCCGGTCGGATTGGTGCCGAAATCGAGACCGAATGTCGAGGCTGATGTGGCGTTCGCTGCTGGGCCAATATAGTAAACCTCATTCTTTTCGCCGACCCAGTCCGTGGTCTTGATGTAGGCCCAGAACTCGACGGTGCGCGCCGCGTTTCCAATGGGCAAGTCGGTCTTCATGTCCACCTCGACATGAGCGTAGGCCGTGTCAGCGGCCGAGCCAGTCGCGTTGGAACTCAGCGAAAGCACGCGAGGCGCGCAGGCCCCTGTGCTCGTGGATCCGCCACTGCTTGCGGGCGTGCTGCTGGTTCCACCTTGGCTGCCGCCCGTGCTGCCCCCTGCGGCCGAGCCTCCGGTTGCAGAACCCGAGGCACCGGCGCCGCCACTGGTGGCACCGCCTGTCTTGGTTGCACCGCCCGCAGGCGAGCCGCCGGCCACGGTGGCACCGCCAGGAGCCGAACCGCCTGCTGCACCGGTGCCACCAGCGGCTGAGCTGCCGGCCACGGTTGCGCCGCCAGCAGCGGAACCACCGGCCGCAGTTGCGCCGCCGGTGGCTGAGCCGCCTGCTGCGCTTGCGCCGCCAGTGGCCGAGCTACCTGCTGCACCGGCGCCGCCAGCGGCCGATCCCGCGCTCGCGCCGATCCCACCTGACTGCGTCGAGCCGCCAGTCGAAGGAGACGTGCTGCTGCCACCGGCACCATTGCCTGCGCTCCCGGCCGCACCGTTGCCAGCGCTTCCGGCTGCGCCGTTGCCCGCGCCGCCACCCGTGGTGGACTGGATCGTGCCACCCGACGGAGCCTTGCCGTTGTTGTTTGAGCCGCAGCCAACACTCATGGCCGCCGCGTACCACAGCCCGAAAGCGGCCATGATGCCAAAGCGAAGTTTCGCCATTTCAATCCGTCCAGTTTGCATTGCATTCATCCTTCACGAAAAGCAGGGGTCTCGGCACTACCGGCGCATCGAAGCGCGAAGTGTATCATGTCTTGCCTAGTGCTTTTCGCCATCGCGCCATCCAAACATTGCGCATTCCGACTTGACCGGGATGCGGCGCGGTCGTGAGGATCAGGGGCAAAGAATCCGCTTGCTCGTAAGACAAGCGGTGAGACCATCAGAGGAGGGGGATTTCTCATGAAGCGGTTCTGGTTTTTCGCTGCTTTGGCAGGGTGTGTGGGTTCTTCTGCCTGTAGTTCATGCTCAAGAAAGGGTTCACCGTCGGGGACCGGTGGAACCACCGGCGGAATTACCGGCGGAACTGCTGGCACCGGCGGCACGACGCCGACCGGCGGCGCCACCGGCACCACCGCAACCTCCACGGGAACCAGTGTGCCTGGGCCGTGGCAATCGCGCGGCGTGGGCGGCGGTGGTGCGCTTTTCGTGCCCGAGATCAGCCCCTTCGACCAGCAGATCTACATGTCGACAGACATGGGTGCAGTTTTCCATTCCACCGACTTTGGCGCGACCTGGACGACCATCGATTTTCGTGCGCTGGGCGGCGGGGGCAACGCCCAAATTCGTTTCACGTCCGCCGCGACAACGCTGTACGGGATCCCGTCGGTTTCTGAATCGCCGACGCTGTTCGCTTCGACCAACGGGGGCGGAAGCTTCGCTCCGGCGGCCGGCAAGGCCAGCGACCTGCTCTACCTGGAAGTGGATCCGACGAGCACGCAGCGTGTGCTGGTGGGCGACTACGGCACCCTGTATTTCTCAAGTAATGGTGGAGCCACGTTGGCCTCTGTCTACACGGCCGCGGATTCCGGCGCTGGCGTGATCCTGGGCGGAGCATTCTGGGACGGCACCACAATCTACGTGGGGACCAACGACGGTCTGCTGGTCTCGACCAACAACGGCGCCAGCTTCGCCTTGCAAGCCCATGCCGGCATCAAGAGCGGGGAAGTGATTGTGTCGTTTGCCGGGGCCAAGACGGCGACCACAACGCGCCTTTTCGCCGTAACCGCGGGCTCGGGCGACGCCTGGGCCGGCGTCTCGGGTTGCGAGCTGTACGGGTCCGCCTCCATCGGCGTGTATCGGCTGGATGTGGGCGACACGAACTGGACGGACCTCACCGCGAATCTTCCGGCCGGCCAGGCCCCAGCGTTTGTCGGCATGGCCAAAGACGATATTACTATCGCCTACGTGGCCGGTTCCGACACGGGAACCAGAGCACCGAGTGTGTGCAAGACCACGGACGCCGGCGCGCACTGGTCGAATGTCTTCCAGGTTACCAACAACGCCAACATCGCCACGGGTTGGTCCGGCAGCGGCGGAGACGAGAATTGGGGTTTCGGCGAGTGCGCCGAAGGGTTCGCCGTGCTCAAGACCGACGCGAACCGCGTGGTCGTGACCGACATGGGGTTCGTGCACCTGACAACTGACGGCGGGACGCATTGGCACCAGGCCTATGTCAATCCCCTCGACGAGAATGCCCAAGGCGCGGCCACGCCTAAGGGCAAAGCCTACCGGACCTCGGGCGTGGAGCAGACCTCGGGCTGGTGGCTCACCTGGGCAGACGCGAATTCGATCTTCGGCTCACTGACCGACATCAAGAGCGTGCGCTCCACGGATGCGGGCGTGCATTGGATGCGCGAGTCTGCCAATGGTCTTTCCCTGAACACCACCTATCAGGCGGTTGTGCATCCCACCTCGGGCGTAATGTACGCGGCCACATCGTCGGTGCACGATATGTACATGAGCTATCGGCTCACCGACGCGACCCTCGACAGCGGCAGTGGGGCCATCATGCAGTCGACGGACGGCGGCGCCCACTGGACAACGGTGCACAGCTTCGGGCACCCCGTGATCTTCCTGGCCATCGATCCCAGCGACGGCAAGAGCATGTACGCCAGCGTGGTCCACAGCACGCAAGGAGGCATTTTTCACACCAGCCAGCTCGATCAAGGAACCGCGGCGACCTGGAGCAAACTGACGAACCCAGCGCGCACCCAAGGCCATCCCTACAACATCGTGGTGCTCAAGGACGGCACACTGGTGGCCACCTATTCTGGGCGGCGCACCACCGCGTTCACGGATTCTTCGGGCGTGTTCATCAGCAGCGACGGCGGGACGACCTGGATCGATCGCTCTGACGCCAACATGCACTACTGGACCAAAGACATCGTCATCGATCCCAACGATTCTGCGCAACAGACCTGGTACGTCGGCGTGTTCCAGCAGTTTGGCGGCGTGGGGCCGACGGGCGCCAATGGGCTGTATCGAACCACCGATCGCGGCCAGCACTGGACGCACCTTTGGCAGGGCGACACTGAAGACTACAACGTGGAATCCTGCACCATCGACCCAGGCAATCCCAACCACATGTTCATGACCACCGAGACCAACGGACTGTGGAGCACCAGCAATCTCTCGGCCGCCGCCCCCACGTTCGTTGCTGATCCAGACTATCCCTTTGCCCACCCGATGCGGGTCTTCTTCAATCCCTACAAGGCCGCGGAGGTGTGGGTGGCCAGCTTTGGCGGCGGCTTGCGGGTGCGGACGTACTAGCCGAATAGAATCAAACCTTGACTTCATGGGTTGTAGCCCTCATCACTACTGGCGTAGTTCGTAACCAACCTCGAAGTGGTCGTCTCGGATCGTTGCGCGAAAAGGCAGGCTCGGATGGCGTCTCTCGGGGACAACCGAGAGAAAAATGAATACCATCAGCTCCTTTTCCCAACTCGACATCATCGATCCCATTCGCCGTGCCCTCCACACCGAGGGCTACAGCGTGCCCACGCCCATCCAGGCGCAGGCCATTCCGCTGCTTTTGGCCGGACGCGATCTGCTTGGCTGCGCGCAGACCGGCACGGGCAAGACCGCGGCCTTCGCCATTCCCATCCTGACCCGCCTAGCCGGTACTCCCCGGCGTGAGGGACTGCGCGGCCCGCGCGCCCTGGTGCTGGCGCCCACGCGCGAGCTGGCCTCGCAGATCGGCGAAAGCTTTGCCACCTACGGCCGTCACCTTTCTCTGCGCCACGTGGTGGTGTTCGGCGGCGTCGGTCAGAAGCCGCAAGTAGACGGCATCCGGCGCGGGGCTGAAATTCTGGTGGCCACTCCTGGCCGTCTGCTCGATCTCATGCAACAGGGACATGTGCGGCTGGACGGCATCGAGGCCCTGGTGCTCGACGAGGCGGACCGCATGCTGGACATGGGCTTCATCCAGCCCATCCGTCGCATCGTGGCCGCAGTGCCGCGAAAACGCCAAACCATGCTCTTCTCGGCTACCTTGCCACCTGACATCGTGGCGCTGGCCAGCGGAATGCTGAACAATCCAGCGACGGTGTCGGTCACGCCCACGGCCAGCACCGCCGAGAAGGTCAGCCAGTGGGTCCTGCACGTGCAATCGAACAACAAGCGCAACCTGCTGGCCGAGGTGCTGCGCGATCGGGCCATGGCCCGCGTGCTGGTCTTCACCCGCACCAAGCACGGCGCCAACCGCGTGGCCGAACATCTGAACCGCGGCGGGGTGTGCACCGAGGCCATCCACGGTAACAAGAGCCAGTCAGCGCGCGAGCGCGCCTTGTCCGGTTTCAAGAAGGGCAGCGTGCGCGTCCTGGTGGCCACCGACATCGCGTCGCGCGGGATCGACGTGGACGGGATCACCCACGTCATCAACTTCGAGTTGCCCAACGAGCCGGAGAGCTACGTGCACCGCATCGGCCGCACCGGCCGCGCCGGCGCTGCCGGCATCGCGCTGTCTTTCTGCGATCCCAGCGAGCGCACCTTCTTGCGCGACATCGAGCGGCTCACCCGCGCCCGTCTGCGTGTGGTGGAGAGCCACCCCTACAGCGACCAACAGCACACTCGCGGCGCCGTGGCGTTCAGTTGAGCGCTTAGTTTTCGACGGGTCCAGGCGTCGGTTCGTCGGGCCTCGGCTCGGGCACAACGGCCGCCGCGGGCACGTACGCCAGGATTTGTTCCAGGCGCTCCAAGCTCGGCGGCTTGGCGAGATGTTGATCGAACCCCGCCTCCGACGCTCGGAGCACGTCTTCGGGCTGGGCGTATCCGCTTAGCGCCACGAGATAGGCGTTTTTGAGGGCGTTGTCGGCGCGGAAGGCGCGCGCCACATCGAAACCATCCATGCCGGGCAGCCCGATGTCGCAGAAAACGACCTCGGGCTTGCACGTCCGGGCCTTGGCGATGCCTGAGGGTCCATTGTACGCGACTTCGACCTCATGCTCGCTGAACTCGAGCGCCTCGCGCAGGCTGTCGGCCGCGTCGCTGTTGTCCTCGATGATGAGCACGCGCCGGCGGCCCCCCTGGGCCGGAGTGCGGGCGCGCACACGCCTGTCGGCCGCGACCTCCCCGGTCGCGAGCGGCAGACGCACGACGAACTCCGACCCTTGGCCTAGCCCGGGGCTGTGGGCGGAGATCGTGCCGCCGTGAAGCTCGACCAGCCCCTTGACCAGTGCCAGCCCGAGGCCCAAGCCGCCCTTGCTGCGATCGAGCGTGGCATCAGCCTGTGAGAACGGTTGGAACAAACGCGCCAGCATTTCCTGGTCCATGCCCACACCTGTGTCGGCAACACGAACCACGGCCAGCTTGGCCTCGCTGTCGACCGACAAGATTGCGCGCACGCGACCGCCCGGCCCGGTGAACTTGGCAGCGTTCTGCAGAAGGTTGCCTACGATCTGCGCCAGCCGGTTTCTGTCTCCGCTGACAAACAGGGGCTCGGCCGCAGGCGCAAGCTCGATGTGCACCTCGTTCGTTTCGAACTGGGGGCGATGGTCGTCCAGTGTCCGCCCCACCAGCTCGTTGAGGTCCAATCGTTGTCGCTGCAGCGGGATCTTGTTGTGCGCAATTCTGGTCACGTCGAGCAGGTCGTCAACCAAACGCGCGAGCTGTCCGACTTGTCGGCCAATCACCGCCTGCGCTCGATGCGCCTGTTCGCCGCCTGGAACCGCGTGGTCGAGGATGTAGAGGCTGTTGGTAATGGGCGCGAGCGGATTGCGCAGTTCGTGCGAAAGCACGGCCATAAACCGATTCTTGTTGCAGTCCACCTCGGCCAGAGTTTCCGCAGCCTTGCGGTAGCGCATCTCGCTTTCTTGTAGGGCCAGCTCACTGCGCTTGCGCTCGATGATGGCCCAGGCCACGTCGGCAAGGTGTGAGACGATCTGGACATCGCTGTCAGTGTAGTCACTGAGTTTGTTGCCAACCCCGACGATGGCCACGATCAGGTCCGAGCGGATGATGGGCACGACCAGCTCGCGCGTGATGGGGGCGTGTCCTTGGGGAAGTCCCTTGCGATGGGGGAGCGACGCGTAGTCGTTGTGAATGACGGGCCATCGCTGACGGACGCAGTCCACCCAGACACCGGCCTCGGCGATCGGGTAGTGCGTGCCTTGCCCCCTGGCCGAGCAGAACTCCTTCTTGGTACGCGTGGACCAGGCTGCCAGCGAAAGCGTGTTCTGGTCAGGCTCGACGAAGTGGCAGAAACCAATCGGACTGTCGGTCAGCGTCCCGATCACGTCCAACATCTCTTGCAGCAGCTCTTCGAGGGAGTGATCGGCTGCACGGTCGAGCAGCGACAGTCGAAACCGAAGTGTCTCTTCGATGCGCCGGCGCTCGGTAATATCGGTCAGTACAGCGCGGCACTCACGGCCGCCGTCATCGGAGGCTATCGCCTCGATGTGCACCCACAGTGGCGCGCTCTTCTCTGGACCGATCGTCAGATCGCAGACTTGTTTGGCCTGGCTCTCGAACACCTTTTCGAGCAGAGCGCCGAAGGCGGGGCGATACTCAGGGGAGACGAAGAGGCCGAAGCGCGCCCCGACTAGGCGGGAGCGCTCCAGTCCCAGCAGGCGTGCTCCGGAGAGATTCACCTGGCTGATCATCCCGTCGCCATCGAGTGTCACGTAGCCGACGGGCGCGAAGTCGTAGAGGTCGGAGTAACGTTCCAACCCCGTCTCTAGTTCTGCCCGTGTCCCCAGCAGCTCCTCGTTCTGCAGCTCCAGCTCGATCTGGTGAACTTGCAGCTCGTGGACCAGACGCTGCGATTCTTCCACTGTGGGCTTGCCTCTGGCCGCCGACCTTCTCGATTTTTCCTTCAGCCGGCCTTCCGCCAGCGCGCGCAACTCCGATGTGTCCGCCAGCGTGCGCTCTTTCTTCTTCATTTCGCCGCCTCCTCCGCCGACGGCGTCCCACGCAGGCTCGCCTCCAGCGTCTTGGCGGCCGTAATGTCGACGAACGTGATCACCACGCCGTCGATGCGGTTGTCGAGCGTGCGGTAGGGCATAATGCGCACGGAGAACCAGCGCTCGTCGCGGGTCGCAATCGGCTTCTCCTTGAAGACCAGACTGCGCAGCACCTCGCGCGCGTCTTCGGCAAGCCCGGGGTAGACCAGATCCGAGGCCAGGTCGGTGAGCGGCCGGCCCACGTCGCTCGGGATGAGCTTGATGATCTTGAGCATCTGAGGGGTGAAGCGCCGCACAGTCAGCGCATCGTCCAGGAACAAGGTCGCGATGTCCGTGCTGTCCAGCAGGTTCTTCATGTCGTTGCTGGTGCGCGACAGCTCGTCCACTTTGGATTGCAGCTCGTGATTGAGGGTCTGCAGTTCCTCATTGAGGGACTGCATTTCTTCTTTGGACGTGGTCAGTTCCTCATTGGTACTCTGCAGCTCCTCGTTGGTGGACTGCAGCTCCTCATTGGCTGACGTGATCTCCTCCTGCGAGGTCTGCATCTGCTCGCGCGTTGTCTCCAGCTCGGTGCGCGCCTGGCGTAGCTCCAACTCCCTGCGGGCCAGCGTGGTCGGGTTGGTGGTGCCTTGCTTGGCTTTGCCCGGCGGTTTGATAGCGGGCGACGCCACATCGGTGAACACCACAATCACCGTCCCGCGCAGCGCCGCTGGCTCCTGTATTGGCTCGATGGCGATGTCCACGGTCTGCGCCCCGCCGTCGCCGTTGACCTTGACCCCAGCATGGGTCACAGCGCGCTTATCACGCAACGCCTTCTGGAAAGCCGTGCCCAGTTCATAGCGCAACCCCTCGCGGGCCATGGCATAGATGTTCCAGTTGGCCTTGCCCGCGGCGGGCTCCAGGTACTTGCCGGTGCGGCCACTGATGAAAAGGATGTCGCCCTTGTCATTGGTCAACACAGCGGCCGGCACAAAGCGCTGCAAGAGAAGCTGCTCGGCCAGTGTCTGCAGGTTGGGCGCGGCTTTACGCTCGACCGTCGCGCCAGCCGATGCCTCTCGCGGACGCGCGAGAAAACCTGAGCCGGGGAAGGCGATCGGCTCTGCCGGCAGGGCCCCATCCAGGCGCCGGAAGATTCGCGCTTTTCCGTCGAGCGAGGCAAACAGGTCCGTGGCCGTGCCGATGGCCTCCGCGCTGCCAAGCAACAAGATCCCGCCAGGATTGAGACTGTAGTGAAACAGCGGCAGGAGTTTCTTTTGCAGTTCGGGCGCCAAATAGATAAGGAGGTTGCGGCAACTCAGGATGTCGAGGCGGGTGAAGGGCGGGTCCATGGTGAGATTCTGCGGGGCGAAGATCACCATCTCGCGAATCTCTTTGCTCACTTGGTAGCCGTGTTCGTCCTGCACGAAGAAACGTCGCAAGCGCTCGGCCGCAACGTCGCCGGCGATGTTGGCCGGATACACGCCCTGCCGAGCTCGGTCGATGGCATCCTTGTCCAAGTCGGTGGCGAAAACCTGGAGAGAAAAGCCGCGGTCTGGCTTTTCCTCGGCCAGCACCTCTTTGAAAATCATGGCCAGGGAATAGGCTTCTTCTCCGGTCGAGCATCCCGGCACCCAGGCGCGCAGCGCCCCGCCAGTAGAATGCGCCGCCAGGATCGCCGGGATCACCTTCTCGCGCAGACTCTCCCAGGCCGCGGGATCGCGGAAGAAGCTGGTCACGCCAATCAACAGCTCCTTGAAGAGAAGCTGGATCTCCTGCGGGTTTTCCTGCAGAAAGCGGACGTAGTCCGCGATGCTGTCGAGCTGGTGCAGGCCCATGCGCCGCTCGATGCGGCGGTACACGGTGCTGCGCTTGTATTGCGAGAAATCGTGGCCGGTCTGGCTGCGCAGAAGCAAGCACACTTTTTCGATGGCACTCTGGGTCTTGCCCGGCAGCGGCTGGTCGCGCAGCTTGACCAGGGGCCCGTGCGCGAGATAGGCGACGATTTTGCCGGCCAGCTCCTCGACCGGCGCCACCACATCGGCCAGCCCGGCGTCGATCACACTGCGAGGCATGGCGTCGAACTTGGCCGAGGCGGGCGCCTGCACAAAGACCGCGCCGGCGTGCTCCTTGATGGCCCGCACGCCCAGGGTGCCGTCCGAGCCCATGCCCGAAAGGATCACGCCGATGCTCCGGTCGCGCTGGTCGTCGGCCAGCGAGCGCAGGAAAAAGTCGATGGGCAGGCGCAACCCGCGCGGTGCCACCGGTGCCAGCAGGTGCAGCACCCCGTGCAGGATCGACATGTCCTGGTTGGGCGGGATCACGTAGACACGATCCGGCTCGACCCTGAGGCGGTCTCTGACCTGGACGACCTTCATGGCTGTGGCCCGCTGGAGCAGTTCCACCATCATCCCCTTCTGGGTGGGGTCCAGGTGCTGGACAACGACAAAGGCCATGCCGCTGCTCTCGGGCAGGTGGCGCAAGAACTGCTCGATGGCTTCCAGTCCACCAGCCGACGCGCCGATTCCGACGATGGGGAATGCATCGGCTGGCTCGCGACGACGTCGGGCTACAGGCGCGCCGGCGCGCACTTTTGGTGGGCGTCGCAATTTCTGAGGCCTGGCGGTCTGTTTTCTCAGAAGATCCACGTCGCTCCCCCAAAACGTGGGTGGTGGGCCGCTTGCCCTTCGCACGGAGTGGCTAGTTTAGTGGACGGCCGACGCTTGTCACTACGATTCGTCGCCTAGCAAAGAAATTGCAACTGGCGATACCAAGACGGAAACAATCCGACCCGCAATCGTCACAATCGGGGAGCGCCGCTGACACGAAGCTCAGTGGCGATCCGGTGCCCGATCGCTGTTCAGTTTGCCGGAAATGGCGCGGACTGCGGCGCGTGGGGCGATGCGGACTGACTGCACGCTGAGTTTGTTCTGCAGCCCCGGGATGGCCACCACTTTGCCAGCCAGCATGGCGCGGTAGCCGTGCCGGGCCACCGAGGCTGCGTCGGCCACGTGGCGCTTGAACAAATTGGACTTGCTGCTGCCCGCGACGTCGCCGAACTCGGTGGCCGTGGGACCAGGGCAGCTTGCCGTCACCGTGACCCCGGTGCCGTGCAGCTCCTGCGCCAGGGCCTCGGTGAAGCTGAGCACGAAAGCCTTGCTGGCGTAGTAGGTCGCCATGAACGGTCCGGGCACGAAGCCGGCCATCGAGGCGATGTTGAGGATGCGTCCTTGCTTGCGCTCCAGCATGCCCGGCAGGAACAGGTGGGTCAGCTCGACCAGGGCTCGCACGTTGACGTCGATCATTTCGAGCTGGGGCCTGACCTCCGACTGTGCGAAGGAGCCGCGCTTGCCGAACCCCGCGTTGTTGACCAGAAAATCGATGGCGAGGCCGGCGGCCTGCACCTGGTCGGCGATGAGCCGTGCGGCAGAGGGCGCCACAAGATCCGCTGCGATGACCGTGCAGGCGGTCCCGTGCGCGGCCGTCAATTCACGCGCCAGCTCATCGAGGCGTTCGCGCCGACGCGCCACCAGCACCAGGTCGTGCCCATCTTTGGCAAAGAGCTGGGCATACTCGCGCCCTAGCCCTGCCGAAGCCCCTGTAATCAGTGCGATTTGTTTGGCCATGAACCCTCATTGGATGCGGGTGAAGGACAGACACTACCACTCGAACGCTCTATGCGGATTTCGTCGCGATGGGCGTCTCACTGCGTAGAGGTAGAGGCAACGCGCGCCAACGCCAATCCACGACGCAGGTGGACATCAGCGCCTTTTGCAGCATCTTTCAAGTTTGAATAGACCCGCGAACCGAGTAGAGCGACCCTAATAAGGAATAGAGAACGCGGAAAGGCAGCACCATGAGAAATCGCCAAGTCCTTCTGAGCATCATGATCCTGGGCACTGCGCTTGCTGGCGCTTGCTCGGGCAGCGGCGCACCCCAAGGCAGCATGGCAGGAGCTGGAGGCAACAGTTCCATGGCGCCGAGCACTGGAGGCAGCATGGCTGCCAGCTCTAATCCAGGCAGCGCCGGGCGCTCTGGCGGGACCGTGGCGAGCGGCGGCAACCCAAGCACGGGCGGCGTGACCGTCGTTGGCGGGACAACAGGTGCCAGTTCGAATGCTCCCGGCGGTAGCGTTGCTTCGGGCGGCGCGACTGACACAGGCGGCGTGGCAGATACCGGCGGATCCAAAGGCGGCACGATTGGTCCCGGCGGGTCCACGGGCGGTGCGGCCGGAGGCAAGGGAGGCACAGGTGGCGCAACTGGCGGCGCGACCGGCGGCGTGGCGGGCGGCACGATCAGTACTGGCGGCGCAGTTGGCGGAACGAAGAGCGTAACCGGTGGCGCGGCGGGCGGCACGGTCAGTACCGGCGGCGCAGCAGGCGGCACCAAGAGCGCAACCGGCGGTGCGCCAGGTGGCACGACCGCTTCAGGTGGAGTGACTGGCAGCACGGGCGGGGCGACTCGTACGGGCGGCTCGACCATTCCGTCGGGTCCAGCCGTCGCATTTCCCGGCGCATACGGCTTCGGCAAGAAAGCCACTGGCGGGCGGGGCTATGCCGTCTATCACGTCACCAGTTTGGACGACAGCGGCACGGGAACCTTCCGCGACGCCGTCAGCGCGGACAACCGCATCGTGGTCTTTGACGTTGGCGGGTACGTCAATCTGCAAACCGCCGTGTCGGTCAAGAGCAACCTGACCATCGCGGGCCAGACCGCGCCCGGCGACGGCATCGGCTTCATGGCAAAAGAGGTTTCATTTAACGCCGCGTCGAACGTGATTGTGCGCTACGTGCGCTTTCGCCAGGGCATGCTCGACACCGGCGCCGCCGGGGCCAAGAAGAGCGGGATCAATTTTCTCAATGCCAGCAACCTGATCTGCGACCATATCTCGATCGAGTTCGCCCAGTACGACAGCATCGATGCGGTGGGGGCGACCAACATCACAGTACAGAACTCCATCGTCGCGGACCCGACCGGGCAACAGTTCGGAGCGCACACCGAGATGACCGGGGGATTCTTCACCTGGTACGGTAACCTGTGGGCCAACGCCCATGGTCGGCAGCCCCTGGCCAAGTCCAACACCCAGTACGTCAACAACGTGGTCTACAATTACGGCTACGCCTATTGTGCCGGGGACACCAGCGGCATCTTCTGGCACGACGTCATCAACAACTACTTCATCGCAGGCCCGTCGACGAGCAGCGCGGGAGACGATTGGTACCAGATGAACAGCGGGCAAACCGTTTACGTCAAGGGGAATCTCCTCGACAGCAACAAGGACGGCACACTGAACGGCACGGATGCAGGCTCTCCGGGCGGCACGACCAAGGCGAATGCAGCGAACTCCACAGATACCGCAAGCATGCCGACCACCAGCGCGGCGGACTCGTACACCACCGTGCTGGCCAACGCTGGCTGCTGGCCAAACAAGCGCGATCAGGTCGATTCTCTTGTGGTCGCCGATCTGAAATCGCTGGGGAAATCGGGCCAGTTGTGGACAACCCAAACCGCAACAGGTCTGGGTAACAGCGGCTACGGGACCTTGGCGGGCGGGACCGCGCCTGTCGACACCGACAAGGACGGCATGCCGGATGCGTGGGAAACCAAGTACGGCCTGAATCCGAACGACCCCGCTGATGCCACCGGCGACTTCGACAAGACCGGCTACACCAATATCGAAAAGTACATCAACGGGATCGTCGACGGATCGTATCCGTAATCACTGCTGCTGCCAGGCTTCCCACTTGCAGGCGGCGCTGCAGCCGTCGCCGTCGACGTTATTGCCGTCGTCGCAGTCCTCGAAGCCCGGCTGTACCTGGCCGTCCCCGCAATGCGGTCCCAGCACGCAGCCCGGGGCGCATTCGCCGTAGCCGCCAGCGTTGGTGCCGTCATCACATTGCTCCTGAGGAAGTTCCTTCACGCCGTCGCCACAGCGTGGGCCGAGCTTGCAGCCCGGGCCGCATTCGCCGTAGCCGCCGTCGTTGACGCCGTCATCGCACTCTTCCCCGGTGGACGGGTCAACAATGGCATCGCCACAGATACCTTCATTGCGGCAGTTGGGGCTGCAGCCGTCGCCAGCGACGGTGTTGCCGTCGTCGCATTCTTCGCCGAAATCCGCGGCCAAGACGCCGTCCCCGCAGCGTGGCCCCAATTTGCAACCAGGGGCGCAGTTGTTGTACGTGCCGTCATTGATGCCGTCGTCGCATTGCTCGACACCGGCCCCACCATTGACGACGCCATCGCCGCAGCGCGGGCCGGCCTGACAGGTCGTGCTGCAGCTGCCGTAGGTTCCGTCATTGACGCCGTCGTCGCAGGTTTCGCCAAAGGCAAATTGCACTTGCCCGTCCCCGCAGCGCGCCGGCGTCTGGCAGCCAGGCGCGCAGCCAGTGGAGCCATAGGCACTCACGTTCTTACCGTCGTCGCAAGCCTCAGGGCCATTGACGATGCCGTCCCCGCAGTACGGTCCGCGCACGCAGCCGGGCCCGCATTGGCCGTAGCCGCCGGCGTTGGTTCCGTCGTCGCACTGTTCGCCGGGAGACAGAACGCCATCGCCGCAGATGGGTCCGCAGACACTGGCCGAAGCGTTGAACCCGCTCAAGGTCAGCTTGTAGGACGAGCCCGTGGTCTGGCGTTCAGCCTGGAAGACCGCAATCTCATAGACCTGGCCGCTCTGCAAGCCAAGCGTGGCGGTCGATTGAATGGGAGCGGGCGGCGTAGCAACGGATGGCGTTTGTGGGACCGAGACCGTTGTGGCGCCATTGCCAGTCGCGCCGATAACGACGGTGCCAATGACCGGAGTATGAATGCCGCCGAGATCCACGGCGAGCTTTCGGTTGATAAAGACCCACACATCGTCGTCGCCGACGAAGTCGAGCGTGTAGGTCTTGGTCTTGTCATAGAGGAACCAGTAGCGAACTTCGCTGGTGAAACTGAAGTTGTGCAGGCGCTTGTTTCCCGCGGCATCCAGGTCAAACGGCCAGGTCCCCATCGGGTCGTAGTAGGGTGGAATCTGTGCGGCGGTAAGCTCGGTGGCAGGGGTGAATGTGTCGCCGTCCACCGGGAAGAAGAGCGGGTTGCCGTCGACCTTGGATATGATGAACGTGGCGCTGTAGGAGCCGTTGGCGGTGTAGCACTTGAGCATTGTCTCTCCGGCAGCCACCTTCTTGGAGCAATCGTCGGTTCCATTCGCGTACTTGGACGTGCAAGGGATGGGAATGCCGTTCGGATCCAACAGTTCAGATCCCACGTTGCCGCAATAGTAGGCAGTTTCGGTTGTGAGCCATTGTTCGCCGTTGGCTCCGTACCGGTTGACGTAGGCACCCTGGCCATTGTTCCAAAGTGTCATCGTGGTCGGTGTTGCGTGGTTCATCCCGGCCGTGTCGCGATACCATTGGGCGAACGAGGCGGCGCTGGTCACATGGGCGGTACCGCCGATGCCCGAATAGACAGGCTTGCCATTGGTATCGAGAGCCGAGTTGACCATGCCCTGGAAAGGACTGGTTGAACCGGTCACGCCAAGTTGAAAATCGTCGGGATTGTCTATGTTGAACTTGAAATCACGATACACCACCGGCACCCGCATGGTATCCGCGAGGGGCGGCTGTTTGCACTGATAGCCAGGCTCGACTTTGCAAGTCGAGGAACAACCATCTCCGCTGATGGCATTGCCGTCGTCGCAATCCTCACCGCCAAGCACGATGCCATCGCCGCAGGTCGATTTGCAGGCGCCCCCGCTGCAATCCGGCTCGATCGTACAGAGCGGCGTGCAACCATCGCCCAAGTCATCGTTGCCGTCGTCGCAGCTTTCCGTGCCTTCTTTGATTTTGTCGCCACAGGTGGTCTTGTGGCAGGTGTAGTTAGGAGGGGTACCGGTGCAGGCCCAGCCCGATTCCCACTGACAGGTGCTGGAACAGCCGTCACCGTCCTTGGTGTTGCCGTCATCACAGCGTTCGTTGAGCAGCAGGATGCCGTCACCACACTTGGCAATGCATTTGGCGCCAGGGAACGGGCAGGCATAGCCCTTTTTGATCTGGCAATTGTCGCACCCGTCGTTGGGATCGGTGTTGGCGTCGTCGCAGGTCTCCGTGCCGGTGACAATTCCGTCGCCACACTTGTTCATATCCAAGCAGGGCTTGCCCGGCGTGGGGCATTGGAAGCCCGACTCCATTGACTTGCAGTCGGCCGAACAGCCATCGCCGCCTTTGGTGTTGCCATCGTCGCATTGCTCGCCCGCGCTCTGGATACCATCGCCGCACACATTGACACGCTTGCAGGGACTGCCCGGAACCAGGCAAACCCAGCCGATTTCCTGGTGGCAATTGGCGTCGCAGCCATCGCCGGCCACGGTATTTCCATCGTCGCAGTTCTCGTCGCCTTTGACGCGCTTGTCCCCGCAGAAGTCGACCCGCGTGCAGGGCTGGCCCGGGGTGGGACAGATGTAGCTCGCGCTCTGCACCGTGCAGTCTGCGCTGCAGCCGTCGTTGGCGATCGTGTTGCCGTCGTCACACACCTCGCCGGGTTCGATCTTGCCGTTGCCACACTTGAACGTGGGGATGCAGGGCTTACCGGGTGTGGGGCAAGTGAAGTTCGGCTCGATCTTGCAGATGCCGTTGCAGCCGTCGCCGGGAACGCTGTTGTGGTCGTCGCATTCCTCAGACGGCTGATTGATCAACCCGTCGCCGCACGCTGGGCCCGAAGGCACCATATGGCAATTGGAGGGTGGGTTGGGGCCGAGGCAAGGATTGGCTGCCGAACTCGAGCCGCCGGTTCCGGCACTAGCAATGGTGCTAATAATGCTGGTGTTTCCACCAACAACAGTGTTGCCGCCCGCGGCCGTGCCTCCCGACGAATAGGTCGTGGGCGACACGGTCGCCTGGTTCGCACATCCGAGGATGGTCGCTACCGCTAGGGACAGAAAGACAGGAAGGCGATACTGAGCAGGCATCGGTGCCTCCAATTGAGATCTAATCCTTAAGAGTAACCCCCTTTCCGTACGATGTGGGCACCTAAGCCATCGAAAATGGGTACATGGCGCGGTGCGGCAACGCTGGGTTAAGGCTGGCTCAAGCGCGGAGACTTGTCCGAGGCTGCGGTCGCTGCTAGAAGGCCGCCACGGCGCGGTGTTCAGCGTCGGGACAACGGCAGACGCGATGACGCCTCTGATCGCGGCTACCTCTCTCCACACTTGTGCAGCGAAGTCTGACGGCAGTGTCTGGTGCTGGGGCTTCAACATGAATGGCCAGCTAGGCGACGGTACGACCGTCAGCCGTGCCGTTCCGGTGAAGGTGGTCTTCTAGTCTGATACGTCCGAGGCGACCTACCGTCGCTGTCCCACAACGCCGAATGCGGGCGGCTCTTGCGGTTACCGGCGAGCCGCCCGTTTCCCTTTCTGGCTAGGGCTACGGGCAAGAAGCGCCGGCTGCGTACATGACCTCGCCAACGCCGGCAGAAAGCGTGCATCTGCGGCCCCGCATCCACGCCGCCATCAGGCACACGTGTGCCGCCACCCTGAAAACGCGAAGCCCACCGCCCGCTGACCCTGGGGTCAACAAGCGATGGGCTTCTTCGATAACTGCGATGGCTGGGAGGCTGACTACATCATGCCGCCCATGCCGCCCATACCGCCCATACCACCCATGCCGCCACCACCGTGGCCGTGGCCACCGGGCGCGGGCTGGTCTTCCTTGGGCGCCTCGACGATGAGCGCCTGTGTGGTGATGAGCAGACCCGCCACCGAGGCGGCGTTCTGCAGGGCCGAGCGCACGACCTTGGTGGGATCGATGACGCCGGCTTCGACCAGATCCTCGAAGGTGTCGGTCTGGGCGTTGTAGCCGAAGGCGCCTTTGCCTTCCTTGATCCGCTGCACGATGATCGAGCCTTCCTGACCGGCATTGGCCGCGATCTGACGGCAGGGCTCCTCGCAGGCGCGCGTGACGATGGCCACGCCGACCGCTTGTTCCTCGCCCAGCTTGTCCAGCTTCTCCATGGCAGCCACGGCGCGAATGAGCGCCACGCCACCACCCGGCACGATGCCCTCTTCGACCGCTGCGCGCGTCGCGTGCAGGGCGTCCTCGACGCGGGCCTTCTTCTCCTTCATCTCGGTCTCGGTGGCAGCGCCCACCTTGATGACCGCGACGCCGCCCACCAGCTTGGCCAACCGCTCTTGCAGCTTCTCGCGATCGTAGTCCGAGGTGGTGTCCTCGATCTGCGCGCGGATCTGCTTGACCCGGCCTTCGATGTCAACGCGCTTGCCCGCGCCGTCCACGATGGTGGTGTTGTCCTTGTCGATGCTGACCCGCTTGGCGCGGCCCATATCCTTGATGCCAATGCTTTCCAGCTTGAGGCCCAGGTCCTCGGTGATGGCCTGGCCGCCGGTGAGCACGGCGATGTCCTTGAGCATTTCCTTGCGCCGATCGCCAAACCCGGGCGCCTTGACCGCGCACACCTGCAGGGTGCCGCGCAGCTTGTTGACCACCAGGGTGGCCAACGCCTCGCCCTCGATATCCTCGGCGATGATGAGCAATGGCTTGCCTGCACGCGCGACCTGCTCCAGCAGCGGCAGCAGCTCCTTCATGTTCGACAGCTTCTTCTCGTGAATCAGGATGAACGGGTCATCCAGCTTCACTTCCATGCGCTCGGCATCGGTGACGAAGTAGGGCGACAGGTAACCGCGGTCGAACTGCATGCCCTCGACCACGTCGAGCATGGTCTCCATCGACTTGGCTTCCTCGATGGTGATCACGCCTTCCTTGCCCACCTTCTCCATGGCCTCGGCCAAAAGCTTGCCAATGGCCTCGTCGCCGTTGGCGCTGATGGTGCCGACCTGGGCGATGTCCTTCTGGCCCTTGGTGGCTTTGGACGCCTTCTTGAGCGCCTCGATGATCCTCTCGACCGCGCGGTCGATGCCCCGCTTGAGCTCCATCGGGCTGTGGCCAGCGGCCACCATCTTGGCGCCCTCGCGGAAGATGGCCTGGGCCAGCACGGTGGCGGTGGTGGTGCCGTCGCCCGCCACGTCGGACGTCTTGGACGCCACTTCGCGCACCATCTGGGCGCCCAGGTTCTGGAACTTGTCTTCCAGCTCGATTTCCTTGGCCACGGTCACGCCATCCTTGGTGATGGTGGGTGAGCCCCAGGACTTCTCGATAACAACATTGCGACCGCGCGGCCCCAGCGTTGCCTTTACGGCATCCGCCAGAATGTTCACGCCGGCCAAAATTTGCGTACGGCCCTTCTCGTCGAAGAGGATTTCCTTCGCCGCCATCTGTATTCTCCTTTTCCTTCGCGTTCGGTTTCAGTTACTTGTCGATGATTCCCAGCACTTCATCCTCACGCAGGATGATGTGC
>Ga0265330_10000565_pt1 | contig 24118 bp, 12 predicted proteins | sample 41919metaG_FD_202083 | JGI IMG/M metagenome (GOLD analysis project Ga0265330, IMG submission 202083) | Rhizosphere microbial communities from Carex aquatilis grown in University of Washington, Seatle, WA, United States - 4-19-19 metaG | ecosystem: Host-associated > Plants > Roots > Rhizosphere... | reverse complement strand
ATCCTTGAGGATCACCTGAACGTCAGGCGTGGTGGCGTCAGGAGCCGCAGAATCGACCACGATAAGGACGTCGATTCCGGCGTCCGGGGTTTGCGCATCGACCCCGGCATCCAAAACCACGGCGTACACAACCCAGGTGTATGGGATAGGCGGGTCGCTCACGTTGCCCGCCAGATCTCGCGCGCGCACGTTGAGGGTATGCGACGCCACGGTCAGCCCGATTATGGTGTAGTCAGCCGTGCATGGGGCGTAGGCTGCGCCGTCCAGCTGGCATTCCAGGGTGACGACCTCTTCCCCTACCGCGTCGCTCGACAGAGTGAATTGTGCTGTGGTGCTGGTGGTTGAGAACGCGGGACCAGCCACAATGCGGGCCACTGGCGCGATTGTGTCCAATGTCCAGTCGTAGTGGGCAGGCGTGGTGTCAACATTGCCAACGGTATCCTTGGCGCGCACGTCGAGAGAGTGCGGCCCATCGACCAGGGTCTGGGCCACGGCCGCTGGGATTGTGTAGTTCGCATCGCAAGCAGCATAGGCCGCGCCATCTATGCTGCATTCAAAGGTGACACCGGTCTGGTTGCTGCTGAAGGTGAAGGACGCGGCCGCCACGTTGGTCAGCTTGGCCGGGGCGCTGTCGATTGCTGTGTTCAGGGCTGCATTGCCGTTGGTGCAATAGGAAATGGTCGTGGCATCGCCAGTGGTCACGCCGTCGTGGCCAGCCGTGGCGCCATTGGAGGGGAACTTGGCCATGGGAGTAGAATTGGTCGTGCCGCCCAGGCCGCCGCTGGCCAACATGGAAGCAGGCGTGCCGCCCGAGACTGCAATGTAGCCGCCGCCACCGCCGCCACCCGGACCTTCGGCTTCATTGACATTGTTGACGGTCTGAGTTCCGCCCAATCCACCCTTGGCCTCGATTGAGATTCCCGACAGTGTAGCCGCGTGAACCACGACTGTGCCGCCGCCGCCGCCGCCGCCCGGGCCATCGCCCGAAGCCCCGGTTGCCGCGGTGGAGGCCCCACCAACCGCGCCATTGGCCTGGATCTTTCCAGTGCCCGACACAGTTCCTGCGATAACGAACACCAAGCCGCCGCCCCGGCCGCCCTGGATCGCATTGCCATTGTTTTCGTCGCCCGCGCCGCCACCGCCGCCCATGAACAGCCGTCCGGCTGGGCTGCTTGCCAGGGGACGCCCGCCCAGGCCGCCGCGCTCGCGTCGGTCGTTGCCAGCCCAAGCATTACTCGCGGGCCCCGGCGCCCCAGCTGCAGTCGTGGGATCAAAAGCGGCGTTCGAGTAGGTGTAGCCGCCGCGGCCACCGCCTGAAGAGGTGGTGAGGCCGCCGTTGGCGATGTCACCGGGGTCGAGCAGCCACGCGGCCGTGCCGCCGACCACGCCCGCCAAGGTGCTCAACATCACGCCCTCACCCGTCCAGTCAGCGGGAACTCCGGCATTGGCTCCCCCGCCGCCGCCCGCGTTGTGCCAGTTGCCGCCGCCGCCCGCGTTGGCAGGGGCGCCCCGGCCATACGGGAAGGGAAAGTTCGCGGCGCTGTCGTGATTGGGCCAGCCTGCGATGCCCTCGCCCTTTTCGCCGCCCTCTCTACCAGCACCAGTGGCGAGGTCAGAACGGTAAATGGTGACGTCGTTGAGCGCGGCTCCGCCGCCCGCGTGAACGGCCCCGCCGTGGAAGCCCAGCTCGCTGACAGTGATTGATCCGGTCGCATTGATCAGCAGGCTGGTCGCGGCCTGAACCGCAACCACGCCACCAACCACGCCATTCCAGGCCGGCGCGGTGATGGAGGTGCCATTGTTGATGGTCAATGTGTCGTACTGTGGGACGCGAATCACCTGGGCTTTGCCGGTCGCGGTGTACGCCTTCTGTAAGGCACAGTCCAAGGTGATCACGTTTCCCGCAATGCTCTTCACCGATCCCAGCTCGTAATTGCCGGCATTGCCGAGGTTCGCGATGCTTCCATAGTTGGAAATGCCGCCCGTGACAGTGTCGGCGGTGTTGATGGTGGCGCCCGCCATCTGGATGATGAGCACCAGATCCCCGACCGCCAGCGCCGGCCGGCCGCCAGTAGCGAAGTCGGCCATGGCATTGACGGTCACGGTGGCTGTCCCGGTGGCGGTCAGCGCGGAATACCCGTTGACGATGGTTCCAGCGGCCGTGACCGTGAGATTGCCGTCTTTGGTCGACAGATCCTGCCTGACGCCCTCCGTGCTTTGCTCGGTCGGCGACTTGCAGCCCGCAACCACCAGAAGCAAACCCTGTCCGAGCGCCGCCGCCCGCAACAATCCGCGTTTCGTATTCATGCGCTTCATGGCATCACCTCACTTTTGTTCTTCTTCTCAATGATCTTGAACTGCACCCGTCGGTTCTTCTGTCGACCCTCGGACGTGCTGTTCTCCGCGATGGGCTCGTCAGGTCCGTAGCCGTGGGCGGCCAGGCGGCTGGTGTCGATCTGACCGTAGTTGATCAGCCACTTGCGCACGGAATCGGCGCGTTTCTGGCTGAGTTTGCGGTTGTAGGCCTTGCCACCGCGACTGTCGGTGTGGCCCTGCACTTCAATGACCGAGATTTCGGGATGCTCTACGATGACCCCTGCCACCTGGCGCAGCAGATCGTCGCTGACCGGCAAGATCACGGCGCTGCCGGTCTTGAACTGCACCTGTTCGAGGATGACGATCTCGCCGTCAGTGACCCGCACCGCCTTGGGGCAGCCGTTCTTCTGTGGATCGGGGTCGGACGGGCCCTTCTCGTTCGGGCAGGCGTCCAGGTCGTCGCGGATGCCGTCGCCGTCAGTGTCGGGCGGGCAGCCGTTGAGCAATGGGTCGCCGTTGGCCACGCCTTTGATGTCGGGGCAGGCATCGTCCTTGTCAGGAATGCCGTCGCCGTCGCGATCCGGTGGGGGCGGCGGGCAGCCATTCTTCAAAGGATCGTCGCTGGCCACGCCCGGCTCGTCGGGGCAGGCGTCGGACTTGTCAGGAATGCCGTCGTGATCGCGATCCGCGGGCTTCTTGGGTTTGCGAACCCGCGGCGGCGGGGGCGGCGGCGGCGCCGGCTTTTCCGGCTCGGGCGCGTAGGCCACGGAGAGCAGGGCGCGCAGGGCGGGCGTTCCGAGTCCACGGGTAAAGCCCGGTCCAGCCGCGGCACCCAGCACCACCGGTCCCAGCCGAGCTTTCAGTCCCAAGATTCCTTCCATGTTCGTGGTGGCGCCGCCGAACTTGTTGTCGCCGACCACGACGCTGGTGCCGTAGATTTCAGGCCCGAGCTGCAGCATCCGGTCAGCCAGCAGCACCGCGATGGCGGCGCCAAAAGTCAGTTGCGTTCCCATGGTAGCGTCGGAGTACGTGGTTTGGCCGCGAATATCGAAGCCCAGGGTCGCGGCGTAGGCCAGCATGGATGTCTCGCCCGAGAAAACCAGCGCCGGCAGACCGTGCACCTTGCCTTCGCCAGTCCCCTTGTCCTTGTTTCCTGTGGGCAGAAACAGGTGTCCGCTCAGACTGAGGACTGCCGGCGAGCGCGCTTCGCCGAGGAGGCGCACCCGCGCGCTCAGGCGCAGATCACCTTGGGCCGCGCCCGACGGACCCGGGTAGTCAGTCAGGATATCGCTCTTGCCGTTGGTGAGCAGGCTCAGAGGCATGGCGGCCGCCACCACCAGGCGGTCCCACAGGCTCAAGCCGGCCGACAAATGCAGGACCAGCTGATTTCCAACCAGATCGCCAATGCGCGTGTTGTCGCTTGTGTACAGGGTTAGCGGGCGATAGGCATAGTCGCCGAGGAGCATCGCCCGCGGCAGAAGGTGCCCGCCGGGATCCGCGCCCTCCACCCCGAAGAAGCGATCCCCGGGCAATGCCGGTGAAAACCGGTCGAGCACAACGCCATTTTGCGCCGACGCTGAAGATGCCCATGCGAGCATCACGGCCAAAAGAAGCAGACTTGAGAATGATCGTCCTATGACTTTTTTCATGTTCCCTCGGGGCGCACTAGGTCCACATATGAAATGCCGCAGGCTGCGGCGTGGCGCGAATCATAGCCGAAGTAGCGCTGAAATGGGAAAAGTCGCTTCGAGTCCCGCGTGCGGGAGCGCCAGAGCGTGTGCAGAGCCCCGGTCGAGCTGTTAGGACGCGCTGCGTTTTCTGGCGTGGCTTCAATGAATTCTGCGACGTTGGGCAGAAATTCCTGACAATCGTGTCAGGGTGCGGTCGCGATTGCGCACCCGAGGTCCGAGACGCCCCGAGATCTACGAGACCGGCCCTGGCACTACCGGCTGGTCCCCGCCGAATAGCATCCGCGTGCCGAGTCGAGCCCCAACATGCCGTCGCACCGGTTCAGGAACCCATCGTCGCGCATCCCTGTCTCGTCGTAGGCTCTACCCGAACCGCTCCTGCATCCAGCCCAGCATGGTGGCAAACAGCCGTTCGCGGTCCTCCAGCAGCGTATAGGTGTGGTCGGCGTCGGCGAAGTGCTCGACGGTCAGACGGTCGCCAAAGGGGACGTCGGGGAAATTGTCGTGAATCTGATCGCGGTAATTGAAGTACAGATACCAATTGCCACTGTAGATGAAAAGCAGCGCCACGTTGCGCTCCATCAGCTGGCGCAGTTCCGCGGCGATGCGCTCCTTGGGTGGAAAGTCCTGTGACAGGATCTCGTCATCCTCGCATGGCGTGGCGGCCGGCGGGCTGGTCACCAGATTCGATACCTGGCGCCCGACAAAGCGCAGGGCGGCGCCGGGGTCGGCCAAGCGCGGTCCATAGCGCCGCAAAAGGAACTGCGGCGTGGAATAGGCATAGCCGTCGAGCATGATGGCACCGACCACGCGCGGATCGGCCACGGCCGCGCGATGGGCATTGATGGCGCCCGAGCAGATGCCGCCCACCACGAAGCGGCTGGCCCCCCGCTTTTCAGCGAGGAAATCCATGGCGTCTTTCAAGTCAGCCAGCACGCGCCGGTGCAGGTCCGGCTCGCCCGGGCGGGGCGCACTGTCGCCCAGGCCGGAGAGATCCATGCGTAGGGTGGAAAAGCCCAGGGCGGCCAGCCGTCGCGCCAGATCCACATTGATGCGAAATGGCCCCACCCGGTGAACCAAGCCCGCATTGAGCAGAATCACAGTGGGCCGGTCACTGGGTACGTCTGGCTCCGTGAAGACGCCAAACAGGCCGCCGCTTTCGCCAAACGAGTAGGCGCGTTCTTTCATGGCCCGCCCTCCAACAACGCGGCCAGGATCGCGCCTTGGGCATCGCCCGCGGTGAGCGAGCGGCCCACCGCCTCCCGATCCTCCCAATCCACAACGGTTGTCGCGGGTCGAAAGGCTACCGCGATTCCCCGCTGGCGCAGCTCGCCGAGAAAGGGCTCCACTTGCGAAGTGTTGCCGCCTTTGACCACAGTCACTCGGCCACTCGGCCATCGGTCAAGGGCGTGCAGATTGCAGGACGCGATTCCGGCGCGCAGGGCTCGCGAAAAGGGAAAACCGAGCAACCCGGGTCCAGGCTGCTCTTGCCGGGGGCGCTGAAAGCAGCGGCTGTCGACCAGCATGGCCCTGTGCATTTCCTCCATGTCGGTCAGATAGGCGCGACCATCAAGAATTGGATCCCAGAGCACCAGGTGATCTACAGTGGGAAGTCCGTTGCCGGTCGCGGCCAGGGTGGCGCCGAAGCGCACGCCCAGCACGGATAGACTTTCATTGCCGGCAAGCGCACGCAATTCATCGGCTGCTGCGCCCACGTCTGCCTGCCAGCGGGCCACCTGCGCTTCTCCACTGTCGCCAGCGGAATCCCCCACGCCAAAATAGTCAAAGCGCAGCACATCGAATCCCTCGCGCGCCAGTCGTACGGCCAAGAAGCGCAAAGCCCGATGCGCGCGAATGTGCTCATGCCCGATAGGCGGACAAATCAGCACCCCGCGTCCACGCGAGGACCCGCCGGTGGCCGGGTGATACAGCCCAAGCAGGGCAGGCTGGCCAAACTGGGTGCTTTCCACGTCAACCGCTCCGATGCGGCGCCGCCGCCTGCGGCCTAAATGGAGCCGGGAGTTCGCCGCTCTCGCCCGAATTGCCCAGCATTTCCGCAATTTGACTGAGTGAATTGAGAAACATGGCCCGCGCCTCTAGTCGAACGCCCGTCCGGGCATGAATTCGCGCAATCGCCTGCAATGCCAACAAAGAATGGCCACCAACATCGAAGAAATTGTCACTCGCGCCAATACTCTCTGGCTTGATGCCAACAAGGTCGGCCCAGAGCTCCGCGAGAAAGCGCTCGGTCGGCGTATGAGGAGCCACCCGATCGCCGGCTACGCCGCCCGACTCGGCAGGCAGGGCCAGGGCCTTGCGGTCAATCTTTCCACTCGGGGTAAGCGGCATGCGCTCGACCGCCACAAACTGCTGCGGGACCATGTAGTCAGGCAGCTTGCTGCGTAAGTGCTTGCGCAGATCAGAAGCCGAGACATCGGCGCCCGGCACAGGAACATAGAAGGCCGCCAGGCGCAGATCGCCGGTCTTGGGCTCAAAAACCCGCAGCACCGCCTGTCGCACCCCTGGGTATTCGGCCAGCACGGTTTCGATCTCGCCCGGCTCGATGCGCAAACCACGAACCTTGACCTGATCGTCGAGCCGACCCAAAAATTCGATCTCGCCACCGTCGAGAAAACGGGCACGGTCGCCGGTCCGATACACGCGATCGCCAGGCCGCAGCGCGAATGGGTCAGCCACGAATCGCTCTGCCGTCAGCTCGGGCCGCCCAAGGTAGCCGCGCGCCACCTGAACCCCGCCAATGAGCAATTCACCTGGAATTCCAATCGGTGTGGGCTGACCTTCTTGGTCCACAATGTACAGTCGCGTGTTGCCGAGTGCGCGTCCAATGGGCACGATGCCCCGCGCATCCCCGGGCACGCACTGCCAGTGGGTGACCTCGACTGCGGCCTCGGTGGGGCCGTATAGGTTGTGCAATTCCACGCCCCAACGCTGAAAGAAGCGCTCTTGCAGGTCGAAGGGCAGGACTTCGCCACTGCATAGAACTTGCCGCACGGAAGCGCAGGTTTTCAGATCCGCGTGTTCGAGAAAGGCGTGCAACATGGAGGGCACAAAGTGCACCATGGTAATGAGCGATTCGGCGATCACCTGGGCCAACCGTATGGGATCCTGGTGCGCACGCGGCGGCGCCATGATCAGGCAGCCTCCGCTCGACAGCGGCCAGAACAGCTCCCACAGTGACACGTCGAAGGTGAACGGCGTCTTTTGCAGCACGCGCTCCTGAGTCGCCGGACCGAAACGCTCGGTCATCCACAAGATGCGATTGAGTATGCCTTTGTGCAGATTGGCCACACCCTTGGGTCGTCCCGTGGACCCCGAAGTGTAGATGACGTAAGCCAGATCGTCACCGCTGGTCACGCACACTGGTCGAGTGGTCGGCGCCTCGACCAAACCGCGGCCGTCAATGCCCAGGGCGAGCAGGGGAACCCCGATGGCCGGTATGCGATCGGCAACCGCCGCTTGCGCTACGATGGCCACGGGTTTCGCGTCGTCGAGCAGAAAGGCCAGGCGATCGCGGGGATCCCCGGGCTCCAGGGGCAAGTAGGCAGCACCCGCTTTCAGTACGCCGTACAGGGCAATCACCATTTCCAAAGAGCGCTCAGCACAAACCGCCACGCAACTGTTGGGCTTCACGCCGAGCGCACGCAAACGGTGGGCGAGCTGGTTGGCGTGTTCTTCCAGTTCGCGGTAGGTGAGCGCCCAGCCCTGGCTGACCACGGCGATACGATCCGGGGTGGCATCGGCCTGTCGCTCGAAAAGTTGGTGCAGTGACGAGGGCGGGCGATAGTCCACCTCCGTTTGATTGAAGGTCACGAGAATCTTCTGCAGCTCTTCATCGGGCAAAAGCGGCAATTGTGCAACCTTGCGTTCAGGATCGGCAACCGCGCCAACCAACAAGGTTTGCAGCTCCAACAATCGCCGACGGATGGTGGCGGCCTCGAACAGATTGGTGTTGTACTGCGCGGCCAGGACAAAGCGCCCCGTGCCGATGGAGGCATTGATGAACAGCTCGAAGGTCTCGTAGCGCCGCGGGTGGGACGCATAGGAAACGTCGAGGCCCTGGAAATTCAGCTTCTCGGCCGAGCGATCCATGTTGAATACCGCGGACAGCAGAGGTATCCGCGCCGGATCGCGGGCAAGGCGCAGGGATTCCAGCAAGCGGCCGAAGGAAGGCCGCTGGTGGTCGAGTGCGTCAAGGAAGGTGGCGCGCACCCCTTGCAGCAGTGCACTGAACGGCTGTCCGGGTTTGACGGACAGTCGCACGGGAAGCAACGAAATGCAGTGGCCCACCAAATGATCCTGGCCGGTGCGCGCCTGCCCGGCCGCCGGCACGCCAATCACCAGGTCCTCTTGCCCGGTCAGTCGATGCAGAAATGCCGCGTAGCCGGCGAGGAAGGTCGCCACCAGGCTGGCACTGTGACGGGCGCCCAGCTTCTGCAACCCCTGCACAAGACTTTCGGGAAGCTCCAGGTCCTCGCGGGCGGCATCGTAGCTGCGCGCGCGCGGACGCGGCCGATCGGTGGGCAGATCGAGGGTGGGCGCGCCGCCGGCAAAGCGGTCTCGCCAGTACGCCTCGTCTTCCTGTCCATCGATGTCATCGGTAACATAGCGGGCAAAGGAATCGGGCTCGGGCAGTTCCTGGCCCGAATAGAGCGCGGCCAGTTCAGTCAAGACCACCCATTGCGACCAGCCATCACAAATAATGTGGTGGGCAGTGAAGAAAAGCACATGCTCTTCGGCCGAAAGCCGAAAGAACTGACTGCGCACCAGAGGGCCATTTACCAGGTCAAACGGCATCTCCACTTCCAGACGAGCCTGGTCAGCCAGGGTCCGCGCCTGGTCCGCTGCGGGAAGAGTGCTCAGATCCACCACCGACAATGAAGCGGGCAGGGCACTGGAAATACACAGCCACACCCCATCTGGCGTGAACGTGGCGCGCAGGGAGCCGTGCCGTTCCAACACGCGCTGGAAAGCCTCGCGCAGTCGTTCCACATCAAGGGGACCACGAAAACGCAACGAGAGTGATTCGTTAAAGGCCAGCGAGGCGGCTGGCTCCATCTGCACGGCGGCCCAGATTTCCCGCTGGCCCTTGGTGGAAGGGGCCATGGTGATCACTTCGCCTTTGGCAAAAGGGTCGAAATCGACCGCCACCAACTGTGGTGATTTGTCTTCATTGATAGTCATTTGATCTCCACACGCAGATACTTGCCCGCACGCTCGGGATCAGGCACAAACCAGGCGGCACTGCCGTCGGCATCGCGGCCCAGGCGGGCTCCAGCCACCGGTGGCTCTGCTCCGCTGCTCTTGGGTGCTGCGGCGTCTGTCGCAAGCGCAAGCGTTTTCGGCGCTGGCGCGATGCGCGCGGCAATGTAGTCGGCCAGCGGTCCCAGGGACGAGAGTCCATCGAGAAGTTGGCGGAAATTGAGCTCGACCCGGAACTTGCGCTGCAGGGTGAAGGCAAGCTGGGTGAGCAGCAGAGAATCCAGCCCGGCATCAAGGAAGGTCATGGATTCGCCGTCGCCGAGCGACAGACCCGCAGTGCCTTCGACAATGGCGCGCAATTCATCCCGTAGGCCCTGGCGTGAGGACAGTGGCGCGGCGGGCTGCACCGCAGGCTCGGCTACATTGGCCTGGTCTTCAGGCGCAGGCCGCTGCACCGGTTGGTGCGGAACCCGCGCCGCGGGCTCGATCCAGTGGCGGCGCCGTTCAAACGGGTAATGGGGCAGGGACACTGGGCGCCGGTGCGTCCCCGCGTGCAGCGCCTCCCAATCGATGTCGACGCCATTTGACCACAGGCGGCCCATGGCCCGCAGCACGGCCGCCCAGTCGGCGTCGCGGTCGGGCTCGTCGGCCAGGGTGGCCACCGCACACTGACGCGTCGGATCCTTCATAGCCTGGCGGGCCATTGTGGTCGCCATGGTGCGCGGGCCCACTTCCAGAAGAACGCGGCTGGGATCGGCCCACAGGGTTGCCACGCCCTCGGTGAAGCGCACGGGCGCGCGCAGGTGGCGGGCCCAATAGCGCGGATCGCAGGCTTCCGCCGCTGTAATCCACGTCCCGGTCACGCTCGAAATGAAAGGCAGACGTGGGGGTGACAGACGAATCTTGGCACAGAGGGTGGCAAAAGGCTCCACCACGGGATCCATCATGGACGAGTGGAAAGCGTGCGAGGTTTGCAAGAGCCGGCAGGCAGTGCCCTCGGATTCCAGGATTTTCTGGAATGCAGCCACCGCCTCGACCGGCCCGGAAACCACACACAATCGCGGCCCATTCGAGGCGGCCAACCCGACGCCCTCAGGCAGACGCGGCTCGATCTCGCTGGCAGCGGCACGAACCGACAGCATGGAACCCGCGGGCTGCGCCTGCATTAGCCGACCGCGCGCCGCCACCAAGGCCAAAGCATCCGGCAGGGCAATCACGCCGGCCTGACAGGCAGCCACGAATTCCCCGACACTGTGGCCCAGCATGGCCAAGGGATGCACGCCCCAACTGCGCCACAATTCGGCCAACGCGTACTCGACTGTGAACAATGCCGGCTGGGCGTATTCGGTTCTTTGCAGCAGCAGCGCGGTCGCGTCGCGATCGGCGGGCTGCGGAAAGAGCAGGCCGCGCAGGTCCCGCTGCAGGTGCGGCGCCAGGATCTCGGCGCAGGTGTCAATCGCCCCCCGTACGACTGGCTCGTCTTTGTACAGACTGTGCGCCATGTCGGGGTGCTGGGCGCCCTGCCCGGGAAAAAGAAACGTCACCTCGGGATTGTGGCGGTCTACGGTCCGGGTTCCCGAGGTCTCGGGCAAAAGCTTGGCCAGTCCCTCAATTGCATCGGAGGTATCGCGGCAGACGAGAAATCGGCGATTGGAAAAACTGGTCCGCCGAGCCTGCAGGGTGTACGCCACATCGGCTAGGTCCTGCTCGGGATGCTCGCTCAGGTGGCGTCGCAAATTGGCCGTGGCCCCATCGAGCGCCGCACTGTTCTTTGCCGAAAGCAAGAGCAACTGACGGGGCAGCCGCAGCCCAGGCTCAGGGGTGGGCGGCGCTTCCTGCAAGACCACATGGGCATTGGTGCCGCCCACGCCGAACGAGCTGACCCCAGCACGGCGGGGCTGGTCGACTGACGTCCACGGCTGCAATGTCGTCTGCACCTTGAATGGAGAATGTTCAAAATCGATATGGGGATTGGGCGTCTCAAAATTGAGACTGGGCGGCAGTTCGCGGTGGTGAAGCGCCAGCGCGATCTTGATCAATCCTGCCACCCCGGCCGCGGCCGTGAGGTGTCCGAAATTGCTCTTGATCGATCCCACCGCGCAGAATCCCACCTGATCGGTGCGGGCACGGAAGGCCTGGGTCAAGGCCTCGATTTCGATGGGGTCGCCAAGCGGGGTGGCGGTTCCGTGGGTTTCGATGTAGCTGATGCTGGCCGGATCGAAGTGGGCCATGGCCTGCGCCGCGGCTATCACGTGGGCCTGGCCGCTCACGCTCGGCGCGGTGAAGCTGGCCTTGTCGGCCCCGTCGTTGTTGGTGGCCACGCCATGGATCACGGCGTAGATTCGATCGCCATCGGCCAAGGCGTCGCACAATCGCTTGCACACCACTGCACCGGCGCCGTCACTGAACACGGTGCCATTTGCCCCAGCGTCAAAAGAACGGGTGTGGCCGTCGGCTGACAGCATGCCGCCCTCGCTGAAGACATAGCCACTCTCTTGCGGGACTGTGACTGAGGCCCCGCCGGCCAGGGCCACATCACATTCATGGTCGAGCAAACTGCGCACTGCCGTACACACCGCCACCAGGGATGTGGAACACGCAGTGTGAATGCTGAGTGCGGGTCCGTGCAGATCGAGCTTGTGGGCCACCCGGGTGGCGACATAGTCCTTTTCATTGCCGAGCATGACCTGGAACGCGCCCACCGCCTCAGTCACGTCCGGCCGCGAGGCCAAGTTGGCCCACTGATAGGTGTTGTTGCCCACGCCGGCAAACACGCCGATTCGGCGCCTCGTCGCCGCTGGCACCACCCCGGCATCTTCCAGGGCTTCCCACGCCACTTCCAGAAAAACCCGCTGCTGGGGATCCGTCACGTCGGCCAGTCGAGGCGTCTCGCCAAAGAAGACGGCGTCGAATTTGTCAGCGTCCTGTAGTATGCCGCGCGCGGGCACATAGCCGGGCTGGCGGCCATCGACACTGGGGTCGAGCTCGCCCGGCGCAAAGAAGCTGACTGACTCTCGGCCCTCACGCAGGTTTTGCCAAAGCTCTTCCACGGTTCGCGCGCCTGGAAAGCGCCCGGCCATGCCCACAATGGCCACAGCGTCGTGCTCGCCCGCGCGCTGCGCCCGCTCCTCGGCCGCCTGATAGTGGTCCTCCGCGGCAGCGCCTTCGATGTGGCGGGCCAGACTGCGCGCGGTCGGATACTGGAAGATCTTGACCACGGGAATGTCTTTGCCCAGGGCCTCGCGCAAGGCCAGTACGCTCTGTACGGCCAGAAGAGACGTCCCGCCGAGATCGAAGAAATTGTCATTCACCCCGACGCGTTCCAGGCCAAGCAATCGGCACCAGATCGCGGTCACGACTTGCTCACCCTGTCCCTGCGCCACCTCGTAGGCGACATCCAGCACCGGTCTGTCGCCGGTGGGACGGGGCAGGGCGCGCCGATCGATCTTTCCGCTTGGGGTGCGGGGCAGGGCCGGCAGTGTGACAAAGGTGGCGGGGACCATGTATTCAGGCAGAACAGTCTGCAGATGCCGGCGCAGATCAGCGCCGCGCGCGGGTTGTCCCGACGTGGTCACCAGATAGGCCGCCAGGCGTTTGTCGCCCGGCTCGTCCTCGCGCATGGTCACTGCGGCCTGCGCGATTTCAGGGTGCGCAGCCAGGGCCACCTCAATTTCGCCCAATTCGATGCGGTAGCCGCGCAGTTTGACCTGGTCGTCGGCCCGACCGAGGAATTCTAGTTCGCCATCCGGGCGCATTCGTACCAGATCGCCGGTGCGATAGCGGCGGGCCTGCGGATCCCCTGCCTCTGGATCCGGAACGAATCGTTGTTCAGTCAGGTCGGATCGACCGAGGTATCCGCGCGCCAAGGCCACGCCGCCGATGGTGAGCTCGCCCTCGGCGCCAGGTGCGACTGGGCGGCCTGCCTGGTCGACAATGGCTACCCTGACATTGGGCAAGGGGCGACCAATCGGCGGCAGCGCCGGCCAATCTTCGGGCTTGCCAGAGAGAGTGTAGGCCGTGACCACGTGGGTCTCTGACGGACCATATTGGTTTTGCAGTGTGCAGCCCGGAATGCGCTGAAAGAACTCGACCAAGTGGCGCGTGACACGCAGGGCCTCGCCTGCCGTGATGATTTCGCGCAAGCTGACCGGAATCGGCCCCCGGCGCACGGCCACTTCAGCCAGCTGCTGCAAGGCCACAAAGGGCAGAAACAGCCGCGACACGCCCGTGCGGTTCACCTGTTCCAGCAGGCGGGCTGGATCAGTGCGGGTTTCCTCGTCAGTCAGTAACAGGGTGCCCCCCGAGGCCCAAGTGGAGAACATTTCCTGAAAGGAAACGTCGAAAGAGAGAGGCGCCAATTGTAGGGTCTTGTCGCCCACCGCAAAGGACGAGGCTTTTCTCTGCCAATCGAGCAGATTGATGAGCGCCCGGTGCACCATGGCCACGCCCTTGGGTCGACCGGTCGAGCCGGAGGTGTAGATGATGTAGGCCAGATCATCGGGTTGGGTCGCGCGCGCCGGGGCGTCCGCGCGTTCAGCGGAAAGCCGGCCTCCGGCCGCGTCCACGCGCACGATGGGCACCTCGACCCGCGCCAACTGAGTCACAGTCTTGGCGTGGGCCAATACCACGGCAGGGCGTGCATCGGCCAGCATGAAGGCCAATCGCTCGGCCGGGTACTCTGGATCGAGCGGCAAATAGGCCCCCCCCGCCTTGAGCACACCGAGGACCGCGATTGTCATGTCGATTGAACGTGGCAAACAGATGGCCACGGGAACGTCCGGCCCAACTCCCAGTTCTTGCAGACGCGCGGCCAGATGGTTGGCCCGTTGATCCAGGGCGGCGTAGCTCAGATACTCGTGGCCGCACTCGACCGCCAGTTGGTCCGGCGTCTCGGCCACCTGACGTTCCACCAGGTCGACCACGGACCTTGTGAATATTGTGTCAACCATCGGCATCCCTCGTCTGTAGGGGCGTTTTCAAAGTCACGGCGTCCTTAGGATGTCGGCTCTCGCGCAGTCGGCTCAGCGAAGTGAGAAGCTCAGCGACCTGAGCCGGCGCGACCAGAAATGCCGTGGCCACATAGGCAATTGCGCCAATGACCACTTCGGCTGCCATCAATCCCAAGGAATAGTGTGCCGGATTGCGCCCCGGAAGGTGGCGAAAGATCAGGATGGTCGCGCTCATGCCCACGCAGGCGATCAGCACGCGGGCCAGGCCACCCAGGGTTTTCAGCACCGGAACACCATCCACGCGTCCCACGTAAATTAGGGCCAGCAAGGCATAGCAGCCGCCCGCCAGTCCCGGCGCCAGGGCCGCCCACGACAGGCCCAGGTGACCGAGGCTGACAATGAAGAGGAGAAGCAGCGCCATGTGTGTGCCGTGAAAGAACAGCACGGCGCGGGGACGAGCACTGGCCTTGAGATAGGCCAGCACGGCCGACCCCATCGGATACACCACACCGAGCACGGCCAAGAACATCAACAGGGGCGCCATGGGCTGCCAGCGCGGGTTGAAGAACGTCGCCACCAGCGGGCGCGCCTCCACCCCGAGGCCGACGGCGAGCGGAAAGACGAGCAAAGCCACGAGCGGCATGGCCCGGGCCAGGGCCTGCTGGCGCAGCCCGGGCGCCAGCCGCGCAAACGACGGCAAGAGTACGTCAGCCAGGGCCTCACCGACATTGTCGGCCGGTATCTGCGCCAGATTGTAGGCCAGGCTGAACAGGCCCATGGCCGCTGGCCCAAACATCATGGCCACCACCAGATTGCCCCACTTGGTTGCGGCAAAAGCAGCCAAGGCGGCCAATTGCAGGGGCAGCGCAAAGGCCAAGATGGAGAAGATCTGCCGGCGGTCGATCGGTCCCCAGCGCAGCCACGCGCGCCAATCCACGCCCGAGGCGAAGATCGCCAGGCGGAAGAGTGAGCGCACCACATTGGCCAGCACAATCGCCTGTCCGCCCCAGCCCTGCGACGCCAGCCCGAGCGCCACAGTGGTGAACACAATTTCCGCCCCACTCGATCCCAGCGCCACCCGCCGAAAACGCAGCTCGCGGTTGAGAATGCGTTCTGGGATTTCGGCAATACGCAGAATGGCCAGTGCGGCCACCAGCCCCGGCATATAGGCCGCAGCGCCCGGCGCATTCACCATGCGGCAAAGGGGCTGGCCAAAGAGAAACAGCAGCAGCGACACTACGGCGACTGTGCAGCAGCTGAGCAAGGTCACGTGGAAACCCGCCTTTGGCCCCGCTGCGGGATGCGCCACCACGTATTGCCCAAAGCCGGCTGCGGTGGCCACCTGGCTGGTCAGCACAAGCACGAATGCGACCCCGACCTCGCCCACCACCTCTGGGTTCAGGTATCGGGTCAGCATCAGCGTGCCAAGCGCACCGATCACGCGGCCGCCGAACCCGGCGCTCACGTGCCAGATTGCGCTGCCCACGGCTCGTGTGGTCAGGGACACGCGGGCCCCTCCATCCACGTGGTCGCAGCCAGCAAGATATCGTCGCGAATCGCGTAGCGACCGCGCAGGTGCGAGGGCGCATCGAGCATGCTGGGGAGGTTCACGTCGAACGACCCATCCTCCGGGTCGAATCGCACCTTCATATCCCGGAATTCCAGGAATCGGTGGGTGCTCGGGAAGAGGCACTTGTAGGCGCTCTCCTTGGCGCAGAAGAAGAGCCGATCCCAGGGCAGCCCGTCGTCCTTTTGGCCATTGAGCCAGGCAAACTCGTCGGGTGAGCAGATGACGCCGGCCAGCTCGTCGGGCAGGGAAGCGGCTGGCTCGCTGTCAATACCAAGGCCCCGGATGGTGCAGGAGGCGTTGGCCGGCAGGGTCCGGGCGGCCGCAGCAGCGCAGAACCCGCGACAGTGAGTGATGGAGCCGACGTAACCGAAAGGCCACACGGGATCACGGAAACGGCCCACAGGTATTGCGACACGTGCGCCCCCCAGCGCAGCAAGCGCGTCGCGCGCGCAGCGTCGGCCGAGCGCGAATTCGTAACGACGCGCAGCGGTTGCGCGCGCCATGGCCTGCAATTCCTCGGGAAACAGGTCAGGACCGTCTTCCAGATCGCGGCGGGTTACCAGAGCCACGCCTTCGGGAAAGAGATGTTCCTGAGTTCCCTGCACGATTGGAGTCACTGACGCAGCCGCCACGGGACAGCAATGAAGCACAATCGGGGCCAGGATCGCGGGTGCGGCGCCTAACGCCAATTTTGCGCATTTTTTACTGCGCCTGTACGCGTAGGAACGCCAAAGTGTTTGGTGGCGTCGCGCTTGCATTCCAGACAGATTGCGCCTGGCAGTCTAAAGGGACTGCTGGTACAAGAAACGGGGTCAATGTGCGAGGAGAAAATGCTATGCGGCGGGTGACCGAGGGCGGGACGGTTTTTGAACCGATCCAGGTGCCATCCGTAACCATAAAGTGGCCGGACAGTGTTGCGCAGACAGGGGCGTCCAGGCGCCGCATCGTCTTGTGCGGCGACAACGAGCGAGACGCTCTGCTAGGCGACAATTGCCCGCGCAACGCTGAGATCGTGTCGCGACAGGGTGAATTCTTCGTTGTGGCCAGCGCCGCCGAAGAACCCATCTCGGTGAATGGCAAACTGGTTCGGGGCGAGGCGCGCCTGCGCGAGCAGGACGTGGTCAGGGTGGGCGATAGCGAGATTCGCTTTCGCCTGACCACGGCTGACGAGCCGGAGGACAAGACCGGCCCCCGCCAGCGCGCACAGCAGGGAGACAAGAGCCAGGACGGCGTCGCGGATCGCATCATCAGTGTGGCGGATTTCATCTCGCAAAGCCGAGCCATGCGCGTGTTGTCGAACGCGACCGCCAGTTTGCTGGTCCACCATCCATTCCCCATGCTTTACGACCGCATTCTGGATTTGGTGTTCGCGGCCGTGCCTGCCGACTTCGCGGCAATCATGTTGTGTGAAGGGGAAGAGCACGAGCCAGTGCTCAAGGCGGGCCGCGATCGTCAAAGCCGGACTGTCGAGCAGCGGATGAGTCGTGCGGTCATACAAAAGGTCATCGAGGGACGGGCGGCGGTGATGGCCGGCGATGTCTTCGAGGACATGAACTTGCGGCCGCAGCCCAGTCTGGTGGCGGATGCGATTCGCCGGGTGATCTGCGCGCCGCTTTGGGTGTCGAATGTGCAGGGCGAGCCGGTTCATGTAATTGGCGTGCTCTATGCTAGTGCTCGATTGGAGCGACCGCGGTTTCGCGAAGCCGATCTGGAGATCCTGACGGTTCTCGCCAACACGGCGGCAGCCAAGATAGAGACGGCCTGGCTGCTGGAGGCGGGCATGGAGCAGCGGCGTATGCAGGAAGGATTGCGCGTGGCTGCGGAGATCCAGGCCAGCCTTCTGCCCCGATCGCCCGCGCGTGTCCCCGGCTATGATCTGGCCGGCCGAACCCAATCGAGTGAGGCCGTGGGCGGCGATTTTTACGACCTGGCGTATGACGGCAGCCTGCTTCACCTGGCGCTCGGGGACGTCGCGGGCAAGGGCGTGGGCGCGGCCATGCTGATGGTTGAACTGCGCTCCACTGTGCGCGCCAATTGGCAATACGGGCTGCTGTCTGAGGCCGCGACCCGGATCAACGGCCATTTTCACCTCAATATCCCGGCCGACCGCTACGCGACCTTCTTTCTCGGCCGCCTGAACCCTGGCAGCGGCCAGCTTACCTACGTCAATGCCGGTCACAATCGCCCGCTCTTGGTGGGGGCCGACGGTCACTGCGAAACCCTGGGCGAGGGAGGCACGGCCTTCGGTGCCTTTGCCGATTCGGGTTACGACGAGGCGTCGGTGTCAATGAAACCGAGTGACACCCTGGTGGTCTACTCTGACGGCATCAGTGACGCCTGGCCCGAGCCCGGCACGGCGGACAGTGAGCTGGCCCAGATCGTCCGCAAGGTCGGCACCGGCGGCGCCGCCAAGATTCAGAACGCCATCTTCGAGGCCGCCGAAGCGCGCACCACCGAACTGCCCCGCGACGACCGGACGCTGGTGGTAGTGCAACGGTTGGCGGCGTAGATGTTCATCGGCAGTGGTGACCTTCAGTGTATGAAGAACCCGACAGTCACCCAATCGGCCTTGTACGCGGATTGCAATGGGCTGCTCTGGGTAGGGATTGATCGGCTCTGAATTGCGCAGGGTGAGGTGGCGCCGGCCGGTCGGCGGCCGGATACTTGAGGGGATGCAAACTCGGTTTGGACGGGCCATCGCGCAAGGGAGCGCGCCTACCCGGAGAAATGGCGCGTTGACAAAAACCGCCCTGGGCTGGGCTGTGGTCTTCGGGCTCTGGGGCTGCTCGAACGATGCCCCGGGAAGCGAAACTGGCGGAAGCGCAGCCCAAGGGGGCGCTGCCGCTCTCCGGTCGGGCGGCGCTGTTTCATCGGGCGGCTTTGCCTCATCGGGCGGCACGATAGCTGCAGGCGGATCCGCTGCGGGCGGCGCCAGCGCAACCGGCGGAGCAAAGGCGACCGGTGGAGTCCCCGCAACAGGAGGCGTCGCAGCCCAGGGAGGCGCGGGCGGATTCTCATTCGGCGGCACGATTTCTTTGGGCGGCACTGTCTCATCCGGCGGCAAGACGGCTGCCGGAGGGGCCGCGGGCGGCGCCAGCAGAGCCGGCGGATCCAGAGAGACCGGCGGAACGTCGGCGAAGGGCGGGGCAGCAGCCACCGGCGGAACGTCGGCGAAGGGCGGTGCAGCAGCCACCGGCGGAACCCAGGGCAAGGGTGGGGCAGGCGCTACCGGCGGCGCGGGCAGCGGTGGCGCGATGGGCTCCGGCGGCGCGACGGGTGGAGGCACAGCCGCGGGCAGCGTGCCGACGATTGCTGGCTGCAACATCTTTCCCGCGGACAATCCCTGGAATCTGGACGTTTCGGCCTATCCGCTCAACGCGAACGGCGCCACCTACCTGGCCAACATGTCGCCATCCACAGGCTTTCATCCCGACTGGGGGACAGTGACTGAAGAATATGGCATTCCATTTTCGACCGGCACTGGCGCCCCGCCGCAGCCGTTGACCTGGACTGAAGATTGGGGGTTGACCGAAAGCGATCCGCTCCCTTGTCCCACAGGAAGTAACAAGTGTTGCTACCCGATTCCGCTGAATGCTCCCATTGAAGGCGGCCCGAGCGCGGCGACCGACAGTGACCGACATGTGCTCTACATAGACACGGCAGGCGCGCCAACCAATTGCACACTGTACGAATTGTACAATGCGCAGAACCCGACGGGCGGATCGGGCTGGACCGCGGCGAACGGCGCGATCTTTCATCTCGGATCGAACGCCCTGCGAACCGATGGCTGGACCTCCGCCGACGCGGCCGGGTTGCCGGTTCTGCCGGGCTTGGTCCGCTACGACGAGGTCATGGCGGGCGAGATTCGCCACGCCATCAGATTCACTGTCAGCAAGTCGTACCAGGGCTACATTCACCCCGCGACCCACGCGGCCGGCAACTCCAATGCCAGCCTGCCGCCCATGGGACTGCGCCTCCGCCTCAAAGCGTCGTTTGCCACCAGCGGTTTTTCAGGACCAACCCTGGTCATTCTGACCGCGATGAAGAAGTACGGCATCATCCTGGCGGACAATGGCAGCAACTGGTACATCAGCGGGGAAAGCAACGAGGGCTGGGCTGATTCCATGGACGGCCTCGTGTCGGGACTCGGCAAAGTGCATGGCAGCGACTTCGAAGTGGTTGACACGGGCCCGGTCTTGACCCACTGACTGTGCGATTGATTGATATGGAATTCAGTCGTGGGCCGCGATCTCGGGAGTGAGCATCAGCAGTCCTGCGCTGTAGATGTTTTGGGGAAATGTCACGGACCAGGTGCCATCTTTGGGGGCCACCGTGGTTTCGTAATAGCAAAGCTCGCCCGCGCGGCGCAGATCCGCCCACTGGGATTGCGTGGGCTGCGCTGGGCTGCCCATTTCGGTAAAGGCGTAGTAGGCGTTGGAATGCGTGTGATCAACGAGATAGTGGCGCACCCGAATCTTCCCGGACGCAAAGGGGATGTTGTTGAATTGGACGGACACCAAGCTGGTGGCCAGAGGGTCGGCCTGTCCGCCGTCCACGTGGTTGTAGACCAACAGTTGCAGAGCCTTTCCATCAGCGGCCAGCGTGGCGACCGCGTTGACCCCGTCGCCCGTGCGACCGCCGCTGGTGGATATCCGAGTCTCGCCCATCATGTGCAACAAGCGAAAGGCATTGAATACCGGCTTTGCAACGTCATAGGAATCCGGATAGCCCGGGTCGCCCTTGAGCATGAGGCCGTAGTTTCCCTCGCGAAACGCAAGCTTGCTTCCGCTGTCGAACTCTTCGTAGAGATCGGATATCGTCCAATAGGCAAATCCACTGGGCGGCGCAATGCTGTTGTGGGTGCCGATCAAGTGAATCGTCTTCGCGACGAAGCTGGCGCTGATCTCCGTGTCGCGGGCCAGGGCGCCGGAATACGAGGCGCCCCATTCGGTAGCAAATATATCGCCCTTGAATGCAACCTGGTCGACCGTGACTGCCATCGACTGATGGAAGAGCTGGGTAGAACCCGAAAGCGCGACGGTGGTGTCGCTGGTTTGTCCGTAAGTGTGGTATGTGACGAAGTCGAGCTTGCGGTTGTGCTTGCGGCAATAGTCGACCAGATTGGTGATGCCGACGGCCGAGCCTCCCCCTGACTCAGCGGGCCCGCCCACTTTGACTTCCGGGTCACCACGAACCAGGCCCTGCACGGTGTAGTCGTAAAGCTCGTTGTATCCGGCCATGCCGAGGGAATACATCCAGGAAGATTCATTCCAGATCTCGAAGTACCAATGCCCACGCACCTCTTCGACGCCGTAGCGCTCTTCCAAGTGTTGCACCAGGGCGGCCATAAGATCCATCCAGCGCTGCCAATCCTTGGGGGGACTGATGTTGGCGGGCACATTGTTGTACCAATGTAGGGTTTTCGCCGGGTTCGACGCGAGCGGCGGAGGCGTGAAGCCTATTTCCACGAACGGTCGCATGCCGGCGGCGACGATCGCATCATACACTTTGTCGAGGCGCGCCCAGTTGTACACGGGCTTGTTATTGACCTCGGTGTAGACGCCGATGTCGCTGTCCAAAATGCCATGAAACCGCACGTATTGAAAACCGGCAAGCGCGTGACCTTTTCTCAAGGCGCCCTGGATATTGCGACCCCAGGCGGTTTCAAGCACCGTGTTCGCGTGATCGGCGGCCACCATGTTTTCGTAGAAACGACTCCAGGCCCGACCCGATTGTTTCGCGTCGACCCTGATTCGATAGGCGGGCTCCCCGGCTGCTTGCCAAGGTGGTCGGTCTGAGCAACGCACTCCCTCGGGATTCAATGAAGCGTTTGCCGCGGCAATTTGTGCTGAGTCCGCAGCAAGAGCCGTTGCTTGTCCCGAGGCAGAGGGAGTTCTTGCACTATTGCAAGTGACATACGCGGCGCTCTTGGGTCCAACGCAGGAACACAAGATGCCCGCTGAATTCGTGCATTCCAGGCCCGATACTGTGCAACCGGCGCCAGCGTTACAGATGACGATGCCCGTAGAATGGCTATCGGGAGCGGGCTGCTGTGCGGGCGTTTCGGGAGCGAACCCGCCGGGCGGGCGCAAGCAACTGCCTGCCAAGGCAGCGAGCAGAGGTGCCAATGCGGCACAATTGCGCGGCGAAAACTGGAGCGGGTGGAAATTCATGGAAACTCTTTCGTCGTGGGCAGATTGGCGGACGAGGGCTCGCCAGCTTGACAGCGCGCCGCGGTAGCTTGTTGCCCCAATCGACTCGTTGACAACACTATCGTAGGTGCAATAGGATTCACGCCCACTTTATTCGGAGAAAAAGCATGTCTAGCGCGCTGCAGAGGAATACAAGCAATTCACGGTCCGTCACCCGAATCACACTTCTGGGTGCGGTTGTTGCAAGTCTCGCTTGGGGGTGCGTGAGTTCAAACAACAACAATAGCGCCACCGGCGGAACCCCGGCGGCAACGGGGGGAGTCCCAGTGGCAACGGGAGGCGAGATTGTGGGCAGCGGAGGCGTCGTTGCACCCGGGGCGGGTGGCAGTGTTTCCACGGGCGGTGACAACGGGACAGACGCCGGCGCCATAGCGCCCCCGGTCGTTTGCCCTGCACTGACCGGGCCGCTTATCGCGGATTTCACATACACGCCGACAGACGCAGGCACACCGTCGACATCGGCCACGTTTGGCACCTACGGGACCACGTTCTCCGGCGGCACGTACGTTTATCCCGACCCGACGGCTGTTCCGGCACCCACCTATCCACTCACGTCCAACGTGACGGGCAGCAATTGGCACGTCACGGGAATGGTTGGGACGTACTCCGGCCTCGGCTTCTATTGGAACAACTGCGCACTCGTCGATGCTTCCGCATACAAGGGAATCCAGATGACCATTTCTGGCTCGGTGCCCGCCAATAGCCTATTCCTGAGCGTCGGCACCGCCGAAGACACCATCGCAACGACTTGGTGGCAGCAGTATGGCACGCCGCCGATCTCAGCAACATTCGGCACTTGCTCTCCAAAGTCTAGCAATCAGTACGACGGAACTTGCGGCGGTCCATCGGCGAATGTCCCGGTGACGGCCGTGCCTACGACGGTGACGATTCCCTGGGCTAGTCTGACAGGGGGCAAGCCGCAGCTGTCCGTTACGCCAAGCAAGATCACCGGCTTTTCGTTCTACTTCAACTGGTCCGGCACCTCAGTTCCATACGCGATCGATGTAACGATCGACGATCTCTCCTTCATTCCGTAGGAGCAGCGCCCGTCGGTGAAGGCTGATTCACTGACGGGCGCCCCGTTCACGGGATCCCGATTCAGAACTGCCGCGGCACACCTCACCTGCCCGCGTGTCAGTGGCTAGAGTCTTTCGGGAAATTGCGGGCCGCCCAAAGGGCCGGCGCGCGTGTCGCGGGCCGCGTGAGCGAGGGCGTGAGCGAGTTCGGTGCGCGGGAGGCGGAAAGCGTGGGGCGAGGACGTGAGCGCTCCGCGGGTGGCGGGCCGCGGCTCACCCCCCGGGGAAGCTTCGGGACGGACAGCTCACCCTGCCCATCCCTCGCGCTTCGCGCTCGCCCGTCGCGCGAGCCGCCCACGCAGATCGCCTTTCGCTGGTCGCTCACGCTACCGCGACCGCTCACGCTGGCCGGTCTGTGCTCGCCCGGAAAGAGTTTCCCCGCTCCGCACCGATCTCTGCTTCAAGAGGAGCCAAACGGAAGAGGGTCCCCGCGAGAGCCCGCGAACGGGAACGCGGGGACGAGCCTCGTCTGCGCGGCTACTGCCAGGTGACCCCGTCGATGTAGACGGTCCCGGAATAGGTCGCGCTTGTGGATGTGTTGCTCAACATGAGCCCTATGGCTTGCAACCCCAGGAAGTTGACGGTAGCGGGGACTGTGAAGGTGACCGTCGTCCAGGTGTTGGTCGTGGCCAGCGTTGAAGCCGTTCCTGGGAACCAGCCCCAACTATTCGCCGAGGCGTAGGGTTCGACGCTGAGTCCCGTGACGTTGTCGGCCATCACGTGGAAGGTGACGGTCTGGCCACAATACGCTTTGGGGCTGCCAAGTTCCACCAGCCTCGACGTCCAACCGGTCGTGGGCGCCATCGGAATCGCCGTCATGGCCACCTTGAGGGAACCGGAACCTGTGGTGCCGTAGTGTTGAGATGAAGACTGAGTCACAACGGTGTCAGTCACTGCTGTGTCGCCCTTGAATGCCCAGCCATCGGTCGATCCCGCAGTCTCAAAATCGAATGATCCAGTGTCCGTGCCCGAGCAAGTCTGGGTTCCCCCGCAGACGGTTACGGAGTCAACGAAGATGTCACCGCCTGCAAACGTGCCACCACCGCTGACACCGAACTGGAGGCCCAATGCGTTGATTCCGCCCGGG
>Ga0265330_10000563_pt1 | contig 24181 bp, 18 predicted proteins | sample 41919metaG_FD_202083 | JGI IMG/M metagenome (GOLD analysis project Ga0265330, IMG submission 202083) | Rhizosphere microbial communities from Carex aquatilis grown in University of Washington, Seatle, WA, United States - 4-19-19 metaG | ecosystem: Host-associated > Plants > Roots > Rhizosphere... | reverse complement strand
GGTTTCGTCCAGTGGCTTGACCACGATCTCTTGCACGCCCATCAGCCAGTCCACCAACAAGACGCGGCGTTTGGCAGCGGCTTCGACGATGATGCCGTAGGGACGCGTCCAATCTTGCGCCAATCCCGCGCAGCCCAGAAGGCGCCCACCGTCGACGGCGCAGACCAAATCGCCGCGCCAGGGGCAGAGAAGCTCGCGGTTCTCCTCGCGCATCAACTCCTCGCGCACCTCGATGCTGTCGAGCACGAAGCTGACGGGAGCCGCAAACATCTCGCTGTCCACGCCGAAGATCAGGGCCTTGACCAGTGACGCGGTCACCGGCATGTCGATGAGGAAGACAGTCCCCTGCCCGGCCACGCTGCGCACGTCGACGCTGCCGCCCAGGCTCTGCACAGCATTGGCCACCACCTCCAATCCCACGCCCCGCCCTGCCAAGGTGGAAACCTCCGCCGCGGTGGAAAAGTCCGGCTGAAAGATCAGCCGCCGCATCTCCGCATCCGACATCTGGTCGGGCTGCAACCCCATAGCGCGGGCCTTGGCCGCGATGGCGGCCATGTTCAGCCCTCGTCCGTCGTCGGCCACCACGATGCGCGCACGTCCCTCTGCCAGACGCGCGCCCAACAGAAGCCGCGCCCGCGCCGGTTTGCCAGCCGCAACCCGCTGCGCCGGGCTCTCGATCCCGTGTGCGACAGCATTTCGCACCATATGCACCAGTGGCTCGAAAAGGCGACTGATGATGGCGCGGTCCACGGCAACCTCACCACCTTCAATGACCAACTCGATGGCCTGTCCGCGTTCGCGCGCCAGATCACGCACATAGCGGGTGTAACGCTGAAACATGGTGGAAATGGGCGCCAGGCGCACGCGCAAGAGCTTGTGGCGCATCTCGGCCGTCGTCCGCCCCAGCGTGGCCAGCACCTGCTCCAGCAAGACTGCATCGCTGCGCTGCACGCGACCGCGCGCCAGGCGGGCCGCAAAACGCACCAACTCGGTGTGACTGACCATGGCCTCGGCAGTCAGGTCGAGCAATCCGTCCACTTCGTCATCAGCGATGCGAACGGTGCTGCTGGCGTCATCTTCGTCGCGGACGGCCGCAGCCTTGGCCGCCCCGGCGGGCGCCTGAACCGGCGATGGCAGCGACGACACCCGCGCCTGAGCCGCGTCGTCTGCACCTTGCGTGGCGCGAGCCACGCGCTCGCTGAATTCCGTTATGGCAGTCCGCTCCGGCTCACCTTCCAAGGAATTCTGGATTGAGGCGATAAGCAGGTCGGTTCCTTCCACCAGGATCTGCGTCTGCCCGACGGCCTGCGCGTCCGGTTGCCGACTGACGAACAGGCAAAAGTCTTCGAGAGCATGAGCCAGGGACTCGATGCTCGCGAACCCCATCATCGCGGAGTTGCCCTTGATGGTGTGAAGCGCGCTCCTCATCGCGTGCAGCAATTCTCCGCCGTCGTCGCCGTTGTCGCGCGCCTCTTCCAGCCGCAGAACCAGGCTCGCCACCTGGCGCGCCAGCGGCCCCGTCTCCTCGACGAAATCCTTGATGAGCGATGCGAATAGCTCCTGCACGGCACTATCCTATGTTGCGCATCTTGATGACGGGTCCGCCGGTTTCTCGCTCGGGGCCCGAGCGTCGTAGAAATTCGTTTTCCAGCGCCAGCCCGAGTTGGAAGGCGGCCAGCTCGAAGATTTCGAGATCACCCACCCTCCGGTCGCGCGCGCCATTGTCGAGATAGATAACGGCGATCACGCGCTGGCTACCGGGCACCGGCAACACGACAATCTCTCCTGACACCGGACGGTCGACCGCCTCGTAGAAGGCCTGCGGCAGTCCTGCGTGGTCGTAGTTCACGCGGCGGGTGTGACTGTCGCGCACGCACTCGAAGAAGACGCCGCCGCTCCCGACTGGGAAGGCGAGCGTCTGCGTCCTTATCGCCAATTCCTCGCCCAGCGCGGTTTGCCCAAAAGCGCCCAATGCCACCAACTGGTCGCGGTCAGGCACGAGCAGAACGCCGCGATCGAGTGACTCGGCCACCACGTTGAGCAAATTGACCGACACCGAGGTGGCGAGCAGCCCGGAGCGCAAGTCGGCGATGATCCTTCGCAAACGCGCGAAGCTGGCGCGCACGCCTTCGGCAATGGCGTGTTCATTGGAAAGGAAGCGGCGCTGGCGCGCCACGCTGCTCACACAGGCAGCCACCGTCTCAGGCGCTGCCGAGGAGATGGACAGCACGCCTGCCTGATACAGCTCGCGCAAAGGGGCACGCCCCACGAAGAGCGCGATCACCGAGGTCCGTGGTCGCGCTCGGCACAAAGCGGTCAGCGTTTCCACGGCGTGCGTCTGGTAGCGCAGATCCACCACCACGATGGGCGGCGGCTCGCCCAGCAGGGACGCCCCGGCGTCGCGCAGTCCCACCGCTGTCATGCGGTCGCCGGTTTTCGCCAGCAGGTGATTGATCTGCGCCAGAAGCTCTGTGTCGGGAGACACCATTTGAAAGCGCGGGTGCTCGAACACCTCGTTCTTGATGGTGATGGCGGTATCGGTTTCCGTCGACTCGGGCACTGCGCCGGCCTCGGCATCGGGTCGCTTGCGACTGCCCTTGGTCAGCACTTGCACGAATTCCTCGACGGGCTCCGAGCCTTCCGGCGCCACTTCCGTCGGGGTCGGCGGCTGGCAGGCCGCGCGGTTGGAGTCCTCCTCCATGGTCTGCAGGACTTCCAGGATGACCTGCTGGGTGTCCATGTCGACCTTGGGCGCGCCGGAGAAGCGCGACACCTCCACCAGCGGCGTCAGGTCGTCGAGCGCAAAATCGAAGGTGCCGACAGGCCAGGCCAGCACCTCCTTGACCACGCGCTCGATCTCTTGCCCCACCACCTGCCGGATCATATCCGGCGAGGTGGCGCCCTGACGGACCAGCACCTGCCCGATGGTGCGCCGAGGCCTTTCGGTCTCCTGCGCATCCAGGGCCCGCTGCAAGGCGGGATCGTCGAGCACGCCCGCTGCCAGCAGCAACTCGCCCAGGCGCAACGAGCGCGAACTCCACGCGCTGACCAAGCGACCGCGTTCGAAACCGATGAGCGCCTCCTCCTCGCCGGCACCAATCGTCAAGGTGCCTGAGTGCCCGCCCAACCGAATCAGCTGCATCACATCGGTGACCGCGACATCCTCAATTCGCCCTTGGAAGCTCATGGGCGGCCCCGCCGGCTATGATTGAGTGTCCCGATCACGTCATCCCTTGTTGACCAAGCGAATCAGGCTTTCGAGAGTGCGCAGCTTGCGCGCTGTCTTGGAGTACACCCGCGCGGCAAACACCGCGGAAGCCGCATGGGCTCCCAGCAGGTCGAGCAGGTCGTGGTCCTCTTTCACGAAGGCCGGCTTGTGCGCCAGCAGCTTGAGGATGACCAGCGCCCCGACCGTCACGTCCTGCACGCGCAAAGGCACCACGGCCAGGACCGGCGATTCCTCGGTGGGACCGAAGCGCAGCCCTCCGTCGGTCAACGCCGCATCCACCAACGGATCCCCACCGGTGTAGCGTTGGGTGTGCGTCCAGGGCGTGTCGGCCCCGCCGTGCAGAAGCCGCACTTCGTAGCCCTTGTCTTCCTCGTCGATGAGCAGCAGCACGAACTGCTCGGCGCCGATCAAGTTGAGAGCAATCTCAGCGATGGTCGACTGCACTTCGACAGGGTCGAGCGTGGCGTGGAGCTGATACGTGGCCACATACAAGGTCATCAGGCGGCCCACCTGGTGCTCCACCTCGGCCAGGCGCTCGGCCAGTTCCTGGCGCTCGCTCTCAGCGACCATCAGACGCGCCGCGGCCGCGCCCACCGGACCTGCCGCGTGACTCTGCCCCACCACCCGGCTGGCCTCCTCGATGGCCGCCTGCGCGTCGCGAACCAACTGCTGCGCCCGCCGTAGGGTGGCGGCTGCGTCTCGCTGCCCGCGAGTCGCCGTCACCGCGTCGACGGGAAGATCCACGACGGGCGGAGAATCGGTCCTGTTGCTTTCGTCGGTCATGCTGCGGACTGCTTGGTCTCGATGTTGTTGACGAGCTTGAGAAGATCCTCTCGCTGGAAGGGTTTCCTGAGGTAGGCGGCGGCGCCGCTCTGCAAGCCGCGCGCGACGTCCTCTTCCTTGCCCTCGGTCGAGACGATGATCACGGGAATCTTGGCCAGGGCGGGCGTGGCCTTTACCTGCGCCAGAAACTCCAGCCCCGTCATTTTGGGCATGTTGATGTCCAGAATGATCAAGTCCACGTCCGGGTTCTGGCTAAGCTTGTCCAGCCCTTCACGTCCGTCAAAGGCGGACACCAGTGCGATGGGACGCAACATGACCTCGTACATTTTGTGGATGAGGCGGGAGTCTTCGACGATGAGAACTTTTCTGGCCTTGACCGCGTTCACGCGTTCTTCTCCCGGGAACTTTGTTCTCCGATTTCGTTGTGGCGTATTTCGCGTGCCATAGGGACGCTCTGCCGGCTCGGCCTACGAGCCCGCAGACCTCGGCTTACAAAGGAGAATTTCGTCTGTTCTGTCGCCCAGCTTGAGCGTGCGACACCGTTCGAGCACTGCCGCAGCAGGAGTATCTTCAACCCTGCGCAAGACCGGAGCATAATAGGCGGACGTGCCAGTACCAGCCACCAGCCCTGCCCTGTCCGCTTTCGTCGACGAGCTGGACGTGCTCATCCGCGCGCGCTACCCGCTCATCTACTTGGTGACATGGGAAGAGCAGCGTGTCGACGCGCTTCTGGCCAGCTTGGCCGAAGCGCATGGCAAGGCGCTGTACACATGGTCGGTCACGCAGGGCCTTGGCCTCTTGGACGCTGGCAGGACCGCAAGCAAGGCCGCCGGCCCCACGGATCCTAGCGCTGCGCTCGCGGCCGTCGAAAAGCTCACCGAGCCAGCTCTGGTGGTGTTCCGGGATTTTCATCCCTACCTGAACGACGCGGCGGTGATCCGACGTACGCGTGAGCTGGCCCGCACCCTGAAGAGCACCTTCACCACCATGGTGCTGGTCTCGCCGGTGCTCAACATTCCCGTCGAGCTCGAGAAGGAAATCTCGGTGCTGGACGTGCCCCTGCCCACCATCGAGGACCTGCTCAAGCTGCTGCGCGAGATCGTCGCCGTGGTCCGTGAGGGCAAGCGGGCCGTCATCGACTTGCGCAACGAAGAAGTCGAGCCGCTGCTCAAGGCCGCGTTGGGCCTGACGCTGTCCGAGGCAGAGAACGCCTTTGCCAAGGCCATCGCCAAGGATCAGCGTCTGGATGCCGCGGACATTCAGCTTGTGCTCGCGGAAAAACGCCAACTCATTCGCAAGAGCGGCCTTTTGGAGTACTACGCCAGCGCCGAAAGCTTCGCCAGCATCGGGGGTCTGCAGAATCTCAAGGCCTGGCTGGGACAACGCACGGCTGCCTTTACCGAGCGCGCGCGCCAGTTCGGCCTGCCCGCGCCCAAGGGCCTGCTGCTGCTCGGCGTGCAAGGCTGTGGCAAGAGCCTGACCGCCAAGGCGGTGGCGTCGCATTGGAATCTGCCGCTGCTTCGATTGGACATGGGGCGCATCTTCAGCGGCCTGGTGGGCTCGTCGGAGGAGAACATGCGCAAGGCCATGCGCATCGCCGAGAGCATCGCCCCGGCCGTGCTGTGGGTCGACGAGTTGGAGAAGAGCCTGGCCGGAATCGGTTCGTCCGGGACGAGCGACAGTGGCGTCACCGCGCGCGTGTTCGGCACGTTTCTCACCTGGTTGCAGGAAAAGACCGCGCCGGTGTTCGTGGTGGCGACGGCCAACCGCATCGACAGCCTGCCGCCTGAACTTCTGCGCAAAGGACGCTTCGACGAAATCTTCTTCATCGATCTGCCCACTGCCATTGAGCGCGCGCAGATCTTCACCATTCACCTGCAGCATTTCGGCCGCAACCCGGATGCTTTCAACGTCGAGGAACTGGCCCGCCGGGCCGAGCACTACAGCGGCGCCGAGATCGAGCAGGTGGTGGTGAGCGGGCTGTACGCCGCCTTTGCCGAGGGTGTGGAACTGCAACAGCAGCACCTGCTCGCGACGCTGAACGAGACCATGCCCTTGGCCGTGACCATGCGCGAAGACATTGCACGCCTGCGCGAATGGGCGCGCACGCGCACCCGGCCGGCGTCCACGTCCGAACCCGAACGGCCAGGCAAGATCGGGATCGTCTAGCGCACAGATTGGCAAGCCATGGACGACGAGACCCGTGATCGCTTCCGCCAACTCGAAGGGCCGCGCAGCGACGCCCCCGAGGATCCACCCCACACCTCCACCAGCGACCGATTTGATGCGGTGCTGGCACCAGGGGAAAAGGCGCCGGCCGGTCGTCCGTCCAGCGCGTTCAGGCCACCCACCGAGAAACACGCGGCCATCACCGTTGACGCCGAGGGCTTCAAGGCCGTGCCCCGCAACGATTGCCCGCGGTGTGAACGGCCCAACAATCTCTTCGACCGGAAATGCGTCAACTGCGGGGCACGGCTCGACACCCCGGCTGCGCGCGCCCACAACGAAAAGCTGTGGCGAGCCGGTCGGCCCGAAGTCGAGTGGTCACCACCCGTCCCTGAAGTTCCCGCCCCGGAGCAGGAAGCGCTTTCGCCGCAGCAAGAGGCCGCCAGACGGGCTGCCATGGAGGAATTGGCCGCGCGCGAGATGGGCCGCCGTCCTCGCCGTGCCGGCGAACAGATTTCCCTGTGGCGTTCGATGACTGGCCGTGGCCTGGACCCATTCGATGAAGGGCGCGCGGGTTCCCGGTCCGGCGGCAACCTGCCGGTGGTCGTAGCCGTGGCCCTGGCGCTTTTCCTTCTGACCAGCCTGCTGGTCTACGGCCCACGCCCATGGCACCTGCTCGTGGTGCTGGGCGTAGGATTGCTACTGGTGCGGAGGCGGATCTAGGGCGGGCCCCAAAGCCGGGGCCACGAACGGAGCATCGTAGAAAGCGAACGCTCGGCTCTGGTCCACCATCGAAAGGGTTCAGCGAGCCAGCCACTCGTCGACGATCTTCCAGGTGTCCTCCGACAAAGGCGTGGAATGGCCAGCGCCGGGGAGAAGCAAGAGTCGCTTCGGACCCTTCAGCGCCGCGTACACGCGCTGGGAATGGGCAGGCGGTGTGTCGTGGTCGTCGGCGCCGTGCACGACGAGGACGGGAATCAACAGGCGGGCGGCCGCCTTCTCCGAGCTGACGTCGTCGACCACGAAGTGGCCTTGCTGCTCGGCTAACGCGAGCGCATCGTGGATGTTCTTCTCGCTGGCGAAGAACGGTGCTCTCTCTCTCGCGACCGTACGCAGGTCGGAGAAGGTCGCGATGGCAACAACCTTCTGGATCCGCGTGTCGTCTGCAGCGGCTTGCAGACCCACGGCGGCGCCCATTGATCCGCCGATGACCGCCACGTCAGTCACACCCAGACTATCAATGGCCTTTCGCAGGTCCTTCTTCTCGAAATAGCCGTAGGTGCACGCCTCACCGCTCGACTCCCCGTGGGCGCGGCTATCGTAGGCGAGGACGTCGTAGCCGCGCGGGACGTAGCGCAAAGCTATGCCCGCCGACGACGCCCGGTTGTCGGCCACTCCGTGCATATAAACGATTGTTCCTCGTCTCTCACCGCGAGCCCGGAACAGCCATCCACGCAGGACAACGCCCTCGCCCGTGATCGCAACGTCCTCGTGGAGCAGCGGGGCCTGCGCGGTCATTGGTTTTCGGTGCGGATGCAGTAGCGCAGGTGCCGCCCACGAAGGAGGCATGCAACCGGACACGGCCGCGATCACTGATCCGAAAGCGAGCACCGCCAGCCGCAGACGAGGAAACGAGTAGCGCACGTCCCCATGGTACCACCGCAGGCCAGCCGCGATCCGCGCCTGCAGGTCGAATCGTCGCGCCGCCGGCCATCAGCCGGCAGGCATCGGCGAGCGTGCCCGTGAGCGGTAGCGTGAGCGACCAGCGAAGTGCGGCTAGCGGGGGCGACTTGCGTGAGCGCGAGCGGTACACGGCCCGCTCGCCGTCTTCCCGCAAAACGCCCACGAACTCGCTCACGCCCTCGCCCACGCGACCCGCGAGCCGCGGGCCGGCCTGCCCCGTGCCCCGAATTTCCCAGCCGCCGTCGCTAGTTTTCGCTACGCCCGCCCACGCCCTTGGTATCCGCCGAAATGGCCTTGGCTGCCTCTTTGGGGCGCAGCGCGCGTGTGGCCTTGCCGGCGCGCCACATTTCGCTGTTGCCCATCTCGGCCAGTTCCTTGCCGAGCAGCTCCTGGTAATTGGGGCCGCCCGTGGACTCGAGCACGCGCGCGGTTTCCTTGCCCGAGGCCACGCGGTCATACAGCCAGTGGAACACCGGCAGCACCGCCGACTTGAAGCGTGGGCGCCAGTCGAGCGCGCCCCGCTGCGCGGTGGCCGAGCAGTTCGAGTACATCCAGTCCATGCCGTTCTCGTCGACCAAACGGATGAGGCTCTGGGTCAGCTCCTCGACCGTCTCGTTGAAGGCCTCGCTCGGGCTGTGACCGTTGGCGCGCAGCACCTCGTACTGGGCGTCCATGATGCCAGCCAGGGCGCCCATGAGCACGCCGCGCTCGCCGGTCAGATCGCTGTACACTTCCTTCTGGAAGGTGGTGGGGAACAGGTAGCCCGAGCCCACTGCGATGCCGATGGCGATGGCGCGCTCGCGCGCACGGCCGGTGGCGTCCTGCTCGACCGCGAAGCTGGAGTTGATGCCCGCGCCCGACAGGAAATTGCGCCGCACGTTCAGGCCCGAGCCCTTGGGCGCAACCATGATGACGTCGAGGTCCTTGCCCGGGATGACCCCGGTCTGGTCCTTATAGACGATGGAGAAACCGTGCGAAAAGTACACCGCGTCGCCCTTCTTGAGGTGCTTCTGCACGTCGGGCCAGATCGCCTTTTGCGCGGCGTCCGAGACCAACATCTGGATGATGGTGCCGCGCTCCGCGGCCTCCTCGATCTCGAACAGGGTCTTGCCCGGCACCCAGCCGTCGTTGATGGCGCGGTCCCAGTCGCGCTTGAACTTGGACGCCTGGCCGATGATGACGTTGACGCCGTTGTCCCGCATGTTGAGTGCCTGGGCCGGGCCCTGCACGCCGTAGCCGATCACCGCGACGGTCTCGTTCTTCAAGACCTCGAGCGCCTTCTTCATGGGGAACTCTTCGCGGGTGACGACTTCTTCTTTGACTCCACCGAAATCGATCGTTGCCATGGCTTCTCCTGCAGAAAATCTCTTGGAAAACTCAGGGATTGCGTCCCCAGGGAAGGGCAGACTCTGACACCCCATGCCCCTGTGTCAAGCAAGCAAGCCACCGACAGGGTTGACCAACGCCGCGCCGGCTGGTAGTTACCTACACCGCCCCGCAAGGGGACTCATGGGGCTGTAGCTCAGCTGGGAGAGCGCCTGAATGGCATTCAGGAGGCCGACGGTTCGATCCCGTTCAGCTCCACAAAGAAATCATTCACGTTTTCGGAGGTGAGGGGATCGGGTGTCGGGGTGGTTGCACCAAATGTGCACCAAGCGGGCGGATCTCGTGCGGGCATAGGTCCATGACCGACCCACGGCGGATCGAACTTGCGCACACACCAACGCTGTGCCGTTCCGATTTCGCCTTTCGGCGGGCCACAGGCGCTAGGCGCGCTGATTGTTCCGCGGTCCGAGGAGTGAAGGCAAGATGATGGCCGCAACGATGATCATCACCACGACAAACCACCTGGGCAGCCCCACCAAGCTGCGGAGTTGGTCTTCCTTCCTGACTTGCGCAAGAGCAGCTGCGCCTTGATCAGACGAAAGCTCTCCCGCTGCAACTTGCTGGAAAACACCCATGCTGGTCATTGGTCTCTCCTCGATGCCCTTCGACCTTTAGGGGTTACACCGGAGCAGTCTACCAGAGTCCATGCAAGTAGTGCCACATATGGCATGAGCGATGTCACCAAATCGTTAAAGATCGTGTCAAAGTGGTAGCGGCGCGAGCTGTCAATGGAGACCACACCTACCACATCTTTTCCGCAGAGAACAGGCACGCAGAGAATCGAGCTATATGGCTTTCCTGGCTGGGTTTCCGGGTAGTCTGAGTACACATCCCCTGTGACTTGCGGTTCATGGGTGCGTATGGCTTCCCACGCCAACATGCCTTCTTTGGGACTGCGAACCGACCCACCCCGATGCTCTCGATCCCGAGACACAACGACAAGAGTCTCTCCGTCTTCGATCAGGAGGTTGGCATAGATCTCCTTCGCGCTCAGGTCGGCCCTGTGGTCGCGGACGTACCCGGCTATGAGAGCGAGGCAATCTGCCTGGAACGTGTGAATCTCATCAGGGGTGAGCCGATCAGATCGGTTCATGGTCTGAATTAGGGAATAGTGGCGAAGCTTTCTATCGTCGTAGTTTCGGCGAAGGAGGCGCATGTGACTGGGTGAGAGATCCTGATAGGCCCGCGAAAACCCGTACGCGGCATAGAGAATGATGTAAATCGCTGCGTACTTCTTCCCCAAGATGAAAATGGGAAAAGCAGTAGCGGCAATGTGAACCAGCGCTGGGAAGAGATTCGTCTTCCAGGATCCCCAGAAAAGGCGCGCCTTGCACGTGTGCAACAAGACCACAAGACTCCTACGCCAACCCATTGGCGCGCTGGCCGGGTTGTTGCCTCTCACGGGCGATGAATTGCCCAACGAAGACCGCTTCTGACGGGGCTCGATCTGTTTCTGCGCATTCACCGCTGCCGGTTCTCGGACTGCCAACGGTGCCGATGACTTCCCGTCCAACACTTCGGTCACACAAGAACCATATCAGCAAAATGAAGCGAATCGCAAAGGCCGCAACCTCCTGTGGCTGGATGGCGATCTAGCTCGAACTCGCCCGATGCTCGGCCATGTCCGCCACGCCTGCCGCCGGCCGCTCGAAGCGTAGCCGGGCGATCTCGTCTCGCATGAAGTCCGGGGCCAGGTGGGCGTACTTCATCGTCACGGCCACCGAGGAGTGGCCGAGGAGCTTTTGCAGGGTGAGGATGTTCCCGCCGGACATCATGAAGTGGCTGGCGAACGTGTGGCGCAGCCCGTGGAAGCCGATGGGGTGGCACTCAGCGCCGGTCAGGGCGTCCTTGAAGCCGTAGTCGCGATCTTTCTGCCTCATGTACCCGCGGGCCGTGGGAAAGACCACGGCTTCATCCGAGGCCGGACAATCGTTCCGCCACTGACGAAGGATGGGCAGCAGCGCCGGGTTGACAGGCACCGCGCGCGGCTTGCCCGACTTTGGGGCCAGCCGGTAGGACCGTCGCACCGTGAGCAGGCCGCGCTCACGATCACGCCGCCACCCGCTCGTATAGGTACTTCTGGAAGCCGCTGAAAACCTTGCCGATCTCGTCGGGGCGGCCGAGGTCGGCCACGGCGTCGGCGATTGAGTCCTGGTATTTCAGGTGAAGGAGCGGGGCCAGTTGTTCCTGGTCGAGCTGGTCCACGCCCACGGCCACGTAGTGCGAGAGCACGAAGTCGAGAAAGGTTTGTTGCTTGCTGTTGAAGCGGTGGTTGATGGCGACCTTGGCATGCTGGGCGCGCTCTTCGCGGGTCAACGGCGCCAGGGCGTAGGCAACGTGGGCGAGCACGTCGAAGAGGTCGCTCCTCTCGGCGTCGATGATCTTCTGCATCTCGGTGAGCTGGTCCTTGCCGAAGCCCTTTTCGGCCAGGCCTTCGAGAAGGCGCTTGCGCGTGTCGGGGGCGCTCCACAGGGCGCGCAGCTCGGCCTCGTTCTTGAAGAAGTCGGGCAGCTTGCCGAAGAGCAGCTCCATGAACTGCTGGGCGGACATGGGCGTGCCATCGGGGTGCCAGAAGGTGGTGCACATCATGTGCTGGATGGTGCGCGCCTTGCCGTCGGCTAGCTTGACCTTGATCTTGGCCGGGCGAGGCTTGGCCGCGATGCCGTCCGCCAGCCTGGGATTGGGCGCAGGCTCGTCGGGCGGGTAGGGCTTGGGCGCCTTTGGCTCGCTGGGCTCCGGCTCCACCGGCTCGCCGTCCCATTCCGGATCGCTGAAGTGGTGGTGGGCTTTCACGAAGTCGTAGATGGTGAAGTAGTCCTTGCCGTCGTACAGGCGCGTGCCGCGGCCGATGATCTGCTTGAATTCGATCATCGAGTTGATCGGCCGCATGAGCACGATGTTGCGGATGTTGCGCGCGTCCACTCCGGTCGACAGCTTCTGCGAGGTGGTGAGGATGGTTGGGATGGTCCGCTCGTTGTCCTGGAACGCGAGCAGGTAGCCATTGCCCAGCTCGCCGTCTTGGGCGGTCACGCGCTGGCAGTAACCCGGATCCTTGCTGGTCTTCATCTGATTGACCAGGTCGCGCACCGCCAGCGCGTGCACCTGTGAGGCGCAGAAGACCAGGGTTTTGTCGTCCGGCTGGATCTGCTCCATGAACAGCTTCACCCGGTACGCCTCGCGTTGTTTGATCTCTATGATCTTGTTGAAGTCCCTTTCCTCGTAGCGCCGGCCGGCCTCGATCTCACCCTCGATCACGCTGTCATCGGGCGTGTAGACATACTCGTCGAGCGTCGTCGCGATCTGCTTGACCCGGAATGGCGTCAAGTAGCCGTCATTGATGCCGTCCTTGAGCGAGTAGACATACACCGGCTCGCCGAAGTACTTGTAGGTGTCGATGTTGTCCTTGCGCTTGGGCGTGGCGGTCAGACCAAGCTGCACTGCCGGGGAGAAATACGTCAGGATGGCGCGCCAGGTGCTCTCGTCGTTGGCCCCGCCGCGGTGGCACTCGTCGATGACGATGAAGTCGAAGAAGTCCGGCGGATACTCGCCGAAATACGGCGAGGGCTTGCCGTCCTTGGGCGGCCCGCTCATGAAGGTCTGGAAGATGGTGAAGAACAGGCTGGCGTTCTTGGGCACCTTGCCCTTCTTGCGGATGTCATCGGGCTTGACCCGCACCATGGCGTCGTCGGCGAAGGCATTGAATGACGTGAAGTCGTTGAACGCTTGGTTCGCCAGGTTGTTACGGTCGGCCAGGAATAGGATGCGCGGCCGGCGCGTCGGCTCGCCGCTCAGGTTCCACCGGGTCTGGAACAGCTTCCACGCGATCTGAAAGGCAATCGACGTCTTGCCCGTGCCCGTGGCCAGGGTCAGCAGGATCCTGTTTTTGTCCGCGGCTATCCTCTCCAGCACGCGCTCGACCGCGATCTCCTGATAGAAGCGGATGTGCCACGAACCGCTCTTGTCCGGGGTCGGCACCGTGGCGAAGCGGTCGCGCCAAACGTTCGGCTTGGCAAAAGTGCGGCTCCACAGCTCGTCGGGCGTGGGAAAGGCGGCAAGCTCGCCCTCGCGCCCTGTCTGCATGTCGATGCCGTAGAAACCCTGGCCGTTGCTTGAGTAGGTGAAGCGGATAGCCAGCTTGTCGGCGTAGTCCTTGGCCTGGCCCACGCCTTCAGTCAGTGGGTCATCCCATGGCTTGGCCTCGACCACTGCCAGCTTGGTGTTGCGATAGATGAGCACGTAGTCGGCCGAAAGCGGCTTGCCCCGCCGCCCGTGTCCTTCCAGTCGTCCCAGCGTGATGGGATACTCGCGCCGAATGCGACTGCCCTCGACCACGCCCCAGCCGGCAGCCGCGAGGGCAGGGTCGATGTGCTCGGCGCGGGTTTCGGCTTCGTTCATGTACCCCCACCGTTTCCAAGTTGCAGCTCCAGCGACTGGCGCGCGAGTCCGATTGCATACGGTACATCCGCCAGGCTTGAGAGGCGGAATTCCACATCACCGTTGCCCCACCGTCCCATACCCGTGACGTCCCGACAGATCTTCTTGGGATCGTTCACTTCCGAGAAGCGCATGTTGAGCATGACGACTAGTCGCTTGGCTTGAGGAACCACGTCCACGAAGTTGGTTTCGGCTTTGTAGGCAACGTAGAGCTTCAAGAACTCCTCGCTCACGCATGGATCGAGCGCCAGTATCGCCCTTCGAAACGCCCCGAATAGTGGCCGCATGGCAGGGCTCAAGAGGTTTGGATGGTCATCGATCGTGTAGTCTGGGGCAACGTTTGGCTTGGGGCCGTAGGCTTCAAGAATGTCGTGGGGTAGCGCCGGTGCCGTCCAAACGCCGACCGCCAGCTCTGCGAGTATCTTGGCGCGGTCTTGAATGGCGGCCTCGCTCCAGGTCTCGACCGCGCCCAGCCCCTGATTGAGCTTGAGCGGGCTCAGTCTCAACGCCTTCTCGGGGTGGTCGGGCATGTCACGTTTGTCAGCGAAAGGCCGGTCGCTGTAGTCGGCGTTGTAGGCGGTTAACGTCAGGTTGCCGAGGGTATGCAGGTAGGTTTGCTGGACTCGCTGCCAATCTTCGCCAAGTGCCTCGCGCCACGCGGACGACAGGTTCTCGTTCTGCGGAAGGATATGCTCGATGGTGTATTCGTCCACGGCCACACGCTCTTTGCGACCGTGATTCTCCAGCCGGCGCAGCCAGTAGCTGCGGCTGCGGAAGTTGTAAAGATCGCGCGTTTGCAAGTCACGGTGGAACTCGTCGTCGATCGGGAACCGCCGGTAGGAAGGCAACCTGAGAAAGTGCGCCTGGATGCTCTCGAAGTAGCGGTCTTTCTTCAAGGCCTTACCAAACGTGGCGAAGGTCTTGTTCATCGAGTTGGTGGGGATCGCGCAAATCGCCCGGCGAAACACGTACGCCTCGACCAGCCGTACGCTGGCCAGCAGGTCGGTCTTGGAAAGAAGGTCCGACTTGTAGTCGTGATACAGCTCCAGAAGGAACGGATACGCGACGTCAACCTTGAGTTCGCGCAGGTCTTGGAAAGCGAGCTTCAGGTCGGCATCCGGTTCGGCGCCCAGCGCCATCGCACAGAAATGCCGAGCGTAGTCTCGGATTTCGCGAACCAGGCCTTCAATGTGGCTCCGCTCGTCTTCGGCATCCGCCCGTGAGGATCGAGCATGGCTCTTGAACGCCTCGTAGACGGCGTTGATGTTGGGAATCTCGCCTGTCTTGACGGTCAGAAAATGCCGCATGAAACTGTCAAAGTGCGTGCCGTAGGCTTCCTGGCCAAAATCCAACTCCATCGGCCGCCAGAACTGCTCGTAGAGCCGCGTTTGCAGAACAGGCTCCAGTCCCATCAGGACGAAATTGCGGATGAGATCTGCCTGACTCAACTCCTTGCCAGTCGAGTTCATGCTCTCAAAGATGAGCTGTGGGTTGTCCTGGTCGCGGGTCAACGCGATGTCCACGATAACCAGCTTCGCAAGGCCCCTGCACAACGTAGGAAGTGCGGCCTCATCCGCAGCAATCCACCGCTCGAACGCCTCGTGGTTCGCGGATATGCGCAGCGACGCGTTCTTCGGCTTTTCCTCGCCTCCAACGATCGCCGTGAGGGAAGCCCTGTCGGTCTGTGAAAGCAGCACTTTGAACCGACGCTCGCCGGACTCTTCGGGATTCAGCAGGTAGTAGTTCTTGATCTTTCGCTGGGAAAAGCCATCGAAAGGTTCCCCTTCGCCGACCGCGCTGGCCAATGCCGCCAATAACAGCGAAACGGTGGTCAGGCGCTGCTGGCCGTCGATGACGAGGAGGGGGGCCTGATGGGTGATCTGAGAGAGTCCGGCCTCGACGTAGACGATGGAGCCGACGAAGTGGACAGCGATTCTATCGCTGCTGCCGCAGCGAACGATGTCGTCCCAAAGCTGGCGACATTCCTTCTCCGTCCACGAGTAGGTCCGTTGGTAGATGGGAATGACGAATTGCGGAGACTTCTTCAGAAAATCGAGCAACTTGGCTTCACTAGCTCTCATCTCGGGGTCCTCCGATATCGATTATGGACTCTTCACAGGTTTCCGCTGAAGGCCTGGTGGAGCAGCGACTTCTTCAGCTCGCCGAGCGTGTCGAGCTTCTGCTGGTAGATGGAGGCGAGACGCTGGGTTTCTTCCTTCAGCGAGTCGAGCAGGCTGGTAATCGTCTTCTGCCGCGCAAGCGGAGGCAATGGGACGGTGATGTTCTGAACAACCTGCTTTCCGATCTTGACCATCGTGGGATTCGCGCCCTGAGCGTGGCTTGTCAGGTACGCTCTGGCGATCGGGGAGCGAAGGTAGTAGTAGACGAAACGGGTGAGCGCCATCGACGGATCGATCGTCATCTTCATGATCAAATCGCAGCAGATGGCTCTTTCCGGTGTTCCATCGTAGATGGCTACGTGTCCGACGAGTTCTCGGGTGTTGCTGCGTGTGATGAGTAGCTCGTTGGGCTTCAGCCAGTAGTGGGCATCCTCGCGTGTGGGCGCGGAGGACAGCTTCACTCGCGCCCCGTCGTATTGGAATCCTGTCACCGAAGACAGCGTCAGGACGGGTGTGCCAGAACCGGTTTGATACGCCAAGGGTGGCGACCAGCCGTTGCGCGGCTGTTCGGACAAAACTGTCGACATTGGGACGACCCTCCAGTCCTTGCTGCGTTCGTTGAAAACGGATTGGAGGTGGCTTTCGAAGAGGGCACGGGCGTTTTGGAGGTTCTTTTCGGCGTTGGCTTTGGCGGTGGCGATGCCCTCAAACGCTTCGTCGAGGATACCGACGATCCGCCGCTGCTCGGGGACGGCGGTGGGATAGGTGACCGAAAAGCGTTCGGCCAGGATCGCCCGCGCAAGTTCAGTCTGGCCACCACATCCTTCGCCAGCCTCTTTGATCGCGTCTTCGATCACCGCCAGCATGTATCCGAAAAAATCTAGGTGGAACATCCCCGGCTTGGGGCGAACGATAGTCACGTGCGAATCGACAGTGGTTCTCTCTGCGGGCTCCTCGCGGATCTGTGCCACACGGCCGAGCGTGCCGGTTCCTGTGGAGTTCACCAACACATCGCCCAATCGGACGAATCGCTCTGGGCTGACAGACTTGGCTTTCGCATCATGCCGCCGTGACTGCTCCCAGCTGACCGCATGGTCGCGGACGCACTTCTGGTTGAGGACGCAGACGCCGCCGTCATCGAGGTAGCGCGGTGAGGTTCCTCGATTGAGGAAATCGCACACTTCACCGAGCTTCTGCTCATTCCACCCCGCTTTCACACCAGCTCCCGAATCGCCTTCAGCACCTTCGCGCTTTCCGCATCGAGCGCGGCGATCTCGTCCATGATCTTCTTGGGGCTGCGGTGGGTGACTTTCTCGTTGCCGTTGGGGTTCTTCACCGACAGGTCGAAGGTTTCTTGGTCGATGGTCTTGGCGTCGACGGTCCAGCTCTTGGGCGAGTCGGCCTTGGTCTCTTGCAGCTTCACGAACTCGGCCAGATCGTCGTCGTTCAATGGATTGAGCTTGCCCAGGTTGCGGCCAGGGGAGAGCTGGTAGAACCAAGTCTTGCGCGTGGCCGAACCTTTGTCGAAGAAGAGCACGACGGTCTTCACGCCCGCGCCCTGGAACGTGCCACTAGGGCAGTCGAGGACGGTGTGCAGGTTGCAGCTTTCGAGCAGGTGCTTGCGCAGGCTGACGGATGCGTTGTCGGTGTTGGACAGGAAGGTGTTCTTGATGACCACGGCGCCGCGGCCAGGGGCCTTGACCATGCGGATGAAGTGTTGCAGGAACAGAAACGCGGTCTCGCCGGTGCGGATGGGGAAGTTCTGCTGCACTTCCTTGCGCTCTTTGCCGCCAAAGGGCGGATTGGCCAGGACCACGTCGACGCGATCCTTGTCTTGGATGTCGGCCAGGTTCTCGGCCAGGGTGTTGGTGTGCAGGATGTTGGGCGCATCGATTCCGTGCAGGATCATGTTCATAATGGCGATGACGTAGGCCAGGGACTTCTTCTCTTTGCCGTAGAAGGTCCGCTCTTGCAGGGTGCGCAGCTCGCGCGTGGTCAGGCCCTTTTTCGCTTTGAGAAAGTCGAAGGACTCGCACAAGAAGCCGGCGGAACCGCAGGCGCCATCGTAGATGCGCTCGCCGATCTTGGGCTGCACCACCTGCACCATGGCGCGGATGAGCGGGCGCGGGGTGTAGTACTCGCCGCCGTTGCGGCCGGCGTTGCCCATGTTCTTGATCTTGGCTTCGTACAGGTGCGACAGCTCGTGCTTCTCGGCCTGCGAACGGAAGCGCAGCTCGTCGATGTGGTCGATGATCTCGCGCAGGCTGTAGCCGCTGCGGATCTTGTTGTCGATCTCGACGAAGATTTCGCCGATCTTGTATTCGATGGTGTCCGGCCCGCTGGCCTTCTCCTTGAACCCGCGCAGGTAGGGGAAGAGCTTCTTGTCGACGAAGTCGCGCAGGTCATCGCCGGTCTGCGCGCGGTTGTGGTCGAGCTTGCCGTCCTTGTCCTTGGGCGCGGCCCAGGTTTCCCAGCGATAGGGCCTGTCGAGCAGGAAGGCGTACTTCTTCCCGGTCAGCGCCGCCTCGTCGGCCCGGTCCTGCTCCAGCCCGTCGAGGTATTTCAGGAAGAGCAGCCAAGAGGTCTGCTCGGTGTAGTCCAGCTCGGTGGTGCAGCCGGCCTCTTTCCAGAGGACATCGTCGATATTCCTGAAGGCTTGTTCAAACATGAGGGTTCGGCGGCCATTGTATGCCAAGGGGAGAGCGTTGGGGTGGGCTACGAAGACCGATCCGTCATCCGTGGATGCGCTCACCGCCCTCGCGATCACCAGCGCAGGCTTTCGCGAGCGCAAGAAGCGGCGCTATTGGAAAGTGGTCTTCCTAGGGTTCTGCGAGGTTGCGTTATCTATCGTTGTCGGAGGTTCGGACCCCTGAAGGGGAACCGCGCGTGGATCCTGCTTCGTCGAGGTACGGCCCCAGATGTCGATAACCTTGACCGGCAGATCGTATGTCCAAGCGCCATCGGAGGTGCGTCCCCTCCCAGTCACATCGCCAAATCGGACAGTGACGCGCGCGCGATACAGCGCTAGCAGCAGGGTTTCCAGTCCGGTCTTGGTTTCCGCCCAGGAGATGCTGGCTCCGGTCGGGGGCGGGACGCCTGCGTCCCGGTTATCGTCGGCGGGTTCAAGTTCTACCCGCGCGCTTTCAATAGCAGGTGAGTAGTAGAGGCCGACTCGCGAAAACCGAATCTTTCCGGTGTGGGCGGAGAGCACTGGGCGATGGGAAAGCCGGTACATTGCGCCAAGCCCAGTCACCGCGGGCTCGCAGTTACAATCCTCCGAATCGCCTGAGATCGCTGCGCAAACCCTCCCAATCGCTTGACGGACCGACGGAAGATCGATCCCGCTCCTCTCGATAGAATCAAATCCTACCTTCTCGGCCGGCTTCCAGCGAATCTGGGCCATCATGGTGGGCGTGAAGTCGACCTCGAAGTCGGTCAGTTCGCCAGGTTTCGCGAACGTCGCCTGGCCCACGAAGTGGGGAAACCAGGCTGGAAAGAAGGCACGCAGGCCGAAAGAAGTCGTCGCCAGTGCGAACAACAGCACGCCGAGTTCGAACCAAGGCCGGAGCACGGCCACGCCCAAAGGATGTGCCATACGTGACATATCCATCTCGGCTATCGGCGGAAAGCCTTGCCATTCAGCGGACTCGGGTCCAGCAACTTTGTAGCCAGAGGACCTGAGCACAGTGGGCAGAACCATGATGGATGGAACGGTGACGAGCAAGGAGAGCACCAACGCAACCTGGAAGACCCCGGTGGAAATCGCAGGCATGAACGCCATCGGGAGGGCGATCATCAGGAGAAACGAAGCTGCCGACACCCAGAACAGGCCTGACCGTCGCACCCGCCGCCATTGGAAGAGATTGGTCCTCACTTCGGCTGGGACCTTGGCCCACTCCTCATCCTTGAGGCCGAAGTGATTCCAGTGCGAGTCGACTTGCCGAAGGTTCCCCACGTCGCGGGCAGCAAGCGCCTCGATGCGGGCCTCGACTGCAGCAAGGAGCAGTTGCGGGTCCGCGACCCGCCCAAGCTGGCTTGCCAGTGCGTCTACCCGCTTATCGAGGGCTGTCGCCCGGTCGGCGATCGCCGAGACGCATCTCTCCAGCTGATCGATGCGTTGGGATGTTGTCACGCGAAGGGCGATATTGGGAAACAGAGGTACGTCCAGCACATCGCCTTGGCGATCATCCGGCGATGCAACCTGCGGACGAGCGGCGTCAACGTAGCGCGAGTGAAGTGTCGCCTGCACCAGCTGACCGACCCTCCGCAACGAAAGATTCGGGGGGCCACCAGGGTGGCCCTTCGTAAGAACCTCAACTAGCGCTTGCGAGAATTTCGTCAACGTATCCCCGTCAGCGCTTGCTGCGTCCTGTGCACTTGCCGCACAAAGGAGGGCCGTGCCCGCTCGCGGCAGATCGGGTCCCAGGGACTCCTCCTCAAGGGGAAGTAGCTCGGCGGTCTTTGAAACCGTCATCCGCAGAATGGCATCGGTCCCGCTTCCCTGGAAGTATTTGTAGGCAGCGCCTGCGAAGCACGCGTCGAGGATTAGGTAGCGCCGGGCGGTGGGAGCATCCCTGCGCAGCGTTCTTGCGAGATCCTCCATGCGGAGGCTGCCGGAGGCCTCTCCCCCTTGGCGCGTATAACGCGTGGCCAGATAATAGTCGTGGGCTGGACCGGTGAATCCACCATGACCCACGTAGTACACGATGAGATCGCTGATCCCCTGCGCCTGTCGCTTTGGCCCGCCATAATGGTGGACTAGGAAAGCCGCGATGCGCGCATCGATTTCCGAGCCAGGCGCGTCGACATCAAAGAGATCGAGGACCTGGCCTGTCTCCAGCCCTAGCCCCTGGGAGCCGAGCAGGTACTCCCTCATAGCACGGGCCGAGGCTGCAAATGCGGCGTTTGGCCCGCTGGCGAATTCTGGATGGTGGGGCCACGTGCAGGCCCCAAGCAGGATCGCTCGGCAGTTCGAAGGCGAATCGCCCAGCATCACCCGATCACTGCTGCCGCTTGCCGAGGGCCGCAACCAACTTCGGCATGTCGCCGCTCGCGAGGTTTTCGCCTAGGACCTCTCCGTCCTTGGTGATTCGGATCCTCGTTCCGGTACGCCGCAACCAATCACCGATTGCGCGGGCGAGCACCACCGCGGCGGGCGTACCGAGGACCAAGACCAACACAGACCCAACCGACATCGCGCTCGGATCGGGACGCCGCCGGTTGATGTCGACACCGGGGGACACCTCACGCAGCAACTGTTCAAGTTCCCCAGCAAGCTGATCGGCTTCGCCCAACGTCACGTTCTCGAACTCGATTTGAACCCTCGACTCGTCCATGGCACCGTCACCCCTTTCCTTATTTGACGCGTACTCTACCAGGGCGCGGCTGGCTTGTGAATATAGGGGGTTGCTTGTGGGGTTGCTTGGTAGTGGAGTGCGGCATCCGGCCATCGGAGTAACGTCTAGCGCAGAGCTAGTGAGCTAGCACCAAATCAGCACCAAGCGGTCGGACCTTGGTGGGCAAGTGGCTTGCCCGCCCCTGCCCTGCCCTGGCGCAACCCTGCGAAAGCACAGCGGCCGTCCGTTCCGGTTCCCCGCCTTCGGACGCTTCCAAGCCAATGGCATTCAGGAGGCCGACGGTTCGATCCCGTTCAGCTCCACAACAACTTCTCTTTTCGTCTCGGTGACTTAGGCGGCTTCACCCTTTGCCCCTTCACCCTCGGGTTCCTACATATCCATCACGGCATCCCGATCACAACCTGAAGCTGCCCGTCGCGAACCTTGACCGATTTCAATAACATTCGCGCCAGCGACTGCTTGAAGTCGGTCTGCTCCAGACGATAGACCGGCGTGATGGTCAAGTACGCCTCGGCGCACGTTGCGATGAGATCCTCCGCACGCTGTCGCATCGCCTCGGGAATTCTTCCGACGGTCACCTCCACCATTTTGGGTGAGTCGAAGAAGAACTCTCCCGTATCCGGCGCGTACCGGATTTGACCCTCGACCAGTGCTTGTCCGGTGAGGGCGCTTTGTCCGGCGATGCTCACCTCAACCTGTGGACGCAGCACGATGCGATCTGGCCTCTCCGACAAGGCGACCTCAAGGCTCTGCACCGTCGCACGAACCAAGAACTTGGACTTGCTCACCGGCAGCTTGCGATTCAGCGACTGCTCGATCTCCGCTGCTGTGAACCGGAAGGTGTAGCTGGCCGTACAGCTCGCCGCGAGCGAACAAGCGAGAACGAGATGGGATATCCTCAATGTCCGGGGACTGGACATGCGTGCCAGGAAACAGGTGTTTGGACTCATCCGATCTCCTCTCGCCGACATTCTATATGGAACCCACGACGGCGTCGTCGAGCCAATCTGGCACGGATTGCTTGACCGCGGGCCGGCGCTGGGGTTCTCCTGATGGTGCATGGGCAATGCTGGGCCAGTGGACGTCTTCATTAGTTACACCGGCCGCGATTGGGGCTGGGCGGCTTGGTTGGACTTCATCCTGATCGAGGCGGGCTACACAACCAAGGTGCAGGGCTACGACTTCATGGTGGGCAAGAGTTTCGTCAATGCGATGGACGAGGCCCTCAAGCAGAGCCGCCTGGTGGCTTGCCTCCTGTCGCCGGCCTATCTTGATTCCCCATGGTGCGGCGAGGAGTGGCAAGTGGCGCTGCTCAAAGAGAAGCTGCTTCCCCTGCGCATCGCGGACTGCGCCCTGGACGGACTGTTGGCCCCGCGCGTGTATCTGGACCTGGTCGGTGTGCCCGAGGCTGAGGCGCGGGAACGCATCGTCGCCGAGCTGAAGAAGCGGGACGGGAAAGACCCTCGCCCCAAGGCCAAGCCGGCGTTTCCGCGCAGTGCTGCCGTGGCGCCGGGCCCGCGCTTCCCAGGCAGCTTGCCCGCCATCTGGAACATCACCGAGGAGCGCAATCCCTATTTCACTGGCCGCGACCAGGCCCTGACCGAGTTGCACCAGGCCCTGACCGCGGGACAGACCGCCGCGCTCACCCAGGCCATCAAGGGCTTGGGTGGCGTGGGCAAGTCCCAGTTGGCGCTCGAATACGCCTTTCGCCATGCCGGCGAATACGACGGCGTCTGGTGGTTGCACGCAGAAGAGCCCACGACTCTGGCCCGCGACTACGTTGCTCTCGCGCCCAGGCTGGGCGTGCCGGTGGTGACCGATGAGGGACAGATGGTGCGGCAGGTGCGCGAGCAACTCTCGCAGCGCCAGCGCATCCTCTTGATCTTCGACAACGCCACTGAGTCGCGCGCGCTCGCGCCCTACCTGCCGGTGCACGCCGCACGCCAGATCATCGTGACCACGCGGGCGCAAACCTGGCCAGATTCAGTCGCGCAGGACGTACACGAGCTGCCCCTCGATGCCGCGATTGCGTTCCTGCTCAAGCGCACCGGCCAGACTGACCAGGCCGCCGCAAAGGACGTGGCCCAGCGCCTGGGCTGCCTGCCCTTGGCCTTGGAACAGGCCGCTGCGTATGTGGTGCAATGCCAGAAGAAGCTAGCCGACTACGCAACCTTGCTCGGCAAGCATGGCCTGGATCTGCTGGAAAGGGGCCATTCCCATCGCTACGAAAAGACCGTGGGCACCACCTGTGCCCTGGCCTTCGAGAAGGTGCAAGCCAGTTGCCCCGCCGCCGCGGATCTGTTGCACCTCTGTGCCTTCCTCGCGCCGGAGGCCATCTATGTTCGGGATCTCGCAGGAGCCAGCCAGCACCTGCCCGAGCAGCTGGCCAAGATCCTGGCCGACGAGCTGGCCCTCGATGAAGCCAAGGCCGCCCTACTTGGCTTCTCCCTGATTCGAATCGATGGCGAGGCCATTGCAATCCACCGCATGGTTCAGGATGTCACACGCAAGCGCATGGACCCGGCAGCGCGAGACCAGTGGCTCAGGACCGCACTGCGCACCGTGAACCAGTTGTTTCCGTCCGATCCGTATGATGTTCGCACATGGGACATGTGCTCGCGCTGGCTAGCCCATGCCCTGATCGTGGTGAATTGGGACAAGGCGGAAGCCGTGGATACAAGCGCCTGCGCGCGAATTCTGAATCTGACCGGCCTTCACTTGAAATCCAAGGCCAACTACAAGGAGGACGAGCCCCTGCTCCGCCGCGCCCTCGCTATCAACGAGTCCAACCTTGGCCCCAACCATCCAGAGGTAGCCAGAACACTCAGCAACCTGGCGTTGCTTCTGCAAGAGACGAACCGTATGTCCGAGGCCGAGCCCCTTTTCCGCCGCGCCCTAGCTAGAGCTTGTCGGGAAATTCCCAGCGTAGCACGGCTCGCGTGAGCACTTTGTTCTCCCCTCTCCCTCCGGGAGAGGGGCCGGGGGTGAGGGTGATGCTTTCTTTATGCCAGAGGCTGAAGCGA